>Ga0182024_10024588_pt1 | contig 10692 bp, 10 predicted proteins | sample P32metaG_FD_120480 | JGI IMG/M metagenome (GOLD analysis project Ga0182024, IMG submission 120480) | Permafrost microbial communities from Stordalen Mire, Sweden - P3-2 metaG (Illumina Assembly) | ecosystem: Environmental > Terrestrial > Soil > Wetlands > Permafrost | place: Sweden: Stordalen...
CCGTCAACCGCGTAGGCGTTTTACGGCACGGCTGAACCCGTGCCCTTCGTTCGACAGTCTCTTCCCCAGCCTCTTAGGGTCAGTGAGGGCTTCATGTGCTGTCCAATTTGGCCAACTGAAAAACTAATTTGGACAGGTCTGGCTGAACTTAGCCCAGGACGCTAGTCCAGGGTTGGATTTGAAAAGACGACTAGTCCCGCAGGGACGGCTGGAAAGTTGCCGCGACGCAATCCTAGACAACCTTCAGCCGTCCCTTCGGGACTAAGTCATGTTGCATGAGGTACCCAGGAATAGCGTCCTGGGCTAAGTTCAGCAAGTTCAGCCGTCCCTGCGGGATTGAATTCGTAAGTCCTGGTTCTCACACACCCTCTAAAGCCCGTACCTACCCTCCTTACCTTCAGCATTGAGTTTTTCCGCAGCCTGTGAAGCGCGAATGTTTCGCCCCCTTCTGTTTGCTGGATGCGGATGATAATTTCTCTCTAGGGCAGGAGAGGCAATGAGGACACAGGTAGAAAAAGGACAGGCATTTCGCGCACTTCACCAACGCAAGGGCGCATTCATCATTCCCAATCCATGGGACATTGGCTCTGCACGGATGTTGGCGTACCTCGGCTTCGAGGCTTTGGCGACCACCAGCGGTGGCTACGCGTTCTCGATGGGGCAGCGGGACTACACGGTTGGCCGTGAGGCGGTGCTTGCGCATATTTCGGGGCTGGCTCCGGCCACGGATCTGCCCCTCAGCGCTGATCTCGAGAACGGCTTTGGAGACGCACCGGAGGCGGCTGCGGAGACTATCGGGCTTGCCGCTGCTGCGGGTGCCGTGGGCGGATCGATCGAAGATGCGACCGGGCGTGCTGACCATCCCATCTATGAACCAGCGCTGGCTGCGGAACGAGTCCGCGCGGCTGCGGAGATGGCGCGCGGTCTGGGCTTTCCGTTTACGCTCACTGCGCGGGCCGAAAATTATCTGCACGGCCGCCGCGATCTCAAAGACACGATCGGGCGGCTTCAGGCCTACCAGGAAGCGGGCGCTGATGTTCTCTACGCGCCAGGCATCACCGGCAAGGACGAAATCGCCACACTGGTTCGCTCGGTGGATCGCCCGGTGAATGTTCTCGTGGGGATCCCGGGGGCTCCGCTGAACATGGCAGATCTGTCGGCAATCGGCGTCCGGCGCGTCAGCCTGGGCAGTGGTCTGGCTCGCGCCGCCTTCGGCTCCCTGCTGAGCGCTGCACGGGAGATGCGCGAACAGGGGACTTTTGCGTTCGCAGAAGATGCCCCCAGCAGCCGCGATATCGGCGCTATGTTCTAGTCTCCTCGGGGAGGGTGTAGGCAAATTCGTAGGAATGTTTGCCCTCGGCGATGAGGATGGTCATGGTGCCGGCAATCCCTGCCAGTTCGCGAGTGCCCGAATCCGGCACCACGGTAACGTTCAGTCGCGGGGCGCCGCGCTCCATGATCCCCAGGTGGTGAAGGATAAAGCTGCCGCTGCGTCCATGGAGGGCTCCCGTGACGCGCTCGATGGCAACGTATGCACCCGAGCCTTTCACCTCCGGCATGCCGGTTAACATCTGGCCGTTGCTGAGGCTTCCAGGTCGCCTTGGAATTTCTTCTCGATCAACATGCGGCCGAGGGTTAGGCCTTCGCTCTTGTCTTCGGGTGGCTGCGGGGTGATGTTCACAGCGAACGTTCCTCGGGCGAGGTTTGTCATAAATGAACCTTTCTCGACTGAACGATACTCTCATGGAGGGTAGCTACGATTTCAAAACCATCACGGGATACTCCCGCTGAGTACACAGAGAGGAATCTTCATGACGCCGGAACAAGCGTTGGTCACGTCGACAGTCAATTCATGGAAGACGGCCATTGAGAGAGCTGACAAGTTATTTTTGCCGCTCACCGAAGCACAGCTGCAAAAGGAAGTGGCGCCGGGGAAGAATCGGTTGATTTATCTTTTGGGACACCTGACCGCTGTGCACGATCGGATGTTGCCGCTGCTGGATCTGGGTCCACGTCTCTATCCGGAATTGGATACCCCGTTCCTTACCAATCCCGATCGAGTAACGCCTGACCTGCCGACGGGCGAAGAGATCAAGAAATCATGGAATGAGGTCAACAGCAAATTGCTCGCAGGGTTTGAAAGGCTTTCCGCAGCGGAGTGGCTTAAGAGGCACACTTCCGTGTCTGAGGAGGACTTTGCCAAGGATCCGTCACGCAATCGATTTGCGATTTTGCTGAGTCGAACGGGCCATATTACGTTTCATTTGGGACAGACGGCGTTGATCCCGAAATAGCAGAGGCTTAGGAGGAAACTGCAGATCCCTCCCCGGCGCGCCCCACGGCACGCCCCACGGCACGCCGGGGCAGGCGGGACAGGTTGCGGGGATCCCAGGGCTAAGCAGCGGGTTGCAGCTTCAACTTCCTGATTAGTTCCTGAAATCGATGGTCGGCGCGGCATCCGTCGAACATGGGGTCAATACCTACCATGTTCATCCCCTTGTCGCGGTTCAGGTACGCCCTGTTGAACCAACGCATGGCAACATCGGGTTGGCGAAGACCGCAATAAATAGCTGCGATATCCACGCCGGAAACATAGCTATGAACTGATGCAGCTTCCAGCTGCCTGGCAATCTCCAGGGCTTGCTCCGATGCTCCCGCGAGCGCGAGGGCGTGGCCGCGTAAGGCCTCAACATTAGGACCGCCTCCAAAAAGAGCCAGCGCAATTTTGAACTCGGCTAATGCCTGCTCGTAACTTCCCTGCTGCTCGTAGATCTTTCCTTTTACCAGGTGCGCTTCCGCAAAGTAGGGATCTGTGGACAGGACCGCATCCACGCGCTTCAAAGCCTCATTCTGCTTACGCGCCCAATAGGCCGTCTCAGCAGCGTCGGTGCTGATGATGGTTGACAAGGGATCAAGAGCGTGGGCTCGCTGGATTTCCACTTCGGCCTCTTCGGTCCTTCCCAACCGGGAAAGATGCAGGCTGTACCAGTGGCGCGCGGTTGGATAAGAAGGATTCAATTGCAGGGCTTGCCGATACTCGGTCTCTGCTCCGAGCCAATCCCAATCCCGGTCTGTTCTGACTGCACCCAGTACGGTATGAGCCTCGGCCAAGCCTCCTCCGAGTTCCAAGGCACGCTCCGCAGCTTCTTGTGCCTTTTGGAGAGAGCCAGCGGGGCCGCCACCGCCGTAACTACTGAGCAGCACATAGGCGTCTCCCAGAGCGGCATAAGCTTCGGCAAACTTAGGATCGGCTTTGATTGCATCCTGATAGAGCGTAATCGATTTAGTCAGGCTGTCGAGGGTGCGCTTGTTCCATAGGAAGCGGCCGCGGAGATACGCGTCCCGCGCCCTGACGTTTACCGGGCGCAGCCTGGAGGCCGATACACTGCTACCCAGCGCCAAGGCAACCTGGTGCACTATATCGTTGGCCACCGGTTCCTGCATGCTCAGCAGGTCGTCCCCACTCTCTTCGTAAACTTGTGCCCATAGGTGGCGATCGTTGCGGGCGTCGATCAGGTCAGCGGTGACGCGCACCTGAGCCCCGTTGTGCAGAAATGATCCCTCGAGCACGGCATCCACATCCAGCGTCTGAACGATCTCCCGCATGGATACCTGCCTCCCCTTGTATTGCATGACGGAGCTGCGGGAGATGACACGGAGAGGGGTACTGCTGGCCAAGTCGGTGATGAGCTGGTCAGTCATTCCATCTACTATGTAGTCCTGATCGGAGTTCTGCGCGAGATTGACAAAGGGCAAGACCGCAATGGAATGGAATCCGCCCACCGCGTTTTTTGGCTCGGGTGCAGAACGCGAGCGGTGCAAGGACAAAAAGGCGGCGGCCGCCAATAGAGCTACCAGAATCGCCAGCCCCACAAGAAGAAACGGCCGGCGGGTTGGGATGGGGGACCCCTCATTCACCGCAGGCACGGGTATCGGGGTGGGGGTTATCCCGGGTTCATGCAGGCCAGGTTGTGAGGCGTTCGCAGCGGATAGAGGCTTTTCTTCGCCAGGCTGAGTGCCCGCTGAAGGAGGCTGCGGTTCCTCCAAGATAGGATCGACGATGGGATCAGCAGCTACCTCCGCGATAAAGCGGTATCCCTGGCCGACGACCGTCTGTATAAACTTAGGATCCCGCGGATCGTCACGGAGAATGTAGCGGAGCTTGTTGACTGCGGTATTAACACTGTGGTCCGTGTCCTGGTAGGCGTTCTCGCCCCACAGCCGGCGATTGATGGCCTCTCTGCGAACTAGTTTGCCGTTGTTCTGGAGCAGCAGGATGAGCAGCTCCATGGGTATTCTCTCGAGCTTGACCGCCTGGCCAGACCGGCGAAGTTCATAGCGCTCGAGGTCTAAATCAAATTCTTCAAAACGGAATGGTGCGGGCACAGGGTAGCTCGCTTGCTGGCGGAAGTTTTTGGCCCAGGCAGATCTGCTTACAGATTACGGTTTGCTACGACTCGGATAAGTGACGCTAAGTCTATCGCGAGAGACTGTGCTCCCACAACCGGATATTGCTGCATGTCAAAGAATAAAAGTGGCTTAGGGGTTTAGATGGACTTTAGACGGGTTTTAGTTCTTCTCTATTGACCGGTTCTTACCCAGCAATGATGATTCGCCTCGATCTGGGTTAGGGTCCGCCTCCTTAACTGGCGGAAGGAGCAAGTATTTATGAAGAAACAACTGAAATGGTTGGCCGCAGGCGCTTTCCTGGTGTGCACCGCATATGCGCAGGGTCCCTTGGCCGCAAAGATCAACGTGACTCCCATTGCCAGTTACACCGGCAGCAGCCCATTGACCAAGCCGATCAAGATCCTGGTTTATGACTTTGCCATTAATCCTGATGACATTCAGGTGGACAAGATACAGGCCATGCGTCCCCGGCATTTGATTACCGGAGACCAGAAGCCGGATGCCATCGCCGCGAGCGCCAGCAAGAAGTACTCCGCGGAGCTGGTTAAGGCGCTCGCCAAAACCGGCATTCCCGTCGAGCATGTCGCGAAAGACACACCGGCCTCCGACAACGCCATGATGGTCCAGGGCTCTTTCACCTCGGTGAAAGAAGGCAACAAGACGGAGCGCGACACCATCGGCATGGGCGCCGGCGGCGCAGACGTGCAAACCAAGGTTGACGTGCACATCAAGACGCCGACGGACGCGGTCTTGTTCTCACAGTTTCAAACGGATACCAAGGCAGCCACAAATGTTGGGTCAGCCATACCCGTTGCCGCCGGATTGAACCCCGCAGCCGCCGTAGCCAAGTCCACCGTGGGAGATCGCAGGAAGAACGTCAACGCCTACGCCTCAAAGACCGCGGACGCGACCGCGAAAGAAATCATCAAGGCGATGGCCTCGCAGGGTTGGGTCAAGACCAACGACAAAGGCGAACTGGTCGCCGACGCGGCCAAGTAAGGGCTAGCTCGGGCATCGGGAGGATGGCGGCCGACCGCCGCCAGGGAGAAAGTTTATGAAGAGGATGGTGAGTGTGCTTGCGCTATTCCTGACGGGGAGTGTCGCGGGGAGCCTGCCCGGCGCGGCGCAAAGCAGTTCGCCCCCCGTCAAGGGTATGGCGAGCACGGTCGGGCTCTACGTTTATCCGAAGAACTCGCAGAGCGCTACGCAGCAACTGACGGACGAGTCGCAGTGCTACAGCAACGCCAAGACGCAAACCGGGTATGACCCAAACACGACCACCACGGCAGCCGCCCCGAAGAAGCAGGACCCGAAGGGCGGCGACGACCACGATATGGCGAAGGGCGCTGCTCGCGGAGCTATTATCTCCGGGGCTACGGGCGGCGATGCCGCAGCCGGTGCTCGCAGGGGCGCGATTATCGGGGGAATCAAGGAAAAGCGTAAGCAGAAACAGGAAACCGAGCAGGATCAAAAACAGGCTGACGCAGCCAAGACGACTACCACCCAGACACCGCTCGATAACTTTAAACGCTCGATGTCGGCGTGCCTGGACGCTCGCGGCTATTCAGTTAAATAACAACGGCGGCAGCGGTCCCAACCGTCGCTCCGAAATCTTCGATAGGAAGCAGGAAATATGAAAAGGAATTTGTGTGTTCTTTCGCTCTCCCTTGTTCTTGCGGCGCAACTGCCCATGGCTTTTGCAAGCCCGCAAGAAACGGCTTCGAGTGCCGCCCATGACAAGTTCAAGGAGGATATTAAAGCCGCCGTGCTGAACGGCAGCATAACCATTCCGCAGCTCAAGGAATTGCAAACCAACGCTGAAGTTCTGAAGACCTACAAGTCGGAGCAGAAACCCGGCGGACCGGTCGACTTTATCACTCCCTGGAAATCGGTTTCGAAGATGAAGGCCATCATGGCCACGGTCAAGCAGCCGGATCGCGACACGTTGGAACAGGATCTCCAGGTGATGATGGCCAATAAGCAGCCGACGACCGTCTCCGCGGAAACGGAGAACCCCGGTAAGAAACTGGGCAAAGATACGTTCACTGCGATCATGCACGGTAAGCCTACTGAGGCCCAGGTGAAGACGTTACAGGACAGTTTGAATTCACTGCAAAGCATCAAGACCAGTGGCGAAGGGAAACTGCAGCAGTTTATGACGCTCAAGAAGGCGAAGTCGGATATTGAGCAAACCATGGACGCGGGAGAGTTTCGTCCCCAGGATCGCCAAGCGGTGCTGAATGACCTGAATAGCCTCGGACCGCAGGGCGGAGGCGGGGGTCTACGGAGAGGCCGTTCTTAACGGCTTGTTGTTGCGCCCCGTGCTGAAACCAAAATTCCTGGAGACGGCACGGGGCCCGCACTTTAGGGAAATGCAGCCCTGCGTTCGAGAATGATTGCGATTCGATAATGATGCACGCGAGGTCTACAAAGCCACTCGGATGGGCGATTGCCGCAACCGCGTTCGCTGCCGCCTTGATATCGGGGATGTTATCGCTCGCGCAGGAGACTTCAGGCGATGCGCCGGTTCTCTCGTTGTCCCGGGCCGTCGAGGTTGCTCTGGAGCATAACCGCCCGGTAAATATTGCAAAGCTGGACATAGACAAATCCAAGTGGACCTTGGCCCAAACCAAGACCAAGCGCTTTCCCGCGATCAATACGTATCTCTTTGCCTCGGGTAATATCACGTCGCCGACGTTCAATTTTCCGGCGGGAAGTTTCGGTTTTGAAAAGCCTGAAAAATTCAACCTGTCTAGTGGGATTACGGGGTATGCATCGGTGCAGGCAGCGCAGCCGATCTCGCAGCTTTACCAGATCCATCTCGCTATCCGGGAGCAGGAGCTGTCGGTCGATTATTCCGGCGAACAATATAAAGGCAAGAGGCAATCGCTGGCAGCAAGCGTGAAGCAGGACTACTACGCTGTACTGCAGACGGAGAGCGCGCTGGAGGCGCAGCAGGCCATGGTCAAGCAGTACGAGGAGACGGAAAGGGTTACGCAGCAGTATCTCAGCCAGGAATCCGTGCTCAAGTCCGATAGCCTCCAGGTCAAAGCGAAGTTGGCGCAGGCTCAGTACCAGATCATCCAGTTGCGCGACACGCTCGACACGCAGAAGGAGCAACTGAACGAGCTTCTGGGGCGCGATATCGACGTTCCCTTTCGCACCGAACCGGTACCTGCGGTGACTCCAGCTGAGATGGACCTGAAAGCGGCGCGGCAAATGGCTCTGGAACGGCGGCCGGAGGTGAAAGAAGCGGAGATCGATACCCATCGCGCCGACTACGACCGCAGGCTGTCACGAGCTAAGTACATTCCTTCGATCGGCGCAGCTATCCACTATCTTGACCCGATCAATACCGAGATACTACCGCAGAATATTCTCTCTGCGGGGATGGAACTCACATGGGACCCCTTCGACTGGGGGGGCCGCAGAGACGAGGTGAAACAGAAGGATGTGAGCGTGCAGCAGAGCCACTACCAACTGCAGGAGACTAAGGCCCAGGTAACACTTGACGTCGATAACAGCTTCCGCAAGCTGGAAGAGAGTCGTACCATGCTGGCTGTGGCGCAGGCGGGCAAGGCCGCGGCCGATGAGAAGCTGCGAGAAGTCAACGATGGGTACAAGCATTCCGCCGTTCTGTTACGTGACGTGCTGCAACAGCAAGCCTCCGTGGCCAACGCGGACCATGATTACGAAGAAAGCCTGTTGGCCTTCTGGAATGCAAAGGCTTTATTCGAGAAAGCTCTTGGGGAAGAGTGAAGCTATGAATCCCACAGTCGTAAAGTTTTGCGTGGCCGCAGCGGCAGGTACTTTCCTGCTGAGCGCGATCGGATGTAAGCAACAGGATGCCGCTGAGACTTTGCCGGTTCCTGTGCACACCGCCATGGTGCAGACGATTGCGGTGGGCAACGGCGCCAAGTACTCCGCCAGCATTGTTCCCTATGCGCAGGTTGACCTGGCGTTCAAGTCCGGTGGTTATGTGGAGCGCATCCGCCAGGTGAAGAACCCGAGTGGGGGCATGCGCAATATCGACCAGGGAGATTGGGCTCAAAAAGGAGCTGTCCTGGCAGTGGTCCAACAAAAGGATTATCAGGACAAACTGCAACAAGCGCAGGCTCAACTGGCGCGCGGCCAGGCGGAATATGACAAGGCCAAGTTGACCTTCGACCGGACCGCCGCTTTATATGCTTCGCAGAGCGCGACCAAGCCGGATTATGATTCGGCGCAGGCGCAGTTAGCCAGCACTGCAGCTTCTGTTTCGGGCGCGCAGGCGCAGGTGAGCGAGGCGAATGTCGCGCTCGCATATTGCGAGTTGCGGGCTCCGTTCAGTGGCTGGGTGGTCAAACGCAGCGTCGATCTCGGGGCCCTGGTCGGCCCTGCCACCAACGGGTTCACCCTGGCGGATACGCAATCGGTCAAGGCAGTTTTTGGCGTGCCGGATACTTCTATCGGCCGGGTGCGGCTGGGGCAGCGGCTTGCCATCTCCACCGATTCCCTTCCCCGGCAGTTTGCCGGTCGTGTGAGTGCTATCTCGCCCGCGGCTGATCCTAAGAGCCGCGTGTTCTCAGTCGAAGTTACGATCGCCAACCCGAAGGACCAGCTGAAGTCGGGGATGATTGCGTCGCTCGCGTTGAACGGCGAGCAATTGCCGGAGTCGGTGCTGGCAGTTCCTCTCTCTGCAGTGATACGGGATCCGGCGCATGCCGATAGCTTCGCGGTGATGGTCACGGAAGGTGCGGGAGACCCTCCCACAGCGCGCTTGCGATCGATTGAACTGGGTAATACGTACGGGAACATGATTGCGGCGAAGGGCGGTCTCGCTTTCGGCGAACGGGTTATCACTACGGGTGTCAGCCTGGTCAAGAATGGCGACAAGGTCCGCGTTATTCCCTGAGAGCACAGATGAGCCATAAATCAGAAGCCGAGTACATCGAACGCACGCATAACACGGCGCGCTTTTTCACGGAACACCGCCAGGTTGCGATGGTCCTGCTGATTGCGGTGTGCATGTGGGGCTGGTATGGCTACATGCACATGCCCAAGCGGAAGGATCCGAGTATTCCGGTGCGCGTGGCTGTGGCTTCCACAGCGTGGCCCGGTGCGACGGCGCAGGAAGTGGAGCAGCTGGTGACCCGGCAAGTGGAACAGGTGATGGCGGCAAATGCTTTTATCAAACCTCCTTTGGCTTCTGACTTTGGCATACGGTCGATGAGTTTCCCCGGGTTGTCGCTGGTCTATGTTCAGCTGGATGACCAGGTCACCGACCCCAAGAAGCAGTTCTCGGATATCAACCTGAAACTCAACGCGCTCAACAGCAGGCTGCCCCAGGGTGCGGGACCCGTCCAATTTAATAGCGACTTTGGCGATACGGCGGCGCTGATGCTGACGATTGCCAGTCCTCGGGCCAGCGATGTCGACATCGCGTTGCGGGCCAGGTCTATCCGCAATGCCATTGAAGCGACCCGCGCGGCGGAAGGCCGGCGGGCGCCGCAACCGCGGGTGAGCATTGTGTATGCGTTTCCCATCTCCGTCTCGCCTAACCTGGTGCGCGATGCATTCATGGCGGTGTTGCAAGAGGGGGGGCGAAACAAGTACATCTCCGACCCGCATTTCTTTTCCGGCAGCGGGTTTATTGGGGCCGACGTCAGCTCCCCTTTAAGCGATGAGGAGTTGCGCGCGTTGGGTGATCGCCTCATCGTCGAGCGGCTACACCAATCCGAGATTCATCCCGACAGTTGGCCGGCTGCGTTCATCCGCAATCCTGCGGATACAGAAGCTCGCCTCGCGGCGGTTGCGGGGGATAAGTACTCTTACCGCGAGCTTGACGACTTCACGGATTTGATGGGCAGGACGCTGCAAGGCGCGCCGGAAGTGGCGAAGATTGATCGCAAGGGCGTGCTGCCGGAGCAGATCTTTCTCGACTATTCGCAACAGCGGCTGGCCGAATACGGCATGACGCCGAGCAATCTAAAAGACATCCTGGGCGCTCGCAATATCACGCTTCCCGGCGGGCAACTGGAAGTTGGGCCGCAGAACATTCAGGTGGACCCTTCGGGAAAATTCACGAACCCGCAGCAGATCGGCGATGTGATTATCGGTGCTTCGTCGTCTGCCGCTCAGAGCCCGGTTTATCTGCGCGACCTGGTAGACATTTCGCGCGGGTACCAGAGCCCGGCGAAGTATTTGAACTACCTGACCTGGGCGGACAAGGATGGCCACTGGCGACGCAGCCGCGCGGTTACGGTCGCGGTGCAGATGAAGGATGGGGAGCAGATCGACGCC
>Ga0182024_10024590_pt1 | contig 10691 bp, 8 predicted proteins | sample P32metaG_FD_120480 | JGI IMG/M metagenome (GOLD analysis project Ga0182024, IMG submission 120480) | Permafrost microbial communities from Stordalen Mire, Sweden - P3-2 metaG (Illumina Assembly) | ecosystem: Environmental > Terrestrial > Soil > Wetlands > Permafrost | place: Sweden: Stordalen...
CGGAAAGCTGCGTTTGGCGAAAGCCCTCCACTTCCGGATGACGGGCAAGGCGAACGAAGTGCTGGTGAGAATCGATAATCATAATGTTTGAGCTCGGGTCGGGATTCTAGAAGGCCGGAAGGGCTGCGTCAACCGGCGGGGAGGAAATACTCGTCAATTTGAAGAATCCGACCTCGCCCGGCGGCTCGTCAACGTCCGGTCACCCATCGAGACCCGTGAACCATGAAGTCATCGACGCCGTTACGTCTTCCGGGCGCTCCATGGGCGCCATATGCCCGCAGTGCTCGATCACCGCGAGCTTCGCCTTTGCAATCCGCGCTGCGATCTCGCGATGCCCCGCAAGCGGACTCCAGGCGTCCTCGCGGCCGCACAGTACCAACGCGGGGCAGCGGACGGTTGGGAGAACGGGCGTGGCGTCGGGCCGCTCCAGCAGCGCCTTGATCTGCGCGGCAAAAATTTCAGGAGACTTGCGCCCCATCATTTCGACGATCGCACCGACCAATGCGCTGTCCGCGATGCGGTCTGGATGGATGATGCCTTTCATCCAAAATTCCGCCATCGCGCGCATGCCTTTTGTCTCGGCCATCTCCAGCAGCGCCGTTCGCGCCGCCGTTTCCCGCTCGCCAGCGTCGCCACCGGCGAAGGCCCGGTAGGCGGTATCAAGCACGGCGAGTCCCGCGACGCGTTCCGGCGCGCGGCGCACAATTTCGAAGGCTACGCGCCCTCCCATCGAATGGCCCGCGACTGCGAAACGCTTGGGCGCACCGTCCAGTGCGACCACGGCCATTTTTTCGATCGAGTCGCTGGGTCCGTAGTCGACCACGCGAACCGTCGTCGTTCCCGCAAGCGAGTGCACCAAATGCTTCCACACGTCGGCATCGCAAGCCAATCCAGGCAGGAGCACGAGATCGAGCGGTCCAGCCACGAGTTACCCCGCGGCCACAAGCGCGGGGGCGCGTTGAATTTCAGATTTGTTGCAACCGAGGTACACCGGGTCTGTCATGCCTTAGTAACCACGTCAACCGGAGGTGTGCCGTAGGTGTGAAACGAGTCAATGGTCTTCAGGCCCCAAGCCTGCCCTTTCTTGCGCTCGGCTTCAGTCCAGCGAATCGGCTTCCAATCCGGCGCGAGAATCAGGCGCGCTCCGGCATTGGCGACCTCGACGCGGTTTCCGCCGGGCTCGTAGACGTACAAAAAGAAAGTTTGCTGGATGGCGTGCTTGTGCGGCCCGGTCTCGATGTAAACGCCATTCTCAAGGAAGATGTCCGCCGCGATCAGTACCTCCTCGCGGCTATTGACCGCATAGGTGATGTGGTGAAAGCGCCCGCGGATGCCGGTATGATCGCGCGAGTAGGCGAAATCGTAGCTCTTGTTCGTGCAGGTCATCCACATGGCGGCTTCGGTGCCGTCGTCCAGCACGATCTGCTCGGTGAGCCGGAAGCCCAGATACTTCTCGAAAAACGCCCGATTGCCTTCGATATCCACGGCCAAGCCGTTCCAGTGATCCAGGCGGCGCACATTGATGCCGCGCGCGGGAAAGCGCTGTGCCTGGTTCTTCAGTGACGGCCGCAATTCAGGCGGCGCCTGATACCACTGCGTTTCGTAATAGAGCTCGATCTTATGGCCGTCCGGATCCTGGCACACATACGCCGGACCATGCGCGAGGTCGCCATCGTTCCAGCCAATCTCGAATCCCGATCCTTTCAGCGCCGCGACGCGCCGCTCGAGCGCCTGCGGGCTCCGCGCGCGATAAGCCACGTGACCAAGGCCCGGCAACTTGGACGCGGTAAGTTTCAGCGAGTGGCGTTCATAGTCGTCATAGGCGCGCAGGTAGACCGAGTTCCCCTCCCGGCCGCTTTCGGTCATTCCCATCACGTTCACGAAGAAACGCAGACTCTCCTCAGGCTTGGGAGTCAGCAGTTCCAGATGGCCCAGATGGGCCAGATCCATGTTCGGTTCACTTTGCATGCCCACCTCGGCTGGCTGCGAGAAATGCAGTCCTCGCGTAGATCTCACTTGCGACCACGAGACGAAAATTATACATAGAACGCGTACTCGAGGACTGTGAACTTTGCCTACGGGCCGGGGTCGGATCCGATCGCACGGCGGCAACGCTCCGACTGGATCGCGGCGGGCGTGAGTCGAGCTTTTTCGGCGCGGGAGGATCCATGGGGTTGGGCCGCGCTGTTGGGTTGGCAGCCGCGAACAAGCGGTGGAAGCTTGCTGGGTCTTCGAGCGGGGCGTATCATCCCGGCCAAGGCTCAAGCGAAGAGGAGTTGCTTAAATCCGTCGCAAGATTCCGGCGCTTCGATAGAGCAGCTGGCAGCTCACTTCCAGAGGTGACATCCGAGTGATACGGCGCGATTTCTTCAGGAACTCACTGGCAGCAGCTGCGGCGATGAGTGGTTGGCAACGATCGGAGCGATTCGCATTGGCCGCCGCCACGGGCGATTTCCCGGGGGCGCCGGGACTGACCAAGTACCTCTCGGAATTCATCGTGAACGAAAAATACGAGGACATTCCCGAGAACGTCGTCGCGCTGGGCAAGAAAACGCTTTTGGACGGATTTGGGCTGGCGCTGGCAGGATCGGCCTCGAACATCGGCCCTATCATCCGACGCTATATCGAGACACTTGGGTATTCGCAGGGGAAAGCCAGCATCCTGGGCACAAGCATCAAAGCTCCGGCCCGCTTTGCGGCGCTCGCGAACGGGATTTCCATTCACGCCGATGATTACGATGATACCGGCTCGGCGCTGCACGTCGCGGCCCCGGTGCTTCCGGCGGTATTTGCGCTCTGTGAACTGGGAAGCCGCAGCGGCAAGGAGCTGATGTTGGCGTTCCATGTGGGCGTCGAGGTAGCAAGTAAGATCGGCGATGCCATCTCGCCCCGTCATAATGGCGACGGTTTTCACACCACAGGGACTTGCGGTTCGTTTGGCAGCGCTGCAGCGTGTGCAAAGCTTCGCGGCTTGAGCGCCAAGCAAACAGCGTATGCATTGGGAGTCGCCGCGTCTGAGGCCAGCGGCCTTCGAGACAATTTCGGTTCGATGACCAAGCCCTTTCATGCCGGGCACGCCGCCGAGAATGGAATCGTAGCCGCGGACCTCGCAGCGCTCGGCTGGACCGCGGCGGACGATATCTTGGAGGCGCCGCTTGGATTTTTTCAGGCCGCCGGCGGTGGATTTGATCCTGGCGCAATCGTGAATCGTCTTGGAAACCCGTGGATGTTTGCCTCGCCCGGGGACTTAATCAAGCGGTTTCCGTGCGGAACGATCCAGCAGTCGTTCATGGACGAAATGCTGCTCCTGATTCAGGAGCACAACATCACGGCCAAAGAGGTTGAGCGAGTCGAAGTCGGCGGGAACCGTAGCAATCTCACCACGCTGTTTCGCCACCATCCGACTACGGGCCTGGAGGCCAAATTCAGCATGGAGTTCGCCATGAGCATTCTGTTGCTGGAGCGGAAGGCAGGATTGAGTGAGTTCACCGATGCCGTCGTCGGGCGCAACGACGTGCAAGACATGATCTCGCGCGTGAACTTCTACGTAGACCCCGAATTCGACAAGCAGGCGGGCCAGGGTGGGGATTTTCAGGCCGTGTTGGTCGAAGGCGGCATCATTAAGATACATATGAAGGATGGCAGGATTGTTTCAGGACGCACTCGGCCTGCGAAGGGCAGTCCGGGAAATCCCATGACGTACGATGAAGTAGCGGATAAATTCAGAGGCAATGCTGAGTTCTCGAAGTGGCCGGCGTCGAAGACCGAGTCGGTGATTGAACTTGTGAAGACACTTGAGAGCGCATCCGACGTAAGCCGGATCACGGCGGCGCTGACCGTCTAGGCGGGTTCCCTCGGTTCGCTCCTTTTGCCCTCCAAGCCCACTGAATCAAATGAGCAGCGTATGTAGGTCCTTGTCCCCCGATTCAGGCTGCCTGTCCACTTACCATAAAGTTGTCTTAAGAATAATCACTAGGTAGCCGATGCCGCCGCGAATGAAACCCTCCTTCGATCTACAGGCGTTTCTTGACCGAGTCGGATTGCCAGGCACGCCGCTTGAGTACGCAAACGGGCAGGTCGTGTTCAGGCAGTGAGAACCCGCCAAGGCTCTGTTTTATATCCAGAAGGGCGGGGTGAAGCTCTCGGTCCTGTCCGGCCACGGCAAGGAAGCAGTCATCGCAATTCTGAACATGGATACCTTTTTTGGCGAGGGATGCCTCGCGGGCCAGCGTGTGCGCATGGCGAGTGCGAGGGCGATTGGACCCAGCGCCATGCTTCGAATCGAACAGAAGGAAATGGTCCGCGTGCTCCACGACCAGCACGCCTTCTCTGACTTTTTCATCCGGCACATGCGCATGCGCAACATTCGAATTGAAGCGGACCTGGTGGATCAACTTTTCAACTCCAGCGAAAAACGACTGGCCCGTGCGCTCTTGCTGGTCGCGCACTACGGAAATCAAGGCGCACCCAAAACCGACATTCCCAAGATCAGCCAGGAAACACTGGCCGAAATGATCGGACCAACCCGCGCGCGTGTCAGTTTCTTTATGAATCGGTCCAGAAAATTGGACTTCATTAGTTATAACGGGGGATTGCAGGTTCAAAGCTCCCTGCTCGGGATCGTCCTGCATGAGTAGCAGCCATCGTATGCCGACGTGTGGCTCACGTTCCGCCTCGACCTGATCTAACAAAAGCTGTTCCTGAAAGACCGCGCCCGAGCCACCAATCCAATGAATCGTGGAACACACCAATTGCGGACAAGGAGCACCCGCACTCGACCGCAAGTCCTTCACGCTGCTAGAATTGGCCGGTTTCGGTCCTTCCGGAGGGCAGAGCAACGGGAATCGCGGTCGTGCCGCCAATTGCAATTTCGGCCCTTGCGGACTATAAATAGGCCGCTGGCTGATGAGTTTGGGAAAGGGGTGGTTGCGTGAAAATGAACAGGCGAAAGTTATTGTCGCTGCTCGGAATGTCGCCGGTATTGCTCGCTGGCCCGGGCGCCGAAGCAAGGGACAAAGCCGCGAAAACCCCCTCTGGCCCGGCGAAGCTCACCGGGGTCAACCCGAAGGGCATGGCGCCTGCCGTGCAGCTGGTTCCAATGGCACCGCGGCTGACTTCTCTGGACGGCAAGACCATCTTCCTGGTATCGGACGGATTTCCCGGGGCCGATCACTTCCTGGCCCAGATGGGAGACTGGTTCAAGAAAAACATGCCCAGCGTGACGACCGAGTACCGGTTGAAGTCGGGACAGTTCGCCGATGACGATCCCAAGCTAAACGCGGAGATCAAGGCCAAGGGCAACGCCGTCATCATGGCAATCGGGCATTGAAGCACGTGCACCCCAGCGACCGTTGGTCACTGCGTAAAGTTTGAACAGATGGGCTTCCCGACTGCTCCGATGGTCACCATTGCGTTCAAGGATCTGGCAAAATCAAACGCGGCGTCGCGTGGCATGCCGCTGGAACGCATCTGCTTCACGCCGCATCCGGTGTGGGGAAAGACCGACGCGGAAATGTACGCGTACCTCGAGGGCAATGACCCTGTAAGCGGCAAGCCGCTGATGAAAGAGGTTATCGACGCGCTGACCCAACCGCTGACGGCAGAGGAGCAAAAAACGGGATCGGTTGAAATTTCCAGCGGACCGGCAACCTACACGGACACGGCTGAAAATCTGCAGCAGTATTATCTCGACAACGGAATGACCGATTTCATGCAGATCGTCATTCCGACCGAAGAGAAACTCGCAGAGATGCTGAAAGGTACGAGCCACAAACCCGACGAACTGGTCGGCAAGATGTCTCCGGCCCGCGGCTCCTATCCGGAATGGTCGTTCAACGTGCGCCAGGTGGCCATCAACGCCGTAATGGCTGGCGCAAAGCCGGAATATCTGCCGACCATTCTGGCAATTGCCGAATCGGGACTGACTTCACTTTCCAGCTCGACCAACTCATTTGCCACAGCAGCGGTGATCAACGGTCCTATTCGCGACAAGCTCAACATGAATTATGGTATCGGCGCCATGGGCCCGTTTGCGCAATCGAACGCCGCAATCGGGCGGGCCTGGACGATGCTGTCAAGAAACCTGTCGAACTCCGGGATCCCCGGCCAGACCTATCTGGGCACGCTCGGCAATGGCGTGAACTACAACAACCTCATCCTCCCCGAAAATGAGAAGGACAGCCCATGGACTCCGCTCCACGTGCAGAAAGGCTTCAAGCCTGAGGAAAACGTTGTGAGCGTATTCGTCGGATTCAGCATCTCTCAGGGGCAGGGCGGCATCGGTCTCGGCGTGAGGCCGGTGCCGCAATATCATGAGGCCATTGCCTACAACTGCATTCCGTTCGGTCCGCTGTTCGGAGCGCTGGTTGTCTGCGACCCGCTGGTGGCGCAGGGCCTGGTCCAACTGGGATACAAGACCAAGGAGCAGTTGGCCGACTGGCTGCAGAAGAATTCGCTGATTTCGGCCAAGAATGCGCGGTCCACTCTGTTCGCCAATCGCTGGGTTCCGGACGCGAAAACTCCCGACGACGCGATGCTTCCGTATTATCAGCGCGCCGACTGGTACAACTTCGTCGTCGTCGGCGGACAAACGAACCCCTATCACATGGTCGGGAATATGAGCTACCGTGTGAGCATCTCGATTGATAAGTGGGCATAGGAATTGGTGGCAAACTGAAGGAACTGGAATTTCAGGCCATACGTATAAATAGATATACGTGTTGGCGGATGATCCAGGCAGTGGCTCTAAGACTACTTCCGGGGGGAAGTATCCGAAATGCAAAGCGCAAATGGTGTGAGGTGGTTTTTTGCCCTGGCGCTGACGGCGGTCTTGGTTGGCATTTGCGCCGGGGCTGATTCGCCGTCAAAGCCAGTTGACGACAAAGCTCTGAAGAACGCCGGCAAGAATGCCGACGAGTGGCTGACGAACGGCCACGACCTGGGCGACCAGCGCTACAGCCCGCTGAAGCAGATTGACACGTCGAACGCGAGCCGGCTGGGCCTTGCGTGGTATTACGACACAGGTTCCTCGCCGGGAACCGTTGAGACCACTCCGATCATCGCCAACGGCATGATGTACGGCACCGGGACGTGGGGCATTCTGTACGCTCTCGACGCGCGCACGGGACAACAGAAGTGGACCTGGGACCCGAAAGTGGGTCACCAGAATTTCCCGCCAGGATCGTCCGGCAAACCCGATCGCCAGCGCACCGGTCCGAGCATGTGCTGCGGACCCGCCAATCGCGGCGTAGCATTGTATGAAGGCAAAGTGATTGTCGGCACACCCGACGCGCACCTCGTCGCGCTCAACGCCGAAACTGGCAAAATCGTTTGGGACACACTTACCGCCGATCCGGATGCCGACTACAGCATCACCGGCGCGCCGATCATCGCCAAAGGCAAAGTAATCATCGGCAATGGCGGCGGTGAGTACGCCGTGCGCGGCTACGTTTCCGCGTATGACGCCAACACCGGCAAAATGATCTGGCGCTTCTATACTGTGCCGGGCGACCCGTCAAAACCGTTTGAGAACAAGGCGATGGCGATGGCCGCGAAAACCTGGACCGGCGAATGGTGGAAGCTCGGCGGCGGCGGAAACGCGTGGGATGGAATTTCCTACGATCCCGATCTCAACCTCGTCTATTTCGGCACCGGTCAGGGCGGACCGTGGGTCATTAAATATCGCAGCACGGGCGACAACTTGTTCGTGTGCTCTATCATGGCTGTAAACGCGGATACGGGCGAGTATGTCTGGCATTTCCAAACGACGCCGGGCGATGAATGGGATTACGACGCGGTGCCGGGGCTCACGCTCGCCGATCTGAAAATCAATGGAAAGACTCGCAAGGTGCTGATGCAGGCGCCGAAGAACGGATTTTTCTACGTGATCGATCGCAAGACCGGTGAATTCATTTCCGGCAAGCCGTACGTAAATGTCACGTGGGCCACCGGCCTCGATCCGAAAACCGGCCGGCCGATTGAAGCGCCGAACATGCATTATGACGACAAGAACGTAACCGCGGCGCCCGGTCCTGCAGGCGGACACGTGTGGCAAGGAATGTCGTTCAACCCGGCAACGGGGCTAGTGTACCTGCCGGCACTCGACAGTACTTTCCTGTACGTGAGCGCGTCGACGTTCAAGCCTGAAGTGGGCTCGTACAACTGGGGCATTGTTTTCCGGCCGCCTCCGCCCCCGCGGCCAGGCGAGACCGCTCCGCTGCCGACTCCGCCGGGTGGATCGCTTGTGGCGTGGGATCCGGTCACGCAGACCGAGCGCTGGCGCCTGAAGCAGATGAACGGCGGCGGGACAGTCACGACCGCCGGCGGAATCGTATTCGGCGAATCCAGCGACGGAGAAATCCAAGCACTCAGCGCGGACAAGGGCGAGAAAATCTGGTCCGCGAAACTGCAAGCGGGGATGGGCAATCCGGCGACGTACATGCTTGACGGAAAGCAGTACGTGTCGATTCTTTCCGGACGCCAGGGCAAAGCGCGCATTTATACCTTCGCACTGGATGCGAACGAACCGATGCCAGCGGCACCGTCGGCGGCTCCGCCTCCTCCGCCACCTGCCGGAGCAGCGCCTGCTGCCCCGACGCAACAGAATCAGCAGTGAAAACCCGCGGTGCCGCCACGAGCGAACAGCTGGTGGCGGCATGACGCCCTGCCCTCTGCGCCTCGCGGATGATCGTCTGCGAATCCAATTCTCCGTCCATCAACGCACAACCCACGTCGCCATACTGGTTTCGATTATCGCGCTGACGTTTGCGTCCGCGCTTGGTGGCGCATCGTCCCCTCAAAATCGCTCTGCGGCCACGCATGCGCAACCGATTGGCCTTCCGTTCAGCACAATCGTCATATTTGGCGATCAATACAACGGCGGGGACGAACTCTACGATGTGAAGATTACGGTGAAGGAAGCGGTCCGCGGCGAAAAGGCGAGGCAGATCGTGAAGGATGCGAGCGCTTCGAACAAGCCGGCTGCCGCAGGCTTTGAATACCTGCTCGCTCGCGTCCGCTTCGACTTTTCCGCGAGGGTGACTCCCCAGCACTATAGCTACACTCTGGATCAGGCTCAGTTCACTGCGATGTCCGGCGACGACAAGATCTACGATGCGGCCGTTCTCGCCAAGCAGCCTGAACCCGCGCTGCACGCCACGCTTCGAGCAGGAGATTCCGCCGAGGGGTGGGTTGCATTCCTCGTCCCGCGAGGCGATCATACGCCCCTGATGCTATTTCGCGAGGACGTCGGATCGGTAATCCATGAAGGCAGCGGCTCGATCTTCAAGCTCTACTATGAAAACCCTTCCGCCACCGGCAAATCCAAGACTTCCTGATATTATTTCCCCGAATGAACAATCAAAACCGCCATGGATAAAATCCGAGAGGTGAATCTGCGCACATCGGGCGCGACCATGGAGGGCCGTGCGGATGGAACGTTCATCATCCGCCCGGACGAATCGCTTGAAAGTTACCCGCGCGTGCTCACCGAGCGGCTGATCGATTGGGCGCGCGTGGCGCCCGATCGCGCGCTTGCCGCGAAGAGAAGTGCGGACGGTCCCTGGAGCTTTGTGACCTACGCCGACGCGCTCGAGAAAGTTCGAGGCCTCGGACAGGCTTTCATCGACCGCGGACTTTCGGCCGATCGCCCGGTCGCGATTCTTTCGGACAACGACCTCGAGCACCTACTGCTGATGTTTGCCGGACAGCACGTCGGAATTCCCACGGCGTCTATCGCGCCTGCCTATTCTCTCGTCTCGACGGACTTCGCAAAGCTCAAGCACGTGATGAAGATCTTGCGGCCGGGAATAGTGTTCGTTTCAAACGGCGCACAATATCGGCGCGCACTCGAGGCCGTCGTCGATCCCGATATCGAGATTGTGTTCGCGGAGGAGGACGTTCCGGGGCGCAGATCCACTTCGGTCCACGAACTCTGCGGCGTTACGCCAACCAGGGCCGTGGATGCGGCGCACGCGGCGATAAAACCGGACGATGTGGCGAAGTTTCTTTTTTCGTCTGGCTCGACCGGACTTCCGAAGGCTGTCATTAACACGCACCGCATGATTTGCAGCAACCAGCAGATGATTCTGCAGGGCTTTCGATTCCTGGGCGAGGCGCCGCCGATTATCGTGGACTGGATGCCGTGGAATCACACCGCGGGCGGCAACCACAATACTGGAATGACGCTCTACAACGGCGGCACTCTTTACATCGACGACGGCCGGCCGACGTCCAACGGAATCGCTGAAACAGTGCGCAATCTGCGCGAGATCGCGCCCACCGTTTATTTCAACATGCCGCGCGGCTACGACCTGCTGCTGGCTTGCTTTCGCAACGACGCACGGTTGCGCGAGAATTTCTTCAGTCGGCTGAAATTCATGTTTTACGCGGGAGCGGCGCTTTCGCAGCCGCTTTGGGACGCCTACCGAAAGCTGATGATGGAGGTGTGCGGTGAGCGGGTTCTAATGGCTACGGGCCTGGGCGCAACCGAAACGTCTCCGATGGCGTTGCAGTGCACATGGGATTCGGAGCGCGCGGGCGCAATTGGAATCCCGATGCCGGGCGTGGAGGCGAAGCTTGTGCCTTCCGGCGACAAACTGGAAATTCGAGTGAAGGGTCCGAACGTGACGCCCGGGTACTGGCGCGACCCGGAACTTACACGACAGGCGTTTGACGGCGAGGGTTACTACAAA
>Ga0182024_10024591_pt1 | contig 10691 bp, 5 predicted proteins | sample P32metaG_FD_120480 | JGI IMG/M metagenome (GOLD analysis project Ga0182024, IMG submission 120480) | Permafrost microbial communities from Stordalen Mire, Sweden - P3-2 metaG (Illumina Assembly) | ecosystem: Environmental > Terrestrial > Soil > Wetlands > Permafrost | place: Sweden: Stordalen...
CACTTTGAAAGAATCTCCAAAAGCAAAGCACGACAGTTTGCCGAACAGGGAGAACTTCCTAAAGTGGAGGTTGTTCCAGATGCGCGGCCCTCTGATGGAAGCTTATGATCGACATTCGGCCCGTGCCCGCGCTTCCCTTGCTCTGCCATGCGGAGACTGCGCCCCGGCCGCTCTGGGGCTCCGCTGTACGTCCGCCTCATCGTGGAGTCCTCTCTGTCCTGAGGGGCCCAGCGGTACCAATTGTGAAAGTCATTGACGAGGGCAAAAATCTTTTCTGGCGGAGAGTCGATCACAGTCGAGCGCTGGACACGAAACGTGTTGGGTTTGGTCGCGGCGAAAACGAGAACGACCGCGATGAGAGCAAAGACAGCTACCGCTATCCTCAAAACCACCGAACCCTCCGGGCAGCAAGATCTTCGAAGTTCCTGCTTCGCAAGCTTGGCAAAACAATTCTACAAACGCTTGTCATGGTGATGCGTTCTTGATTGGGCCAGCTGAATTAGCGCTCATCAGCGATCACCCGCTCAGCAAGGGTGTGTCGCCTGCCGCGGACAGACGATCCACTCTGCCCGGGAGCGCCTGGCCATCCTGTCCGCCACTTGCTGAGATCTATCGTGCAGCGCGTGATGCTTTCCCTGGGCTGTCTATCGGCGGAGGAGTACTGAGTTATTTCACAGAGCTAACCCGGAAGCGTCCTACCGTCGATCTGCTGGATTTCGTTTCGCACTGCACTGTCAGCGGCAAATATCCCAACGAGGTGCGTGGAATCGCCGTAGCCCGCTCGAAGCCCTGGTAGGGTAGTAGCCACATCCGGAGAAACTACCGGAAGGCCGGAGGCGAGATCACGCTCGGCTCTGGTGGCCACGCGGCCGGCCGAGTTGGCGGGGCGAGGCCGGCACCAGACCCATCATCTTTCTGGACAGGGCGGTCTGCCCGGCTGCGGCCATCATCCCCAAGGCGCTACGACGATGCCCTTCGATCACTTGGTGTTCAGCACCATTACGGTCGCGATGGGATCCAGCGCCTTTGCGGGTAGCTGAATATCGACGCCGCCTCCTGTCTTCGTTACCTTCAGCGGCTTATGCTTCGGGTCGGCTAGCAGATACGCGCTGGCAACGGTCCGGGGAACGCTATCGAGATGAAAGCTGCCATTCGGCCAGGTGAAAAGCTCGATGTAGATCTTGTCGGCCGTCGTCGTTGAACGCCAGTTCCAGCTGGGCATGAACTTGGGCTTGCCCTCCTCGTCCTTCTCTGTGGTGCTGAAGCTGCCCGCCTCAGGTCCGAAGAGGGTGGGGTGGGTGCCGTAGATCGATGCGCCGTTGACAGCAAGCCACTGGCCTACCTGGTGAAGGCGCTCGACCTCCGCCGGAGGGACAACGCCCTTGGAGTCGGGTCCGATATTGAGAAGATAGTTCCCGCCCTTGCTGGCGATGTCGATGAGGTTCCGCAGCAGGGTCTCAGTAGACTTGAAATTATTGTCATAGGACTTATAGCCCCATGTGTCGTTCATGGTCATGCAGGCCTCCCAGTCACGACCGGGATAGCCCTGCGCCGGGATGTACTGCTCCGGTGTCTCGGTGTCGCCTTTGTAGCCTCCACCAAGCCGATTGTTCCAGATGAGGTTTGGATGCTGGTTGAGCAGGGCGACGATCTCGCCGGCAAGCGCAGGCGTCATGTCCGGCGTCGGCGTATCGAACCAGATGACGACAGGAAAATCGCCGTAGTTGGTCAGCAGCTCCTTCATCTGGGGGATGGCTTTGGTGTGAAGGTAAGTAGCAAAGTCGCCGTCCTGGGCCGGGTCCCAGTGATGACTGGGAAGGTCATGATTGCCGGTCTTGTAGGCGGCGCCACCGGGTGCGGTCCAGTCCTGATCTTGCGAGTAGTAGAAGCCGAGCTTCATGCCTTGCTTGCGGCACTCCTCGGCCAGCTCGCGTATAGGATCGCGATGAAAGGGTGTGGCGGCGACGATGTTAAAGGGATCTGCTTTGGAGTCAAACATGGCGAAGCCGTCATGATGTTTGGCTGTGATGACGATGTATTTCATCCCCGCCGACTTGGCGAGACCAACGATGTCATGGGCATTGAAAGACGTGGGGTTGAACTGGGCCGCGAGAGCCTTGTAGTCGGCCACAGGAATGGAGGCCCTGTTCATGATCCATTCGCCAATGCTCGGGATCTGCTTGCCGTCCCAGGTCCCCGCGGGGATGGAGTAAAGGCCCCAGTGGATGAACATGCCGAAGCGTGCGTCCCTCCACCAGGCCATGCGCGCGTCTCGCTGCGCGGGCGTCTCGGTATCCTGGATCGCGGCAACAGGATGAGCTGAAGAAACGGCGATGCGCTCACCCTCCACCTGGGCGAATAAGGGTAGTGCGCACGAGGCTAGGAGCATGGCGGCGGAAGCGATGGCGATGGAACGGCGGGCTGATTTCAAAGACGTATCCTCACGATGAAGTAACGGCACGGGCATTGTATCCCTATCCGTGCCGGCCACGCGTACTGCACTCACTTTGCGGGCTCCGCCAGCGTCTCATTGCGAAGTCCGGAAACAGGATCGATAAGGCATAGAATCCATGCCGATCACAGTGACAAATCCGTTGCAGGGACGCCGGTATCCCGGCGACCTGATTCTGCCTCATTCAGACTTTTCCAAATTAGCTTTTTTGAGCGGTTAGTTCGGACCGCACCTGAAGCATTCACCGAGGACCATCGGCAGTGAGGCCGGATATCTCACCTGGAGCGCGCAGCAGTCCCGAAGGGACGGCGTGAAAGTAGCCCAGGACGTCAGTCCTGGGTAGGATTAGCATATGAGTCCAGTCCCGCAAGGGACGGCTGAATTTTTCGCACACATTTTTCAGCCGTCCCTGCGGGGACTCTATTGATTTTATTCCAATGTGGACCCTTTCACGCCGTCCCTTCGGGACTCGGAGGGTCGTGCCGGGTACGTTAAGGGGCGCGCCAAAAAAGTACGCAGCGAGCGCCAGGCGAAGAACTCCCGGTGCAATTTGTACCGCAGCAGTTCAACAGAAACAACCTGCTTTTCCTTTGCCCAATCGCTCCTCAATGGAATCAGCCAACTACATCCTCCAACAACCCGGTTTCCCGCTAATTTGGACAGCTCTGTGCGTCATTAGCCTCGCCCGCTCGATGCATTTACATAACGTTCGGCTTCTCCGCGACAGGCCACTCGTTGACGCAAGTCAATCCTCTGCAGGTACTCATTGAGGTTTGTTTACCGGCTCGAGAAGGCGGAGCGCCTTGGCAACGTCTTCATCTCCTGGCGAGAGCTTCTGTGCTTCGAGGAGCTCGATTCGGCCCTTCTTGAAATCTCCGGAGTGACAATAGATCAGGCCCAAATCCTTGTGAAGGAGCGGCAGTGCACTGCAGTTTCCGCATACATCGAGGGCTTCCTTCAGGTGCGCGATGGCTTGCGGCCAGTCATGCGCGTCGGCCGATGCCAGGGCAAAGTTTCCCAGCGTTTGCGCGCGATCCATGATGTGTTGCTGAGCCTGCAGATCCTGGAACCGTGCCTGCAGGCGTTTGGCTTCCTCAGGGTCAGATTTCGTCAGCAGCCGCGCAAGACTGTAGATGGCCTCGTTGTATTGCGGACGAATCTCAATTGCTCTACGCCACCGCTTGATTGCCCCGGCGTCGTCACCTTTGCGCAAGAGTTCCTGCCCCAGCATGAACTGGGCCTCGGCATTGTCGGGCTTCGCGGCCAGTGACTGCTCAAACTGACGGATCGATTCGTCCGTGTCCCCGGCCTGTCTCGAGATCAAACCCAGCAGATACCAGGCATCTGCCGCGCTCGGATCAAGACGCGTGGCCGCTTCCAGTTCGGGCTTTGCCTCGCGATTGTGCTGCAGATCGAGCAGAACGCGGCCCTTGTTGTAGTGCGCCACCGCGTTGTTGGGATCGAGGCGGACGGCTTCGGAAAATTCCGCCAGCGCGCCGTTCAGGTCGAACTGATCCGCCAGGGCGATTCCCAGGTTCAAATGCGCTCCCGGCGACTTTGGGTCCAGTTCCGTCACCTTGCGAAAGAAAGTCAAAGCATCGCTGCCACGGTTCAAGCGGACGAGAACCATCCCGTATGCACTGAGCGCGCCAGGGTTCTTCGGCTCAAGCTGCACAGCGCGGCCCAGCGCCTGGCCGGCTTCGGCATACCGCGATTCGCTGGCCAGAATCAGACCCAGATTCGCAAAAGCCTGACCATACTGGGAATTGTTTTCCGTGGCCTTGCGGAACAATTGCTCTGCTTCACCGTCTTTGCCGGCTTGACCATAGAGCACGCCCAGATTGTTTTGCGCTTCGGCATATTGTGGATCGAGCGAGATTGCGGTCTTGAACTGAGCTTCCGCATCTCCCGTATGACTCGCCTGCAGATCGAGAAAGCCCAGCTGATTGTGAACCGGAGCGAGCTTCGAGTCCAACTTCACCGCCTTCTCCAAAGCCTCTCGTTCTCCGGAATAGTCGCCGAGCCGGTCCAGGGCGAGAGCGAGGTCATAGTAGGTGTGGGCATTTCCTGGATCGTTCGCAAGCGCCTCGCGGTAAAGAGCGGCTGCCTTTTGCGCATCCCCGCTCTGCAGATCCTGATTGGCTTGATTGGCCTTGACGCCCGCGACATCCATCTTTACGTCGTCGGCCTTTTTCTGCTGGAAGACTTTCAATTCCTCGCGCGCCTGATCCTGCTGTCCCAGAGAACGAAGGACGGATGCCAATTGAAAGCGTGCTTCGCTGGAGCCGGGGTCCAGCGCAAGCGCCTTTTCCAGCTCAGGCCGCGCTTCGGTAAGCTTTCCCTGTCGAGCGAGCACGAAACCCAGGTGATAGCGGGCCTCGGCATGATTCGGATTCAGGGCCACAGCTTGACGAAAGACCTTCTCGGCGTCCGCATAGTTGCCCAAACCTCGTTCCACCACGCCGTCAAAATACAGTGCTTCGAAATCGTGCGGATGGTGCTTGAGATAATCCCTGATGATGGGCGCGGCTCGGTCGAATTGCGCGATCGCGGCCAGGGCTTTTACATACGAGAGACGCGCGGCATCGTCTGCTGGATTCAGGCGCGACGCTTCTTCGAATTCCTGAGCCGCCTCCCCGAATCGCTTCTGCTGGGTATAGACGATTCCAAGGTCCATGTGGGCCTGGGAATACGATGGGTGCTCTTTGACGATCGCGGAGAGTGTTTGCAGGGCTTCATCCGTATTGCCATTCTTCGAATAGGCGATAGCCAGATTCAATCGCAGTACTTCACTGGGGGGCGCATTCTTGAGCTCGGAGATTGCCGCCGCATATCTGCCTTCCGCAATCAGCGCTTTTGTCAATCCATCGAGCGCCGGGACCGATTGGGGATTTTGTCTTAGAACCGTCCTGAACACATCGATGGCCGCTTCCTGCTGATTCAACTCACTGAGTGACACTCCCAAGGGCAGAAGAATCTTTTCCGTGCCGGGCTTGAGTTTGGATGCGGTCTCGAGTTCATGGGCGGCGCGCTGGGGATCGCGATTGCTGAGCAACGCGATCCCCAGATCGTAGTGACTATCCCACGAATCGGGCGCCAGATGAATTGCAGACTCGAAAGCCGAAATGGCACAGGAGAATTGGTGATGGCTGGCAAAGTAGGCTCCGAGCGCATCGAAAGCGCCCGCTGAAGGGCTTGAGGCGAGCGTTTGTTCAAGTGCGGCAGGTCCTTTGCAGGAGGAAACCTCCTGCGCTGCCAGGGCCAGGGGGAGCGCACAAAATGCAGCCAGCGCGCGTCGCAACAAAGCCGCTCTTGGGCGCCGGGCAGGAGCAAACTTCCTCTTCACCCTGCAGAAGAATTGGCTTGGGCCCGGGCACCATCCGGATTGCGATTCGTCGGTCGGAAATGAAAGGGCCTGTGCGCGATCGGTCATGTACTGCGCCTAGACTACCGCTGTTGAGCGATCTTCAGCAATCGCAACTGGCCTCTCTGACGCACCCCCGTGCAATCCGTCACCAGGTCGCAGCTGGGGAAACTGCCGAGTGCTACAATCCGCCAAAGATGAAGAAGCGTTCCCTCACGCCTGCGTGGCATCCTTTCCTTCTCCTCCGCTTCTCGATCCTCTTAGTCCTTTCAGGCGCGGTTCCTGGTCATGCTCAGATAGGAGTGGCAACCGGCAACGGCGTAGCGACGCCCGCCAAACCATTACCTCCCGGAATGAAGCCGCCGACGGTGCGCTATGAAGACATTGCCGCGCAGGCCGGCTTGACGGGTGTGAATGTCTCAGGCGCAGAAAAGAACAAACAATACATCGTTGAGACCACCGGAAATGGGGTCGCGATCTTCGACTACGACAACGATGGATTGCCGGATATTCTTTTTGTCAACGGCGATCGTTTCCAGCCAGGCGGAGCCGCACCAACACCTTTGCTCTATCACAACCTTGGTGGCCTGAAGTTTGAGGATGTCACCCGCAAGGCAGGGTTGACGCATACCGGCTGGGGGCAGGGAGTATGCGCAGGTGACATCGACAACCACGGATTCGTAGATATCTTCATCACCCAGTGGGGACAAAATGTCCTCTATCGAAATCAGGGGAACGGAACCTTTCGCGATGAGACGCAGGCCAGAGGATTGTCTTCGCCGCAGACGCGTTGGAGCACAGGATGTGCGTTTCTGGACTTCAATCGGGATGGTTTTCTCGACCTGGTGGTTGCCCACTACATTGAGTTTGACCCCGCCCGCACTCCGCATCCGGGAGAAAGGTCGCAGTGCGAATGGAAAGGGCTGCCGGTGATCTGCGGCCCTCGGGGTCTGCCGGGGGAAACCATCTCCCTCTATCAGAATGATGGACACGGACACTTCACCGATGTTTCGGGTCTAATGCACATCACCACGTCCAAGGATTATTACTGCTTCACTCCGCTGGCCGCGGACTTCGACAATGATGGCTGGCCGGATATCTATGTCGCGTGTGACTCTACTGCAAGCCTGTACTTTCATAATCTGGGTAGTGGCAAGGGTTTCGAGGAGATGGGCGTTCTAGCCGGCGTCGCCTACAACGAAGATGGGCGCGAGCAAGCAGGCATGGGAGTCGCGGCTGCCGACTTCAGTCACGACGGACGGCTGGATATCTTCAAGACCAACTTCGCCGACGACACGCACACCCTCTACCGTAACCAGGGAGAGAACAACTTCAGCGACGCGACCATCGATAGCGGGCTCGCAGTCAATACCAGGTATCTGGGATGGGGAACAGCCGCTTTGGATATCGATAACGACGGATGGAAGGATCTGATCCTGGCCAACGGCCACGTGTACCCCGAAGTGGACACAGGACACACAGGAGAAAAGTTTAAACAAGGACGGCTGCTCTACTGGAACCGCGGAGATGGGCAGTTCTTCGATCTGTCTCCTCTGGCCGGAAGCGGCATCACCGCCGCGCACTCATCGCGTGGGCTGGCGGTAGGAGACCTGGACAACGATGGCAACGACGAGATTGTCATTGTCAATATGGGAGAGGCACCCTCGTTGCTCAAGAACCTCGCTCCCCAAACCGGACATTCCATTCTGATACGCGCATTGACGTCGACCAACCGCGATGCCATCGGGGCACGGATCACCGTGACTGCCGGAGGACAAAAGCAGATCGATGAAGTACGCAGCGGTGGTTCCTATATCTCGCAAAACGATTTCCGCTTGCACTTTGGACTTGGCAAAGCGGTTTCGGCCAATCTATCGGTCCGGTGGCTCGATGGCAAAACCGATAATTTCTCCGAAGTTACCGCGGGGCAATTCGTAACCATCGAGGAAGGCAAAGGCATCGTCAAGAAACAAACCTTCACTTCCGGGAAACCTTAGCGGTTTCACACTACGGCTGTGGGCCACTCCCATCTGCGCTGGCTAACATCCTGCGCATGAAGTCGTCCTGGGGGAAGATTTCCAGGTAGCGTTCGAGCGCTTCGTGTGCCTTCGCATATTGCTTCGTTTCGATCAAGCGCACCACCAGCATTTTTCGGGTGACGGGGTTGAACGGATCCAGATCGATTGCCTTCTCGATCAGCGGAAGGGCATCCTCTGTTTGTCCAAGGTGCGCCAGAACGTCGGCGAGATCCGAATAGGTCGCCGCCGCAGGTGGACCAATCTGCAGAGCGCGCCGGAGATGGCCGGCGGCAGCCTGAAAGTCACCATTCTTCAGATCTCTGCGCCCCACCGCCGCCTGCACAAGGGCGTCGTCCGGCTGCGTCTGCTCCAACTGACCGAGAACTTTGAGATAGGGCGCAATGTATTCCGGCTTGTTTGCTGCCAGCTCTCCGTAAGCCGTCAACAGGATCAGCAGCGGAGGCGGAACAGATTCCTGTCCAGGAGCGGGATTGAGATGGATCAGGTCCGGCAGCAACGCAGTGGTCTGCTGGAAAGTGACATCTGGAAACGGCTCATCGGGCCTCGCCACAATGCGGTGGTTTGTGGCGCTGGAGTGGGAGATCACCTGGATGTCGCGCTTCGGCATATGGCAGCCTATGCAGTCGTTGGCCGGTTTTCCCTGCATTCGCGTCGCGACCGGCACTTTGCAGCTTTGGTTGGTATGACAAGTGAGGCATTTGCCGGCGAAATACGCCGGCGCCTCTTCGCGCGATGGCTCCACATGAGGATCGTGACACGTAATGCAGCTCAGGCGGCCGAGGCTCGCGCGATAGCACTTGCTCAGCGTCATGGAATAGTAGTGCTCGAGGTGGTCTGCCGTGGGCGGAGACTCCCGCGTAGGCGGCACCAGCAGGATCGATAGCGTATCGTCGAGCGGATGTCCTGGGCGGATGTCCTGGTAAGTCTTTCCAGACTTCAGAACCCGCACATCTCCGGCCTGATGGCAGGCCATGCAAATGTTGCTTGCAAGATACGGAGTAAGACGGGCGGGATTGACAATCCCGGTATTGACAAGCGCGTTTTTTTCCTTTGCCTGAACACTCGTCCCGCGCATGACCTGCACATGAGCGGCGCCCGGGCCGTGGCAATTTTCGCAACCAATGGCCATTTCGGAGAAGGGCGTGTCTGCGAATTGTCCCGTGGTTCCGGCCACTGGGTTTGGCCGGCCACTGTGGCAAAAAATACAGCCAGCCACGATCGGGCGGTCGAACCCCAGATCGGTGAACTCATATCCGGGCGAGGGCCCCCAGCTCCTGGGCCGGGAATAGAACGAAAGCGGCGCCTGAAAGAGATACTTGTCTTGGCGGAGGATCGCCCCGAATCCATTCATTCCCGCCCCGATGATCCATTCGACCTGGTGGGCGGCCCGGAAGCTCTCCTTCCCGTCGGCGCCGGTTGCAGATTCGCTTTGATAGAGCTTTCCGTCCAGAGAGTAGACTTCAAATCGCCGCTTGAGTCTTTCATCGAAGTATGAGGCGGAGCGCGCAGTGTTCTCTGGAAATGCCGGCGTCACCAGCGACATCGAACGTCCCATGCTGGTCTGCGAAAATCGTCGATAGATCTCCAAATGGCATTGCGAGCAAGCCTGGGAGCCGATATATCCGTCGTTGGACTCGCCGCCCGGGGCGGGGGCAGGATCATTTTTTGCCTGCCCGGCGCTGGCCCACAACAGGAGCACTGGGCCGGCAAGCCGGAGCGCCGCTCGCACCAACCCGCGCAATCCGGAACCGGCGCCTCGTGCAGAAGACATCCCTTTGCAAGTCATGCCCCTACCCATGCTCCGATTTTCAACGAGGCCACATGACCGGGCGCTATTTTCTTTGTGTGGAGGACCGAGCCACCAGTGTCGGTTCAAGGATGATGGTTCGCGCGCGAGGCATTTGTTCGGACTCGATCAGGCTGAGCACCAGCTCGGCAGCGCGCTGGCCAATCATCTGGCTTTGTTGATCGATGCTCGACAGCGGAACCCGAAGACAGTCATTATTGGGCAAATTACCGCAGCCGATGAGAGCAATATCTTCCGGAATCCTCAGGCCTGATTCCAGGATGGTGCTCATCGCTCCGATCGCCAGCGGATCGTTGAAGCAGAATACCCCGTCGGGCTTCGGGTCTTGCTCCAGTAGAAGGCGCATGGCCTCCGCGCCCTGACGGGTGGTTTCGGTATCGGTGTGATCCGCGCGCACGACGTAGTTTTCTGAGTAGGGAACTCCACGGTGGCGCAACGCCTGCCGGTAGCCTTCGATTCGCCCAAGGCCGGTGCTGTTATCTCGCCCCCGGATGTGCGCCACACGGCGGCAGCCCATATCAATCAGGTGTTCTGTCGCCAGCCGGCCGACTTTTTCGTCATTGATACCAACGAAGTTAGCCGCCAGGCCGGCCAGGTCGCGATCGATAAGCACGTAGGGTTGAGCCTTATTGTCCATTCGCTGGAGCTGCTCGATATTCGATCCTGCCGACGCGATGACCAGCGCATCCAAACGCCGCGCGAGCAGCCGCGATATTTCCTCCTTCTCGAGCTCCGGATCCTCCTCCGACGAGGACACGATCAGAGAATAGCCTTTGTCCCGAATTACGTTGGAGAGGGCTCTGGCAATCTGGGCAAAGAATGGGTGAAGCAGGCTGGGAGCCACCAGGCCAATCAGGTAGCTGCGCCCCGTAGCCAAGCTGCGGGCGAGGGAGTTGGGCTGGTAGTCCAGCTCCTTGACCCGCTGCAGCACGCGCTGCCGGGTCTTCGCGCCAATATCAGGATGCTCGCGCAGAACCTTTGAGACGGTGGCCTGCGAGATGCCGAGATCCTTCGCTATGTCCTTCATTC
>Ga0182024_10024592_pt1 | contig 10691 bp, 15 predicted proteins | sample P32metaG_FD_120480 | JGI IMG/M metagenome (GOLD analysis project Ga0182024, IMG submission 120480) | Permafrost microbial communities from Stordalen Mire, Sweden - P3-2 metaG (Illumina Assembly) | ecosystem: Environmental > Terrestrial > Soil > Wetlands > Permafrost | place: Sweden: Stordalen...
CAAAACTGGATCTTTCATTTATTTCGCTCGGCGGATTGACCAACCTGAAGACTCGAGACGCGCTAGAGAACGACGCCAATCGGTTGGTGAAGATGGAATTCGAATGTATAGCTTCGCTGAAATCGAACAAAACCTTCTCCCCGAGCGATCCGGCGTTTGACTACGGCCTCATCCTGAAAGTCTTTCCAGTCCAGTTCCCAAAGAGGACGTGGCTAGTTTGCGCTGGCATAGGCGAGTGGGGTACGTCGGGCGCAGCGTATTACTTAGCTCATAAGTTTCGACACATTTTCAACGTAGCCAGTGGTAAAGCTTTTGCCGTCATTGTTAAGGTACGGAAAGGTCAAGATGAGTCCGCTACGCCCGTTGAGTGGCTGGGAGTTCCACCTTGGAAGATTCCGTAGGCTGTCCCAATATTCGGCACTATACTGAAGTCATCCACCCAACAGGAGCGCACCAGATACAGTAATGACTACCGCGTCCCCAGCAGCGGGCATCAGCCCGGAATTTATCGAAGAGGTTCGTGGCAAGCTTGCCCGAACCACCGTCCAGCATTACATCAACGGCCAGTGGTTGGAGGGCGCGCGCGGGGAAACTTTCGAAACGCTCGATCCTTCCACGAATTGCGTGCTCGCTCGCGCCTGGCGCGGCCACGCTGAAGATATCGATCGCGCGGCGAAAGCCGCTCACACGGCGTTTCAAAAATGGGGGTACGGCAAAGCCAAGGACCGCAAGAAATACCTACTCAAGATCGCCAGCCTGATCGAAAAACACGGCGACGAACTGGCCACCATAGAATGCCTGGATGCGGGGCAAGCGCTCAAGATTGTGCGCGCGCAAATTGCCCGCACCGCCGAAAACTTCAGCTTTTACGCCGAATACGCGGAGAAGGCCATGGACGGCCGCACGTACCCGGTGGATCACGAGTGGCTCAACTACAGCCTGCGGGTGCCGGTGGGCCCGTGTGGAATCATCACGCCCTGGAACGCGCCCATGATGCTTTCCACCTGGCGGATCGCTCCCGCGCTTGCTACCGGGAACACGGTTATTTTGAAACCAGCCGAGTGGTCGCCACTCACAGCGTGGAAGCTTGCGCAGATTTTCGAAGAAGCGGACCTGCCGCCGGGCGTGTTCAATGTGGTTCAAGGGTTCGGCGAAGAAGCAGGCGCACCGCTGGTGGCTCATCCATTGGTTCCGCTGATCACGTTTACTGGCGAGACCACCACCGGGTCGATCGTAATGAAAACCGGAGCCGATCAACTGAAACGGCTGTCGCTCGAACTCGGCGGCAAATCGCCCGCCATCATTTTTGCCGACGCCGATCTGGACCGCGCTCTCGACGCCACCGTCTTCCAAGTCTACAGTTTCAACGGCGAGCGCTGCACGGCCAATTCACGGGCGTTGATCGAAGAATCGATCTTCGACGAATTCACCAGGGCGTTGGCGGCGCGGGCCAAGCGAGTGAAAGTCGGCAGCCCGCTTGATCCGGACACCGAAGTGGGTCCGCTCATCCATCCCGAGCATCGGGATCGTGTGCTGGGCTACATCGAGATCGGCAAACAAGAAGGCGCCAAGCTTTTAGCCGGCGGCGAGCGGGTCGGCTCGGAAGGAAATTACGTCTCCCCCGCCCTGCTCACGGGCGAGAATCACATGCGTATCGCACAGGAAGAAATTTTCGGTCCGGTGCTGACCGCGATTCCGTTCAAAGACGAAGCCGACGCGCTCGCTAAGGCCAATGACGTGAAGTACGGCCTTGCTTCTTACGTTTGGACCCGTGATATCGCCCGAGCGCACCGCATGGCGCTGGCGCTGGAAGCCGGGATGACTTGGATCAACAGCCACAACGTGCGCCATCTTCCGACGCCCTTCGGCGGCGTCAAGTTTAGCGGAACGCATCGCGAGGGCGGCGAGCACTCCTTCGAGTTTTACACCGAGCTCAAACATATCGCAGTGCCGCTCGGATCGCACGCCATTCCGAAGTTTGGAAAGAGTTAACCTTCATGATATTTCCCCGCGTAATTCGTGTCGGCCACGTCATCCTATCTGTCGCCGATTTAACCGCATCGCGCCATTTCTATGTCGATCTCCTCGGCCTCAATGTGGTCCATGCAGACGATGGCGCCCTTTATCTGCGCGGCGTCGAAGATCGCGAATGGAGCCTGAAGCTGGAACTCGGTCCCGAGCCCGGCGTCAAGCAACTGGCTTACAAAGCGGGATCTGAAGCGGCGCTGGATGAAATCGCCGCCATCGCACAAGCCGAAGGACTTCCCGCTCGTTGGGAAACCGAGCGCGACCGGCCGCGAGTTCTGCGTATGCAGGATCCTTTCGGTTTTCCCATCGCCTTTTACTACGAATCCGTCAAGCATCCCTGGCTGCTGCAGCGCTTCGATCTCCACCGCGGCCCCGGTATCCAGCGTATCGACCACATCAATGTGCTGTCGCCGCAAGTGAAGCAGCTCTCGGAGTGGTACCAAAAGCATTTGGATTTTCGTCTGACCGAATCCACCGAGGATGATACGGGCCGCATCTGGGCTACCTGGATGCAGCGCAAAGGTCACGCGCACGATCTCGCCACCACCAACGGCGCCGGACCGCGCCTGCATCATTTCGCCTATTGGCTCCCCGATGGCGCGCGCATTTCGCAATTGTGCGATATCCTGGCGGGCGCATTTGAGACCGATCGCATCGAGCGCGGCCCCGGGCGGCATGGCATCACCAACGCCTACTTCTTATATCTCCGCGATCCCGACGGCCACCGCATCGAACTCTACACTTCCGATTATCTGAGCGTCGACCCGGACTTCGAGCCGATTCGCTGGCAGTTGCATGATCCTCGCCGCCAGGCCTTGTGGGGCGGCCACGCACCCAAGAGCTGGTTCCTGGAAGGCAGCTCAGTCGAGGCATTCGACGGCGGCTGGGTCAAGGTTGAGGAGTCGGAATTGCAGGGCCTGCCGGCCTACGTGCGATAACAGTGTTGCATAATCGCTCCGTGCCCACCGATATCGTGCTGCCACACGTCATCTACCAGGATGTTGCCGGCGCTCTGGCATGGCTCATCGAAACTTTTGGCTTTAGCGAGCACTACCGTTATGGCGAGCCTATCAGCGGCGCTCAAGTCTACCTGGGTAACGCCTATATGATGCTGACCGGCCCCCGTCCTGGTGGCGCAAGCCCGGCGCAACTCGGTTACCGCACTCAATCGCTCACCGTGTTTGTCGACAACGTTGATAAGCACTACGAGAAAACACAATCCGCGGGCGCGAGAATCGTCGAGGAGCTGCACGAGACCGTCTATGGCGAGCGGCAGTATGGCGTCGAGGACCTTGAAGGGCATCACTGGCTCTTCTCGCAACACGCTCGGGATGTAAGCCCCCACGAATGGGGAGCCACCATCGCGCGACGCTAAGTTATTGCGTCCCGGCGTCCCACCTTCAACGTACTCTTCTATAGAAACGATGCCGACGGCCGGCTCAGCGACGGAAGCGAAGGCGGAGGCGGCGTTGGAAATGACGTTCGCCGAAGTGCTGCGCGCCAATCAGTCTATGGTGTTCAGTCTGGCCTATCATTTCCTGCGGGATCGGGGCGCGGCGGAAGAGGTGGCGCAGGACGTTTTCCTGCAGCTTTATCGCAAGATCGACGGACTGGAAGGCGGCAAGCACGTGATCTTCTGGCTGCGAAAGGTTACCAGCCATCGATGCATTGACTATGCCCGAAAGCGCGGGGCGCACTTTATGATCGCATTGGAAGACGCCGCCGAGCCGTCGGCCGTCGAGCAGCAAGGCGACCCGCTGCTGAATCGGCGGCTGCGGCAACTGATCGCGACACTGCCCGAAAAGCCGCGTATGGTGATGGTGCTTCGCTATCAGGAAGATCTGACGCCGGAGGAAATTTCAGACCTGCTGGAAATGCCGGTGCGGACGGTGAAGAGTCATTTACAGCGGTCGCTGGCCATCCTGCGGGAGAAGATCGATCGGAGCATGGGAGACATTCGCTGATGGAAGATTTTGAGCGACAACTAAAATACGCGTTGGCTCGCAAGGAACAGCCGCCATCCTTCGAGGCCAAGACGTTTGCCGCGATCGCCGCCGAAAGATCCGGGCGCGGGATGTTTTGGCGTTGGGAAGCTGTGGCAGCCTCCATACTCATCGCGGCGGCCCTATGGGCGCAGCATGAACGCGGAGCACGCGAACAGGCCGCTGGAGAAGCGGCGAAGGCGCACCTGCGAGTGGCCTTGAATATCACCGTCACCGAGCTCTCGAAGATTCAGAAGACGGTGAACGCGTCGCAGGCTGCTGCCGGGCGGCCTGGGGAGGACGAATAATGTGGATCAAAATTGCTTTCATAGCCTGCGTCGCGCTTGGCCCGCTCGGCGCGCAAGAGATCAAACTGCCGCCCAGCTTGGATCGGCTGGCGGCGAAGGCCACCGAAGTGGTGGACGTCACCATGGACGCAAATCTGCTCCAGTTGGCCAGCCGGTTTCTCTCGGACAAGGATGCCGATGAAGCCCACGTCAAGAAGCTCATCGGGGGTCTGAAGGGCATCTACGTCCGAAGCTTCGAATTTGCGAAGGCCGGAGAATACCAGGAATCCGACGTCGAGCCGGTTCGCGCACAGCTTCACACTCCCGCATGGTCGCGGATCGTCGGCGTGCGCAGCCAGAAATCCGGCGACAACGCCGAGGTCTACGTCAAAACCGAGAACGGAAAGATCGGCGGCCTTTTGATCCTGGCAACCGAGCCGAAACAGCTGACCATCGTGAGCATTGAGGGCGCCATCGATCCGGACCAGTTGAGCGAACTTGGTGGACATTTTGGAATCCCGAAGGTCGATACGCGCAAGGAGACCGGGCATGGGAAAGACGAGTAAGATGAAAGCCGCTCTGGTCCTGACCGCCGTCTGGATGCTTTCCTGTGCGGTGCTGCAAGGCGCGGAGCGCGGATTCGACGATATCGTTCGCGCGGTTTCCGATCGATTTCATACCAAGCCGCTGCACATTCCCTTTTTCGGCCTGGTCAACTTCGCGACGTTCGTGGCGCAACCGGCCAGGGTGAAACATCTGAATCTTGCGGTCTTTGAGCATCTGGATCTCGATGACCGCGGCTCCAGGGATCTTGCCGAAGCGATCCGAATGGCGGACGGCGGTTGGGAGCCGTTCGTTCAGGTGCATGGTCGGGGCGAAATGGTCCTGGTTTACATGGCCCAAGAGCGAAGCGATTGCAAGTTGCTAGTGATCAGCGTCGAAACCGGCGAAGTCACGGTCGTGGAATTGAAACTGAATCCCGAAGCGATGCAGGTCTGGTTACGCACTCCTGATGCGGAGGCTGTCCGAAACGTTTCGCGATGATTGCGTCCAGCGCCAGTTTCCCGGGACCGAAAATCAAGACAATCAACGAAGCGACCAGGAAGGTGAAAGGAGCCGCGGCGTAAAACTTGTCGGGATTCGAAAAGAAAGACAGCATGGCATCATGATCGCCGACGTAATACGCTACGGCCATGTCGGCGGCGAGCAGGAAAGCGATAAAGCGCGAGCCGAGTCCGATTGCAAGCAGTATGCCACCGGCGAATTCGAGCCCCGAAATGAAGGTCGCGTTCAATGCGGGCGCCGGAATTCCGAGGGTGGTGAAGTAATTAGTGACCTTGCCGAGGTCGCCCAACTTACCCCAGCCGGTTTGCATGAATTGCCAGCCCCAATACAGCCGGATAACCAGCAGGAACGGCGATTCCAGGCTGGAGGCCGCGCGGGCAAACATTTCATACAGGTTTTGTATCTTCTGTATCATGAGTCACCTCGGCAAAGCCATCCCAATTGAGCCCAGTTCGCAAACCAGGTCTGAACCTGTTGCGGTTCCAAAGTGGTTCCGGCGTCCAATGCCGCGCCAATCGCCCGACCTTGACCGATCGCCTGCAGCAGATGGAATTCCTGCGGCTCCAGCCTCCGGTAATAAACCGTGAATTCGACACGATGCACCGCCAGGAAAATCTGACACGGCTTCAACTTCGCGTAGCGGCGCACGATGTGGCGGCGGCCGGGTTGAATTACAGCGTTACTCGCCACGCCGTGCTCTTCGGAATGCCCGCTCACTTTGATCCGCAACTCGTCGACCGGATATTGCAATTGCAAAAGTCCGATGTGCGGCTGCAGAGCGATGGCCAGATCCGGGCCGAGCTCGATCAAGTCTTCCGGACCGAGCGCCTTCCGTTCGGCGTTGTCAAAGGCTTCGATGTGCGCCCATTCCAGCCGAATCATGTCCAGCGCGAGGGCCAGATTCTTGCCCGCAAATTCGGGATGCCCAGTGAGCCAGTTTTCAAGTTGTGAGCCCAAGTTCCGCAACGTGAACGACTGCGAGGGGCAATCGGCCAGATAGGCGTGCGAGAGCCGCTCAAAGGCCCGGTCGCCGAGCACCGCCGACAAGCCAGGAAAATCCTCGTTAAACGAATCCAGAATCCGGTACCAGTATTGCCGGTGATAAATATTGAGCCGCTCGGTGGACGTGAGCCGATCATTCGGTTTAACGAGCTCGTTGGCCTCAGCAGCGATGGACGCGCCGATCGGACTCATCACCGCACCAGCCACCCGGCGCTGGAACTCCATCAAAGCACTCATTGCGCCACCGCCGGAATCTCGATGAATCGCTCGGCCTTTCGCGCTTCGGCGTGGACTTCATCGAAGGACGGGATGCGGTCGTCCCATTCGAGCAGGGTGGCTGTGGGACCGACGCGCCGGATGGCGTGCTCGTACAATTTCCACACGGGATCGAGCACCGGATGGTCGTGCGTATCGAGAATGTACTTCTCGAACTTCGAGTGGCCGGCGATATGAATCTGCGCGACGCGGTCCGAAGGGACGCTGTTCAAGTAATCGTAGGGATCGAAGCTGTGATTCTGAGACGAGACATAAATGTTGTTGACATCTAGGAGAATACCGCAGTCGGCGCGCTCCACCACCTCGTTCAAAAACTCCCACTCGGTCATTTCGGAGACGTGAAATTCCGCATAGCTGCTCACGTTCTCGACTGCAATGGGAACTTCCAGGAAATCGCGCGCCTCACGAACTTTTCGAGCGGTGATCTCGGCCGCTTCGAAAGTGTACGGCATAGGGAGCAGATCATGGGTGTAACGGCCGTCCACGCTGCCCCAGCACAAGTGATCGGTCAGCCATGGCGTCTTGGTCCGCTTTACCAGCGCTTTCAGGCGCCGCATATGTTCGCGATTGAGCGGCTCGGCGGATCCGAAATACATCGATACGCCATGTTGAACCACGCGGTATTGCTCGAGAATTCGATCCAGAATCGCAAGCGGGCGCCCGCCATCGATCATGTAATTTTCCGAGATGATCTCGAACCAATCGACCACCGGCTTGCGTTCCAGGATGTGCTGGTAATGCGGAACGCGCAGGCCGATCCCGATGCCGTAGTCGGTATGTCCATTGAATCGATTGGCAGGCATGGATTATAAGGTGGGAAACGGGGCACGCTTTACACGCGCCCCCAGGCTGGGGTTATTACTTTTTGGAACCGTCGGTGGCGCAACCACCCTTGCCCTTACAAGAGTTCTTGCCCTTGCAGCCGTTGTCGCTGGAACTGCAGCCGCCTTTGCCTTTGCAGGAGTTCATGCCTTTACAAGCGTGCTTTTCAACCTTGTCGGCCGCGGCCTGCCCAGCGATGGGGCTGATGGCGGAACTCGCGGAAGTGAGTTCGGCGCCCGAGTTGCCGGTATTTGCCAAAGTGGCCGCGCGGGCCACAGTGCCGCCCAGCAGACCGGTGAAGGCCGCCGTGAGTATCAGGGAACTTTTTGAAACTTTCATAACTTTACTCTCCTTTGTTGAATTCGTATTTTGTGAGTGTCCGGATCGGCCGCCACTCTGGTTAATGATTCGATGTCCAGCGCCGAAAAGTCACGCTGGAAAAAACTAGACCCGCGACTATACATACCAGGGTCACGGAAACATGCCAAGCCACAATGTGATAGACGTTCAAATCGGGGCAATGGATTTCGAGAGCCGCCAAGCCGACTAAACCGGCCAGTCCGCCAGCTGTCGCACCCGTAAGTAACGGCGACAGCGCGGCGCCTCGGAGCAAAAGCAGTGAAAAGAGGATTGCAGCGGGTATAGCGAACGTCATGCCGGTCCGGAAGCAAGACAGACCCTGCCGGACAAAAGCGGATTCCTGAGCTGGATGAAATATGACTGTCATGATCAGGAGCAAGAGAACGAAAATGCTTACCGATAACAGCGCGCTGGAGCGCGCGTGCATAGCGGCCGGCCTCATCTGACGGACCAGCGAAAAGCCAAGTAAGGCGCTGGTTGCCGACAGCGGTACGAACACCGCGAACTTTTGAAGTTGGCTGAGCGCATGCCAGCCGTACGGGCCAACGACGGAGCAGCCGATGACGCAAACGGCAACCATTATGCCCGCGAAGGCCGCAAGGTAGACGCCCGTCGAGGCCAAGGGGCGGACGGGCTTCAGATCGGCGATGAGCGCGGTTTCGATCTGCTTCAGCCGGTCCGGGGGAACATGCGGAAGAGGCTGGAAATCGATCGTCATGTCGCTGCTCCCTTCCCCGACCGCGGCGATTGAATCAGGCCGCGCAAGCGTTCGTACGCTCGATGCGCCTTTTGTTTCACCGATCCGACGCTGGACGAAGTCGCTCGTGCAACCTCTTCCAAGGTTAGCCCATTGACCTTGAGCATGGTCAGGACCTCGCGCTGGCTGGCGGGAAGCTCGGCGATCAGTTGGTCGAAGGTCGGCAGATCGCTTGGTTCCTCGCTTGCGGAGGCGGGCTCGGGCAGCACTTCGACCAAAATTTCCCGCCCCGCGATGCGACGCCGCTTGCGATAGCTGTCCACCCGAACGCAGCGGGCGATGGCGTAAACCCAGGGCAGCAGCGGCTCGCCTGCACGGTATGTATGTCGAACACGGTGGATGCGCAGCCAGGCATCCTGCAGCATGTCGCTGGCGTCGTCGGGGTTCCCGAGCTGGGCCGCAAAGAAGCGGTAAAGCTGCGGGCTGAGCTGCTCGATCAACGATCGCGCCGCGATCTCGTCGGCCTGTTGATATCGCACCATGAGTTGTTCGAGCTCCGTGACGGAGGGGGCTGGAATCGCGCGGGATGCCTCCATTTGTTGTTCGCTCGATCGGTCCACGGAGTTACGGTCCCGCGAGAGGGACCACAACATTTAGTTTAGCCGAGCCGGTTAGCAGGTCCTTATCCAGATTTGTGGCTGCGGCGGACCCACTGCATGATCTGGATAGCGCTTCCGATGACGCAGAGCACGATGAATCCCAGCATGATCCAGGTGGCTTCGGGCGCTCTCGCCATCCTCAAGATGCCGCGCCCGAATCGGATGGCTAACAGGCCGACGATCGTGAATCGGACGGCGCGGGTTACGAAGATCAAGCCGAGTAGCCGCCGGCGGGGATAAGCAAAAGCGCTGGCGCTGGCGATGACGAGAGTGAAGGGAAAGGGCGGCGGAGCCAGGCAGGCCAGCCCAATAGCGATCGCGGCCCGGTTGCTCATGTGCTGTTTGAAATATTCAAGGCGCTTGGGCTTCATCATTCTCTTCAGTCCTTCTTCACCGCCCTTGCGGCACACGGCATCCAGAAGAAGAACTCCGATCGTGGAGCCAACGGCCGCGGTCAGAACAACGAAAGGCAAGCGCGCGTGATTTCGGGCGACCAGGATTACGATGAGCAGGTCGTTTCCGAAAGGAAGGAAGAGAAAGGAGGAGTCGGCAATGCCGAGGAGCAGGGGTCCAAAGACGCCGAGCTTCAGCAGCCAGGCGAGTAGATGGCGGACCATACCGTGCACGCATGTTGGATGCGCGGACGGGAATCAACGTAACGAAATGTGGCGCACGTACTCGTGCGTGCCGTGTTGAACGCAGCACGCTGCAGTACGTGCGCCACAGTTGCCTTGCTTCTACGCGCTCTGCTGAGCGGCCTGCGCGTTTCGTCCAGCCAATTGCTCTCGGATAGCTTTCATCTGTTCGCGCGTGCCTGCGGTGCGCTGGCGGCCATTGGGCGTGGCGTCGATCAGTTTTTCAAGGTTGGTGGCAAACTGTGGTCCAAAAGCAGCCCGGATTTCGCCCAGGAGTGGCTCAATCTTCGCGAAGATACCGATGTGCTCGCCGTTTGCCTCCGTGAAAAGATCCAGGCTGATGGCCCCTCGATTGACGAGAGCCGCAGCCATGTCCCAATAGGTGACCACCATGCGCACATGGGCGCTGTGCTCGCCGAAAATCGCGGCGCGAAAATCCGCCATTGTTTGTGGATTGAATTCGCGAAAATACCAATCGCGAGCTTGGCGCATCGTCTCTTCACGACGCAATTCATACAGCTTCAAAATGAGACCGGCTTCTTCTTGAATCGACATATAATCGCTCCTTTGCGAATCGGGGCGCTACGCTGCGCCGTTCAACACGAGTTTAGCAGAGCCGCGTTTCAGTCCGATTTGCGGATGGCTTTGAGATCGCCTTCGGTCGAATACACCATCATGTGAGTTACCATCCCGCTCGGATTTTTGACGAACTCATACGTGCCAAGCAGCCGGGGCGAAAACGTGGTTTGCGAAAGCGGCACGAGCGGCATTTTCCCCTTGCCGCCCATCTCGATCATCAGTTGGTCGCCCAGCAGCGTGATATTGAACGACCTGGACATGGTCGCAGAACCGGTGGAGGAAACTGTTTCATAACGGCC
>Ga0182024_10024593_pt1 | contig 10691 bp, 14 predicted proteins | sample P32metaG_FD_120480 | JGI IMG/M metagenome (GOLD analysis project Ga0182024, IMG submission 120480) | Permafrost microbial communities from Stordalen Mire, Sweden - P3-2 metaG (Illumina Assembly) | ecosystem: Environmental > Terrestrial > Soil > Wetlands > Permafrost | place: Sweden: Stordalen...
AACCGGTCTAGCGCCGCGATCCAATTCTTTCGGCTCTCGGGGGTGGTGTCGCCGACGTACATGTGGCATTGGTTGTAGACAACGTCACCGGCGACGATCAAGCCGATCGATGGAACGTAGAGAGATGTCGAATCAGGACTATCGGTGTGGCCCTGCTCGATGATGCGCAATTCGTGCCCTTCGAGAGTGAACTTGTCGTGCTCATAAGGCTCAGGCGCAACCAACTTGGTGGCCACTTGCCCAGGAAACATGCGGCGGGCTAACCGCTCCACCAGGGGAGTGAAAGACATCTGCATGGCGTTCAGCGCCTTGGGCGTTGCTATCGCCCGGGCGCCGGGGAAACGGTCGAGCAGAATGCCGAGGCCGTAGAAGTGGTCGAAGTGGGCGTGCGTTATATAGATGGTCTCCAGGTTGCGGTTGTGCAGAGCAACCCAATTCGCGAGAGCCTCGGCCTCAGCAACCGTCGTCATTGCGTCTACCAGCACCGCGTCGTGCTCGCCAAAGATTAAAGTCGACGTCATCGGGTCAAAGCCGAGCGCTTCGCCAAAGGGCTTTGGCCGCTCGCCGACCATTGCTTTTCCCGGGGCGGTAAAAACGTTGAGACTCAGCTTGCTCGACGCGACAGGCGCGGTCTCTTTCAGTCCATTTGTGCCGTCCATTTCGTACTCCTTTCGAGGCTGGAGCGAGTGACTGTTCAAAGCAAAATTGGCAGAAGCGCGACGACGAAGCCATTCGACCAACGTATCAGCCGGTACGAAAGCATCGGCTGGACGTTACGGTCAGGAACGCTCATTCTTGCAATCCATCCGGGCCGAGCGTTAACCGTACGTAAGATCGGTGCTCTGTCCGACTTCGATAATGTAACCGTCAGGATCGCGGATGTAGCAGCGGATCTCGCCGTACTTGGGGATCGGCGCCGTGATGAACTCCGCTCCTCGACTTTTCCACAATTCGTAGCAGGCTTGAATATCCGCCACGCGGAAATTCATAAAACTGTTGATGTGATTCGGGTCGGGGACGCTGAGCGTTACCGTCGGCTTATCCGGGGTCGGGCCGCCCCCAACGTTCAGAATCATCCAGATATTCGCGAGCTGAAGATACCCTGGCGCGTTGCCGTCACCCAGGCTCAGAATGCGAGCGCCGAAGACCTTTTCGTAGTAGCGAGCCGATCGCTCGATGTCGGCGACGGTGAGAAAAAACGCGATGCTGATTCCCTCTCGCGGGGGCATCTCATAGGCCTTTTGCTCGACTTGTACGGCGTTCATTGAAGACTCCAATCTCGATACCGTGTCCGCCGGGAGTGAGGCGCGGCGGTTGCAGCGCTCACAACTGCTCCCATCGGCGGCACCTCCATGAAACCAGAAGCAGGACAACAGGTCTATTGGACGAAGGTATCGGCCAATACCAAAGTGCGGTTGGACATAGCGCCAAAAAAGTGGTGCGTACCCTATCCCACGTGCCTCCGAAACCTGGCGTCGCCAATACTATCGTCTAATTGCGGAGTCGGGCTGCCGCTTGAAACAATTTAAGTAGACTATGCGAGGCGCAAACGCGTGGTGCGGAGTTCACAATCCACTGGCCAGGGAGTTGGGAGACGGAAGACATCACGTCAAGAGTGAGGATAAATCGAAATGAAGAAAGATCAGCGCGGAATCAACCCCGCTTCGAAGCCGAGCGGCAATGGGTGCATGGAATGCCTGGCGTCGCCGGAAGGCTGGTGGTTTCATCTTCGCCGGTGCGCGGAGTGCGGGCACATCGGATGCTGCGACAGTTCTCCGAGCCAGCATGCATCCAAGCATGCCGCGGCAACGGGGCATCCGATCATTGCCAGCTTCGAGCCGGGTGAGGATTGGTTCTACGATTACGAGAAGCGGGCGATGATCGAAGGTGTGGGGTTGCCTCCGCCGTATGCGCATCCCAAAAATCAGTCCGTACCTGGACCGGCGGGAAGAGTGCCGGCCAGCTGGGAATCGCAGCTGAACTAGGCTCCCGCCGTTGGCAGCGAAGTCATTATCGATGGAGGCCTGAGTCTCTAGCTGATACGTTCAGCATCCCCAAAGAAAGGCGGAATTGGCCGTGAAAGCAGCCAGAATTCATAGCTTCGGGCCGCCCGATGTCGTAGTGGTCGAGGATGTGCCCATGCCCGCGCCGGGCCCCGGCGAAGTTCTGGTGCGCGTGATGGCCGCGGGCGTCGCTCCCTGGGACGCAATCATCCGTGAGGGCAAGAGCAAGGTCAGCCCGCAACCTCCGCTCACCCTCGGTTCGGACTTCTCCGGGGTCGTCGAGAAGGTCGGCCCCGGCGTTACGGACTTCGCGCCGGCCGACGAAGTCTATGGCGTCACCAATCCCCAGTTCTGCGGCGCCCAGGCCGAGTTCGCTGTAGCCACGGCCGGGATGGTCGCCCACAAACCGCAATCGCTGAATCACGTAGAAGCAGCATCGGCTCCCGTCATTGCGGGGACCGCCTGGCAAATGCTCTTCCAGTATGCACAGGCGATGCGCGGACAAACGGTAATGGTCGTCGGTGCCGCCGGAAACGTCGGGGCTTACGCCGTACAAATGGCCGTAGACGCTGGGATCCACGTCGTTGCCATCGCCCACCTCGACGACGAAGGCCTGCTCCGTTCATTGGGTGTGAAATCCATCATCGACTCGAGCAAGCCTGCATTTGAGATGGACCTCCCGCAGGTGGATGCCATCCTCGACACGGTCGGAGGGAGCACGTTTCAGCGCTGCGTGGCTGCGTTGAAGCCCGGAGGTAAACTAGTCACGTCGGTCTCCACCCAGCCGCTGCCAGCAGGGGCCATTTTCTTCTACGCTGAGGTGACCACCGCGCGCCTGCAGACGCTCACAACATTGTTTGACGCGGGAAGAATCAAAGCGCGCGTGGGCTCAGTCCTGCCGCTTTCTGAGGCGCGCCAGGCGCAGCACATGCTCGCGGGCGCACCACACAAGCCCGGCAAGATCGTCCTCGAGATCGGGCACCCGCAGTAGTCCCGATCCGCGCAGCGAAACTTGTGGCTCCCCGGGGCGACTGTCGCCCCCACGGGGCGCTTCTTGCCCGCTGTTCATGCGGTCTGTGGCGTTGATCGAGAGCCTGAGGCATGCCGCTACTCTCGATCCAGCTATTTCTGAAATCGTTCAAAGTGGATGTGATTCCCTCGCTCACACGTGACACGAAGGAATTTTTTTCCTGCGCTCCTACGGCGCGTAACGAGTGAAGACAAAGTCGCCAGCTTGGAATGGCTGGTGGCAAGGGAAGCAGGTTTTCAGCTTCGCCTCGTCGGCAGGTCTCCCGTCTTTATCAAATTGAGCGAACCCCCAGCCGGCCGTTGCAGCGAACTTTTTTGAGTCCTTGACCATAAACTGCAGGTACCACTCCGGGGCGGGTCCGGCCACGAAAGATTGGGCCCGGCCAAAGACTTTGTTGTTTTCCTCTGACGGCACGTCTTTCCAGGCGATACGGGCGATGACCGTGCCGTCCGGAAACGGAAGTTTGCCTTCCCGATACGCCTTGATCGCAACGTCGTTGCCGAGGATGGCTCGAATATCGTTGAGGCTGCCTTCTTCGTGAGCCACGGAGATCAGTCTCCAGTCGCGGTACCCAGGAAAGATCTTTATCCCGAAGATCGGGGCGGCCCCTCCATCATCGCGTCCAGATGCAGGAGAGCTAGAGGCGACAACGCCAACCACCGCGAGGAGCGCAACTAGCAGGAAAGCTATTCGTTTCATATTGGTTGCTCCTTTTTGGGATTACTTTTTTGCTCTTTTGAACTTGCCTTCATTGACCTGTTCTATTTGGCTTTCGCCGCTGCTTGCTCGATCAACTCCGCCTCTTCCCGCGAGTGAGACATCATGGCCAGATGATTCGCCGGCACGGTGATTGAAGTTGCTTTTATGGCCGCTGCTTCGTCTTTCTCGAGTTCCGGGGGAATCGCCCGGTCGTTGCCAGCGATCACGGCCCATGAAGGCTTGTTCCTCCACGCAGCCGTCGTGACTGTTGCTCCGAAAACAGCCGCCGCCGTTTGACCCTGTGTCGCAGTGAGTATCTGCTGCTCCTTCTCCGGGAGATCCTGCGCCATGTCTTCGGCAATCCCTTTTCGAGTCGCCGTTAGAAACCCTTGAGCGTCGGGCCGGAGCTCGCTGCCCAGCGGAGCGGGCGGATACGGCTTGCTCACGGAATTGATGGATTCACCTTCCCCGGGCGCGAACGCCGCCACGTAGACCAACCCGACAACCTTCGGGTCATTACCCGCTTCGGTAATCACCACGCCGGCGTAGGAATGGCCGACCAGTATTACGGGTCCGTCCTGCAGCGCGATGATGCGCTTCGTCGCCGCAACATCGTCAGCCAGCGAGGTCAGAGGATTCTGCACAGCAGCCACATGAAATCCCTTCACCTCAAGGAGCGCAATTACCTTGGACCAGCACGATCCATCCGCCCAGGCGCCATGCACCAGCACAATATTTTTGGCCCCTTGCGCGGAGTTCGCCTGAGCGAATCCTCTCATGTCGAGTCCGGACGACAGGATCAGCATTATGCTTGCGATCAGAGTGATTCGGTACATTTGCAAGAGCTTCATCTTATCTCCTCCTGAAACTAAGTGTCGCGATTAAGCCAAAACAATCGTGACCGCGCAATTGGACGATGGTATCGCCCATACTTTCGTATGGCTGAGGCACACGGCTTTTCTCCGGCGAGGCAGTCCCGAAGACCGGTCAAACGAAGCAACCTCCCTCCCGCGCACTTGATACGAAGGTATCGGCGATACCATCGTCCAATTGCTTTAGACCCCCGCATCTGGCCCAATGACAATTGTTTGGGGTAGTGGGTCTTGGTTAGGAGAGTTTTTTCTGAAGGAGGACGAAGTATGTCTGAACTTGTAACGAAGTCAGTTGCGCAGAAGCGACAAATGCCAGGGGCCCGCGCCTCCGTGAAACGTCTTGCGGGCCTCACAATTTTTGTAATAGTCGCGACAGTGCTGGCCGTCCTTCTCCTCGCGGCTAATTACCCGCAGGACAAGTACTCTCTGATCTCGCCCAGCGGAATCGCGTTCTCCGACTTCAGGGGCTACGAGGACTGGCCTGCCGTCTCTTCCGCCCGGCAAGACGAAATACTCAAGGTGATCGTCGCCAATCCGAAAATGATCACGGCATACAAGGCCGGCGTTCCCGGCAACGGCCAGGCGTTCCCGGAGGGCTCCAGGATCGTGAAGCTCCAGTGGAAGCAGAAGAAGAGTACGGAGGCCCAATTCGCGGTGGATGTGCCAGATGTCTTTACCCAGGCCTTCGTCATGGAAAAAAACAGCAAGAGATTTCCGAAAACCGGTGGCTGGGGGTACGCGGTGTTCAACTACGATGCTGTATCGGGCAAGTTCACGGCCGACGCCAAAAGCCTTTCCGACTGCGGCAACGCTTGCCATACGACCGTGAAGGCGAAGGACTACATCTTCCACCCCTACGAGCGGCGCTGAGCTGTTTCCGCCCGCGACATCAGGGACCGCGCGCTTTCCATCAACGTCCTCTATCGCTCCGACGCTGTTGACGCTTAGATGTTGTCTTATCCCCGCATTCGCGAAATACTGTTCGCACGGCATTCAATAGGGGAAACTACCTTGGCTACCATCCGAAATTGCCCATCATGTGGAAAGTCAAACCGAATTCCGGCGAAACACCTGGCTGATATAGGAAGATGCGGCGCATGCAAGGCAACGCTATGTGCAATGGCGGAGCCCATAGAGGTGAATCCCGAGGAATTCGATGAAGTTGTTCGCGACAGCAAAGTTCCTGTACTCGTTGATTTCTGGGCGGCCTGGTGCGGCCCCTGCCGGACGGCGGCGCCGCATGTCGCGCAGGTCGCGCGAGACCTAGCGGGCCGTGCTGTCGTGCTAAAGGTCGACACGGAACGGTTTCCGGAACTTGCTTCACGATACAACGTCCAAGGAATCCCGAACTTCGCCGTATTCACTCGCGGTAGCCTTCAGTTCCAGCAAGCGGGTCTTGTGGACGCGAATACGATGAAGAGTTGGCTTGCACGAGCAGCCTAGAACTCTGCAATCCGATTGATTCCAGGCGCCTGCCATGCTGACGGCTTCGTGGATTTTATTTCTATTTCGAACAACGCTCGGATTACTCCACCATCCGATCCCTATGACATCTATTACGGAATGGCCGATTCCCGCATCGGTGTTGCCCGCTTTGATTTGCCGGCAAGCGAAGAGAAACAACGGCATTGAGCACACAAAAGTGAGAAGTGCTTCGACAATCTAGTGTATTTCAGGCATCTGCGAACTATTCCTGACTCGGCTTGTCGGCCTCCATCAGTTCCGTCCGTAGATGCTGGTTCTTGATGAGAAGCTCGCAGATACATTGTCGCAAAGTTTCGAAGTGCCCCTGCCAATCCCTCTCGATTCTCTGCTCCCATTGTTCATGCCGAACTCTCTTAGCCGATGCTCTGTTCGACCGCCTCGTGGAAAGCCCCATTACTTCCGCAAGTGTTTGAGCGGCGGGCACTCGATGTTGGTTAGTAGTCATAACATCTCCCAATACGGATGGTTCATCGCTCCTATAATCACGGTATGCGCGGCAAATCCTTTAGGTTGCCCTACACGGATTCGATTAAGCCAGAACATTGAAGACGAATCAACTGAGCGAAGGCCTTGATCGATGCTTCGGTATCGAACGACCGACCTAGGTTGATGCGCGATCCCGAAAGCTAGACGAGTCAGCCCCGGGGTAGACTCGAATTGTATTCAAGCGGCGTTCTCGCCGGCCCCGACATGCCTCTTCACGATCTCCTGGATCTGCGGCTCCGTCAAAGCCGAGATGTCCAAGGTCTCGATCACGACAATTCGCTTAAACTCCTCGGGATAGTGGGATTTGAGATACTCCGTCAGGAACCGGACCGCGCTGCTTTTCCCCGTCCCATGTCCGACAAGGATGATCGCTTCGGCGCGTACAAGGTCCTTGGCGATCTCCTCGTAGTACGAGTCTTCCTCGGGAACGCGATCACCTTTGTAATGTGCTTCCTTCCGGTGGATTAAATGATGGTGGAAGCCAAAGGGATCATACGGTTTCACAGTGATTCCGCCTCGAGGCCGGCTGTCGCTCAGATCGTGATAAATGTGGGCAACATAATGGTCGATGATCACGACCATGCGCCCGATTTGGTATGCCTTGGCGGGCGTCCTGAGCGCGCCAGCTTCTTTCAGAAACCGACGTAGTCGAGAGACCGCCTCCACAGCGAGATTATGCCCGCTGGGGCGCTTGAATAAGCTTCTTTGCGCGCCGACCGCGAAGATAAACTCGTCGTTTCCGTGTGGTTGCACCTCGCCGATCTGCCCAATCAAATCAATTACTGAACTCCAACTTGGATTTCGAGGCAGCTTACCGCCGACGAGATTGTCAAGAAGTTCTTTATGGTCGCGACGTATAGCTTGATTCATCGTTCGACTACCCCCTCCGTTAGATAAAAGTTACGTCCCAGTGTGCTCACCGCATTGGCCGTATCGGGGCGCGCCCCATCGTCGCCATTACACCAGACACGAAGGAGAGAATCTATTGGACGATGGTATTGGCGAATACTTTGGTATCGGTCAAAAAACTTACGCGACTTGAAGGTATCGTCGACACCATTGTTCAATTGTTTTACACCCATTACTTCTGGCCTAATCGCAACCGTTGGAGATCAACGTTGATCAGACTCAGGGAACTTTTTTTGCTAAGGTGAATAAGCCAGGTCTGAACCTGTGGCGAAATCCGATACAGTCATAGGTATCTCGCGAGGCGAGAAGCGGGAGTGGCAGTTCTGAAGAATGCGCGCAAGTCGGTTTAGATCTGCCTGGAGAAATGATGGCCGAAGAGAGTGGTGTCGTACTTGCGTCATCTCTAACAGGTGCGGTGCCGGTTAAGAATGTCCAACCGAACGAACTTACCGGTGATGAGGCGAGGATCCGTCTGGAAAAAGACGGGCCTAACGCCATGCCGGATACCTCCGCTCACCCTCTTCGCAATGCCCTGATCAAGTTTTGGGCGCCTGTTCCCTGGTTGCTCGAGGCTGCAATCCTGCTGCAGGTGGGTCTGCATAAGTATCTCCAGGCTGCCGTCATCGCGGGCCTGCTGATCTTCAACGCCGCTCTGGCCTGGTTTCAGGAGGGACGTGCCCAGGCGACCCTCACTGCTCTGAAATCGCGTCTCGCTCTCAATGCTTCCGTGCGCCGCGATGGAGTCTGGAGGACCGTACCCGCCGCGGAACTGGTTCGTGGCGACCTGGTGAAGCTATCGCTCGGCGGCGTTGTGGCAGCGGATATGCATCTGCTCGACGGATCGGTACTGGTCGATCAGTCGATGCTCACAGGCGAATCGCTCCCCATCGAAGCCGGAGCAGGTGTGGATACCTATGCGGGTTCCCAGGTGCGGCGCGGCGAGGCCACGGCAGTCGTAACCGCCACGGGGATGCGCACCAAATTCGGGCGTACAGCGGAACTGGTCCGCACCGCGCACGTTGTCAGTTCCCAACAGAAAGCCGTGCTGCGGATTGTGCGCAATCTCGCCATTTTCAATGGCGGCATCATCGTCCTCATCGGAACCTACGCCTGGTTTCATGCGATGCCGTGGAACGAAATCATCCCGCTGCTGCTTACATCGGTGCTGGCGGCCATTCCGGTGGCGTTGCCCGCGACCTTTACGCTGGCGGCGGCGCTGGGTGCTCGTGCTCTTGCTAAGGTAGGCGTTTTGCCAACTCGGCTCACGGCCCTCGACGAAGCTGCAACTATCAACGTTTTATGCTCGGATAAAACCGGGACGTTGACCCGCAACCAACTCTTCGTTACCACTGTTCGCCCCATGCCGGGCTTCGATGAGGCACATATCCTCGGGTTGGCCGCGCTCGCCAGTTCCGACGGCGGCCAGGACTCGGTCGATGCCGCCATCCGATCCGCCGCTGCGCAAAAGCTTGCAGCCGACCTGCCGAAGTTGACCAGCTTTGTTCCATTCGATCCCAGCACGAAAATCTCCGAAGCCATGGCGACTGATGCGAAGGGCAGACAGGAGCGTATCGTCAAGGGAGCTTTCACGGTTGTCGCGGGCATGGCAGCACCGGCTCCCGACGCAGCGTCGATTGCGGGTGACCTCGAAAAACAAGGTTTCCGGGTGCTGGCAGTGGCGGCCGGCGCTCCGGCCGCGATACAGATGCTCGGCTTCATCGCGCTTAGCGATCCGCCGCGCACCGACTCCGCTTCCCTGATCTCGGAATTGAAGGGACTCGGCGTGCGTACCGTCATGGTGACGGGCGATGCGCCGGCGACCGCGGCCATTGTTGCCCACGCGGTCGGACTGGAAGGCGCTGTGTGTCCCGCGGGACCGATCCCCGAGGCCATCAAGCCGGAGGATTTCGCGGTCTTCGCGAGCATTCTTCCGGAAGGAAAATTCGACCTCGTCAAAGCATTCCAGAAGAATGGGAGCACGGTCGGGATGTGCGGAGACGGCGCGAACGATGCGCCGGCGCTGCGCCAGGCACAGATCGGAATTGCTGTATCGACTGCCACCGACGTGGCCAAATCGGCAGCCGGCGTGGTTCTGACGGAGGCCGGTCTTGGTGGCATCGTTGCCGCGGTCAAAGAAGGCAGGGTCACGTTTCAGCGAATCCTTACCTACACGCTGAACTCGGTCCTCAAGAAAATTGTGCAGGTATTACTGCTGGCCGTCGGTCTGGTGATGACTGGCCATGCTGTGCTGACACCCACGCTGATGGTGATCGTGATGATCACTGGAGATTTTCTGGCCATGTCGCTCACCACGGATCGGGTGCGCCCCTCGGCCAACCCGAACTCGTGGCAAATCGGGCGGATCACGGGCGCCGGTGTGATCCTCGGACTCTGTTTTCTCGCGTTTGCAACTGCAGTTCTGGCGATCGGCAAGTTCGAATTGCAACTAGGAACGAGTGGTCTGCAAACTCTTTCCGTCGTCGCGATCGTATTCGGCAGCCAGGCGACGATTTACGCCATTCGGTCGCGCCGGCATTTATGGGATTTACGGCCAACGAAATGGCTGGTGCTGTCCTCAATCGCAGACCTTCTGATCATTTCGATACTGGCCTTTCGCGGCATTGCAATGGCGTCCTTGCCGCTCTCTGTGATCGCATGCGAATTTGCAGGAGCTCTCGTCTTCGGGTTGGTGCTCGATTCAATCAAAATCCCTGTCTTCGCGCGCCTCGGCATATCGTAGAGATCATCTGCGGCTGCTGTGCCTGTGCCCTGATTTAGCATCGAGGCGATGCATTCTCTAGCCGATTGAAGGATGGATCAGTGCCTTCTGCATCAAAGTTACCGGCGCGATTCGATACTAATGGCGGACTTCAACGTGTTTTGCGTGCAGAGCTTCCTGTCGACACTGTGAAATTAGCTCGCTATTTGATTGGCAAGGTCATCGTTCATGGCACTGCAAACGGCAGACTAAGCGGGCGCATCGTCGAAACGGAGGCCTATCCCATTGGCGACGCGGCTGGACATGCTTTTCGGGGTAGGACTGCACGCAACAGCACTCTTTTCCTTGAACGTGGACACGCCTAAGTCTATCTCGCCTATGGCGTGTCGTTCTTATTGAATGTGACAAGCGAAAGAGCCGGAGTTGGTGCAGGAGTCTTGTTACGCTCTATTGAGCCTCTTGACGGTTTCGAATCCATGGATAGCATG
>Ga0182024_10024594_pt1 | contig 10691 bp, 6 predicted proteins | sample P32metaG_FD_120480 | JGI IMG/M metagenome (GOLD analysis project Ga0182024, IMG submission 120480) | Permafrost microbial communities from Stordalen Mire, Sweden - P3-2 metaG (Illumina Assembly) | ecosystem: Environmental > Terrestrial > Soil > Wetlands > Permafrost | place: Sweden: Stordalen...
CGCGCGCGCAGCCATGAGCCGGGGGTGCGTACGATCATGGGCCGGGCCTACGCCGAGGACGGCCAAGCGCAGGCTCTCGCGGTGATGAAGGATCTCGCGGCGAGCCCCCACACCGCCCATCACCTGGCCCTGAAAATCGCCCGTCATTTCGTGGCCGACGATCCTCCGCCCACGCTGGTGGCGCGCCTGGAGCGGTCCTACCTCGACACCGGGGGGCAGCTCGGGGAGGTGGCCAAAGCCCTCGTCACTTCGCCCGACGCCTGGGGGCCAGAGGCGCTCAAATTCAAGACGCCCTATGAATTCGTGGTCTCCAGCTGGCGGGCCGGCGATTTCGTCCCCAGCGAGGTAGCCCCCGTAGCGGCAACCCTGGCGGCCATGGGTCAGAAGCCGTTCGGCGCGCCTTCACCCAAGGGCTGGCCCGACGAGGCGCAGATATGGTGCGCGCCCGACGCGGTGGTCAAGCGCATGGTCTGGAGCGAGGGCTTCGCCGACCAGGTCTCCGGCCAGCGCGACCCCAGGCAACTGGCCCTCAACGCCCTAGGGCCGCGTCTCACCTCCCCGGTCGCCACGACCATCGCCCGGGCGGAAACCCGCTCGGAGGGGTTGTCCATTTTGCTGATGAGTCCGGAGTTTCAACGTCGATGACCCGCCCCGAAAACGCCTTCCACCCGACCCGCCGCCATGCCCTGATGGGAGCGATGGGGTTGGGAATCAGCGTCGAATTCCTGGGCTCGCGGGCCTTCGCCGATACCGAGCGAGCGCTCGGCGAAAGAAAGCTGGTGGTTATCATCGCCCGGGGCGGCCTTGATGGTCTATCGCTGTCGCCGCCGATCGCCGATCCTAATTACGCGGCCCTGCGCGGTACGATCGCCTTGGCCCCCTTCGGCCAACCAGGCGGTGCATTGAGGCTGGACGACACATTCGGCCTCCACCCCTCGCTCGTGGCCACGCACCGCCTGGCCCTCAAGGGCGAGGCGCGCATCGCTCCCGCGGTCGCCACGCCCGACCGCGAACGCTCCCACTTCGAGGCCCAGGACGTCCTGCAGAGCGGCGGCAACGTGGTCTACGGCACGGCCTCCGGCTGGCTCAACCGCGCTCTGGAAGCCATGGGGCCGCCGGGCAAGGTCAGGGCGATCTCGGTCGGGGCGACTGCGCCCCTCATCTTGCGCGGCAAGATCGAAGCGGCCTCCTGGTCGCCCGGTGACGGCGCCGCGCGCGACCACCGCCTGCCGGGAATTCTGCAGGATCTGTACGCCCACGATGCGCTGCTGGGGCCGGCCTTGGCGAGCGGCTTGACGACCGAAGCCATGGCCAAGGTCGCAAGTTTGGACTCCGCGACGGTTTCGCCGGCCGAGGCGCCGGGGATGGCGTCTTCGCCGGCCATGTATGCCCAGGCGGGAGCCGGCGGGCCGGGGCCTGCCGCGCGGCAGGGGCTGCCACAGGCGCGCAAGCTGGGCGCCATGCTGGCCGGTTTCATGGTCCAGCCAAGCGGCAGCCAGGTCGCGGCCGTGGTCATGGACGGGTTCGATACACACGCCAATCAAGGGGCGGCCGAGGGCCAACTCGCCTTACGCCTGGCCTATGTGGACGCCTTCCTGGACGGTCTTTCCACGGGTCTGGGTCCCACATGGGCCAGCACCATCGTCGTCATGGCCACCGAATTTGGCCGAACCGCGCACGTCAACGGCACACACGGCACAGACCACGGCACCGCCTCCACCGCGCTGCTGCTCGGCGGCGCCCTGAAAAAGGGGAGTATCATCGGCGATTGGCCGACCCTCGCCCAGGCAAAGCTGTTCGAGAACCGCGACACCGCTCCGACGCTGGATATGCGGGGGCTTTTCAAGGGCGTGCTGCGCGACCATTTGGGGATCGAACGCGCCAAGCTCGACACATTGGTGTTCCCCGATAGCGCCGCTGTCGCCCCGGCCGTCGGCGTGGCGTGAGGGGGCTGCTCGCACCGCCCCTCGGCGAGCGTTGGGCAATCATGATCGCAGAGCAGGCGCGGCCCAGCGCCGCCAAGCAATCAGGTTAAAAGGCCGGTTGACCAGCCTCGCCGCGCGGGCCACGCTCCGCCGGACGGGGAGGCGAGCGTGGCGCAGACCGTTCTGAGCATGGTGGTCGAGGTTGCGCCCCTGAGCGCCGGGCGGCTGCGCGCTCACATCTCGGCGTTGAAGGCGGACGAGGAAGCCAGTCAACCCAAGTACGACCGCATCGCCCGAGCGGTTCCAACGTTGCACTTCATGTCCCTGACGGTCTTCGCCGACGACCAATATGACCCCGTGTTCGTCCTGGAAGCCAATTTCGATGGGCCGCCCGGTCCTTTCTGGCTGCTGCTGGAAGCGGCGATCGGGCCTCGCCTGCGCGAAATGCTCCGTTGCGCCAAGCCGCCGCCCGGGGCCGCGGCGCTGTTCGCGGCGGTGATCGCCCCGGAATCGTCCGTCCCGGTGGCGCCGTTGCTGGAAGCGTGCACCGTGTGGCCGGCTGTCTTCCATCAGGGGAACCGCGGACTGGACCGCGTTCGCATCGAGCGGGAAGGCGCCCTGTTGGTCGCCGCGCGCGGGATGGCCGACAATCCCGCTTTGCGGGTTCAGACCACGCCGGCGATCCACGCCGCCCTGAGGGCCGCGCTGATTCCGGACTTCTCCTGGCTGCAGGAACGGCCGGCGCCCCGTATCGGCGCGCTCGAGAATTTCGAGGACTGGGTGCGCTTGATCGCCTTCCTCTGCGTGGCCCTGGCCCTTCTGGCGCTGCCCGCCTTGGCGTTGTTGGCGGTGTTCCGGGCGGCGCTGGCGCCCGATCTGCGCGTATCCTCCTGGTTGCTCGCGGGAGTCGCGCTCTTAGGGGCGGCGACGAGCGCGGGAGCGATTCTCGCGTGGCTGCGGGGCCTGGAGAGGGCAGACCCGTCGCAGGATGCTCCGCCAGTCGATCAGGCCGAGGAACTCGCCATGGCCAGAGCCGAGGACCACACGGTTCAGAACCACATGATCAGCCTGGTCCATGTCAAGCCGGGCATCCTGCGCGCGGTCCTCATGCGGGCCGGTCTGTGGGGACTGGGATATATTCTGAGGGTGACGGCGCGCAACGGTTACCTGGCCAGCATGCGAACCATTCACTTCGCCCATTGGGCTCTGGTCAGCAACGGCGGGCGGCTGATGTTTCACAGCAATTACGACAGCAGTTGGGAGAGTTATCTCGACGACTTCATCGAAAAGGCGAATGTCGGCCTGACCCTCGCCTGGACCAACGCGGTGGGCTTCCCGGCCACGCGGTTCCTGATCCTTGACGGCGCGTCTCAGGGTCGCAAGTTCAAGGCTTGGGCGCGCCATTCCATGACCGAGAGCAGTTTCTGGTTCTCCGCCTACAAGGCGCTGACCGTCAATCAGGTGGAACGCCAGGCGCGCCTCGCCGACGGCCTGCGCCGTCCCAGCCTGACGCAACAAGAGGCCGATACATGGGTGCTGGACCTGTAGCCAAGGCCGCCGTCTCTTCTACGCCCGGGTGGGGCCTGGCGCCCGCCTGCGCGGAGCGCACGCAGGGTTTGGTGGTCAGCCCCTTCGCGCATCTGCAGGCGGCCGAGGCGTTGTTTCTTCAATTCGCGAGCGGGGTCGGCGGCGCGTGGCTGGCCGCGCTGCGCGGACAGATCCCGGTGACCGACGCCACCGGCCAAAGCGATCCCAGCGCCGCGATCGCTTTCACCTGGACCGGCCTGAAGGCCATGGGTCTCGATATTGACGCCCTGGCCAGTTTTTCCGATCCGTTCAAGCAAGGCATGCAACAGAAAGATCGTCGCCGCCGCCTGAGCGACGACGGAGCGGCGGCGATCGCCGGGGTTCCTCTCTGGGGCGGCGCCGAGCCGGACGCCGAAGGCGCGCCTCCGACCACCGTACACGCCGTACTGTTGCTTTACGCCAGGGACGTTGACGCGCTGGATGTGCAGTGTTCGAAGGCTGAAACCGCATTGGCCGCGTACAGGGTGACAATTGCCCGCCGCGTTCGCCTTTCGCTTCGCCTCGACGACCAGGGCGTCGCGCGGGAACATTTCGGCTTCGCCGACGGCATCTCCCAACCGGCGCCGTTCGGTCCGCAAATCCGGCTCTCCAACGGCGCACCCGCGACGAAGGACCCCTGGCATGGCGTGGCTGTCGGAGACATCCTGTTGGGCTACCTGGACGCCCACGGCGAACTTGCCCCTGGGCCACTGGCGCCGGCCCCGAGCGGCCCGTCGGGTCCCCTTCCCCGCGCAAACGCGCCCGAGGGATACGTCGATTTGGGGTTCAACGGCAGCTACCTGGTCATCCGCGAACTTCGCCAGGACGTCGCCCGGTTCTGGGCGTCGATGGACGCCGCGGCGTCGGCTGTGAACGACGCGGCTGTCGGCGCCGACGACATCGCCGCCAAGGTGATCGGCCGAACGAAGGATGGCGTCCCCCTGGCCGCGGCCACCCCCTCCCTTCCGCTCGCCGGCCAGCCGGCCAACGCCTTCGGCTATTTCCAGGCCGATCCGCACGGCTTTTTCTGCCCTCTGGGATCCCACATTCGTCGCGCCAACCCCAGGGACGGCCTGGCCCCTGACGACGCCGGGGCGCCGGGCTTGCTCAAATTCTCCAACAACCATCGGATCCTGCGCCGCGGCCGCAAATTCGGCCCCGACATCGCCGACCCCAGAATCGATGACGGCGCCCAGCGGGGTCTGCTTTTCATGTGCCTCAACACAGATATTGAGCGGCAGTTCGAATTCGTGCAGCAGAACTGGCTGCTCAATCAGACCTTCGCGACCCTGTTGGACGAGACCGACCCGCTGCTCGGGCCGGAGGGCCCCTTCACGCTTCCGGCCCAACCCCTGCGGCGGCGCGCCCAGGTAGAGACCTTTGTCCGCTTCGCCGGCGGGGAATATTTCTTCCTGCCGAGCCTGCCTGCCCTCGACTATCTGCAGGGTCTTGGATGAACGAGTCTCGCGCCGTGCCAATCGATCTTCTCAATCCGGACAGTTTCGCTGGTGGACAGCCGCACGAACAGTTCCGCTGGCTGCGCGACAACGACCCGGTGCATTGGCACGACGAACCGGGCGGGAAGGGTTTCTGGGCGGTTACCCGCTTCGACGACGTGTGGGCGGTGGACCGCGACTTCCAGGCGTTTTCCTCCGAGCCGACGATCATGATCGCCGATCCGTTTGGCGATCAGACGCAGCCGTTCGGCGGCTACAAGATGATGCTGATGATGGACCCGCCCGCCCACACGGCGTTCCGCAAGCTGATCCGCGCCGAATTCACCCTGCCGACCGCCCGCTTGCGCGCGGCGCGAATTTCCCAACTCGCCGGGCAGATCGTCGACAGTGTGATCGAGGCGGGCGAATGCGATTTCGTGGCGCAGGTGGCCGGCGAAATGCCGTCCTTCGTCATCGCCGAACTGATGGGCCTGCCCCTCGACGATGGGCGCGAACTCTACAAGCTCACCGAGATCATTCACACCGCGCCCGAAACGCTGCCCCCGGGGGCGGGCGGCGAGGCGGTGGGAAAGATGTTCGAATATGGCGCCAGGGTCATCGCCGAAAAGCGGGCTCGCCCGGGCGACGACCTGGCCAGCAAGCTGCTGGCCTGCGAGGTCGACGGCCGGCGCCTCGAAGACATGGAGTTCCTTCTTTTCTTCCTCCTGCTGGTGGACGCCGGAGGGGACACGACCCGCAACCTGCTCTCGGCCGGCTTGCTGGCCCTGATGGAGCATCCCGCTCGGTTGGCGTGGCTGCGGAAGGACCTCGACACACGTCTCCCGGCCGCGCGCGAGGAGCTGCTGCGCTGGACCAGCCCGGTGATCTACATGCGCCGCACCGCGCGCCGGGACCTGAGCCTTGCCGGAACACCGGTGGCGGCCGGCGACAAGGTGGTGATGTATTTCGGAGCCGCCAATCGCGATCCGGCCAGGTTCGACGACCCGGAGGTTCTCGACCTGGCGCGCGAACCCAATGAACACATCGCCTTTGGAACCGGACCGCACGGCTGCCTTGGCCAGCACATCGCCCGCATCGAGATCGACGCCATGCTGCGCGAGGTGCTGACCCGCATGGACGGCTTCGAACTCGCCGCGCCGCCTCGATGGCTGGCGTCGAACTTCATCTCCGGGCCCAAGTCGATGCCGCTGCGATTCACGCCTGGGCCGCGACGATAGGCAATCGCCAGTGTCCTGCATTCAGAGGTCCCAAGGACCGGGGTTGGAGTCCTCTTGGCGCCGAGATGGCACGAGCATCGGGTTCGAGCTAACCGACGAGTTTCGCGCGCCGCCATCGGATTTGGTCGTGGCAGACGGGACCGGCGCCTCCGCCCGTCGTGGCGCGGCCAACGCAGACCGATTTGGGCTTCCAAGTCGGTTACGCACACGATCACCGCCGGATCGCTCTGCAAAATCGGAATGATATTCGGAGCGAGCCGGCGCGAGGCTTGGTCGCCTCCCCACGACAGCAAGGGGAGGTCATTGACTTCTTCGCGGCGCGCGCCTTTGCCGCTAGCTCGGCGCGAATGAGGGGTTGGCGGCGGGGCGTCTGGCCCTGTCACGAACGCCCTGGCAGAATTCCACGATGACATCGCCCATGTGCGAAGCGAACTCCGGGCTGTAGTGGCGCAGATCGGGCTTCAGGGCCGCCGCGACGCCGGCGGGATATTTGTTCACGTACTCAGCCGGCTCCAGCATCGGCAGGTCCAGCTGGCGGGCCGCCTCCCGGACGTCCTTCAGGAAGCCGCTCGGCATACTTATCGCGCGGCCGTCGGCAAGATACTGGAAGACGTAGGCCAGGACGCCGATCGGCCTTCCCAGCACCTCCCGCATGGTTGAAAAGCCCTCAACCATGTCGCTCCGGGCGGACCGGGTCTCGAGGATGACCGCCTCGAAGAAAGCCCTGTTCTCGAAATCGGGAGGCAGGAGGTCGATCGCCGCCCTGCCCGCTTCGGCGCGCACTGTCGCATTGACGCCTTCAATGCCGACGCGGAACCACCTCTTCGCCGCCTTCGCAGCCTCCGGTCCAAGGGCGCTTATGGGTCGGACAACCAGTTTCACCACCAACCGCCGGTTCAGACTGCAACCTCGAAAGGTGATTTCGATCGGCGACGCCGGCTCCAGCAGAGCCATGTCGATGTCGGCGAACGTATCCGCCCCCCGCCTCGGGCCGGCGTTCGCTCTCAGAGCGCAGAGCGGCCGAATTTCCTGCGGGACATCGCGTTCTCCCCGCAGGATCGCGACAACCTGGAGCATGTTGCCAAAGGTGTAAATTCCGCGGATCTGACCGTAGCTGTTGGAGGTCAACGCCTTGCCTTCCTTGCGGATCGCGGCAAGCGGCTCAACGAGCAGGCAGGCGCCGAGCGGCAGAATGTTCACGGATTCTGTCATGGTCGCGAGACGCCGTCTCTCATGCGCCCAATGACTAGCAGGGGTGGAAAGTAGGTCAAGGACGACCGTGTGGAAGCCCACGTCTGGGCCTGATCAGATCGGTTGATAGTCTGGCGAGAACGGAGCCGCGGCGCAGGGCGGCGACGCCGGGTTCACGCCAGACTATCCCTCTTCAGCCCTTCCCGCATCCCAAGTCGAAAATCACGTCCGCGCCAATGCGGGGATCGAGCGCGAAGCTCGGGACCCCGCCGCCAAATGCATTGACTCTTCGCGGCGCGCGCCTTTGCCGCTAGTTTGGCGCGAATGAGCGGCTGACAGCGAAGCGATGGATGATAGCGGCAAGACAGTGACCACGGCGGCGGGGATGGACCCGGGCGCGGCGTCATTCGCCTTCCTGCTCCAATTGCTGGGCGTGCCGGCCGACCCGGCGGAAATCCTCCACCACAGCGGCAGGTCGGCGCTCGACGAGGCCGAATTGCTCAGGGCCGCCAAGCGCTATCCGGTCAAGGCGCGGGCGGTGACCTCCACGCTGGAGCGTCTGGAAAACACCCCCTTCCCCGCCCTGGGGGCGCTCAGGGACGGCGGCTGGCTGGTCATCGGCAAGGCCGCCGAGGGCAAGGTGCTGGTCCAGAACCCGCTGGCGACGGGACCCGAGTTGCTTACCCGCGAGGCGTTCGCCGAGCGCTGGTCGGGGCGTCTGATCCTGATGAGCCGTCGCGCCACCCTGAGCGATCCCTACCGGCGGTTCGGCGTCGCCTGGTTCGTGGACGCGGTGAAGAAGTACCGCGCCCCGCTCACCGACGTCTTGATCGCCTCGTTCTTCCTGCAGATCTTCGGATTGCTCGCGCCGCTGTTCTTCCAGGTGATCATCGACAAGGTGTTCGTCCATCGGGGCCTCTCGACCCTGGAGGTCCTCGCCCTGGGTCTGGGCATCCTTTCCATATTCGAGGTCCTGCTCGGGGGGCTGCGCACCTACCTCTTCGCCCACACCTCCAACCGCATCGACGTCGAACTGGGCGCGCGTCTCTTCCGCCATCTCTTCGCCCTGCCCATGGCCTATTTCCAGGCCCGCCGGGTCGGCGACACCGTCGCTCGGGTGCGCGAGCTGGACACCATCCGGCAGTTCCTCACCTCCTCGGCCATCACCCTGGCCCTCGACCTCTTCTTCTCGATCATCTTCCTGGTTGTGCTGTTCATCTACAGCCCCTTGCTCACGCTCGTCGTGGCCGGCGCCCTGCCCCTCTACGTCGTCCTCAGTCTCGGCCTCACCCCGATCTTCCGCGAGCGGCTGAACGAGCGCTTCCGGCGCGGGGCGGAGAACCAGGCCTTTTTGGTGGAGACCGTGTCGGGGGTGGAGACGGTGAAATCCATGGCTCTCGAGCCAGTCATGCAGCGGCGCTGGGAGGAGCAGATCGCCGCGTACGTCAAGTCCGCCTTCGATGTGGTGGGCGTCGGCAACATCGCCACCCAGACCACCACCTTGATCAACAAGGTGACCATGGTCCTGATCCTCTTTCTGGGCGCTGGCCTGGTGATCCACAACAAACTCACCGTGGGCGAACTGGTGGCCTTCAACATGATCTCCTCGCAGCTGTCGGCCCCGGTCCTGCGCCTGGCCCAGCTGTGGCAGGATTTCCAGCAGGTCCGCATCTCCATCGACCGTCTGGGCGACATCCTCAACACCACGCCCGAACCTGGCGAGGGCGGTCAGGCGAGCCTGCCGCCGATCAAGGGCGATATCAGCCTGGAGGCGATCAGCTTCCGTTATCGGCTCGACGGCCAGCCGGTGCTGCGGGAGATCACCCTGGAGGTGCCCGCCGGTCAGGTGCTGGGCATCGTCGGCTCCTCCGGGTCGGGCAAGAGCACCCTGGCCAAGCTCATTCAGCGCCTCTATGTGCCCGAGACCGGTCGCGTGCTCATTGACGGGGTGGATCTCTCCCTGGTCGATCCGGCCTGGCTTCGCCGCCAGATCGGCGTCGTCCTGCAGGAAAATGTGCTTTTCAACCGCACGGCGCGCGAGAACATCTCCCTGGCCGACCCGGGCATGCCCATGGACCGGGTGATCGCCGCCGCGGAACTGGCCGGCGCGCACGAATTCATTGTCAATCTGCCCGAAGGCTACGGCACGGTGATCGGCGAACGCGGCGCCTCGCTCTCGGGCGGTCAGAAGCAGCGTATCGCCATCGCCCGGGCCTTGGTCGGCAATCCTCGCATCCTGATCTTCGACGAGGCGACCAGCGCCCTCGACTATGAGAGCGAGGCGGCCATCCAGGCCAATATGCGGCGCATCACCCAGGGGCGCACCGTGGTGATCATCGCCCACCGGCTCTCCACCCTGCGCGGCGCCCACCGCATCGTCACCATCGAAAAGGGCCGACTGATCGAGGACGGGACTCACGCAAGCCTGCTGCGCTCGGGCGGACGCTACGCCGAGCTGTGGCGGCTTCAGGCGGGCGACCCCTCGGAGGCTGAGAACCCCACATGACGTTCAGCGGGGTCTCAAACGCCTTCACCAACCTGCTGCGCGGCGGCGTCTCGCGCTTCGATCGCCCCGACGAGCGCGAATTCCTGCCCGCCGCCCTGGAGATCCTGGAGACGCCGCCCTCGCCGGCGGGCCGGGGGCTCGCCTTCATTATCGGCGTCTTCTTCATCATCGCCGTGGCCTGGGCGTTCCTGGGCAAGGTGGACGTCCTGGCCACCGCGCCCGGCCGGCTGCTACCCTCCGGTAGGATCAAGGTCATCCAGCCCCTCGATCCGGGCGTGGTCCGCGCCATCCTCGTCCAGGACGGCGATCACGTGCGCGCCGGCCAGGTGCTGATCGAGCTCGACCCCACCCAGACCGGCGCCGATCGCGACAAGCTCGCCCACGACCTGGCCCTGGCCCAGCTCGATGTCGCCCGCCTCACCGCGCTGAAGCGCACCGCCGAGACCGGCCGGGCGGCCGCGCCCTTCGTCGCCCCCTCTGGGGCCAGCGCGGACGACATCCTCCAGGCCAAGGCCGCGCTCGGCGCCCAGATCGACGAACAGGCCGCCAAGGTGGCCGGGCTCGACCAGCAGATCGCCGAAAAACAGGCCGAGGACGCCGAAGCCGCCGCCACGCTGGCCAAGACCAACGCCAGCCTGCCCACCCTCACCGAAAAAGCCCGGCTGCATCAGAAGCTCCATGACGAGGGCTATGGGACCAGCTTCGCCAATCTGGACGCCCAGGAAGCGCTCAGCGACGCCCGGCACGATGTCGCCGTTCAGGCGGCGCGAGGCGATCAGGCGCGCGCTTCGGGCGCCTCGCTGCAGCGGCAGAGGGCCCAGGCGGTGTC
>Ga0182024_10024595_pt1 | contig 10691 bp, 9 predicted proteins | sample P32metaG_FD_120480 | JGI IMG/M metagenome (GOLD analysis project Ga0182024, IMG submission 120480) | Permafrost microbial communities from Stordalen Mire, Sweden - P3-2 metaG (Illumina Assembly) | ecosystem: Environmental > Terrestrial > Soil > Wetlands > Permafrost | place: Sweden: Stordalen...
AGGAAGGTATCGTGCCGGATACGTATCGCCGGTGCTAATCGAGCGGAAATTGGCCGAATAAACGGCGAGGCTCAGCAATCCGACGATTGCGCAGGTACGGAGCTTGGCGCGCGCAGGAGCCGAATCCACTCCGGAGCCTACGGGAAATGCGCTCGACATTTTCTCCTGAATCGTATCCCGGCTTGCGCAGACAAGCCCTGCAAAGCCCTCAATTGTAGCATGTGGGTTTCGGCAAGGATCAGAGAGAGGATGTCAGGTTCGAACACCACCGATGGTCGACTTGATACACTCGCTGAATGCTTCGGAGCGAATGGAGCGATCTCTTTTCGGCCCTTTCGAAGAAAGCGTCACAGGGAGATGCGCGCGGGCTCCGGGACAGCTTGTGGAAAAATGCCGAAAAAATCCGATCCTATTTATTAAGTTTTCAGTTGGAAAACGCACCGGCTGGTTTAATCGAACAATATGTAAGTGATGCACTACCCAGATTTCTGAGAACCTTGGAATTCGTCCCCTTGCGTTGCCCCAACCGGGTCCTGGAAGTCGGTGCTAATCCGTACCTGTTCCATATCCTGCTGCGCAAGATTTTTTCTGAAGCTGCACTGGAGGGTTGCAACTACTTCAACCACAATATCTTCGATCCTGGCGGCGGGCAGATGACCCAGTCGATGGAGTCCGCGGCCGCGGACGAGCGATATCACATTACCACCGAGCTGTTCAATCTGGAGGTCTTAGATCCGTATCCGTACGACGCTGACCGATTCGACTTGATCTTCTTTTGCGAAACACTGGAACACCTTATTGTCAATCCTCTGGCTGTGTTCGGGCGGTTGAACCGGATCCTGGCCAAGGGTGGGTTCCTGGTGGTGACGCTACCGAACGCGGTGCGCCTCAGCAATTTGGCTTTGATGTTGGAAGGCAGGAATTTCTTCGATATTTACAGTACGAACGGACCACACGGGAGGCACAATCGGGAGTACACGATCGAAGAGCTTGTGCATCTGGTTCAGAATAACGGGTATCAAGTAGTGCGGGCCGAGACCTGGGATCGATTTGACTACGACGCGGTGCCAATGTGGTCCTTCGACTATGCCGGACCCTCGCAGCGGATTGGCTATACGCGATCAACTGTCTTGAAAGCCCTGAAGCTTTGCGGCGGCAACATGATGAACCGGGGCGACAACCTTTATCTTCTCGCGACGAAACCATGAAAAAACGGGCGATCCCGCAGCGTTCGTTTTGCGGCCGGATCACGCCGCCGGCGCCTATCGCCGACACACCGGAGGTTCTTGAAGCTCGCAGCGAAGTGACGGCCGGACTCCCGGGCCAATCCGGTGCGCGCGCCTGGACGGTTGTCATTATCTTCTATGCCGTCAGCATTGTTGGCCATTTGATCCTGCTGCGAGATGCGATTCGTTTTCCGAATCTCTCTTCCGACGAGGTGCAATATGCCATGACCGGCGAAAACCTCAGGCTGGGGCACGGCTTCGAGTTGCGCGGACAGTTCAATTCCTCACTACCTCCCGCTTATCCAGCCTTCATCGCGCTCGCGCGTTCCACAGGGCCGGATCCGCGCGTTTCGCTCTTCGTGATCAGCACCTTGATAATGTGCTCCGCCATTTTTCCAATCTTTCTTCTGGCCAGACGAATCGGTCTCGACGCTAACACATCCGCGATCCTTGCCTTGGCTGCATCGTTTTTGCCGCATACGTTCTACGCGGCGAGTTATATGACAGAAGTGCTCCAATATCCTGCTTACCTCATCGTCTTTTACTACGCGTTGAGATGGATGGACGAGCGAAGGTGGATGCTCGACATCACAGTAGGTTTCGGATTGGGTGTCTTGCTTCTCATCAAGGTACAGGGGAGTCAGTTTTTCGCCGGCTTTGTCATCGCGGTGATCGCCATAGCCGCCTATGAGTGGATCGGGCGAAGGGTTTCTCCGGTAGCCATTCTTTTCCATGCTTCGGTCACGATTTCGATCGCCCTGGTAACACAAGGCACTTGGTGGCTCTACAAGATCTTGTATGCTCATGGCACCGCTCTGGGGATGTACGGAAGTGTACTTGCCGAACAAGGGTTGCCTCACTGGAGTTTGTTCCTCGCTGTGGCGTATCTCGCCGACTTCTTATTGGTTCCCGGACTAGTGGCCCCGGTCCTGTTGTTCTATTGGATTCGGTTCAGTGAGAGCCGGCCTGTGGCCATCTTCGTTGTTTCCGTTTTTGCCGTACAGGTGGTTGCCACAAGCACTCTGGAAGGGGGGTTCACCGGCTGGCTACGGGAGCGGCTTTTCTTTTATGCAATCCCGCTGATCGCGCTTCTGTCGGCGCGGGGAGTTATGTTTCTCCGGGCTCATCTGACAACAAGTGCTTCATGGGCTTTTCTGTTAACTCCGCTCGGTCTCATTGGACTCCTGTTGCTGTATCCGTTCCAGGTCACCTCGGTCATCGAGGTTCCCTGGGCAAACGCGCTCGGGTCGGGCGATGTGCTGCCTTTTTCGCGTGTTCGCCTGGCAGTGTCGGCAGCACTGTTGGTTTTGCTCGTGGGCGCCACTCTTTTGAAGTGCCGGCCCTCGCGCGCGCCATTCACCTTCGCGGTGTTCGTCGCGCTCTTCAACGTCGGGGCATTTGTGACGAGCAGCATCGCAATAGGACGATGGGCCAAGCAGAATTCGCAGGCGCTTGCGCCAACGATGGAATGGCTTTCCCGCAACCATGTTTTAGCAGGTAGCCGGTTGCTGATAGCTGGGCGGCACGCATTCTTCGAGAACCCATCGTCAAGGGCAACCCCTCAGGACGGATATTTCCTGGATTGGAATTGGCGCAGCGGTTTAACCGAAGCCCTGGAATGGCAATTGGAGGCGCTCGGCCTTTTCGACGTGCGCATGATTCCCTCGGCAGCCGCGCTCCGATCCGAGGCCCGTCCCGGCGATTACTTCCTCACGACGGCTGCCGTCGCCGGCCTGGACCTGACGTCGTATCAATATCCATTCCGTCTGTATCGAATAAGCACGAAATTGGCGGAAGAGCCTACGCTGCAATACTGGACCCGGATACCGGCGGATCGCTTCCAAACAAAAACCGGTCGCCATGATCAGACGGGGCGAATTGTCGGTTCGGGGTCCGGGGAGGTCGGATACCTGGTTTACGGCCCAGGGCTAGAATTCAGCACCGGGAAATACGAAGCCCGATTTGAATATGAGGCAGGGACCGAGACAGTGTTCATCGATGTTGCGGATCAAACCGGAAAGATCTACGGGAGCCAGAATGTGGCTCCCGGTGCGCTGGCAAGAATCAGTTTCGCTCTTCCCATACCCACCGCATTGCAATTCAGAATAGTGGGTCGAAGTACGCAGTTCTTCCACTTTGACGGCGTGACGCTCGATCGCGACTCGCTGCGAATGGCCTCCGTTGCGGCGCCGAGAACCGGGGCGGCCGCATCTGTTGAATTCATGAGTTCGGCGCCTGCAGCAATACGGGGGATTCCGCACGCGCCGGGCGGATTTTGTTATGTGGACACGGTGAACGATGCACCTTTGGCACCGGTGGTCGTGCTCGACCGGAATTCAAGCGTTCAGGTTGTTGGTTGGGCGGTTGAGCCAGAGCGCCATCAGGCTGCCCAGGCAGTGTATCTTCAGCTAGTCGCCCCGGGGGGGCAGACTTTTTGGGCACGCGGTGCGCCGAGTGCCAGGTCCGACTTGGTCAAGGCGTCGGGAAACTCGGTACCGTTGCAGGTGGGCGCAGTGTGGGCGGCGGACATACGGCAAGTTCCCGCTGGCACATATGGAATGAGAATGATCCTTTGGACTGGATCAAAAGCCTACGAATGCGATCTGAAGCGGTCCTTAGAACTGCGCTAGCCTCTCGTGGCATTATCGTGGAGGTGCGCAGAATGGCCGCCGTGCGTCCGCCGCGATCACTGCCGGAAAAGATCCAGCCGTTGCGGCCCATCGCCCAGCCGCGCAGGCTTCGCCCGGTGTGGTGGTTGTCGTTCAGAAGGTACTTCACCGCCTGGTCGCTTCTCTTTTGGGCCAAAATTACTCGCGAATCTGGTTTATATAGCGCACAGTTTCCCGGCACCGGCCGCGCGTCTTGCTCGCGCAACCGGCGTAAGTCTTCACCGGCCAATCCCTGCTGACGCGCCAGGTTCTCCGCGCGCTACAGTTCCACGATCAGCAGCAAATGCTCCGCATTCGCGACGCATGGGATCGCCCTGGCTGGCAGACTCCTTGTTTCGGGCGTTAAACTCGGAGGGCGGTTATTCATGCTTGACGAATCGATTCCCGTCGCGGCACAACCGATCGCGGATGGGAAGGATCTTCAACTATTGAACATACGTGCGGTCACCGGCCGGATCGAAGCGCTTCTGTCGTGGGTTCCGGACTCCGCGCTACGGCGGGAAGCGGAGGGTACTGATCTTCACCTCTCCTCTCATGTTCTAGACACTACGGACGGGCGTGTGATTCTTTGGGATGGACCACGTGCTTTACCCTGCCGCGGGAACGAAGGCAATCTAGCCGTGCTACCACTCGAGATTCCGCTTCTTGCAGGGCGGTATCGTGTGCAGATCGATCCCGTCGTGGAGTTCCGCTTTTGGTTATCCCAACGTGGCCATACGCCACTCGTGCTGGATGCTGAAAGACGAACCGATGGCTCGGTACAGTTTCAACACGTAGCAGACGGCCGCCGATACATTGTTGACCATACATTCACTCGCGAATTCTCCGTGGATACACCTCTGTACGGACTAGACGACTCCGAACGATGTATCGAGATTCCATGGGTTCTTTCTCGGTACCGGGGGGAATCGCGCGTACTGGACGTCGGCTATGCCAATGCCGAAAGCCGGTATTCGCAGGCGCGTGACAGGCTAAACATTCCTTTCCTGGTTGGTTTGGATTTGGCAGCGGTGTCGCAGTCCGGTCTGTCTGCGGTCGCCGGCGACGCGCTATCGCTGCCCTTCCGATCCGGTGCTTTTGATCTGGTCATGGCAATCTCTGTGATTGAGCATATCGGGCGCGACAACTCCATCTACCATGCCATTGAACGGGGGGACCGTGAATTCGGCGATCTAGACGCGGCTGCTGAGCTCGCTTCCGCGTTGCGACCGGGCGGACGTATGCTGATTACCCTGCCTTTCGGCCGCCTAGAGGATCACGGCTGGTTCATCCAATACAACCGCAGCCGCCTTATAGCCCTCCTGCGATCGACGGCCTGCGAACTGAACCTGGTAGAGTACTACGCTGACAGCCTTGAAGGGTGGACCGGCCCATTAGATCCGGAGTCGCTAGGCCAAGTCCAGTATCGTACCGGCTTCGCAGCCCGTGCCGTGGCATGTCTTGAGCTCACAAGACCCAGCAGGCCCGGCAGCGGGTACCCCAGGCGCGTGGAACCCGATCCCGCACCCGCCGAAACGTCTGCAAAAGAAGGGGAGGCTCTGCCCGCTGTTTTATCGCCGGCAACGCGCCGGGTCCTGAAGTTGTCCGGAGCGTGGAGCAAGATGCGAGGTGAGACCGATCGCATGAGGCCGATCATGCTTTTTTGCGAGACCGTCAACATCTGCAATGCAGATTGCGTGTTCTGTCCGTATTCCGCCCAGACCCGGGCCCGGGGATCTATGACCTCTGCGCTGTTTGAGGCCGTCTTGTCCGGATATCGTGAACTGGGCGGGGGTTATCTCACCCTGACGCCAATGGTGGGGGAAGTCCTGCTCGACCGCCTCTGGATGGAGCGCGTCCAGTTTCTGTCGAAGGTGCGGGACCAGATTATCCCGAGTATTACGACGAATCTCTACGCACTGGAACGATATCCGGATCACGACGTCATCGAAATGCTGAAGGTTCTTCGAAGAATCCAAGTTTCCTGCTATGGCATCACTCCGGAGGAGTGCGAGGCGATCACCCGCCGCAATTCATTTGGTCGCTTTCTAACTCAGATACGGCGCCTGCTGGGCCTGCGGCAAGCCGCGGCGGCGGATTGCAGCGTCCATATCGGCTTCCGCACTCTCAAGCCGCGTACTTCGGACGAACTTGAGACTTTTCTGAAAGAGCTGGTGGGTGCGGCCCTGCCGTACGCAACGACTCATCAGTACGCGAACTGGGGCAACTTCATGCGGGGCCAACTGCCTGGGGAGGCCTCTTGGTTTCCGGAACGTACCAACCAGTCTCCTTGTGTGATGCTACCCTTGGCCATGCAAATTTACTGGGACGGCCGTGTCTCCGCTTGTTCCTGCTGTGATTACGATTCCAGTACCCAGTTGTTTATCGGAGACCTCAACCAACAGTCCCTGAGCGAAATCTTCAACGGCTCAAGGAGTCAGGAAATCTGGCAGCGCCATGAATCCGGCAGTCTCCAACCAATTTGCCGTAATTGTACGTTTCACGTGCCACTAGCGGATCTGCACCCGCACCATCCGATTATTCAGAATCCCTGGGGATTCATCGGTGGCTGATTTCCTGGCCCGTACCCTTCAATCTAGAGTGACCCGATGTACAGCCACGCCGAGGAGACGATCATCGTGGCTGTCGGGATCGAAATCGGTCGGCTTCCAAAGGTATGGGACCCGAAAGATGAGTGAATGCGGGCCGCAGGAAAGCCCGGGAATGTAGAATTCGCGATTTTGGCTTGTGGGGTGGGGGAAGGCGACGGTTTCGAGAGGCTGATCGTCCAGCCAGAGTTCAACCCAGTACGGTTTCGGGTTTGCGCTGCTGATCTCCACCCGGAGGCGCTGGTCGCCGGGATTGATCAAGATAGAGAGAGCCGCTTCTTTGGCGGCAGTCCAACGATGACTTACTTCCGAGCTATGCCAACCCGGCGTAGGTTCTTCAGAGAAAAACGCATTCGGCAGGTATAGGTTGCCGGGCACAAGCCGGTTATAAGTTCCATGGGTGATTTCCGCGTGCTGCCAAAGTTCGATGGAATACGGCGTGGCCTCCTGGCGCCCAAGGTCCAAGGCAGCCAAAACCATACCGACCCGTGGCACTAAATAGTCCGCTCTAAAACGCCAATCGGGAGCGTACCAGCGGAGAATACCATCCTGTAATTGCCGCTGGTCTCTCGGGCAGATCATTGATATTCCGAGAAGGTTCCCTTCCGGCGCAGTTTCGACGCCTCTGGGAAATCCAAACGTGCGAAAGCGTTGCCCCGAAAGACTCACAATGCAACCCTCGCCTGAACTGCAGGTTGCTAACATACCATCGAAAAAAAACAAGTCATGAGACTTGACACCGAGCGGAACAACCGAATTCAGCGATAGGCGTGGGTATTCGTAGAAAAACAGCTCACTCCGTCCAAATTTATGAGCCAGCAGACAAACCTGTCCGCCAATGACTTTTATGGTGTTGAAGTGATGAACATCGCGGCCGCGGTGTGCCGGATCGGGGGAGGGGTACCAGCGCATCCATTCCCTCTTCGCAAGATCATAGATGGCGACCATGTTGTCGTAAGTAGACGTAATCCATAGACACCTGTCAAAGTAGGTCATCCCGTGTAGGTGGCGGAGGAGAAACGTAGGCGGTTGCAGTTCGCCGCACAGATTCAAGTTTCGGTCAAAGATTAGAATCGTTCCGCTCTCGGCCGCTCGCGCTTCGTCGTTTTCCGGTCCATACGTCGTAATATTCCGGCAGGCCGCGTATATCAGTCCATCCGGGTCCTTAGCCAGACCAAAGTACATCCCGGCTCCCGAATGTACCTGCCAGAGTGTATCGGACTCCGGTTCGATTGCGAGCAAGTAGTGGGTTGTTGCTACAAGAAATCGCCGCGCCATGCGAATCCGCGACCCATTAACCTCGATTGACTGTTGCCTGAACCGGGGCAGTCCGCTAATTAGGAAGTTTTACAAATGAGTACAGCAAGATACTGCAGTCATCACTGGAGCAGCCAAATGCAAGCATGCCTCATGCCCAAGTCTCATCGACAGAATAGCACGGGATCCGTCGTATCGAGCAGCGTTCAACGAAATCTAAATTGGAGTTTCTAATCCGTTGCAAGTTGCGTGTAGGCGTTGCATGCGGATGGCAACCGAGCGACGGGTGATCAGAACCCACACTCCCCTACCGTCCCGGCTCGGAGAGCCCCGCCTTGAAGATCAAACCTAGGCTGAGGAAGTCGTCCAGCTTTGACGGCTTGCAAATGTACCGGCTGGCGCCGAACCGCGCGGCGTCGGCTTTATCCCGTTCGGCATCCGAAGAACTCAAAATGACGACAGGAATATGACGGCATCGCTCGCTCAGGCGCATGCGCTCCAATACCTCGCGTCCGGGCTTCTTCGGAAGATTGAGGCCGACAATGGCGAGATGGGGACACGGGGCCGCCTCGTGATCCAGAGCCTGGATAAACCGTATAGCTTTTTCGCCGTCCGCGATGACGATGAGCTCGCCTTCAACGCCGTGCTCTTCAAGGGCGCGGCGGACTAAGCCGGCATCCGCGGGATTGTCCTCCGCTAGGAAAATGAAAACCGGCTTTTCGCTAGGCTCCGTCCCGCTCTTCTTCGCCGCGGGGGATCGTAAAGAAAAACGTTGAACCTCTGCCGAGCTCGGACTCAACCCAGATGCGCCCGCCGGCGCGTTGGACGATCCGCTGGCAGATGGCGAGGCCCATGCCGGTTCCGGGATAAGCGCCGGCGCTGTCAGACGGAAGCCGGCCTTCTCACAGGCCGAGCGGAAATTGCTCGCGAGTTCCGCCGTGAAGGCGGCCAGATCGACCGGCTGGTAGGAGGCCTGAACGCGGCCGGCTTCGATGCGCGAAAAATCCAGCATCGTGTTGACCAGCTTCAGCAGGCGGAGGGCGTTTCGGTGCGATGCGGCGAGATCGGCGGCGGCACCCAGCGGGAGGATACCGTGGGCATTGGCCAGCGCATCTTCCAGAGGCCCGAGCATCAGCGTCAGCGGCGTACGGAATTCGTGGCTGACATTGGCAAAGAATTGGGTTTTAAGCCGGTCCAGCTCCTTGAGCCGCTCGTTGAGGACGCGAAGCTCCCGGGACTGGCGGGCTACTTCCTCTTCGGCCTGCTTGCGCTCGGTGATGTTCCTGCCCTCAGGGAGTAGGTATTCGATCTCGCCGAATTCGCCACGGATGGGCCGGATAGAGAAATCAATCGTAATCGTAGCAAGCCCGGCCTGCTCGCCGTAGACGTCCACTTCGTAACGGACGAATTCCCCGGCGGCGGCGCGCCGGATGGCGTCGCGGAGTTGTTCCCGGCTCTCTTCTGATACCTAGCCACCACCTCGCGGTCCAAAATGGCGTCCCCCGAAGTTCCTCAATCTGGAGCGCCCCGCCCTCAAGGGCGGCGCGGTTGACCTCCAGGATGTCGCCCTTCGGGTTCAGGAGGGCGACGAACTGGTACGTGCCATCCAGGATGACCGCTGCCCGCCGTTCATGCTCCAGGGCGTCGGCGGATCGAGTGTGCCGCGAACGCGCCGCCATTTCGGCTTCGCTTTGCTGAGCGCGCAGGAAACCCTCCTTGGCAGAGGACTCCCTGCGGTTTGTTCTTGTCTCATCGGCTTGCGGTGCGGGCTCAGACGTCTGGTCCATTCGAAATTCCTGTCAAACTTATGCCGGGCGATGGCGAACGAAGCGTTGCTAAACAGCTTGCGCACCGCGGATCGCCGCTTTGATAATTATCCCCAACTCCAGGGACTTGCGGAGCGAAGAGGGGTTTTCGTAAATAATACATCGCGGCATTATTATGGGCGTTCTCGTGTTCGTACTCGGATCCCTTCTCGCTGGACTCCGAGCAGGAGCACGCTTCGCCTTTGGGGAACAGGCTCGCGCCGGGAATAACTCCAGTTGATTCGGCCTACTTACTGGTGGGGTTAACGACGCTGAAACGGCGTTCACTTCTGTTGCGGCCCGCAGATTCGCCTCGCCTTCCTGCCGACTCTTGAAGGCTTTGTCATCCCGCTTTTCCGTCGCCGGCTGCCCAGCGACGGAAGGGATCAGGCTATCCGGGCCTTGGCGAAAGGGAGCTCGTGGACGCGGTCGAGCGGTTTTATGGCTCGTATTACTTCCGCCCACGCGTAGTCTGGCATGTGGTCCGCAAGGTCATGTTCGATTCACATGAGCGGCGAAGGCTGGCCAAGCAGGCGCACGAGTATCTTTCACTGCGCTCTAAACGAAAGCGCTTCGTTGTCGGGCAACGAAATGTGAGTTCAATCCCGGCGAATGAGGCGACGGACTAGGACCGCAAGATGGTTATCGGAACCGCCAGCACCTTCGAGCCGTCATTTAATATTGGATCTTTTGAAAACAGAATGAACGTCGGAATCGTGGGCGGAGGCACTGGCGGAGTTGTCGCAGGAATGGCGTTGGAACGCGCCGGAATTTCAGTAGCGGTTTACGAACGCGCGCCGAAGCTGCAGGAAGTCGGCGCCGGAATGATGCTGTGGCCCAACGCGACCCGCGTCCTAAAAGATCTCCGAGTGCTCGATCACGTCGCGGCACGAAGCGGCACGAAGCGGTCCAAACACAAACTTTCTGGTGCGCAGCGCTCGCGGCCGGGTGTTGATGAACATCGCGCTCGAACGCTTCGACGTGCCCGCGCTCTGCACCCGTCGCGCTGATTTGTTGGAGCGGGCCACGTTCCCGCATCAGCCAATCATTCGCATAACGGGTCAGGCCTGGTGCGCGCCAATCGAAGAACACGCCGAGCGACGCCGAGAGCAGGATGGTCAGTCCCGCCGAGGAGAGCACGAAGCG
>Ga0182024_10024596_pt1 | contig 10691 bp, 3 predicted proteins | sample P32metaG_FD_120480 | JGI IMG/M metagenome (GOLD analysis project Ga0182024, IMG submission 120480) | Permafrost microbial communities from Stordalen Mire, Sweden - P3-2 metaG (Illumina Assembly) | ecosystem: Environmental > Terrestrial > Soil > Wetlands > Permafrost | place: Sweden: Stordalen...
GATTCGTGCAGGGTCAGCGATTCCTCGTACCGCTTTTCGACGGTGGCCTCGAGTCCCTGGATACGCCGGACACCGGCAATGAGCCGCTTATCCCCGAGGCGCTCCGCAATTTCCGCGGACTCCTTCATTTGCGCCCTCGCCTTATCAAAATCCCGGTGCTCGAAGAGATAGAGTACATAATCGATCCCGCTGGCAGCGATCCCGGACTCATCGCCGAGTTGCCTGTAAATGGACAGTGACTCAGAGGTGTACGCCGAGCCTTCCTCGATCTTGTCCCCCAGCCAGGCCAGCCGTCCGGCCACATACAAGGCCGACGCGCGCTCGGCGGTGGGAGCGGCATTAGCCGGATGCGCGAGGACGCTGGCAAGGAGTTCGCGGCCCTCGACGAGCATGCTGCGGATTTCCCAAAAGCGGGCAAGAGCCGCGGCGAGCCGGAGGCCAAGGGGCGCAAGGCCTTCAACCTCGATACTCGAGTCCAGGGCGTAACGGAAATTGTAGAAATCGGGCTGCAGGCGCTCGAGCCAGATGAATTGCTGGCGCCCCAGGAGATTGGGCGCGGCGTCCGCGGCGATCTTCAGGAAATACTCGAGATGGCGGGTGCGGAGAATGTCGCTTTCGCCGGCGGCGGAGAGCTTTTCGCGGCCGTAATGCCAGACCGATTCCAGCAGCGTGTACCGCGGCTCCTTGCCCGGGCCTTTCTCGACTGTGACGAGGGATTTGTCCACCAGCGAGGTAAGGATATCGATGACCTCCCAGTCCTGGAGTTTGTCATCCGAGCAGACGGCTTCGACCGCCTCGAGGGTGCGCCCTCCGGCGAACGCCGAAAGCCGGCGCAGGAGGATGCGCTCCTGCTCCGAGAGGAGGTCGAAGCTCCAATCAATAAGGGCGCGGAGGGTCTGCTGGCGGGGGAGTGCTGTCCGGCTGCCGCCGGTGAGCAGGCGGAATTGGTCGTTAAGCCGGGTGGCGATCTGATCGATGCTCAAAACGCGGATGCGGGCCGCGGCAAGCTCGATGGCGAGCGGGATGCCATCCAGCCGCCAGCAAATCTCCGCGACGTAGGGCGCGTTTTCGTTGCTTACTTTAAAGGAAGGGCGCACCGCCATGGCGCGGTCAATGAAGAGGCGCACGGCCTCGTATTGCGTGAGGCGCTCGGCCGCGTGCTCGCCGCGGATTTCCTCCCGCCAACTGCCGGGGATGGAAAGGGACGGGACGGGCCAGGTGCGCTCGCCGCCGATGCCGAGCGGCTCGCGGCTGCTGGCGAGAATCTGGAGGCCCGGGCAGGCCCGCAGGAGGGTCTCCGCGATGCGGGCGCACTCGGCGATGAGGTGCTCGCAATTATCCAGGATGATCATCAGCTTCTTGGTGCGGAGATAATTGGTGAGAGTGAGGAGCATCTGCTGGCCGGGCTCATCCCGCACGCGCAAGGGTGCGGCGATGGCGGAGGCGACCTGCGCGGGGTCGTCGATGGTGGCAAGCTCGATGAGCCACACACCGTCGGGAAATTGGTCGAGCAAATCGGCCGCGACCTGCATGGAGAGCCGCGTCTTGCCCGTGCCGCCGGTGCCGGTAAGCGTGAGCAGATGCGTGGTGCCAAGCAGGCGCTTGACCTCGGCCATCTCCTTCTCGCGGCCAATGAAGGAGGTAAGCTGGACCGGCAGGTTATTCGGGAAAATCTCGAGCGAGCGGAGGGCGGGAAAATCGGCGGGGAGATCGGCCGCGACGATCTGGAAAACGCGCTCCGGGCGGTTGAGATCGCGCAGGCGGCGCTCGCCCAGGTCGCGAAGCGTGACGCCGTCCGGCAGGTGGTCGCGTACGAGTTCCTCGGTGGCCAGGGTGAGCAGCATCTGGCCGCCGTGGGCGGCTGCCAGCAGCCGGCTGACGCGATTGAGCACGGGGCCGAAGTAATCGCTGTCGCGGCTCTCCGCGCTGCCGGTATGGAGGCCCATCCGGACTTTAAGGCCCTCTATCTCCTGCCAATCCTCGCCGCGGAGCAATCTCTGGGCGGCGATTGCCGCCTCGATGGCGCCCGTGGCTACGGGAAACGCCACGCAAAATGCGTCACCGATGGTTTTGAAGATATGGCCGCCCCGCGCCTGGACTGTCTCCCGCAAGATCGCGTCATGGCGCGCAAGGGCCACGGCCATGGCATCGGCATGGTTCTCCCATAACCGCGAACTCCCCTCGATGTCTGTAAAGAGGAAGGTGACTGTACCTGTGGGCAACGGATTCATCGTATCGGCTTCAAAAAAGGTGATTTAAAACCCGCCGGAAGGCAAAGGCGAAGGAAGAATACGGAGTCGTATTTCCATGGCTGCGCCGGGCAATTTACCTCGCTTTTTTACATAGCCGGTGTTATTTAACGTCATTAACCATCGACGAGGCCGCTTTTCCCCTCGCCGCCACCCCAGATGCACCGTGAGTTGCGATATTTTCGGAGCGGGCTTATGCGCCTGGTCGTCCTGGTATCACTGTTCGTGCTTGCCGGGGAATCGCTCGCCCGGGCCGCGATAGATTATTCCATCGACCAAACCGTCTGGATGATGCTCTACGGAGTCACCCAGGCGCAGGTCAACAGCCCGGCCTGGATGGCCGCGGACTCCGACGGAGACGGCGTCAGCAACGCCAACGAACTTATCGCCGGCACCAACCCGTTCGATCCCACGTCGAAAATCGCGATTGCCTCGGTCAAACAGGTTGGCGGTGGGCTGACCTTCACCTTCCTCACGCAGCCGGGGAAACTCTACGTGCTCCAGACTTCGGCAACGCTCTCCGGCAGTTCGAGCTGGGCGCCGCTCTCGCCCGCTGTGCAGGTGGAAGGGACGGGCGGGACGATGTCGCTCGCGGCGCCAAACGCTGGAGGGGCGAGTAATTTCTACCGGGTGGATGTGCAGGACGTCGATACATACGGGGTCGGGGTAAGCGATTGGGCCGAAGACATTACCGGCTTCAATCCCACGTCGGTGACAACGAATTGTCACTCGGCGCTGCTGGCAAACCTGGCGCAGGAGAATGTCGTCACGATCACGGCGACCAAATCAACCGCGACTCAGCCGGCGCCTGGCACCAATGCGACGGATGATGGAACGATCACAGTTACACGAGGCGGGGTGCTCCTGTTCAGTTCAATAACCGTGCCGTTGAATTGGGCGGGGACGGCGATTGCCGGAATGGACTACGCATCGCTGCCCAAGTCGGTCACAATACCGGCCCACGCAAATGCGGTATCGATCACGGTGGTGCCAATGGCCAACGCCAACCGGCTGGCGGGGGCCACTGTAACGGCGACCGTGATGGCAGGCGGGGGTTACACGCTTGGGAGCGCGGTAAGCGCCAGTGTTTTGATCAATCCCGCGGGCAATACCAACGGCACCGGCCTTACCGGGATGTACTTCAACGGAACGTCAAAGACGGTGACGCCGTATAACCCGACTGTCCTCTTCGGCGGGACGCCGGCGCTGACCCGCCTGGACCCGACGGTTAGTTTCAATTGGGCTGGCGCCTCGCCGGGAACCGGCGTTAACACCACTTACTTTGGCGTCCGCTGGCAGGGCCAGGTGCAACCGCAGTATTCGGAGACCTATTACTTTGATGTGACCGCGGACGACGGCGTCATGCTCTGGGTGAATGGCCAGCTTATCATCAATACATGGTATTATGAAGGCGGGGACCGATTGGGGAGCATCAATCTCCAGGCGGGCGTACTCTATGACATTCGGATGGATTATTACCAAGCGACCGGCGCGGATTCCGCCTACCTCTACTGGTATAGCAACGACCAATCGCGGCAAATCATTCCGACCAATCGCCTCTATCCTTATACTTCGACACCCGCTCCACCGGCCATTACCAGCCCATTGACAGCCATTGGCTTCGTAAATCAGCCGTTCTTGTTCAACGTCACCGCAAGCGTCTCTGGCGGTGCAACACCTGCTTTTGCCCTCGGCGCCGGCGGCGGGCCTTTGCCGCCCGGGCTTTCGCTGAACGGTTCGACTGGATTAATCAGCGGCACAGCCACGGTGTCCGGGACTTACCAGGTCGCCCTCACTTGCTCCGATACGTATGGCGTCGGAGCCTCCGTGTTGAATATCCAGATTCTCCCGCCGGGCAGCGGAGTGACGAGGGAACTCTGGACTGGCCTCTCCGGCCCGAACGTATCCGACATCCCGCTTAGCACAACTCCGGCGACCATAGATAATCAATTAACCACGCTCGAGGATGACGCCTCCTATGCCAGCAACACCGGCGAGCGCCTTCGCGGCTATTTCACGGCTCCGGCAACCGGCAATTATTACTTCTGGCTTGCGGCGAGCAATAATGCCGAACTCTGGATTGCCGACGATAACCAGCCGGTTAATCTAGTGCGGCGCGCCTGGGTAACTGCTCCAGGGACAAGCTCTGAGAATTGGAACGCCGCGGGCCAAACCAATCAGCAATCGCCATGGCTCGCATTGACCGCGGGCCAGAGTTATTACTACGAGGTATATCATAATACGGGGGCGTCCTCCGGCACAACGAGCAACGTCGCGGTCGCGTGGCTGCTTGATGCCACGGGCACCTATACGAGTCCGACAGGGAGCGGCGTGGTGCCCGCCTACTTGCTTACATCTTATACTTACCCGGCGGCCCAGAGCCTGGGCGGAGCGCTTTACACGACAAATCTCTCGCCTCTTCCAGGCGTAAATAGCTCCGCTGCCGGGTCGGCGACGCTTCAACTGAATACGAGCACCAGCACGGCGATTTTACAATTCAACTATTCCGGCCTCTCCTCGCCGCAAACTTCTTATGCCATCTGGGGCCCAAGCGACAATGGAACGCCGACCATCCTGTACGATCTCAATGTTGTCGCAAAGTTTCACCCGAACCTGATCAGTCCCGACGGCGCATATACCTGGGATATCGCGAGTACCAGCGCTGTTTCCGCCTCGACGATCATCAATGATATTGAGCAGGGCCTCGCTTATCTGCAATTTACCACCGTCAATTATCCCGCCGGGGAGATCTCCGGAAACTTCTTCCTAACCGTCGGCTCTCAGACTCCCCCGACGCTGATACCGGACCCTGGCTTCACCGATGATAGCGCCAGCGACGCCGGCGCCGCGCGTTTCCTCAACCAGGCCGCATTTGGGGCCTCGCCGTCGGACATGGCCGCGGTGGAATCGGAAGGTTATGCCGCGTGGATTGCAAATCAGATGGCGCTTCCGGCGACGCACACGCTTCCGCTGGTCTATTCGTACGCGGCGCTCGTCGATAACAATTCTCTTACCTCGGCGGATTTCCAGGACGCCTGGTGGAATATCTCGATCAATGCCCCGGACCAACTCCGGCAAAGGGTCGCCTTTGCATTAAGTGAGATCATGGTGATCTCTGATCAAAATGCCTCTCTGGCCGACGCGGCGAATGGTTTGGGCTCCTATTACGATACGTTGGTGGACAACGCCTTCGGGAACTTCCGCACCTTGCTCCAGACCGTAACATTGACCCCTGGAATGGGCGCCTGGTTGGACATGCAGGGCAACACGAATGGCAATCTGGCCACCGGGTATCATCCTGACGAAAACTATGCTCGAGAAGTAATGCAATTGTTCACAATCGGCTTAAATCGCATCTGGCCGGACGGAACCACCGTGCTAAACTCCCCCGGCAGCCCGGTCCCAACTTATAACCAGAACACCATCACAGGCGGCTTCGCGAGAGTGTTCACGGGCTGGACATGGAATCAGGCTCTACAGGCGAGCGGACAACTGCCCACCAATTTCTATCCAACCACCGATTGGGTCGATCCGATGGTCATGGTGAAAGGCCATCATGAGCTAGGGACGAAGACGATTCTTGATAACGTCGTTCTACCGGCGGCGGTCGGCTACAGTCTTACAGCGCCACCTGTCGCGGGCTCCCAGGCAGATACAACCGGAACGGCGTATGACAGTTATTGCCTCGGTGATCTCCAAAAGGGACTCGATAACATCTTCTCTCATCCCAATGTGGGACCGTTTATCTGCCGTCAATTGATCCAACGGCTCGTCGAGAGCAATCCTAGCCCAGCCTATTTGAACAGAGTCGTCCAGAAGTTCAATGACGATGGCACCCCTGCTCACGTCCGTGGAAACATGGCTGCCGTTATCTCGGCGATCCTCCTTGATGGCGAGGCGCGCAACCCCGCAATCGCGCAGGCGAATGCATTCTCCGGGAAGCAGCGCGAGCCTCTGCTTAGAATCGTGCAACCCGCGCGTACCTTTCTTTCGTCGTCAAACAGCGGCACCTACGCGCAGTCAGGCAATCAGGTGATTACCGTCACTACTTCCGGAAGCAACCAATACCGGTCAGGCGATTCGGTATGGCTCGACTTCAGCCCGAATGACACCGGCAGCCCGCCCACACAACCGCCGAACAATCCCACGACGACCGCTTACACTGTCCTCTCGACACCCGCCGCCTCCACCAACGGCTTCTCGGTAAATGCCGCCGGGATACTGGTCGGGACTTATACCGAACCGGCCGGTTCGACCACCTTGACCGTGGCCGCGAGCGGCGGTCCGCCCGCCGGCGAAGAATGCTATCTGGATTTCCCCAGCGGCAGCGTTGCCAGCGGCATTTACACCGTCACCGGCACGCTTGATTCATCCCATTTCACCGTCACGACGGGCTCGACCGCAGTATTACTCTCCGGAACGGTGCTTGTGCCGAAAATCTACTCCTATGTTACAATCAGCAAGCCGGTTACCGGCGGTACGGCCAACGTCCTGACCCTGAATACAAGTCTGAATGCCAATCTTAATATTGGCAACCCAGTCTGGCTGGAGACGGGGTCCGGATTTGAACTCGGGGACGCCGAGTACACGATCACAAGCGTCCTTGGTCCCGAAGCCTACACGCTCTCCAACTCCGGGACTTACAGGGATACAACCAGTCCGCAAGTGCAGCTTTTCCCGCTGGTCCCGCCGCCACTCTCACGCTCGGGCGCCGTCAATATCGGGTCGAGCACCTACAAGCTGGGCAATACAAACAGCTCCCTCGCCCAGACACCGCTCGATTCGCCAACTGTTTTTAACTTCTATTATCCAACCTACCAATATCCAGGCAGCCTCGCGGACAATAACGTCACGACGCCTGAGTTCCAGTTGACCACCGCCTCGAATATCGTTAATTTAACGAATTCCGTGGCTTCCACCCTCCTTACATCGGGCAATACCGACGGATTGAGCAGCTTTCAAGGGGGCGACGTTAACATTAATCTCAACTCTTACGTGGGCTCGCCGTATGTGACTTACAGCACCGCGACCACAACCTCCGGCACCACCGTAACCGCTACGACGACTACGACGGTGAATTATTCGGCTCTGGTCGCGAAACTATCCAACGTACTCACGGGCGGGATGCTGACCCAAGCCTCCCAGCAGACCATCATAAGCTTCATCAGCAATACCACCAACTTCGTCATTACGTCCAAAGCGACCGGCACCACCACCAACCCGCCAGCCGCTCCGAGTCTGCCCACAACTCAAGCGCGCGACATCGTTCGCGCCGCCGTCCAGGCAATCCTCGTCTCACCGGAATACTCGATCCAGCAATAAGAATCCCCGCCATGGAAACCCAAAACAATCCTTCATTGCGCACCCGGCGCAGTTTCATCCGGCAGGGCCTGTGCGCGGCGCTTGGGACCGCCGCGATGACTAATGCGATCCGGGACTTGCGTTTTATCAATGCGGCGATGGCTCAATCCGCGAGCACAATTACTGATTACAAAGCGTTGATTTGCATCTTCCTGCAGGGCGGCAACGACTCCAATAACCTGATCATCCCTACAATCCCGGCTGAATGGCAGAATTACGCCACGATCCGGACGCCGGTTCTGGCTATTCCCAACAGTGACGGCGGGCCGGCCACTGCGCTGGCGCTGAATGACTTGACCCAGGATGGGCATACTTACGGCTTCCACCCGGCCGCGCCGGAATTAGCCGCATTATTCAATAGCGGCACGCTGGCTGTGGTCTTCAACGTCGGCACCTTGGTGTATCCGGTCACCAAGGCTCAATATACCGCTGGCTCCGTGGCGCTCCCTCCCCAGCTTTTCTCGCATGCTGACCAGCAGGTCCAATGGCAAACGTCTATTCCAGACCGGCCTCCGACCACAGGCTGGGGCGGACGTTGCGCGGACTTGCTCGATGCTTACAACCCAAAGAACGGCGCGAACGATGTGCTTTCCATGTGTATCTCCCTCGCCGGCTCCAACACCTTTGAGGTAGGGGCCGTGACGCAGCAATACTCAATCTCCAGCAGCGGCGTAGTCTCAATTAATTCCGCTCTCGGCCCAAGCAGCGCGCGCACCGCGCAACTCGCCAACCTGAATAACCTGCTCGGCATAGACGCCATACAGCAGAATATGCTGGTGGAGAACTACGCGCTGGCGCTCGAGCACGCCCTCTCGAGCGGCACCGGACTCACGACCGCCTTAAGCGGCAGCCCGATGGCGAGTTATTGGAAATCATTCCCGGCCAGCGTCACGGTGCCTAATGGCGGCGGCAGCTTCACCTCCAGCATGCTGGCACAAATGAAGATGGTTGCGCAGGTAATCGAGGCGGGATATCGCCCCGGCGGGCTCGGAATGAAGCGGCAGGTGTTTTTCGTTCAGGTGGGTGGATACGATCTCCACACCGGTCAGACGGACAATGCGGGAAGCGCGGCGACTAATAACGCGAAAGTAATCATCGGCGCGCAGTCCAACCTTTTCGCGGAACTTAGCCAAAGCATCAACGCCCTGAACAACGCCATGACGGCAATCGGCACACAATACTCCGACCCGGCATTCCCGCAACGAGTGACGGCATTTACATCGAGCGATTTTGGACGCACGCTGCCCAGCAATATGGAAGGAAGCGATCATGGATGGGGCAGCCATCACCTTGTATTTGGCGGCGCCGTGCAAGGGCAGCGGACGTACGGGGCCTTTCCGGCGCTTGTCGTCGGCGGCCCGAATGACACGAGCACGGGAAGATGGATTCCAACAACCGCCGTGGATCAATACGCTGCGACATTGGCGTCATGGTTCGGCATCGACAGCACTAATATGGCCACTGTCTTCCCGAACCTGGGCCGTTTTGCATCTTCGAATGTCGGATTCATGGGTTAGTCACATGGTTTGGCGCAAAGGTCAGGAATGAAGCGCCGCTCGATCGTCATCGCGGCCACGGCGGTAATTGCCTTGGGCATCTGGATCGCCTGGCTCTTTGCGCATACGCAAGAAGGCAATTCCCGCGCCCAAACCCAGGTTCCGGTGAATCCGTCCGAACCGCCCATGGACAGTGGGACGGAGGCTCTTCCGCCGCCGGCCGGCCTCCCCGCGCCGCCTGGCTTAGTCAATACCGCCTCCGGGAATGCATCATCGCCGGGCGTTACTCCGAATAACTTAGCGCTCCCGATCGCAACCGTTGCTTCGCACGCGGACCAGGCGGCGGCGGCAACGCAACACATAGACCCCGCCGCGGCGATGATAGAACTGCAAAAGGTTCACGCAATGATTGGGAGCTACCATACGTTGATGGGTCAAAATCCAGTCGGCACAAATGCGGAAATCATGAAGCAGATCATGGGCAGGAATCCTCACCAGGCAATGCTCGGCCCGCCCCCGCGCCAGTCTCTCAATGATAAGGGAGAACTTCTGGATCCCTGGGGCAGGCCTTACTTCTTTCATCAAATAAGCGGCGATGACATGGAAATCCATTCCGCCGGTCCCGATGGAAGAATGGGTACCGCCGACGATCTGATAATTCGTTGAATCAAGCCAGGCGGGGGCGCCGCGCCACGCCTGGGATCGACGCGGGCCACTGACTTTCGGGTTGCGAGCGGGTTTGGCGGTGCTAGAAGCAGTGGACGGGATTACGCTGCGCGTCTGATCGCAGCACATGCCGGTGTGGCGAAATGGCAGACGCAACGGACTTAAAATCCGTTTCTACGAAAGTGGAGTGCGGGTTCGAGTCCCGCCACCGGTACTCTTAAAAGTGCGTTTTACCCGTATGAATACAGGGAAAAGCAGCACTCCCCTCCCCTACGCAATGTCTCGCATGCTCACGCTTCCTGCCGCGCCGCGGGTCATGGCCCTCCGGAACGTAGATGAACCAGAATGAGGCTTTCTGGTTCACGGAATTGCCGCGCTATATCGACCTTGCCGATTGGCGAGGGTATTCACCCCAAATTTTCCGAATGAACATTACGGTATACCGGCTGGATATAATGGGAGCCGCCGAAACAACTGAGTAGATCGAATTACGCTTTTCGCGGCGCATGATCGGGATCGTTTTCTGGCCAGAGATAATGGAATACCAGGGTGGTAATGGCGATGCCCAGGACGATACCCACGAGGCGGTCGCGAATCTTGTCGAAATCCGTGTCCGGTTCAAATCCCTGGAGGATGCACATGAAGAATGCGAGCGCGATTTGGAGTCCTGCGTAGGCGATGCGCTCGCTACCCGCCGCCACCCATCCGGCCAGCACCGAGATGGCGCCGATGAGGAATACCAGCGACACGATGCTCTCCATGTGCGGGACGACGTACATTATGGAAAGGAAACCGAGCAGCCCGCCCGCGAGGCATCCCGCCAGGCGCAGCGCCCCTTTGTGCAACGTCGCGTGAGTGCTCTCGAGCGAGATGAAACAGCAGGTGATGAAGGCCGTGTGGATGCCGGCCCAATCGAGCC
>Ga0182024_10024597_pt1 | contig 10690 bp, 10 predicted proteins | sample P32metaG_FD_120480 | JGI IMG/M metagenome (GOLD analysis project Ga0182024, IMG submission 120480) | Permafrost microbial communities from Stordalen Mire, Sweden - P3-2 metaG (Illumina Assembly) | ecosystem: Environmental > Terrestrial > Soil > Wetlands > Permafrost | place: Sweden: Stordalen...
CGGCGCAGTCATCCGAAGAGGGAAGAGGATCAATGATGGCCTCCGCACCACGCCTTACCCGCAGGGCCCTCGGGCTGTGTCTCGGAGCCGGCGCGCTCTTGTTGGCGACGCTCATCCCGGCACTGCCTGCCTCGGCGGCGCCGCCGCGACACCAGAGCTCATGGGCGGGGAGCAACTACCTCGCCCTCGGCGACTCGGTCGCCTTCGGCTACGTCCCGCCGCAGGCCAAGCCGCCACCGAACTACAACAACCCGAAGAGCTTCGTCGGCTATCCGGAGGACCTGGGCCGGGCCCTCGGCGCGCACGTCGTGAACGCCTCCTGCCCCGGGGAGACGACAATCAGCATGCTCGCCGCCGGCGGGCAGAGCAACGGGTGCGAGAATTCCGTCGGCTCGCCGATCGGCTACCGCACGCTGTTCCCGCTTCACGTGAAGTACTCCGGCACCCAGACGGCCTTTGCCGTCAACTATCTCGAGCACCACAACACCAAGCTCGTCACGATCGACATCGGCGCCAACGACGGCTTCGTCTGCCAGGAGACCACGGCCGACCACTGCACCTCCGGCCCTGAGCTGACTGCCCTTATCGCGCAGATCGAGCAGAACCTCACCACGATCTACCAGCAGCTGCGGGACGTCGCCCACTACCACGGCCGGATCGTCGCCCTGACCTACTACTCGACCGACTACGCCAACGCGCTCGACACTCTCGAGGTCGAGCTGCTCAACTCGGCCATCGTGCCCGTCACGGAGCAGTTCGGCGGGACGATCGCCGATGGCTTCCAGGCCTTCAAGGTGGCGTCGAAGCACTTCGGCGGCAACCCGTGCAGAGCCGGCCTCTTGATCAAGCTGCCGGGCGGCACGTGCAACATCCACCCGTCGCCGACAGGTCACCTCCTGCTGGCGGCCGCCATCGCACAGGCGATCGGCGCCAACTGATTCCCGCTACGACGGGCTCGGCGCGACGGACGTCAGGCGGCGCGGGGAGCTGGGATGCCGCTCGGGGGAGGTTTCCGTAGCAACCAGACCGGATTGGACACCCCCACGACCGATCCGGAGGAATCGACAACCTGCATCCGCACGAAGCTGCTCTTGGTGGCGTCGATCGACTGGCTCACCGATCCGCCGGCGAGGTCGGCGCCACTGTAGGCGCCGATGACCTGCGTGTTCGCCTGCGGGGCGGCGGCGCCCGCATAGTCGACGGCCCCCTGCAGGACCTGCAGGAAGCCGCCGGCCGGGAGGCCGCCCGCGCTGGCGACCAGCTGTCGGGAGGGCACGCTCGACACACTGACCGATCCCATCGGGCAGGACCCGTCGACCAGCATGTCCAGGCTGCCCCGATACCTCGAGAGCGACCCGCACCAGGAACGTCCTGCGGCGAGGGCGCTGAGCAGGTCTCCCCGACTGGTGCTCGCAGCCCACGTCGAGCTGAACCAGTTGTTGCCGATCCCCTGCCAGTCACGTCCGAAGTGATCGTCGTTGGTGCCGCTGCCCGTGAGAAAGACGGCGTTGCGGGACATGACGTCCCACAACGCCACGTGGTGGGGGAGGTCGACCCCTCCTCGCAAGGGGTAGCCCACCTCGAGCAGGTCGACGCCGAGGGCTGCCGGTGCCGAGGAAGTGGGAAGGAGCGCCTTGGCCATCTTGGCTAGGAGAGCGTCCTGCTGGCTGGACGTGAACGTCGGCGGGTTGCCCGAGCCGTAGGGATGGTTGTAGCTGACGAGCCCACCTGCTGAATGGATCTGTGGGATCAGGGTGTTCTGCAGGTAGCTCGGGTAGGTGGCCCGGGTGATACCGCTGTAGTCCGGCGGGGCGACGTTGCCCCCGAACCAGTTGACATGGGGGGTCTGCCACGACACCTCGAGGCCTTGCTCCTGGGCCACAGAAGGGTATTGCGAGGCAAGGGCGGCCCCAATCTCGGCCTGTTGCTGGAAGAAGGCTTCACCACCCGTGTCGCGGGCGAACCGCAGGTAGTCGAAGTATCCGCCGACCAACTCGCCGGTGCTGACGGCGCTGAGGGTCAACTCGAAGAGCGCAAAATCCCGGTAGTCGAGGGCCGGCCACAAAGCGGCGATGTCGCCCGAGGGAGTGACGGTGATCGTCGACCACGGATTGCCGCCACTTCCCGGCGTCACCGGGATAGTGATCACACCCTCGATGCCGTTCGCGACCCGGCTCGCCGGAGTCCCCGGAGGTACGAACCCGGTACGAGAGGCTGTAGTCGCCGGCGGGCCGGCCGCCGGCCGCCTCGTGGCGGGAGCTGTTGATCAGCAGCTCGAGGTAGCCGCCCGTCCATCCCGTCGTCAGCAGCACGTCGACGGTCAGGGACTGACCGGTGAGGTTGTCCCGGTAGTTCAAGTCGGACGGCTGACTGTTGGCGTAGTAGCCGTACTTGGCAGTCGCCGTCGTGCTGCTCCTGGCGGTCAGCTGCATGCTCCCGCCGGCCACCGGGTCCTCGGGTGAGGAAGGAGACTCGACTATCCTGCCACCCGACTGGCTCGTGAGCGGGCCGCTCTCGGCTCTCGTCCAGGTCCACAAGCCGCCCTCGCCCGGCCCTCCCTTCTCCGAAGTGAGGCTGGTGAAATGCACCGTCCGGCGGTAGTCGAGGCCGTCCATCCGCCAGTCGTGGTCCGTCCACCAGAGCACGTCGACAGAGTTCGTGGCAGCCTGGAACAACTGGCTCTCCATCGAGCCGTCGTATTCGCTGAAAGACGAATGCACGTGCATCGCGAGCGAGTAGGCCGAGGTGCCATCGGCGGCGACCGGTCGCCCGGCCGAGCGCAGGGGCAGGTGGGGGAACCGGCGCAAGAGCGCCACAACAGCAGCAGCTCCGCCCGTCGCCTGCAAGAAGTGCCGGCGGGAGATCGCTGCTTCCGCCGACAGCGGGACAATTCCCTCTTCGTGATCGTTGCACACTTGTCTGCACGCTCCCTTGAGGACGGCGGAGGCCGTCAAGTCCACAACGGTGAGCCGGAAGCAGCCTCCCCGCGGGCAAAGTCACGGCCGAACGGCACAACCTAACACGTCGGTCCCGGATATGGTCAATGGGTCCCGACGGCGGCCAGTCAAAACCTCAGCGGATCCCGACGGCGGACAGTCAATACTTCAGGAGCCGCGCGTGCCTACCTGCCCGTGCTCCCCGCCGTGGTCGGTCCACGGACGGTCGCGGCGGAGAGGGACCGGCTTGGACCACCAACGCCCGGAGAAGCGCCAGACGTACTCCGGGGCGCCCCGCTCGCGAGGGCGAAGCGAAGCGGCCGGCGCGGGACGGGGCCAGCACACCTCCACAGCCGCCGCGATGGCGGCCACCACATCGGGCGGGGCGGCAAGGGCGCCGGCGGCGACGGGCTGGAGGTGGTCGGCGTCGCTCACAGGGGGATGTTCCCGTGCTTTCGCCTCGGGAGCTCCTCCCGCTTCGAGGAGAGCAGATCGAGGCTGCGGACGATGACGCGGCGCGTGTCGGCCGGGTCGATGACGTCGTCGACATAGCCCCGCTCAGCGGCCACGTAAGGATTGGCGTAGCGGTCGATGTAGTCCTCGACGAGCTCCGCCCTCCGGGCATCGGAATCGGCGGAGTCGGCCAGCTCACGGCGGTAGACGATCTCGACGGCACCCTGGGGCCCCATGACCGCCAGCTCCGCCGACGGCCACGCGAAGGCGAAGTCGGCGCCGATCGACTTGGAGTCCATGACGACGTAGGCACCGCCGTACGCCTTGCGGGTGATGACCTGGATGCGGGGGACCGTCGACTCGCAGTAGGCATAGAGAAGCTTGGCACCGTGGCGGATGATGCCGCCGTACTCCTGATCCGTCCCCGGCATGAAGCCCGGCACGTCCACGAAGGTGACGAGCGGCAGGTTGAAGGCGTCGCAGGTGCGGACGAAACGGGCGGCTTTCTCGGAGGAGTCGATGTCGAGGACGCCGGCGAGCACGGCAGGCTGGTTGCCGACCACGCCGACGGGCCGGCCGCCGATGCGGGCAAAGCCGCAGGTCAGGCTCATAGCCCAATGCGGGAAGTACTCCATGTACTCACCGCCGTCGACGATCGCCTGGATGATCTTGCGCATGTCGTAGGGCTGGTTGGCGTTCGGAGGGACGATGTCGCGGAGCTCGGGCACTTCTGCCTCGGCATCCTCGGGCCGGTCGACCTGAGGCGGCAGCTCGAGATTGTTGGACGGCAGGAACGAGAGCAGGTAGCGCACGTCGTCGAGGCACGACTTCTCGTCGGCGGCGACGAAGGTGGCAACGCCCGAGCGGGTGGCATGGCTCATGGCACCCCCGAGCTGCTCGAGAGTCACCTCTTCCCCGGTCACCGTCTTCACCACGTCGGGGCCGGTGATGAACATGTGGCTCGTCTCGTGCACCATGAAGATGAAATCCGTCATCGCCGGCGAATAGACGGCTCCGCCGGCGCACGGCCCGAGGACCACGCTGATCTGGGGGACGACACCGGAGGCGCGCACGTTGCGGTAGAAGATCCCGCCGTAGCCATGCAGAGCCACGACACCCTCCTGGATGCGGGCGCCGCCCCCGTCGTTGAGCCCGACGAGGGGGACGCCGACGTCGAGGGCCAGATCCATCAGCTTGTGGATCTTCTCGGCATGGGCCTCGCCGAGAGCACCGCCGAAGACAGTGAAGTCCTGGCTGTAAATGCAGATCCGGCGCCCGTCGATCGTGCCGAAGCCCGTGATGACGCCGTCGGTGTACGGGCGGGTGCGCTCGAGGCCCATCCCGTTTGAGCGGTGGCGGACGAGCAGGTCCACCTCCTGGAACGACCCGTCGTCGAGGAGGTACTCGAGGCGCTCCCGGGCAAGCATCTTGCCCTTGGCCCGGTGGTTCTGGATCGCTCTCTCGGTGCCGGGCTGGCGCGCCTGGACCTTCTGCTCCTCGAGGGACGCAAGCCGGGCCGCCATCGAGTGGTCGTGCATGGCCGCGGCGATGTCATCCTCCGGGTCGTGTCCCCCCGTCTCGCCGTCGAGAGGTTCCGGGGCGCCCTCCGCCGCCGGCTCGGTTCTCGTCTCGTCGGGCATAAGCCTTGAGGCTACCGGCCTTGCTGCACCGGCTCACAGCAATGACGTCGCCGCCTGCTTTACTCCTGGACCAGCTCGACGAGAGCACCGAAGGCGCTCCGCGGATGGACGAAGGCCACCGTGGTGCCCCGCGAGCCGGGACGGGGAGCGGCGTCGATCACCGTGGCGCCCGCCGCCTTCATCGACTCGAGGGCGGCGCCGCAGTCCGTCACGCGGTACCCGACGTGGTGGATGCCCTCACCGCGGCGCTCGAGGTACTTGGCCACTGGTGAGTCCTCCCGCGTCGGCGTGAGGAGCTGCACGTAGGAGTCGCCGACCCGCAAGAGAACCTCTTCGACGCCGTCAGACTCGATCCGCTCGCGGTGGGCAACGGTGGCCCCCAGCGTCTCCTCGTACCAGCGGGCGGCGGCGTCGAGGTCCCGCACGGCGATCGCCACGTGGTCGATCTCGGTGAGCTCGAACGAAAGGGGCGTGGACGGGCTGCTGTCGTCGTCGCCGGCGTCCCCACTGCCGGACGTCATGCCCCGAGCCTGCGGAACATCGTGATCTTGTCCTCGCCCACCTTCTCCCGGAATGCCGGGTCCGTGATGCCGAGGCCCTCCTCGGGTGCCAGGCAGAGGACGCCTATTTTCCCTTCGTGCAGGTTGTGGTGGACCTGGGAGGCGGCTTCCCCCACCTCCTCGAGCGGGTAGACGGCCGAGAGGACAGGGTGGATGCGGCCGAGGCGGATGAGACGGTTGGCTTCCGCCGCCTCCCGGTAGTTGGCGAAGTGTGACGCCTTGATCGTCTTCAGCTTCATCCATAGGTGCCGGTTGTCGTATTCGACCATGTAGCCGGAGGTCGCCGCGCACGTCATGATCGTGCCGCCCCGCTTGGCCACGAAGACCGACGCACCCATGGTGGAGCGCCCCGGGTGCTCGAAGACGATGTCAGGGTCCTCGCCCACGAGCGCCCGAATGTCCTTCCCGAACCGTCGCCACTCTCGCTCGTCCTGGGTGTGCTCGTCTGCCCAGAACTGATAGTTCTTCTCCCCCCGGTCGAGCACCGCCTCGCAGCCGAGCCCTTCGAGCAGCTTGGCCTTGGCCGGCGAGCTGACGACGCCGACGGGGATTCCGCCGCCATTCAGCACGTACTGGACCGCGTAGCCGCCGAGACCGCCGGTGGCGCCCCAGATGAGCACGACATCGCCTTGTTTCATTGCTGCCCCGTTGTGCGAGACGAGCATCCGGTAGGCCGTGGAGTTGCAGAGGGCGTTGACGGCCGACTCTTCCCAGGAAAGGTGAGCGGGCTTGGGCAGGAGCTGGTTCGCCCTGACCACGGTGAAGTCGGCCAGGCCGCCGAAGTTCGACTCGAAACCCCAGATCCTCTGGTTCAGCGCCTTCATGGCGTCGTCGTGGGCCGCCGGGTCCTGCGCGTCGACGTAGTTGCAGTGGATGGCCACGTGATCGCCTGGCTTCCATTCCCACACCGCCGAGCCGACGCGGAGGACGACGCCGCAGGCGTCCGAGCCGACGACGTGGTACGGCAGGTCGTGGCACCGCCCCCACGCACTCTCCCGGCCCAGTCGCTCGAGGAACCCGAACGTCGACAACGGCTCGAAGATCGACGTCCAGACGGTGTTGAAGTTGATCGCGCTCGCCATGACGGCGACGTAGCACTCGTCCGGCGCCATCTCGGGCACCGGTACCTCCTCGACGTGCAGCGACTTTCGCGGGTCCTTCTCCTGCGATGCCAGGCCGCCGAACATCGTCGTCTCGTCCTTACGGACGAAAGCCGCCCGATACGACTCCGGCACGGGCAGAGCAGCCAACTCCTCGCCTGATGCCCCGGAGAGAATGGCGTCCCGGAACCGTTCCATGGCCGGGGAGCCTACTCGCCGGTCACTTGGTGCTCGACGGGCCGTTCCGGTCAAGCTGTGTGCCCAGATCAACGCGACGGGGACATTCACGTTGATCTGGGCACACGCCTTTCGGCCTGCGTCCACGACAGCCTGCCCGAGATAGGCTGAGGTCGTCGCTGGCTACAGGGTTGGCTGGTTCCTGTCCGGCCGCCGGGACATACCAGGCGCCCTCGCCGGCGCTTCTCCTTTATCGATAGTGGAGGTTCAAAAATGCCCGGTTCGGTCATCGTCTCCGGCGCTCGCACCCCGATCGGCAAGCTCGCCGGCGCCTTCGCCGGTCTCTCCGCGATGGATCTGGGCGGGGTGGCCATAGCTGCAGCCCTCGAGCGGGCCGGTATCTCGCCTGAAGACGTCGAATACGTCTTCATGGGCCAGGTGCTGCAGGCAGGCCAGGGGCAGATCACCGCCCGGCAGGCCGCCGTCAAGTCCGGCATCCCGATGACGGTGCCGTCCACCACTGTCAACAAGGTCTGCCTGTCCGGCCTCAACGCGCTGCACCTCGCCGACCTCACGATCGGCGCGGGCGAGGCTGACATCGTCGTCGCCGGCGGCATGGAGTCAATGACGAAGGCTCCCTACCTGCTGCCCGGCGCCCGCGCCGGCTACAGGCTCGGCGACCAGAAGGTCGTCGACTCGATGATGTACGACGGCCTCTACTGCGCCTTCGACCAGATGGCCATGGGCGCGTCGACAGAGCGCTACACCGGTCTTGCCGGGCTCAGCCGGGATCGACAGGACGCCTTCGCGGCCAGCTCGCACGAACGGGCAGCGTCGGCGATCAAGGAACACCGGTTCGCCGACGAGATCACGGCGGTACAGGTTCCTCAGCGCAAGGGGGATCCCCTCGTCATCGACACCGACGAGGGCGTCAGGCCCGAGACGACGGTCGAGTCGCTCGCAGCCCTCCGGCCGGCCTTCTCCCCTGACGGCACGATCACGGCCGGCAACGCCAGCCAGATTTCCGACGGGGGCGCCGCTCTCGTAGTCATGTCAGCCGCGAAGGCCGAGTCGCTCGGCCTCACGCCGCTCGGGGAGCTCGTGGGCTACGGCCAAGTCGCCGGGCCGGACGCCTCGTTGCTGACACAGCCGTCGGGGGCGATCAGGGATGCTCTTGCCCGCAGCGGCCACGAGCTCGGGGAGGTCGACCTGTTCGAGATCAACGAGGCGTTCGCGGCTGTCGGCCTGGCCTCGATGGACGATCTGGGGATCACGGCCGACGTCGTGAACGTCAACGGGGGTGCCATCGCCCTCGGCCACCCGATCGGCATGTCGGGCGCCCGCCTCGCCCTCACGATCCTGCACGAGCTCCGGCGCCGCGGCGGCGGGCTAGGTGCGGTCTCCCTCTGCGGCGGGGGCGGTCAGGGCGACGCTGCCCTCCTTCGGTCACTGTCGTAGCTCGAACGCCGGCGCCCCCTCTCGGTACCGCCTATCAGCCGCCCATCTCGCGGCGGCCGACCAGGGCCCGCCCGAGAGTGAGCTCGTCGGCATATTCGAGGTCACTTCCGACCGGAAGGCCGCTCGCGATACGGGTCACTCTCACGCCGACAGGGCCGAGGAGCCGGGCGAGGTACATCGCCGTCGCCTCGCCCTCGATGTTCGGGTTCGTGCACAAGATGACCTCGGTCGTCTTCTCCTCGGAAAGACGCTCGAGGAGGTCACGGACCCGCAGCTGGTCCGGACCGACGCCCTCTATCGGGTTGAGCGCTCCGCCGAGGACGTGATAGGTGCCGTGGAACTCGCGGGTCCGCTCGACGGCCACGATGTCGCGCGGATCCTCGACGACGCAGATCACCGACGGGTCACGCCGGTCGTCAGCACAGATCTTGCACAGGGCGGTCTCGGCGACATTGAAGCACCGCTCGCAGAGCCGGATGCGTTCCTTCACCTCCGAGATCGAGGCGGCCAGTCGGAGCGCCTCCTCCTTCGGCACCTCGAGCAGATGGAACGCGATCCGCTGAGCTGACTTCGGCCCGATGCCGGGCAGGCGGCCGAGCTCGTCGACCAGATCTTGGATGGGGCCGGCGAACACCCAGGTCAGCCGGGACCGGACGAGCCGGCGTCGCCTGCCGGCTTGTCGGGGGAGCCGGCGCCGCCCGAGCCGGCGCCTCCTCCGGTGGCAGGACCGCCGGCGCCCCCCTGCTCTGGATGTGGCCCCGGGCGGGCGGTGCCTTCTTCCTCATCGTCGTCATCGCCGTCCCCGGGGCTCTCGCTCATCTCGCCGGCCAGACCACCGAGGCCTACCAGTTCGGGGAGTTGCGCCAGCGCTCCAGCGTCGAAGGCACCGAGGTTGGCGAGATTGCCGAACTCAGCCAGGCCGGGGAGGTTGGCGAGATTGCCCAGCTCGGCGATGCCGGGGAGGTTGCCGAGGCTCCCGAGCAGCGAGCCGACGTCGAGGCCACCGCCGGCCCCGGCAAAGGCTCCTGCGACCTCCTCCTGTAGCTCGGCCACCTGCGTGAGCCCGTCCCGGATGGCCGCCAGCAGCAGATCCTCCAACAGCCCGACGTCGCTCGGATCGACTACGGACGGGTCGATGTGGACCGAGACCGCATCGAGATCGCCACGCATTTGCACGACCACTCGCCCGTCGGCGGCCGAGCCCTCCACGATTGTCGCCGACGCCTCGGCGGCGGCGGTCTCGACGCGCTCTTGCGCCTGCTCGAACTGGGCGAAGAGATCACCTAGACCTCCCGCGCCCGGCTCATCGTCGTCAGCTGCCATCGGACACCTCCTCAGCACCGGGGAACTCTTGCAACAGGCGCGACTGCGCCCACTCGAGTGGATCGTGACTGCCTGCGGCTTCGCCCACCTCTGAGTCGAAGTCCGCCGCTCCGAGCGTGTCCGCCTGCCGACTGGCGCCGCTGGCGGAAACGGACCCCCCGCCTGGTTGACGCCTGGGCCGGTCACCGGCTCTGCCCTCTCGCTCCGCAGATTCGACCGGCGCCGCGGCCACCACTGCCGCGGCCTCCGAGGCGGAGTCGGGATCGGTGACAAGACGTAGCCCGAGGCGGCCGCCGAAATGGCTTCCGAGGGCGGTGGCGACCTCTTCACGAAGGGGCTCGGCGTGCTCGACGTGGGCGGAGTTCGGCAAGGCGAACACGACCGTACCGTCCTTCGAGGACACGAACCGCCCCACCGCATAGACGGCCCGGACCCGTGGCCGAAGCCGCGGGAGCACGTGGTCGGCCCACGCCGTCACAAGGTCGTCCCGGCTCGGGGATACGAGAGAGACGGCGGCCGGCGCCTCACCATGGTGCGGCGGGTCAGGCTGTGCCTCGGGCAGGGGAGATCCTGACCCAGCGGCCGGCGGAGACTCGTCCCGAGCTGGTGCAGCCGATACACCGCCGCCGGGCGGGTCTCCGCCCGGCGGCGCGGGCGGGCCGGAGGCGGAGCCTGCCTTCGGGCGAAAAGCGCCCAGTGCCGGGCGGCTCCCGGGTCCAGGTGATACCGGCGCCCCCGCTTCGGTAGGGGAGGCCGGCGCAGGCGCCCCCGGCGGGGCACCTTCGGCCGGGGCAACTGCGGCCGCGGCAGCCGGTGGGGCTCCTGCGGCCGCGGCAGCCGGCGGAGGGGCAGCCGGCGGCGTGCCTGCCGGCGGCCGACCCGAGGCCAGCTCCTGCACGCGGCGTTCGAGGCGCTCCAGACGGTCCAGCAGGGCGGCTGGGCCGTCGTCTGCCTCCGGGTGCGTGAGCCGCACGAGGGCGACCTCGAAGGTCGTGCGGGCGTCCAGTGACTCGCGCATGTCAACGATCGCGGTCCCCACGACC
>Ga0182024_10024598_pt1 | contig 10690 bp, 8 predicted proteins | sample P32metaG_FD_120480 | JGI IMG/M metagenome (GOLD analysis project Ga0182024, IMG submission 120480) | Permafrost microbial communities from Stordalen Mire, Sweden - P3-2 metaG (Illumina Assembly) | ecosystem: Environmental > Terrestrial > Soil > Wetlands > Permafrost | place: Sweden: Stordalen...
TGCGCAAGAAATACAAAGATCCCATCACCGGACAGGATGACTGGAAGCCCCTCGCCTTCGGCCAAAACAAGACTCCGACCGCCATGGGCTTCTTTGGCCAGCCGCTTGCCGGCAACGCGTCCACGCTCGCGGGCATTGGTCCCGGCGGCCCTGGTGGCTTGCCCGGAGCTACAAATCCCGGTGGCGCCTTCGGCGGAAGCTCGGGCGGCGGTTTCTCCAGCGGCAGCCCATCTAGTCCAAGCTCAATCTTTGGCCCATCGACCGACACAGGCAACGGTCAATCCCCCTCGACCGGCGCGACCGGCGCAAGTACCACCGACAACTCCGGCACGGGAGGATCTGCTGGCGCATCATCCTCCACCGGCGCCGGAACAGGCTCCAGCTCAGGCGGCCCAACCTTCGGCGGCGCCGGAATCATCGGCTTCTCGCCCGCCAGCGATAAGACCTCGATTCTCGTCTACAAGAAAAAGCAGCACTACAACGAGTGGGAGTTCACCTACGACCCGCTCTCTGACATGCAGACCGTCGGCGGAGGCAACGCGGGCCTAGTCGGCCAGCCCGCCAGCAGCACCACCACACCTGTGGGTGCCCCAACTTTCGGTCCCAGCCCAAGCGGTCCAGGCTCGAACCCGAGCTCAAACCCAGGCCCCAACTCCATGCCGCCCGAAACCACCCCGCAGTAGCACGAAGCCCCTCGCATTTCCCCATAAACACAAAAGGCCCGCCCTCATCGGGCGAGCCTTTGCTTGTCTAATTCTGATCCCTAAGTCCCCTGCTTTTAGACCTGGAACGACGAACCGCAACCGCAAGTCGACTTGACCTGGGGGTTTTCGAACTTGAAGCCTGCCGCTTCCAGCGTCTCGACGTAGTCCACCGTGCACCCATTCAAGTACATCAGAGACGTCGCATCAACAAAAACCTTCAAGTCCTCGAAATTAAACACCTTGTCCATCATGCCCGGCTGATTCTCAAAGGCCATCGAGTATTGGAAACCCGAGCAGCCTCCGCCAACCACGCCAATGCGCAGGCCGGCTGGCAATGGATCCTGAGTCGCCATAATCTCGCGCACCTTGGTGATTGCTTGCGGAGTCAGGAAAAGCGGCGATTTCTTAGCGGTTTCCTCGCTCGGCGATGCTGTGGTCGGTGCTACTGCTGTCGTGGCCATAATTTCTCCCTCAGTGACTTAAGGTTCTTGCTCTCTTCGTACTGTACCTTTCGGCGAAACCTTGCACAAGCCCCACTTTGGGTACCATCCCATTAGATGCGCCCCCAACCGCGTTGGACGCAGTAGGTTCTGACGGATGCGGCAGGTCCCTGAACCCCCGTCTGCCCCATTCCCCAGCCCCATCGTCCCGGCTATGGACCCCGCCCTGTGCTGCCGGATCCGCCAAATCGTCCCATCTCAAATTATCGCTGGGTGGTTCACAAATTCACATAGTTGGGGCTATGATAGTCAACCAAAAGGGCCCCTCTGGCCGCGAGACCGCAATTCCCAAGGGCCTGTTATCACAACCTGGAATGAGCAGCGTTGCGAGCGAAAATTGAGTCAGACTAGGCGGAGGACGACGGCTGTGGCGACCCCACTGCCGAGGACGACAACAAAGTATGACCCAATTTCCGCCGCAACCCGAAGGGACGGGGCCAGTTTCGTCCATTTCTTCGTCGCTCGTCGCTTCAGTAACCGGCTACAGTGCGCTCCTTGCTCCTCGAACTGAAAGAAACCGGCTCCCGTCGCTGACATCCCAGGTTGTGATAACAGGCCCTGTGACCCCGCAGGTTTCTGGGACCGGATTTCGTTCGGAGGTGCAGTATGACTTTCGTCCCAGTGATGTGGACCGTCTGGTCCGCGTTTGTGGTCTTCATGGCCGCGCTGTATATCTATCGCTCCAACCTGAGCAAGAACGAAGCGGATCAGATATTCCTTGACGACTCGTTTTCACACGAGCAGGCCGCGCAGGCGGCGATCACAACAAAGATAGCCAAGGTTGAGCCTGTGGTCCGTGTCACCCGCTGGTTGGTCGCTGCCGTGTCCGCGTTTGTGCTTGCGTACTATGTCCGCGACATCCTGCTTCAGTTGCATCTCATCTAGACCTAGCGCAGACTGACCTCGCGCGCGGTCATTGGACACCTGGCCCGTCGGGGCTCGCATGTCGAGCTTGCCCTGACGTCTGTTCCCCTCGCTCTATTCCACTTCCTGCCTCGCGCGGTAGCCATCGCGAGCAATGATGTCGTATTTCAGCGGCTTGTGCTTCTCATCCTGCATGCGCAGCGGCTGGCCCTCGTCGTCCACCAGTTCCACGTGAATCTTGCGGAATGTCCCGTCCTGCTTGGCGTTTGTTGGGTGGTACACAAGCTCGTATTTTGACCGGATGTTCTGGTTGATCTCCTTCACATCGTCGGGCAGCTCGCCCGGGAACCGCGGTGCGTAGTGCATGCCGCCGGTCAGGTCTGAGAAAGTCTTCATCTGATTGTCGCCTTGCAGGAGGGTCATGCCTTCCCCATTCATTGCCTCCATCAGCCCACCCGTCGAAATCGTGAAGATCGTAATGTCTCGCGTCGCTTTAACCTTCTTCAACATCTGGTCCAGGTCCAGTTTCGACATGGTATCTACGCCGGAAGCAATCAGCACGATGTACTTCTGCCCTTCAATCCGCGACAATCGGTCCAGCCCCTCGTTGAGTGCGTCGAAGATCGCCGTCTCGCGGAACGCCGCCGGCATATAAACTCCGTTCGCCAGCTCGTTGATGCCTTCCTGAATCTGCTGCTTGTTCTGCGTAAAATCGCTCACAATATGCGAATTCAGATCGAACGTCATCATGGCCACGTAGTCGTTGGGGCGCAACTGCTGCGTAAACGCCCACGCAGCATTCAGCATATCGATGCGGAACAAGATCCCCCGCGCCGCGTACTCGCACAGCAGCAGCACAGTGATCGGAGCTTCCGTGCGCTTGAATCCTTCCACCTTCTGCTCTACCCCATCCTCGTAAACGCGGAAGTTCGAAGGCTTCAATCCCGGGTAGAACTGGTGAGTCTTTTCGATGATCACGCCCACGTCCACTGTCACTTCTGGAACTTCGACGCGCAAACTCATGTTCCCCGCGCCCTCGGGGTTCTTGAACGTCGGCTGCGACGGCGCCGGCGGTGGAGTCGTGTCCGGGTTATCCGGCTTCTTGGGCAGAGCGATCGGGCCACTGTCCCCGCTGGGGCCTCCGGCCTCAGGTGCCTGTTGGTCTGGCCGCTGTTGCGCTGCCGGCTGCTGACTCTGGTACTGCGCACGTCCCAACGGCGCAATCGCCGCCGCCAATATCGCCAGGAACAGAATTCCCGCCAAACTCCGCCCAATAACTCTTCTCGTCAAATCCGCCATCAACATATCAACCTCTTGTGCTCCTCAGCATACGCGATTCACATTATCGAACGGCAACCGCACCCTGAAACGAAACGTCCAGCTCGTTTCTAAACTCCATTAGCTCTGCCGACTCCGCTAACGCAGCTCCTTTGCCGTACTCTAATAGACGTGGAAACTCCCCTGAAGGGAACCAAACGAAGTCTCCCGGCTCTCGCGGTCCTTGCCGCCGTTGCGCTGGCGGCAATTTCTCCCGCTTTCTTGCCGGGACAATCTTCATCAACTCCCGCTGTCGCTTCTTCTGCCGCAGTTCAACCTGTTGCCGGCCCGCCAACTAATCCCGGCTTCTTTCCCCTCAGTCAGATTCGCGCCGGCATTACCGGCACGGCATGGACCGTCTTTCAAGGATCAACTCCCGAACCCATGCAGGTCGAAATCCTCGGCGTTCTGCGCGGCGCGCGCGGCCCCGGCCAGGACCTCATCCTCGCGCGACTCCGTGGCGACAAGCCCGAGTACACCGGCGTTGTGGAAGGCATGAGCGGCAGTCCTGTCTACATCGACGGCAAACTGGCGGGATCGCTCTCGTATCGCATCGGCCAATTCACCAGGGAACCAATCGCCGGCATCACGCCCATTGAACAGATGCTCGAGGTCCGGGATATTCCCCTCGGCGATACTTCTCCCCACCTATCCGTCACTCCGGCGCAAGACACTTCGCCCGTTCCTGGCCCATCTGTCGCAGCAGGGGATCTGGCCGCAAATCAGAACCCACTTTCGCCGGGCTCCGCCGGTAGTCAGCCCGACATGAGCTTTCAGCCTTTGGACACTCCGCTCGTGATGACTGGATTCCTTCCTGAAGCCATCCGCTTCTGGCAACAGCAAACCGCCGGAACCAGCCTCGAACCAGTCGCCGCGGGCGGCTCACTTGCCGGAACTTCGTCTGCCGGAACGTCGTCCGGCGCGTCGCCCTCAGGCCTCGCCTCGTCAGCGCAATCAACTCCAAGCTCGACTGCCGGCTCACTCGCCAATTCAACTTTGGTGCCCGGCTCCGCCGTCAGCATGCAGCTCATTCGCGGCGATCTTGAGGTTTCCGCTACATGCACCGTCACATGGGTTGACCCCAAGCAGATCCTCGCGTGCGGCCATCCCGTTCTCGGCGCAGGGCCGGTCTCAATGCCTATGACCACTGCCGATGTTGTCGCCACGCTTGCTTCGCCGCTCAACTCATTCAAGATCGTCAACACCGGCGTCACCGTCGGCGCGTTCACCCAGGATCGCGAGTCCGCTATCCGCGGCGTCCTCGGCGCGAAGGCCCATATGATCCCCGTCCAAGTCGACATCGACTCCCCCGGTGGCCCGCGCAAGGTCAACGTCGACATTCTCGACCTGCCTTCCGTCACCCCGACGGCCGCCCAGGTAGTACTGTACCAATCGCTCCTCGAATCGAACCAAAGCTCTGAAGCTCTCAGTTATCACGTCACCGGCAACATCAATATCGCCGGCTTTCCCTCCGTCCCGCTCGATCTCTGGGCACCTTCTGGCCAGCAAACTCCCGCGTCGATGATGGCCGCTCTCCTTACGGGCAGCCAATTTACCCGCCTCTACTCAAACGGCGCACGCCAGGGAGTCGTGCGCTCAATCGACCTTCATGTGCAGGCCATTCCCCGCCCCGTCGACGTCACTCTCGATCAAGTCCGAATCGCATCGACCGACATCGCTCATGCCGGCGACATTGTCACCATCGAGGCAACTGTCCATACTTCGCATCAGTCGGCGCGCAATGTCCGCATCCCCTTCAAGCTGCCCGCGCGTCTTGCCTCCGGCAATCTTCGCCTCCTGATATCCGACGCCGCCACGCTCGATCGCACCTTGCTGCAGCCACGCCTTTCGGCCTCTTCTGCTGACCTGTCCGCTTACCTCGCCGAGGCCCGCAGTCAGCACGCTGCAGACCGCATTTACGTCAGCCTCCTCGCGCCAGAAACCCAGGGAGAGATTCACGGCCAAACCCTGACCACGCTTCCGCTCTCGGTTGCAAACGCCCTTGAACCGCTCCGCAACGCTCAGGACGCAGGACTTAATGGCGAATCAGCCGAGCCTGTTGCCGAGGCCTCCGCCGGGGGCGTCCTTACCGGCTTCTGGATTTTGAATCTGAGCATTGAGCCCGGCGGTTTAAACTAGAGCCTGTTATTAACTTTCCCGCGGGCGGCGCTGGGAGCCAATTTTTCTCAGTTCGAGAAGCGAGGAGCGACGAATATGGCGTATCTTCGAGCGACAAGGGACGATGAAATGGGGAAAATTGGCCCCAGCCCTCTAGGTTGCGGCGAAAATCGAGCCATACTTCGTTGTCGTCCTCGACTGGGGGACCACCACAGCCTTCGGACTCCGCCTTGTCTGGCCCAATTTTCGTCCGCAACGCCCCCTCGCGCGAAAGTTAATAACAGGCTCTAGGGTCAACGCATAATCGATTTATTTTTCGTTTCATTTCGGCCGGCACTTTGGGGAAAGTTTCGGCCTTTTGCCTGGGTTTGCTGGAGCTTCGGGGGCAATTATGGCTCAAATACAGGGACTTGCAGCTCATGCCGCGGGGTCGGAGCTTCTTCCGCTGAAGTATGACCCGGGCAAGCTCGGGGCGCGCGAAGTCGAGATCGCCATCACTCATTGCGGCATCTGCCATAGCGATATTCACCTCATCTCCAACGATTGGGGCATCAGCCAGTTTCCCTTCATTCCCGGCCACGAAATCATTGGCACGGTCACAGCTCTCGGCAGCGAGGTCCGCTCGCTTGAGGTCGGTCAGCGCGTCGGCCTGGGCTGGCAATCCAACTCCTGCGGCGAGTGCGAATGGTGTATGCGCGGCCAGGAGAACCTATGCGCCGCTTCTGAAGGCACCTGCGTTCATCGCCATGGTGGCTACGCCGATCGCGTCCGTGCCAACGCACGCTTTGTCGTCCCCATCCCCGACGCTTTGGCCAGTGAACAGACCGCTCCTTTACTCGGCGGCGGCATCACTGTCTACAATCCCATGCGGATTTACGGGGTCAATCCCTCCTCGCGAGTCGGTATTGTGGGTATTGGCGGCCTCGGCCATCTCGCCATCCAGTTCGCCCGCGTATTCGGAGCCCACGTCACCGCCTTCTCCACAACTCTCGCCAAAGAGGAGGAAGCCCGAGCACTCGGCGCTCATCACTTTGTCAACAGCCGCGAATCGAAAGCCATGAAAGAAGTCGCCGGCTCAATCGACTTCATCCTCACAACTGTCAACGCCGATCAGGACTGGGGAACTTATGTCCAGGCTTTGCGCCCCAACGGATCCCTCTGGTTCGTCGGCGTTCCCCCTTCTCCTGTTACGGTCCATGCCTTCCCACTCGTTTCCGGCCTGCGCGCCATCGGCGGCAGCCCGGTAGGCAGTCCCTATCAACTGCGCGAAATGCTCGACGTCGCCGCCCGTCATGGCGTCAAAGCCACCACCGAGCGCTTTCCCATGGATAAAGCCAACGAGGCCATCGACAAAGTTAAAAAAGGCAAAGTACGCTATCGCGCGGTTTTGGCCAATTGATGTCTACAGAGGGTGGCCGAACTCCGGGAACCACGAATTAAGAACTGCGAACTCCGGGTGATTTCCACAGCCGACTTTCGCTAACATATTCGTGCATGCCGTTCCCGATCAAAACCTGCGTCGTCTGTCACGAGGAATTCGAGCTTCGTCCCGGCAAGCCCGGCTTCGCCAATCGCTGCCCCACATGCAGCGAGCCTGAGGAATCCACCGAGCCTCAAGTGCCGAATTCCACCGACTACGTCGAACGCCGCGCCCAAGTCGAAGTCGCTGCCGCCCGTCGCCGCGCCATGCGCGATCTGCTTTATCGCAAAGATAGCTGACCTCGGCCCTCAAGCCGCGACGTTTGCAGTCTCTGATCGTTCCCACCGGTACAATGAGACTGTGACCAAAATCTCCTCGCCCGCAGCGCCTTCTGTGGGATTCATATCTCTCGGCTGCCCCAAAAACCTCGTCGACTCCGAGGTCATGATGGGCCTTCTCGACCGCGCCGGCGCGCGCCTTACCGCGAACCCCGAAGACGCCGAAATTCTTGTCGTCAATACATGCTCCTTTATCGACACCGCCAAGCAGGAATCCGTCGACACCATTCTGGAGATGGCTCGCCTCAAATCCACGGGCCGCGCAAAAAAACTCATCGTCGCTGGATGCCTTGTTGAACGCTACCGCGACGAAATCCAGAAAAACATCCCTGAAGTTGACGCCGTCGTCGGCACCGGCGAGCTCGAGTCAATTCTCGAAGCGGCTGGCCTGAAATCTGTCCAAGCGCCAGCTACGCTTTCGCCCTTTACGATTCTCACCAGCACTCACGCCGAAATTCGTTCCGGCAAAGAATCCCAATCCGGCACGCACAAAACTTCCGTTGCGAAAAGCGCATCTCGCCCTGAGGGCGACGCCCGCGAGCGATCCGGCCGCTTTCTTCGCGACACCTGGGCCGGCGCATCGTCCGCGCTGCCGACATATCTTTACGACGAAACCACTCCCCGGCTCCTCTCCACGCCGCGTGCCTCGGCATACATCAAAATCGCCGAGGGCTGCGATCACCCCTGCACTTTCTGCGTGATTCCTAATCTGCGCGGAAAATTCCGTTCCCGCCGTTTTGAGTCCGTCGTCGCCGAGGCCGAGCAGCTCGTCGCTCGCGGCGTTCGTGAAATCACCCTCATCGGCCAGGACACGACCTGTTACGGCGAAGACCTCGGCCTGCGCGATGGCCTCGCCAGACTTCTCGATACGCTCGCCCGCATCCCCGATCTCCGCTGGCTCCGTTTCCTCTACGCCTATCCCAACCGCATCACCGGCAAACTTCTTGAAACCATCGCGAAGCACGAAAACATCTGCAAATATCTTGACCTGCCGCTTCAGCACGCCTCTCCTGATGTCCTCAAGCGCATGAAACGCGGCGCTGGCGCCGATATTTTTTTGAAGACACTCTCCAAGGTCCGCGCCGCCGTCCCCAGCATCGCCCTCCGCACCAGCTTCATTGTCGGATTTCCTGGCGAGTCGCTCCGCGACTTTGAGCTTTTGGAGGAATTTGTCGGCGAAGCGAAGTTCGACTGGCTCGGCGTCTTCAGCTACTCGCACGAAGAGGGCTCGGCCGCTTACGCACTCGATTCGCAGCTCCCTCATCGCTCCATTGAGTCACGCCGCCGCCGTCTAATGAAGGTTCAGCAATCCATCTCTCGCCGCGCAAAGAAAAATTGGATCGGCCGCGAGCTCACCCTCCTTGCCGAAGGCCCCAGCGCCGAAACGCCGCTCCTCTGGGAAGCCCGCACTGAATTCCACGCGCCAGAAATCGACGGCAAAGTTTTCATCAACGACTTAGGGCCGCTCGACGACCTCGAATCCGGCCGCTTCTATCGCGCCCAAATCACCGAGTCTCACGACTACGACCTCGTCGCCCGCATCCTCGCCGCGGCAAACTAGGCTCGCTCCCCATTCTCTATTGGCTACTCCCTATTCCCTGCCTTACTATCCCTCCATGCCCATTCTTCGCCGCGCGTTCCTCAAGTCTGCCGCCGCTGTAATCCCCGCCGCCGCTCTCAAAAATGTCATAGCGCAAAGCTCGCTCGAAACACAGTCCTCTACTCTCAATCCCATCCCCCTTGGCCCCGTCCCAGCCGGCGCCGACCGCACCGGACATCTTCACTCGCTCGGTTTCAGCAATCTCGCCTTCAAGGTCCTCACCTCCGACACCGCGGGCAATCTCCTCGTCATCGAGCACAGCAATCTCTTGCCCGATACAGGTCCGGCGCTGCATCTGCATTTGTCCCAGGAGGAATGGTTCTACGTCATGGAAGGCGAAGTGCGCTTTCAGGTCGGCGAACGTCGTATGCGACTTGGCCCCGGCGAGTCGATCCTCGCTCCGCGCCGCATTCAACATACCTTTTCAGCTTTCGGCTCACCGGCGCACATGCTCATCGCCTTTACGCCCGCGGACAAGATGGAGCAGTACTTCATCGACGCCGCCGCCCATCCCGAACTCGCGCCCACGCGAGACTTCATGAATCGCTACGACATGCAGTGGGTCGGCCCCTCGCCATTCTGGAAGTCGTGAGGGCGGCGCAGGTTGCTTCGCTATGGCAACAAGCCAAAAACTGCCACTGTCGATCCGGTGCCGAAGTAGACTCTTCCGTTTGCCACCGTAGGGGTATGGAAGTTTCCCAGAATTTGGGCAGTCTGGTCGCGATTCCCCGTAGCCTGGTTCGATGCGTAGAGCATCGTAGAAAGACTCGAGGCATTGAAAGCGTACAAAACCCCATTTCCATTCGTCGGCTGAATCGCCCAGAGAATTCCGTTGCTTGTGCCATTGGCCGAAATGGTGAAACCCGACGTGCCGATGGATGGCGTCGTGCTCATCGTGGCCGTCGTCGCCAGCAGAGCATTTGAAATCGCAAAGGCCTTGAGGGTTTGGTTTGAAGGACAAACATATACGTTGTTGTTGAAATAAGCCGGCGTCGAGAAATTCTCGTTGGCGGAGCCACTGCCGTTTATTTTGATCGTCTGCACAGTATCATTCGTTGACATATGGAACTGACCAAGGTTGCCGCGATCGACCACATACATATTCCCGTCTTTGCCCGCCGCTACGGCATATTGGTGCACCACAGATTGGTTGTCCTTCAGATCCGGCAGGATCAATACTCCTGCCGAGCCGAGATCCAGATCTGCCTGGTCTAAATTCTCTGCATTGAATGGCGTAAAGTAGTCGGCGACTGCCAGAGTCCCGGAATCTGTGAGCTTGACAATCGAATTCGGGTAATCATTTTGCCCGATGGAATTGTCGTCCCCGGTATTGGCTATCGCGACATACATGGACCCCGCAGCGTCGGCGGAGGGACTCGCCCCGCTGTTCCACATACCTCCCAGCGAGCTATTGGGATTCAGATCGATCGCGTCGCCCTGCGCGAGCGTGTCCGCATTGTAAGAAATCAGCCATCCTGAGTAGAGACCGCAATCACCATTCTGGCCGCCAAATGCGACGTAGATGTTTCCTCCGGTCTCAAGGAGTCCAGGCCTGTTGCTCTGGTCTCTCGCGCTGAATGTGACGACGCCGCCCGAGGCATTTCCCCCAGTTCCCGGATAGGTGGCCGATACAGTCGTCGGACCTCCAAACAGCTCATTCCCGTTCGTCAGGTCTAAGGCATGGATTCGGAAATACTGCGTCGTATTCGTGGTGGAATTCATGGTCTTCGCGACGGCATAAATGGCGTTGCGGCCACGATCAATCACGGGCGTTCCCTGGACGCCCTGGGGTGAAACATTGCCGCACGTAGAGCCCATCTGTTTGGGAA
>Ga0182024_10024599_pt1 | contig 10690 bp, 8 predicted proteins | sample P32metaG_FD_120480 | JGI IMG/M metagenome (GOLD analysis project Ga0182024, IMG submission 120480) | Permafrost microbial communities from Stordalen Mire, Sweden - P3-2 metaG (Illumina Assembly) | ecosystem: Environmental > Terrestrial > Soil > Wetlands > Permafrost | place: Sweden: Stordalen...
GGTTCGCACCAAGGCTCAGGAATCCTCCGGCGTTCTCGCCATACTCCAGCCGAACGGTGTCTGCCAGGAAGGACTGGCTCGACATTCCCGCGAGCGTCGTCGCCGCGAAGAGCTTGGTGACGCGATCGCAGCCGATCGTCGCCACAATGGCTATGAGCAACACCAGCCGCACCGTCGGACGCACGACCTGATTCTCGCAGCTTTCTGCTCGTCGAGCGAATTGCTAAGATCGCGACGGGGAGGTCACGCCCACCATGGCAGCCGTCCGTCCCGCGTGTTTCTCGACAATCCGTCCTGTCCTACTGGTGGTGCTCGTCGGAAGCGTGCTCGTCGCGACGACGCAGGGGCAGGGAAGCCTGTCGGATCTCACGGTACCGGCCGACCGATTACCAAAAGGCTGCAGACTGGGTATTCGGCGGTGTACCGGCAGATCGACGGCACCGGTCTCGAGGTTCGAGCGCTCCGCATTCGCCCGGACGCCAGTCCGCGACCGACGTTTCCGCAGCGGCCCAACGTCGTCGCGATCGGATCGGACGTCGTCGCAGCCGTGACGCCCGACGCCGGCCCCTGCGCCCCGGCCCTCACGGCGTTCCTGAAGCAGGTCCATCGATAGCGACCGCGCGACCGCGCGCGCCCCAGCCTACGCCTTGATCATTCTGCGTCCTCGATGGCTGGCCCCGCTTCATTTCACCTGACATCCGCTGGCCGGCGGCGTCCAGGAGGGCAGCGCCGCAAGCCCGGCCTTCGCGAGCAGCGCATTCAGCGGAACGATGGTCGACGTCTGCAAGGTCCGCAAGCCGCCGATCGCCGTATCGATAGACTGGCAGGGCGCGTCCACGCCAGCGATGATGTTCGGGTCCGGCTGGGCGTCGCCCACGACCTGATCGTTCATCCGCCGGCCGAGGTCGCGGTGCGCCACGCCGAACCCGGCGGGCCCGCTCTCAAGGGTCGTGACCTCACCGTCAAGCGTCTTAATCGCGGCCGCAATCTCCGCGGCGCCGGGGTTCCCCTCCGCCGCCTTTGTCCGATCGGCCAGCGCGGCGCTCAACGCGTCGAGGTAGTGGACCGCCTCGAACGTGGTGCCGAGGCCGGCGACCATCCGTTGCTGCAACTGGAGCTGGGCCACGAGCGCCGCTTGAGAGACGGGCACACGAGGATCTGGCACGACTGACACCGTCTGCGTGAAGCTCTTGTCAGCGACCTTCAGCGTTGCGGTGTAGGTCCCCGGCACGACCATCGGCCCCACGATCGTCGACCGATACGTCAGGCCCGGCAGCGCATGCCAGTTCAACGTGTACTCTCGATAGTCCAGCGGGTTGCCGTAGTAGCTGTAGTTCAGCGACGGCGGATCGGGGTATCGCAAATCCCACGAGACCCGGTGCATGCCCGTCGAGGTCGGCAGCATAGTCGGCGGCATGATCCAGTACTCCGGCACGTTCGGCATCGTCGTGTCCGGCGGCGGCGCCACGCTCGAGAACTCGCGGACCACCTTGCTGGCCGCGTCCGTGATCGTGAGCGTCACGACGCCGGAGGCCGGCGCGGCCAGGTAGTAGTCAAACACCGCGCCCTCGAGCGGGTTGTCACCGACCTTCATCTCCGGCGGCACCGGCGTGTCCTGTGTGTTGTCCCAACGCATCCGTGAGGCCGGCTGCGGCTTGTAGAAGACCACCGAGGCGGCCGACGCGATGGCCGCCTGCACCTGCCGCAACGGCGTGACGTCGTCCAGAATCCAGAACCCACGGCCGTAGGTCGAGATGACGAGATCGTTGTCCTTGACCGTCATGTCGCTCACAACGGTGTTCGGGAGATTGAGCTGCAACGACTGCCAATGGTCGCCTCGATCGAACGAGACGTAGGCGCTCGTCACGGTCCCGGCATAGAGCAGGTCGGGGTCGACCGGATCCTCACGGACCACGCGGACGGCCTCGCCGTCGGCGAGGCCAGTCGAGATCTCCTGCCACTGCTGGCCGAAGTCGTTCGTGCGGTAGATGTACGGATGGCCGTCGCGGGAGAGCAGCGCGACGTACGCCGTTCCGGCCGTCTTGTGCGACGCGTCGATGATGTTGACGGCGCCCGGCGGCAGGTTGGGGAGCGGGACGCTGGCCCAGGTCTTACCGGCGTCGCGTGTGATCTGCACGCGGCCTGTGCTCGTGCCGACCCAGATCTCCCCGGCCGCGACGGGCGAGGGCGCGAGGGCCTGGATCGATCCGCCGGGCGCCGGGGCGGCGCGGCCGCTGCCGGCCGGCAGTTCGGGATTAGCCGGCGGCGCGCCCTCCGGGCCCGTGAGATCCGGGCTGATGGCGTGCCAGGTCTCGCCGCGGTCGTTCGATGCCAGAACGTACTGCGCGGCCATGTACAAGGTGTGCGGATCCTGCGGCGAGAACGCGAGCGGCGGCGCGCCGGCGAAGCGATCGGCCGGGGTCGGTTGATAGAGCACGATCACCTGACTGGTCGTCCGATCGAGCCGCCGCAGCACGTGATACCAGCCCTGGGTGTACATGTAGCGTTTGTCAGCCGGATCCGCGATAAGGAAGCCGTTCTCGAAGCCGCCGCCCGGATACCAGTCGCCGAAGCGCAGCTCGCCGAAGTCCGTGCGGCTCGGCACGCACGCCGTACCCGAGTCCTGCTGCGGGCCGCAGACGTGATAGGGCACGTCGTAGTCGGTCGCGACGCGATAGAACTGACCGTTGGCGATGCCGTAATAGGGCGACCATGACTCGCCGCCGTCCACCGAGATGGCGGCGCCCTGGTCGACCCCGGCGAGCAGCCGCTTCGAGTTGGTCGGATCGATCCAGAGGAAGCGCGGGTCGGCGCCGCTTGGCGCGCCCCAGAAGGCCGCGACGTGCGCGCCCGCGTCGGTCGACCGATAGACCGCCGTTCCCATTAAGTACATGACGTCGGGGCGCTGCGGATCGGCGTAGATCTTGCCGCCGGCGCTGGCGAGCTGCCGCGTGCCGAAGACCCACGTCTCGCCACCGTCGTCGGATCGATAAAGCGCGCGCGCCGCCGCGGCGGCGCCGCCACCGCGTCCAGCCCCGCCGGCCACCGCGTAGAGCCGGCGGCCGTGCGTGCCGGACGACTCGGCGAAGGCCGCGATCCGCGCGCCGTCCGGCAGCCCGCGACCGCCGACCGGCGTCCAGGTTTGGCCGCCATCGGTCGACTTATAGATGCCGGTCGACGAGGCCGCCGCAGCCTGCGGTCCGCCGCCGCCCGCCAACATCGCGAAGACGATCTGCGGATCGCCGTAGTCGAGATAGACGTCCGCCGCGCCCGCGGATCCGTCGGCCGGGAGCACGCGCGCCCAGGAGCGGCCCCCATCGGACGTGCGGTAGACGCCGCGCGCCCCCGCTCCCGCGCCGCCGCCGCGCCCGCCCTGGACGGCGACCAGGGCCGCATCCGCATTCCGGGGATCGACGACGATGCCGCCGATGTACTGGGAGTCGGGGAGACCGATGTTTGTCCACGTTTGGCCCGCATCAGTGGACTTGTAGACGCCCTTGCCGGGCGTGAACGACCAGCCCGACTGGTTGCCGGTGCCGACGTAGACGACGCTCGGATTCGACGGCGCAACGGCGACGGCGCCCACCGAGGGGACATGGACCGCGTCGAAGATCGGCTTCCACGTGGTCCCGCCGTTCGTCGTCTTCCAGACGCCGCCTTCCGGCATACCGGCGTAGTAAGTGGTCGGGTCGCCCGGCACCCCAGCCGGCGACGAGACGTAGCCCGACCGGGAGGGCCCGATTGACCGCCACTTCAAGCCAGCGAAGTAGGACGGATTCACCTGTCGGGCGCTCGGCGCGGCCCACCAGAGCGTGACCAAAGCGACGACGAACGTAACGGCTCGGCGCATACGCACTCCTCGGAGGCCCTGATTATGCGTCGAGAGCGTGGGAGGTGTCCGGCCTACTCGCTTCGCAAGGCCTCGACAGGATCGACGCGTGTCGCCCCGTCGATCCTAGGACGCGGGCCCATGGAATCGACCGAAGTATGCGGCTTTGCCGATCACATGGCCGTCCATCGCCTTCAATAAGTCCTCTCGTGTCGTGGTCCCGGGCAGACTCAACTTGATATCGAGTGCGTAGAACTCGAACACGTAGTGATGAAACGGACCCGCACCCGCTCCTGGGCCGTAGTACGCGCCGGGATTACCATTCCTTCGGCTGAGACCAGGGCCGTTGATGGCGCCATCAGGCAAGTCGCCGGGACCAAGTCCCTCGGGGATCCCCGTCGCCGTGCCGGGGATGTTGAAGGCCGTCCAATGGAGTGTGTCGGCCGTCCCTCGCATCGTCGAGTTCTCGACGTCGTGAAGAATGACCGCGTACGACTGCAACGCCGCCGGCGCCGGCGCTGCCGCGTTGACATTCATCCAATGAAATTCAAACGCTGGTGATTTGTTGTCACCTCGCGCCGCGTTGTGCATGGGGATTTCTCCACCATCCGGCCAAGCAGTGCTGGTCACGGAAAGCCGTGCCGCCGCAGCACCGGCCGGAGCTTGGCTTGCTGGGGGATTCTGAGCCAGGAGAACTGCTGGAAACAGGGTGACACCGACGACCGCGGCACGCAGGAGGTTCTTCATCGTCTCTCCGTTTCTTCTGTAATGCACCGACTCGCACGGCTTTGTGTTCGCCCGTCCTCTCGGACCTACAGCGACGCTCATGTTACCGTGCTTGACTAGGAGTGGACGTGCTGATCCTCGCGCTCGCGTACCTCGGCGGCGTACTGACGATCGTCAGCCCCTGCATCTTGCCGGTGCTGCCGTTCGTGTTTGCCCGGGCCGACCGGCCCTTCCGGAGCAACGGCCTGCCGATGCTCGTCGGCATGGCAGTCACCTTCAGCGGCGTCGCCGTTCTTGCCGCTGTCGGCGGCGGATGGGCGGTCCAGGCCAACCAGTACGGGCGGTACGCTGCACTGGCGCTCCTTGCGGTGTTCGGCCTGGCGCTGTTGCTGCCGGACCTCACGGCGCGGGTGACGCAACCGATCGTCGCGTTTGGCGCATCCCTCTCCCGGTCAACGGATGCACGGGCGTCATCCGGCGGCGACTGGCGTTCGTCACTCGTCATCGGCGTGGCGACGGGGCTGCTGTGGGCGCCATGCGCGGGACCGATTCTGGGCCTCATCCTGACCGGAGCCGCCCTGCAGGGCGCCAACACGCGGACGGCCCTCTTGCTGCTCGCCTACGCTGCGGGCGCGGCGACGTCCCTCGCCCTGGCGCTGCTCATCGGCGGCCGGGTGTTCACGACGATGAAGCGCTCGCTCGGGGTCGGTGAGTGGGTGCGCCGTGGGCTCGGTGTCCTCATGCTGGCGGCTGTCGTCGCCATTGCGTCTGGCCTCGACGCCGGGTTCCTGACGCGGGTGTCGCTTGCCGGCACGACGTCACTCGAGACGCGGCTGGTGAGCCGCTTCCATCGGCCGTTGCCGCCGACGCCCTCGGCCCCGGAGGGCGCGACGCTGCCGGTCCTCGGTCCGATGCCGAGTCTCGACGGGGCGACCACCTGGTTGAATTCCGCTCCTCTGTCCACGGCGAGTCTCAGAGGCAAGGTCGTCGTTGTGGATTTCTGGACCTACTCGTGCATCAACTGTCTGCGGTCCATTCCGTATGTCGAGGCATGGGCCGAGAAATACAGAGACCTGGGTCTCGTTGTCATCGGTGTGCACACACCGGAGTTCGCCTTCGAGAAGAACGTCGACAACATCCGCAAGGCGATCGCCGATTTCAAGATCACCTATCCGGTGGCGGTCGACAGCGACTACACCATCTGGCGTGCGTTCGACAATGAATACTGGCCGGCGCACTACTTCATCGACGTGAAGGGCCAAATCCGCTACACCCACTTCGGCGAAGGGGAGTACGATGACTCGGAGGCCGTCATTCAGACTCTGCTCGAGGAAGCCGGCCGAACGGTGACGAGCGATCTGGGCGCCGTCGTCAAAGGGTCTGGCGCGGAAGTGCCGAGCGACCCCGGAAATCTGAAGTCTCCTGAGACCTACGTCGGCTATGAGAAGCTCGCGCGTTTCGCGTCCGGTCCTATCGCACGCGACGCCAGCCACGCGTACAACGCGGCGGCCACCCTGAAGCTGAACGAGTGGGGACTCGCAGGCCGATGGACGATGGGGCCGGAGCACGCGAGTCTGGACGCCGCGGGTGGCGCCATTCGCTTTCGATTCCACGCTCGAGACCTGCACCTCGTGCTCGGGCCCGGACCAAGCAACGGGCCCGTTCGGTTCCGCGTCACGATCGACGGCCATCCCCTAGGCGACGCTCATGGAACGGACACCGACCGCAATGGCGACGGCGTCGTCACTGGTCAGCGGCTGTATCAGTTGATTCGTCAGGTCGGCCCGATCGCCGACCACACGTTCGAGATCGTGTTTCTCGATCCGGGCGTGCAGGCCTTTGCCTTCACGTTCGGTTGAATCGCTCATGAACGTCGTTATAGTGGGTTCGGGATTCACCGGCACGATGGTCGGGGTGCATCTCGCGAGGCGCGGTCGTGCGAACATCACGATCGTCGAACGCACCGGCCGCTTCGGCGCCGGTGTGGCCTATGCGACACCCTTTGCCGGCCACCTGCTCAACGTGCCTGCCGCACGCATGAGCGCGTTTCCGGACGTTCCGGATCATTTCCTGCGTTGGGCCATCCGCCAGCGTCCCGATGTGCGTCCCGAGTCGTTTCTGCCTCGGCAGTGGTATTCCGCGTACCTTGCCGAGTTGCTCGATGACGCGAAGGCGGCTGAAACGTCAGGGCGTGCCATTCGTCGACTGGATGCCGAGGTCGTCGGTCTCGCGCCAGGCGATTCCACGCGATGGATCGTTGAATGTGTCGATGGACGTCGGCTGCCGGCAGACGCGGTCGTCCTCGCGATCGGAACCTATCCACCCGCAAATCCGCCGTGCGCGACGCCTGAGTTTTATGAGACGGCGTTCTATCGACAAGACCCATGGGCTGCCGACGCGCTCACGGTGGACGCGGAGGACGACGTCCTCGTGCTCGGCACAGGGCTGACCATGATCGATGTGGCCGTTGCGCTCACGGACCAGGGACACCGGGGCCGCATCACCTGCGTCTCGCGCCGAGGCCTGTTGCCCCAGTGGCTTCGGGCCGATGCCAGCGCCCCGCACGCGGTTCCCCCGCCCACACGACTGGCCGAGTGGCCGCGAACCGCGCGCGGCCTCATGACGGGGCTTCGTCGGGAAGTGCACGATCGAGAGGCGGACGGCGGCAATTGGCGGGACGCCGTGGTATCCCTGCGATCTGCAACCCCAGCGCTCTGGCAAGCGCTGCCGCTCGACGAACGTCGTCGATTTCTCAGGCACGTGCGGCCGTATTGGGACACGCATCGGCACGGCGTCGCGCCCGCCATCGGGCGGATCATCGATGACTTGCGCCGCGACGGTCGGTTGAGAGTGGGGGCTGGTCGAGTGATCCGCTATGAGGCCAACGGCGGCTCGGTTGAGGCGCGAGTGCGATGGCGCGGCTCGGACGACGTCGAATGCGTTCGCGTGAACCGGGTCGTCAACTGCACCGGTCCTGACATGGACCTGACACGGGTGAGGTCTCCGCTCTTTCAGCAGCTGTACCGGCACGGCATGATTTGCCCCGATCCCGTCGGCATTGGCGTCGTCACGGACGACGAAGGGTGCGTAGTCGATCAGCGTGGCGTCGCGCAGGCTGGGTTGTACTTAGCTGGGCCGCTCCGACGCGGGCACACCTGGGAGAGTCTCGCGGTGCCTGAGTTGCGCGAGGACGTGGCACGGCTGGCGAACCATTTGACCAACTTCCAGGAATCCCTCAGGCCGCTCCCGACCCCGCGTTTCAACGGGCCCCGCCCGTGACATTTGTCCTGATCCCGGCCTGACACTCGTCTCTGGTCGAGCGTGGCCGCCCCGCCCAGAATTCGGGTATGGCCAATTCATCTTCTCTCGCTCAAACCGCGATCGACCCTAATTACCGCCGCGGTCGCAGCCTCGGTCTCGCGTTCGGTGCCTCGTGGCTTGTCGTCATCGGCGGCGGATTCTCGATCGCGAGCCTCGCCATGATCGAAACGTCGGTCACCACCCTCGCGTCTGTCGCGACGGCTAGCATCGCGGCAGTGCTTGTGTGGCGTGGCGTGCGGACGATTCGCGCGGCGTTCCGGTTGCCGCCGTACACGCGGCCCCCGAACGTCGGCGAGCGGCGAATGATGCGCCAATTCCTTTGGATCCTCGGAGCCGAAATCGTCGCCCTGGCGATCGTCAACCCACTTCTAGCGACCCATGGGCGGCCCGAAATGCAGCCCGCGGTCAGTCTCATCATCGTCGGCCTCCATTTTGTCGCCCTCGCGCCGGTGTTTCACGTGCCGCGGTACTACGCGCTCGGCGCCGTCTTCTGTGCCGTGCCGATGGGGGTGCTGGCACTTATGCCGGCCGGCGCCTTTGTCGGGGCGGTGCTCGGACTCTACGTGGTCCCGAGCGCCATCTGCGGGCTGGCGGCCTGTTTCACGGGTGCCGCGAACCTCTGGGAAGCCGAACGACTGCTTGGCGGCGAGGTGCCCACATCGGGCCGCGTTGCGGTGGCCCGCTGAGGATCAAGTAGAGTCGACCCAAATGGGGCCACAGAGAGTGCCAAAGGATCCGATCCAGAGGCTGGCCTACGTGTGGCTGGTCTATTTGGCCTCGCCCATCGCCTTTGCAGTGATGGGCTGGCCGAACAACCGGGCAACCCTCGCGTTGTCGGTCCTCGGCGTCGGCGCCTTTCTGCCCCTGTATTTCTACGCCTACCTTGTCCGCGGCCCCAAGGCGTTGGCCGTCGTGGCCGGTATCACGGTCATCGGCGCCGCCATGAGTCCGGTGAATCCCGGCGCCACGGTCTTCTTTGTCTACGCCGGTGCGCTCGCTTACCGCGTGGGGCGTCCGCGGGACGCCTCGATGGTGCTCGGCGCCATTGTCGTGATCCTCGCTGTCGACGCCTGGCTTGGCGGGTTGTCGGCCTGGGCCTGGGGGTGGGCGGTGGTCGGCACGCCGCTCATTGGCGGCGTGCTGATCTATCTGGACGCGGTGACGCGCCGTCTGCGAGAGGCCGAAGCCGAGGCCCGGCACCTGGCGGTCGTGGCCGAGCGCGAACGCATCGGCCGAGACCTCCACGATCTCCTCGGCCACACCCTCTCGGTCATCGCCATCAAGGCGGAGTTGGCCTCCAAGCTGGTCGAGCGCGACCCGGTCCGTTCGCTGGTCGAGATTCGGGACGTCGAGCGGATCGCGCGCGACGCGCTGGCCGAGGTCCGACGGTCCGTCATGACCGTGCCGCAGCCGCGCGGGTTCGACGAGGAACTCACCGCGGCCCGATCCGTGCTCGACACGGTCGGCGTCGCCCTCGACGCCGAGGCCGCCCACGCGCCGCTCCACCCGGCCGTCGAGCGCACGCTGGCCCTGGCGCTCCGGGAAGCGGTCACCAACGTCATGCGACACGCGCAGGCCCGACACTGCCGGGTGCACCTCGCGATCGCCGGCGATCGGGTCCGTCTCACTATCGCCGATGACGGCGTGGGCGCGCATCGGTCAGGTGGGTCGGGCCTCGCGGGAATGCGCGCACGCATTGCCGAGCTCGATGGGACATTCGACGCGCGCGATGACGCCGGCACGACACTCACCATCGAGCTGCCTATGCGGCCCCGACTCAGGTTCGAGTCGGAGGCGACGGCGTGATTCGCGTGCTCGTGGCGGAAGACCAGGCCATGGTCCTTGGCGCGCTGGCCGCGCTCCTCTCGATTGAGCGCGACATCGACGTGGTCGGTCAGTCGCGCGATGGCCGATCGGCCCTGGCCGAGGCGCTCAAACTACGGCCGGACGTCGTCCTGACAGATATCGAAATGCCGGAGATGAGCGGCCTCGAACTCGCCGTAGCGCTCAAAGCCGCCGGGTCAACGGCGCGGGTGATCATGCTCACGACGTTCGCCCGCCCCGGCTTCCTGCGGCGGGCGCTCGAAGCCGGTGCGGCCGGGTATCTCCTGAAGGACGCGCCGGCCGACCGCCTAGCCGAGGCGGTGCGTCGGGTGCACGCGGGTGGTCGCGCAGTCGACCCCGACTTGGCGGCGGAGGCGTGGTCGGAGGCGGACCCCCTCACTGACCGCGAGCGCCAAATCCTGCGCTTGTCGGCCGAGGGCGATAGTGCGGCAGCGATCGCCACTGCCCTTGGCCTCTCCGAGCGCACGATCCGGAATACCTTGTCGGCGGCTATCGGCAAGCTCGGCGTCCACAATCGCGTCGAGGCCGCGCGGCTGGCCCGGGCCAAAGGCTGGTTGTAACCCCGGTTCGAGGCGGGCGCCCCAACCATTTCCTGGCTCGGGCCGTCTATTTGATATACAAAAGAGAATTATGAAGGGCGTTCACATCGGCGAATTTGAAGAACTGGTCCTGCTGGCCGTCCAGCACCTCGGTGATGACGCGTACGGGGTGTCGGTCAAGCACGTGCTCGAGCGTGAGACGACGCGCGATGTGTCGATTGGCGCGGTGTACGCGTCGCTTGATCGGCTAGACCAGAAGGGCTTAGTCCGATCGGAAATGACCCCGGGCGCGGCGGTGCGCGGCGGCCGAAGTCGTCGATCGTTCCTGGTGACGCCGGACGGCCGGCGCGCCCTCAGGGAAATGCGGCGGGTGCGCGATCGCCTGTGGCACGGGGCGCCGATACACGCGGTGAAGGGGCGGCCGTGACAC
>Ga0182024_10024600_pt1 | contig 10690 bp, 10 predicted proteins | sample P32metaG_FD_120480 | JGI IMG/M metagenome (GOLD analysis project Ga0182024, IMG submission 120480) | Permafrost microbial communities from Stordalen Mire, Sweden - P3-2 metaG (Illumina Assembly) | ecosystem: Environmental > Terrestrial > Soil > Wetlands > Permafrost | place: Sweden: Stordalen...
GCGCCGAAACGCATCCCGAACGCGACCAACACCACGCTGTTTCTGAAATTGGCCTCGGCACTGCCGTCGTTTAGCGATTTTTCCCCAACGGTGATGATGCCAATCAAGCCCGGAGTGGCCCGGGTTGCCTGGCGCCAGACCCGATGCTTGGAGAAAATGGATGAGAAAAAGCCGGCAATCGATGTTTGGCCAGGCCTGATGGAAGCGATGCGGACGAATCAGGCTGGCCTCGGGCAAATGCAGGAGTTGGTGGATGCGAATGGCATTGAATTCATACAAGACTATAGCCAGCTAGACCCCAATGGATTTGCCTATTTGCCTTTGGTCAAACGAATGGTCTCGGACTTCAGAGCTAGCGCCGTACTGGCATTGCACCAAGGGCGACGGTCTGACGCCTACTTGTATTTCAAGTCCTGCGGTGCTGCTTGCCAACTCATCTCGAAGAACCCACTTATGATCGACCAATTGGTTCGATACTCTTGCCTGGCTATTGCTTCCTCAGGCTGCTGGGAGGCTTTGCAAGCCGGGGATTGGACGGAGGCTCAGTTGGCCGATCTGCAACACGAATGGGACGGGTCAGCCATTCTGGCGGGTGCGGAGGCGAGCATCGCCATGGAGCGAGCGCGGGCGCCGATGATGTTTCAAGAGATGCGAACATCGCCGCAAGACAATGCCGAAATCTGGAACGATTTCTTGGTGAACACCCGTACCGGAGTAAGTGAACTTTTCACGGCGTATCCTCGCTACTGGGGTTGGCGGTGGATTTGGTCGTACAAGGAGGAACAGCGCTATTTGGAACTCATGCAAACCATGATCGAGGTGACGCGGGCCACCCAGAAGCGTAGGTCGGTGCTTGGCTTGCTCAAAGATCGTAATCCGGACAGCACAATTCCGCTGGATGCGTCGGCTTCCGATTTGTTTCGTCAGGAGGTCAGTACCACTGAAACTTTTGTCGCGCAGGCTTTGCGCGCGCAAACGGTGGCCAATATGGTCACAGCCGCCATTGCGTTGGAGCGATTTCGTCTATCCCATCACGCATATCCGGAGGCCTTGGCCAATCTCGTGCCTGAGTTTTTGCAGTCGGTCCCGGTTGACTGCATGGACGGCCGCGACCTTCGTTACCGTCTCAATCCTGACGGCACGTATCTCCTCTACTCAGTGGGCGACGACGGCATTGATGATGGAGGCGACGCGAGACCGAAGGAAGGGGCGAGCGCGAGCTTCTGGTATTACGGCCGGGACTTGGTCTGGCCCCGCGCCGCCACGGACGAAGAAGTGCAGGCATACGAGGCCGAACAAAACAAACCAAAGGTGAGGGGCAAGCGATAATTCTATCGCGAGGCGAGATGTCAAGAAAACGCAAAATATGGGTTGTGGTGTCATTGGTGGCGGCGCTGCTCGTGCTGATTCCACTGGGCCTGCGCTGGCGGGCGCAATGGAATCTGAACGCCTATCGCAAGAAACTGATTGCCTCCGGCGAAAAACTGACCGTGGAGGAACTCGCGCCTGAAAGAGACTTGCACGCGACCAACACCGCGCTGTTTCTGCGGCTGGTTTCGACGATTCAGCCGTTTTGGCAGTTCCATCCAACGCTCATGCTCTCGGTCAAGCCCGGCGTGGCACGTGTAGCCTGGCTTCAGGCGCGATTGATTGAGACGTTTGACCCAAGCAAGCCCACGACCAACATCTGGCCAGCCTTAGCGGAGGCGGTGCGCACGAATGAGCAGACCCTGGACGAATTGCGGACGATGGTGGATGCGGGAGGCATTGAGTTTATCGAGGACTACAACCCAGCCAACCTCAACAACTACACCTATCTGATCAAGGTGAAGGAGTCGGTCCAGGACTTGACGGCCAGAGCCATGCTGGCTTTGCACCAGGGCCGAAGGCGGGAAGCCCTTTCGTATCTGGAGTCCTGCGGCACGGCCACCCAGCTCACCGCGAAGGATCCGATCATGATTGATCAAATGATACGCTACGCCTGCATGTCCCTTGAGGCCGAAGCCTGCTGGGAGGCCTTGCAAACTGGCGGCTGGACGGACGGGGAGTTGGCACAACTTCAACATCAATGGGATCACTCCGACGTTCTGGCGGCGGCGGCGTTGAGCCTGGCCATGGAACGGGCACGGGCGCCGACGGCGTTTCAAGCGGCCCGCGCTTCGCGGCAGGGGCTGGAGGACTTGCTGGGCGGGGATTCGGATCTTAAAAATTTCAGCGCAATCTGGAACGATTTTCTGCTCCATGCCAGCTCCGTGCCAAACGAACTTCTCACGACTTATCCCCGCTATTGGGGTTGGCGGTGGATTTGGTCTTACCGCGATGAGCAGAGCTATTTGGAATTCATGCAAACCGTGATCGGCGCGACGCGTGATGCGCAACAGCGCCGCTCCATTATCTCCTTGTTGCAGGACCGGTCTGAAACACCCACCTTTTATCCGCCCGTCGGCAAACATTTTGACGTGGCCGGATCGATGGCCAGAGGCACGGAAAGATATGTCAGCCTCGCGTTGCGCGCGCAAACGGTGGCCAACATGGTCACAGCCGCCATAGCGTTGGAGCGATTTCGTCTCGCCCACCACGCCTACCCGGCGGCTTTGACTAATTTGGCGCCGGAGTTTGTGCAGACGGTTCCTGTTGATTGCATGGATGGCCACGACCTTCGTTACCGTCTCAATCCCGACGGCACCTATCTCCTCTATTCTGTGGGCCGTGATGGCATTGACAATGGAGGTGATCCTACTCCTGAAAAAGGGAAGAGCTTAAGTTTCTTCAACGGGCAGGACTTGGTCTGGCCTCGTCCCGCCACGGAGGAAGAAGTGCAGACTTACGAAACCGAACAGAACAAACAAAAAGCGGGGAAGCGCCAGTAGCGGTCACTGTTTAAACGAATCCGCCGGATTCTCCGTCACCGGGAGAAAGCGGCCGCCGGCGAAGCAATTTTCCACTTGACTGCCGGTCCAGCGGCGGAGTCGGAAAAGCTGCGCAAAAAGGAAGGCCGGCGCGGCCCCGCCTTGGCCGCCCACCAATTCCGCCCCGCGTCGCACGTTGTCCATCATCCAGGCCGGAACCAGGACGTGATAGGGATTACGCTGGACCTCCCCGACGTGAAAGGAGGTCGCCGCCATTAAATCCGCCACAACTTCTGCGCTGTATTCGACCATGAGATTGGGCGTTTGCATTTGGCCCCAAAATTCCGTTTCGACCAGGTAGCATGGCACGCCGCGCGCCACCTTCAGAGCGTCCATCACCAGAAAATGCACGCCGACGTGTGTGCTGTTCCAATCCAGTTCGTGCGGAAGAAAAATCATCTTGGGGCGATGTTTTTCCAGCAGCCGGGAGATGACGCTCACCATTCCCGACCAAGCCGCGGGATCGTTCGCTCGAGTGGTGGGGCGGACGGCGTCCAAGCCGTTGGGCGCGGTTGGTTCCAGGCCGAAGCCCAAGAATTGGCAGGCATTGCGCAATTCCTGCCAGCGCGCGGCTTTGCGTTCCTTGAAACTGCCCAGCGTGACGGCGACATCGATCACTTTCCATTTTGACTCCCGCAACAGCCGCAGAGCCAGGCCGCCGAGAATCGTTTCATCGTCGGGATGGGGAGCGAAAAACAGCGCCGTCGGAGCGTCCGCGACGGGGACGGGGTGCGCAGCGGGAGGAAATCCGCCCAGGGGCAGCGACTTGCCTTCCGCGACGAGGCGGGCAAAGTCTGAAACCAATTTTGAATATGGATTCATAGCGGAAAATAAAGCCACAGTTCCAGTCTCAAAACAGCGTTTCAAATCCAGCGGCCCGGAAGTGCCCGTCGTTGGTAAACGCTTTGGATATTTCCAGGCGCCGCATGATCGCGAACGAGACAAGATCCACAATGCCGGCGCTATCAGCCTCACCACGCTCGTAGGCCAGCCACGCTGCTTGCCAATCCTCAACAGTCGGTACGATCAGGCGATGTCCCGGGTCCATCTGCTTGAGCAATCGGACGACAGCGGAGCGGTATGGCCTGCGGGCGGCAGCGTTGCCGCATTCGAGCAGGACGAAACTGCTTGTGACCAAGTCCGCCCGACAACCCACCAATTCCGAAAAACACGCTTGTGCCGCACGATGCCATTGGTCGCTCTCATCCCAAACGGCCAATAGACCAACCGTGTCCAAAAAGACGGTCATGGCTGGTGTTCATTATGTCGGGCAGCTACATCATTTTCGCCGGATTGGTAACGCTCGCTCAATATGGCGTAAATGCTGTCCAGGCGGTCGCCATGATCTTCCCGTTGCACAACGGGGCGCGGTTCAAATTCTACTTCGGTACGCTCCGGCAGTTCGACCTTTTCCAGCGGTCGGAACACGCCGCGTTCAAAGACTGCGTGGATTGTCTTCATGCACTTCTTTTACCATGTCATTGGCGACGAGGCCAGCTTTTCCAGCGACCGAATCTTGTTCGATGTCGAAGGACATGTTATTATAATTCGCAGAATCGGTAATCGAAAAGACATTTATGACTAAGGCCCTTCAACAGACTGTTGTCCGGTCCATCTCCCGCAAACGTGAACAAATCGCCACGCTGCGCGAGGAACTGGAGGATTTGAACGATTACTTGGATTTAGTCGAAGCCCGCGTGCGTGACCAAGACAAACCACGTCTCACTCACACGGAAGTCAAGAAGCGCTACGGCTTGAAATAACCAGCATCGAGCAGCTCACGTTGCCGGCAGGCTGGCGGCGGCGATGGCCTGGCCGTGGCGTTTGTCCTTTTCATCCGGGACTTGGAAGGCGATGCGGCCGGCCAGTTCGGGGAATTCCACGCGCAGAACTTCTTTGGCGGGATGCAACATCACGTCTCCGCCGCGGCCGGTGGTGACTCGGCCCAGCACTAGGATGTGTTTAAAATCGTAGAACTCGGCGTATTGGGCGACACCGTAGCCGAAACAGACGCCGATGGTTTGATAAATCTTTTCCGCCCGTTCGTCGCCTTTTTCCATCAACGCCTGCACGTGTTTCAATTGTTCCGGCAGCGGCAGGCAGGCAGGCGTTTCGATGCCCGCCGCGGGCAGCCACCGCCCGAGACATTGCTGCGAAAAATAGAGCGCCCCGCAGCCGCGGTCACCGGACCATTCATCGATGGGAGCGGCGGGGTTGTAATCGACGGGCGTGAAGGCGAGTTCATTGAGCCAGGAAGTAATGTTGCCTTCGGGCGTGACAAAACCGGCCGCCAAACTGGAGCCCATGGCGATGCCCAGCACGGCATTCTGACCCAGCGCCATCGCGCCGGCCAGGGCCGTGACCTCGCCGTCGTTGACCACTTCAAAGGGGATGCCGCCCCAGGCGCGCTTGAGTTCGAGAAAAAGAGTATTGACGCGCGTGTTGAACAGATGCGCCGGAACGCCTCGAAAAAGGGAGGCCACGCGAACGCGATTATTGACATAAACACCCGCCGCGCTGCCGCCGATGGCATCGACGCGCGGCAAGTGCTCCGCCGCCCGTTTGAGCGAGTCCATGATCTGGTCAAAGTGCCATTGCGGGTCGGTTTGGTGCACGGGATTCCAGATTATCTCCTCGGAAAAAACAGCCTGGCCGTCCTGCACGGCGGCGGCCTTGCGATCGCTGGCCCCCAAGTCGAAGCCGATGCGGCAGCCATTCCAATGGCGGCCCAGCGGTGTGGTTGTGGCGCGCGGCGGCGGCAGGTCCTTGGTTGCGACGACGGAGAAGGGACGTTCGTAAATCCGCTCGCCCATAATGTTGGCGTCGAATCTGCCCGTGGGTGTTTCCTTGTAATATCGCTCCAGGCGCGCGCCCAGATCGGCCGGGCCGTTAAAATGGACGCGGAAGCCGCCGCGGGACCAGAGCAGGAATTTGATCAGCCGTTCCAGATACAAGAAATTGCATCCGGCCGCCGCATGATGGGGAGAAAGGATGCGTTTGGTGAAATGAAAAACCGAGCCGTCCGCCTGTTCCAAAGCAATGCGAACGGGCACGGAAGCTTCGGCGGCGAAGGCGCGGCTGGCCAGCGCGGCCGGACGAAAGCCCGGTTCCAAGGGCGGCAGAACCATCGGCGCTCGGAGCATGAACTCATCAGCATTCACGCGCGCCATTGAGCCATCGACCTTGCCGGGCTGCAAGAATGCTTTGTGTCAATTGGCCTGCAGGCGGAAATACATTTGCGAGCTGGTCGGAGCGTTGGTCCAGGGACTGGCGGCGCCGGGGACATTGGTAAAGGTCCCGCTCAACGTCGGCGCGGATTGGAGGGAAAAGACCGAACTGTTCCAAGTCAATATCACGGCGCCCGGCGCCTGCTGAATTGTCAACGGAACGGCGGCGGGAGACTGATTGAAGGCGAAGACCGTCCCGAATCCGTTGCTCCCGCCGGTCTGCGCCGTGCCGTAGAGTGTCTGCCCGGCCAGGACCAGCCCGCCATTGGGGTCGAAGCCGGTGGCATTGGTATAGTCGCCCGAGCCGTCGAATGATGTGGGCGGAAACGAGAAAAGATTCGTGAAGTCCGTGCCGTTGGCGCTGAGTCCGAAGACGGTGGCGGGTGTGGTTCCGTAGAGCATATTGCCCGACATGACCAGCGGCCCTTGCGGATATTGGTAATCTGCGCCGGCGGTGAAAGAGTAGAGCGGGCTGAAAACGGAGCTGGCAAAATCATACCGGTACACCGTCCCCCAGCCGTTGACGCCGCCGTCATAAGCCGCGCCGAATAAAGTGGCGCCCGACAAAACGACGCCGCCTTGTGGGTTGGCGCCGCCACCGTTGATCAAGGGAAAACCCGAGGCCGCGGCAAAATCGTAAGTGGGTCCGAAGCTTGACCCGTCGCTGGCCATGCTGAACAAAGTGCCGTATCCATTGGCGCCGCCATCCGTGGCCACGCCGTACAAAGTGCCTCCCGACAGAAACAGAGGCCCAGACAACAAGAAACCATCGCTGTTTGTGTAGTGGAGGGAAGACGGCGCGCTGAAACGGTGAAGCACGCTGAAGCCCGAACCGTTGGTGTTCATCATAAACACCGTGCCGAAGTTCGGGCCAGAAAATGTTCCCGGCGTCGTGCCGTACAGGTTGCTGCCGGACAAAAGCAGGCCCGCCACCGGCTCAACGCCATCCACTCCGTTGGTGAAAGTGTAAAGAGTCGAGAAATTCGAACCACTCGTGTCAAACGCAAAGATGGTGCCGTACGAGGAGGATCCTCCCGCGCTGGCCGTTCCATACAGCATCCCGTCCGCCACGACCAGCGGCGCCATGGGCGTGGCGCCATCGTTCGCGTCGGTGAAGTTGTAAAGGGTAAGGAAATCGGAGCCGTCGGTGTTCACCTGGAAGACGGTTCCGAAGCCGGCGCTGCCGCCATCGGCCGTGGTCCCAAATAGCGAATCACCGCTCAAAACCAAGCCGGCGAGAGGGGAAGCGCCGTCGTCGTTGGCCAAAGGGCTGCCGGAGGGCGCCGTAAAAGTGTGCAGGACGAGGAAATTCGTCGTCGTTTGGGCGGGCAAACCCCGCAGACCAAGGGTCAGGATGGCAACAACGGCGGCAAAGCGCATGGCATGAGTCCTTCTCGAATAGTCTCGCGTGAACTAAACACCGTTGCGGCCAGCACGTCAACACCAATAACCACGCTTCACTGGACTTCCAGCACCACCACCGACTTGGGCGGGAGCGTGACCGAAAGTTTGCCGCCCTCGATCTTGGCGCCTTCCAGCGCCGCCGGTTGCACGGTGTTAGGAGCGGTGAACGAGTTGTAGGAATTGATCGCGGGCGCGGTCAGGACGCGACCGGAAACCGACGTCGCCGCCATCCCGTCGAGGATGCCGGAGAGGATTATCGGGTGATGAGGATCGGCGTTGGTGAGGGAAATATGCACCTTGCCGTCGTTATCACGCGAAGCCGAGACCGTGACGGCAGGGATCGCCTCGTCGTCCAGGGAGTATTCGGGCGAGGCGACTTCGGCCGGCAGGAGGATGGCGTTCTGGTGGACGGAATACATCTCGAAGACGTGATAGGTAGGCGTCAAGATCATCTTTTCCTTGTCGGTCAGGATCATGGCTTGGAGAACATTGACCAGTTGAGCGATGTTGGCCATCTTGCCTCGATCGCAGTGGTGGTTGAAAATATTCAACGTCAATCCCGCCACCAAGGCGTCGCGCAACGTGGTCTGCTGGTAAAGAAAGCCTGGATTAGTGCCCGGTTCGACATTGTGCCAGGTTCCCCATTCATCGACGATGAGGCCCACTCTTTTATCCGCGTCGTAGCGGTCCATGATCTGCGAATGGCGGCTGACGATTTCCTCCATGCGCGAGGCGCGGCTGAGCAGGTAGATCCAGTCGCCCTCGGCAAAATCGGTGGCGGAATGACTCGCTCGTCCGGTGCCGCAATAATAATGCAGCGAGAGGCCGTTGAGATGGCGGGCGGCAGTGGCCATGACCGTCTCCGTCCATTTGTAATCGGCTCCATTGGCGCCGCAGGCGATGCGGTAAACGCGGTTGCCGGGATAATCTTTGACGAAGGTGTTGTAGCGAAGAAAATTCTCGGCGTAAAATTCCGGCGGCATGTCACCGCCGCAACCCCAGCTTTCATTGCCAACGCCGAAATAAGTGACCTTCCACGGTTCCTGGCGGCCATTCTTGCGGCGGAGATTGGCCATGGGGGATTGGGCATTGGAGGTCATGTACTCCACCCATTCCATCATTTCCTGCACCGTGCCGCTGCCGAGATTGCCGCAGATGTAAGGTTGGGCGCCGATTTGTTCGCAGAAGTCCATGAATTCGTGCGTGCCGAAGGCGTTGTTCTCGGTCACGCCGCCCCAGTGCGTGTTGATCATGGCGGGCCGCTGGTCGCGCGGCCCGATGCCATCCTTCCAATGATACTCATCGGCAAAACATCCGCCCGGCCAGCGCAGGACCGGCACCTTCAACGCTTTCAGCGCCGCCACGACGTCGTTGCGGATGCCGCGCGTGTTCGGAATCGGGCTATCTTCGCCCACCCAAACGCCTTCGTAAATGCAGTGTCCAAGATGCTCGGAGAATTGGCCGTAAATGTTGCGGTTGATGACGGCGCCGGGTTGGCGGGTCTTGACCAACAACGTGGCGTTGAGGGGGGCCGCGGTGTCCTGGCCCAGCACGGCGGTGATCCCAAGACTCCAGGCAGCAAGAAGGCAAAGGATGGATTTCATGCCGTGGTTATATGCGGCCAAGCATAATTATCCAAGGCAAGTTTTTATTTTTACGTGGCGCGAGAAGGCGCAACCCAATTGCTCTTGCCCTGACACCCTCAGTTGCTTACTGCTCTAACTTTATGGCTTGAGCGTTAGTCGGGGCCAGGAAATAACCGCCGCCGCTGGTGCTATTGAGCAGAATCGCGCCGTGTCCGGTCAACGCCGCCGACCCGCTGCCAATGGTCACGGTCAGGAGGCCCGTTTTGGGATTGATGGAACCGCTCAAGAGCTTCGGATCGCTCACTTCGCTCAACGCAAAGTTTGTGCTGATTGTTAAAGTGAAATCCATCGAAGTGTCTGGGTCGTTGATCGTGTCGAGAAAGGACAGATTGGTCGCAACGAGGGTGTTTGCCAGGGGATGGGTCCATGGCGACAGTAGAATTTGATTGGCGGCCAGCATGTTGGTGAACCCTTTCTTGTATAATCCTGAACTGCGTTCAGGGTGAATCCAAGTCAGGCTGACAGCGGCCGCATCGGTCGCTGCCAGATTGATCCAGCCCAGGAGCAGTCCTTTGCCGCCGTAGAGATTGGCGTAGATGGGAACATAACCGTCTTGAGAAACGGTTACCGTTTGATTAAAAGGAGTGCCATCGGCCAATGCTCCGGTGATGATGGCTTTGGCTGTGGATGGTTGACCGGCCGTGCCCGCAGAGTTGGTGATCAGGGCATAGCCATCGCCGCCGGGCGACGCATCGGGTGGCGCATTATTGGTGTCAGGCGGGATCAGCATGGTGTACTCGGCCGAAGGCAGGCTGTTGGTGGCGAGGTCGGCAAACAGAGAGGCCACCCAAGGGATCCCATCATTGATTCCGGATACCGAGCCTGAGATCTGCGGGGGCGGATTGTTCCTGCTGAATGCCATGACCAGCGTCAGAGGCCCTCCCTGACCGGACGAGCGTGATATGTAATTGACGGCCTGACTCGTTAAATCAAATTGGCCACTGATGACCTGGCTTCCGCCATTGATTAGAAGCGTCCCGCTTTAAGTTCCATTCGTGCCAACGGTCAATCCCTTGAGCATCCCTGCCGTTTGTTCGGTGACGCCGGCTGGCGTGGCAAAAAGACCGTTATAGATGCCGCTGAAAGAAACGAACAAGTTTGGGACAAAGTTGGCCTCCAACACCAGATTGGACTTCATGGTAAACGAGTAGCTGGCTGATGCGCTGAGCACCGTATAGGGCTGGCCCGTTCCACCTAACCATTCGGCGAAGACGTTATTGGCCGCGGGCACGGCCGTGACCGTGTAGCTCTTTCCGATCACTAGCCGCGCGGGCCAGGTTGTGTGCTGGATGGAGCCGGAACCGTTGGTCAGGAGAACCAGCCCGTCGCCTGGGCTGTTTGTAGGTGTGTAAAGCCCGCTGACTGTTGTGGTGGCTCCGCTTTCGATCGTCACAGGTTGATTGGAGGGCGTGGTCCATCCGGGAACGAGTGTAAACGACACCGTATGACGGCCCGTGCTTAGATTGGGCACTATCGCTCCGCTATTATTTTGGCTTGGGTCGCC
>Ga0182024_10024601_pt1 | contig 10690 bp, 9 predicted proteins | sample P32metaG_FD_120480 | JGI IMG/M metagenome (GOLD analysis project Ga0182024, IMG submission 120480) | Permafrost microbial communities from Stordalen Mire, Sweden - P3-2 metaG (Illumina Assembly) | ecosystem: Environmental > Terrestrial > Soil > Wetlands > Permafrost | place: Sweden: Stordalen...
CATCGGCAGCCGCGTTTGCTCGTAGGTCCACAGCGCCTGCACCGCATGCTCGCCGTCCTTCAGCCGGTCGGCCAAAAACCTGGCATCCAGGATGGCCTGCGACGCACCGTTCGAACCTACCGGATACATCGGATGCGCCGCGTCGCCGAGCAACGTGACCCGGCCTTGGCTCCAGCGCGGCAATGGATCGCGGTCGCACATCGGATATTCCCAGAACTCGTTGGTCGCCTCGATCAGCGCCCTCGCATCCACGTACGGGATGCGAAAGCGCTGCACGTGCGGCATCAGATCCTCGAAACGGCCTAGCCGCGACCAGTCCTGCTTCTGCGGCGGCGGGCTCGAGCCGTCGCCGACGCGGCCGACGACCGCCCAGTTGGTCAGGCGCCGGTCCGGCCGCGAACCCTCGGCAATCGGGTAAATGACCACTTTTGCGGCAAGCCCTCCGGCCACCACCATCGAACGGCCGGTCAGGAAAGCCGGCCAATCAATCGCGCCGCGCCACAGCATCAGCCCATTCCAAGCCGGCGGGCCTTCGGCGGGAAACAACTGCTCGCGCACCAGCGAATGGATGCCGTCGGCGCCGATGAGAACATCGGCGCGCGCGGTGTGTAGATGCGCGCCGCTGCGGTCAAAGAAATAGGCCGTCACGCCGCCGTCGTCCTGGGTGAATGAACCGAGGCGGCAGCCGAGATGAATGCGCGATTCGCCAAGTCGCGCGCGGACCGCTTGATAGATCACGCCCTGAAGCCGGCCGCGATGAATCGAGAATTGCGGGATGTCATAGCCGGCGTCGAGTCCGCGCGGCTCGCGCCAGATCTCCTGGCCGAACCGATTGGTGTAGAACAGCTCGTAAGTGCGGATCGCGACCGCGTCCAGGCGTTCGAGCAGGCCAAGCTCGGCCAGTTCTTTTATGGCATGGGGCAGCGTGTTGATGCCGACGCCAAGCTCCCGGATGGCATCGGCCTGTTCGTAGATTTCACAGTCGATGCCGCGGGCGTGCAGCATCAGCGCCGTCACTAGGCCGCCGACGCCCGCCCCCGCAATGATGGCCTTCATGACACATACTCCCGACGCAACGCGTGCCGCCGCCGTCGGGCCAGTGTGCCGCGGGCGGCGAAAAATGCAATGATTTGCCCTTGGGATGGTTATGGCCGCGCGCTGGCGGCCGTATCGACTGAGATTTGGTGCGGAACGCGAGCAGCGTGCTGACAGGCGTCTCCTTAAATGTCGGGTTAATCTGACAGCCGGCTCTACTCCGCTCTGATGTTGGCCGTCCGGATCACCTTTCGCCATTTCTCGGTTTCGTCGACGACGAGCTGGGCGAATTCGGATGTCGACAGCGAAAGCGGTGCGTCGCCAAGCTGGGCGATGCGCTGGGTGATCCTGGAATCGGTGAGCGCGAGATTGATCGCCTGGTTGAGCGTGTCGACGATCGCGGCGGGGGTGTCGCGCGGAGCGGCAATTCCAACATAGATGCTCGCCTCGTAGCCCGGCAGGAATTCGGCCAGTGCGGGAATGTCGGGCAGCACCGACGCACGGGTCGCGCCGGTCACGGCCAAAGCCCGCAACCTGCCCGCCCTGACATGTTCGATCGATGACGCGAAGGTGCCGAAGTAGACCTGGACTTGGCCGCCAAGCAGGTCGACGACGGCCGGCCCGCCACCCCGATAGGGCACATGCACCATATCGACTCCGGTCATGCTCCTGAACAGTTCCCAGTACATGTAGGGCGCGCTGCCGATGCCGGCCGATGCGACGGTGATTTTGCCTGGATTGCTCTTGGCATCGGCGATCAGTTCAGGAACGGACTTGGCCGGGAGCGACGGGTTCACGACCAGCACGCCAGGTCCGCGCGATATCGTCGCGACCGGAGCGAAGTCCCGAACGATGTTGAAACTCAGCTTGTCATAGAGTGTCGCGTTCCATGCGTCGGCCGACGTCGTGAGCAGGAGCGTATAGCCATCGGGTGCCGATCTCGCGACCGATTCCGCGGCCAGATTGCCGCCGGCGCCCGGCTGGTTCTCGACGATGAATTGCTGGCCGAGACGCTCCGATAACCAGCCGCCGATCAGGCGCGCATAGGTATCGTTGATGCCGCCGGGCGGGAAGCCGGAAATGATCCGCACCGGCCGGGCCGGATAGGTCTGCGCCATCGCGACGCGCGACATGGCGACGTGCGACATGGCGACGTGCGCCGTGGCGAATGCGGCGGCGGCCGCCGGCAGCTGCAGGAATTGGCGACGGGGAAGTTTCATCGTGTTGTCCCAGCGTCGTGGCGCAACGGCTGCAATGATCGGGATTGCGGCACGCCCTACGCCAGCGGCGATCAGATCAGGTTACACGTGTTACCGATGCGCCAAAAGAGGGGCAGAGGTCTGCCAAGCGGCGGTTTGAGCCGACGGCGTCTGCGTCCTTGATCTTCGCCTAATTGTCGTTGAGGTTTTGAACCTGCCAAGTTGTTCCGACGTTGCCGATGCCGACGGATGACGACACCGTTGCGGCGCTCATGAACCACACCGCGAGGTCGCCGACGCTGTCAAGGAGTAGCATATCGCTCATGCCGTCGCCGTCATAGTCGCCGATCTGAACGATATTCCAGTTGCTCGACAGCGGGCCGACACTGGCCGCAGATGTAACCTGCATGCCGTTGGTGAACCAGATCGACAGTGTGCCGCTATTGGTGTCCCGCCATAGAATGTCGATGGCGCCGTCGCCGTTGAAGTCGCCGACGCCTTGCACCACGAAATTGCTCGGCACGTTGCCGAGGCCGGTGGAACTCGTGACCTGGCCGTTCTGCAAGCGCCAGAGCGCCATGTCGCCGGCGGCGTCGCGCCACAAAATCTCGCCGTTGGCGTCGCCGACAATGGCCCAGCTGCTGGCCACCGCGCCAAAATTCGTCGTCGAGGCGACGGTTGCGCCATTCATGAACCAGACCACCACGATGCCGGTATTGCTGTCGCGCCAGAGCAGGTCGCCGTTGCCATCGCCATCGAGATCGCCGGCGCCATACAAGGACCAGTTGCCCGCCACGTTACCGACGCCGGCAGTCGAGGCGACGGAAGTGCCGTTCATGAACCACATCGAGACGTTGCCGCTATTGTCGCGCCAGAGGATGTCGGCCGTGCCGTCGCCGTTGAAGTCATGCTGGCCGATAACCGAATAGGCGTTCGGCACTGCTCCGAGAGCCGCCGATTGCAAGACGGCACCGCTATTCATCAGCCAGATCGAAATATTGCCGCTGGCATTGCGCCAGGCAATGTCGCTGATGCCGTCGCCGCTAAAGTCGTGATTGGGCAGCGCCTGATTGACCGGATGCCCGGCAAAGGCCGCCGCAACAACGCGTTGCGCGGGCTCGTTCTGCGGGCTGAAATTCGCACCGTTTCCAGGCCCCACTTCCGCGACGTTGGGGTCCCAGTTCCAAAAATAGACCCCGGCCAGCGGGTGATTGGCGCCCTGCTGCCAGGCGCCGAAAAATGCCATGTAGAGGATTGCCTGCAGCGACGGGTCGTAGACGTTGGTCGAAGTCCCGGACGGCTGCCGCGCGGCATCGCCGGCGCTCTCGTAGCCGAGTTCGGTGAAAATGAGCGGCAGCCCGGTCTGCATCGCCACGGCCTCGAAGTAGCCGATCAGCGACTGGCTGCCGGTAACGGCGAGCGAAATCGGGTCGCTCGGCACCTGCGTCCAGCCGGTGATCAAATCCGCAAGAACGGGGTGCGCGGCATCCGATAGCGGCGCATAGCAGTCGACGCCCAGATAATCGAGTTCATTCCAAAAGCTCACCTGGGTGGCGAGACTTCCGGTCCCTGCCGCGAGCCCGTTTTCACCCTGCCACGGCGATATATCGTCGTCCCAATCCGCCGAGTAGGTCAATTTTCCTGAAAAAACCGCGCGCACCGACGAGATGATGTCGGTCCAATAAGCCAGATAAGACGGGCCGGTGAGCTGATCCAGCTCCGCTCCGACGCTGAGGCTCGCGGCGCCGTTTGCCTGCGCGACTTGGGCGACGGCGACGATCATCGTTTTATAGCTGGCGAAGAATGCGCCGGGATTGACAGGATTGTAGAAGGAACGCCATTCGCCGACGCTGTACGATCCGATCTTCGAGCTATCGAGGAAATCAATCAGCGGCCGCACCATGACCGACAGGCCCCGGCTTCTGGCTTCCGCGATGGTGTCGCCCAGCGCGGTCAGGCTGTCGGTATAACCGGCATCCGCATAGACCGTCGAATTTCTGACATCGATGCCGTAATCGAGAGCGAGCGCCGCGGTATTGGCTCCGGCGGCGACGAGGGCGGGCAACGAGTCGGCATTGCCGTAAGCGCCATTGTAATAGGAAACGTAATTGAATCCCTGGTAGGTCGCGGCAAAGAACGCCGAAGAGGTCTGCGCCGCGGACGGTGAAAAATTCAGACCCGCGGCGCCGATCCCCAGAATCGCGATGGTGACGATTGGTTTCATGGGCGCCACGCGGTTGCCGGCCAAGGTGAGATTTTCGAGCGCTGCCGAGCTTGCGGTTGCCGCCAAGTTCGACACGTCCTCGAATCGATACTATCCCGATTCTCTGCCGCCAATGAGCGCGGCCTGCCCATTCTCGGCCTGCCTTGGCTCCACAAACTCAAGTCCGCGCGCGTCTGCACGGCGGCGGCGAAGACGCGGAACATCTTGCGAGCACATCGCAAGCGATGCGCGCCGTGACTTGGCCATGGCTCCGACGAAGGTGCTATCATCAATCAAGCGAGCCGCTACGGCGTTGCTGGCATCGCAGGGCGCGTCGCCAAGACAAAAAGGGGGAACACACCATGATCGAGCTTTATCACTTCTGGAGCTCCGTCTGCTCGGTTCGCTGCCGCATGGCGCTTGAGGAAAAAGGCGTCCAGTGGACCAGTCGCTACATCGATCTGTTCAAATTCGATCAGCTTGAGCCTGAATACCTGGCGATCAACCCTGCCGGCGTGGTGCCGACCCTGGTCCATGACGGCGCAGCGGTGCGGGAATCCACGATCATCAACGAGTATATCGATGCCGCTTTCGCCGGACCGGCGCTGGTTCCCGGCGATCCGCTCAAGCAGGCGCGCATGCGCGAATTCATCCGCGAATGCGAGGACGGCTTCGATGCGATCGTCAAGCTCACCATGGTGAAATACATCCTGCCGAAGCTGCGCAACCGCTGGGGCGAAGAGGAATTGATCAAGCAGGCGGCGCGACGGCCGACGCGGTACTACCAGGATCTCCACGCCCGCGCCGTCCGCGGCGAAATCACCAAGGCCGAACTCGCCGAAGCGCGCTCGACCATCGAGCAGCTGCTTGATCGCCTGGAGCAGAGGCTCGATCCGGGACCATGGATTGTCGGTGCCGAGTTCTCGCTCGCCGATATTGCGGTGGCGCCCTATGTGTTTCGGCTGTCGGCGCTCGGCGCCGATCAGTTCTGGTCGAAGGACCGCCGCGGGCGCGTGCATGAATGGTACGAGCGCCTATCGGTGCGGCCGTCATTCCAGAGAGCAGTGTCCTGGCCGGACGAAAGCGGCGGCGGCTACGAGGAGGTCGGCTTGCATGCCAAGTTGGCGGCCGACAAGCTGCCGGCGTGAGCCACGGCCCGGGGTCGTTCGCTGCCCCGCCCGTGCCAACAAATCTCGCTCAAACGTACCGGCGCCCTTGCGCCAGCCGGCGACGACGTCGCAATCGATGCCGGCATCCGCGCCGCTGCGGCGCGTGCGCGCCCGCCTGCCCGTTCGGTGCCGCTCCCATGCGCGGCCACATCAATTGTGCACGCGGCGGCACTTGCCCGCCCCGGGGTTAAATCGGGTAAGACAGCCGCATGGCGCAAATTTTGGAATTCGGGCTCGACACGTTCGGCGACATCACCGCTGGACCGGATGGCCACCCGCAGAGTCACGCCCAGGTCATCCGTGAGGTCATCGAGCAGGGCGTGCTTGCCGACCGGCTCGGCATCGATGCGATCGGCGTCGGCGAGCACCACCGGCCAGACTTCGCGGTGTCGGCGCCCGACGTGGTGCTGGCCGCGATCGCGGGCCGCACCAGCCGGATCATCCTGGGCTCGGCGGTCACGGTATTGTCCTCGGACGATCCGGTGCGGGTCTTCGAGCGGTTCGCCACGCTCGATGCCGCCTCGAACGGCCGCGCCGAGGTGACGCTCGGGCGCGGCTCGTTCACCGAGTCGTTTCCGCTGTTCGGCTATGAGCTCTCCGACTACGAGAAGCTGTTCGAGGAGAAGCTCGATCTCTTCGCCGCGCTCATCCGGCATGAAACCGTAACCTGGCACGGCACGACGCGGGCGCCGCTCGAAGACCAGCGCGTCTTTCCTCCCATCGAAAGCGGCACGCTGAAAACCTGGATCGGCGTCGGCGGCAGCCCGGAATCGGTGGTTCGCGCCGCGCACTACGACTTGCCCATGATGCTCGCCATCATCGGCGGCGATCCGAAGCGGTTTCTGCCCTATGTCGAACTGTATCGACGCGCGTTCGTGCAAATCGGCAAGCCGGTGCAGCCGATCGGCCTGCACTCGCACGGTTATGTCGCGGACACCGACGAGCAGGCGCGGGAAGAGCTGTGGCCGCACCACAAGGGCATGCGTGACCGTATTGGCGCCGAACGCGGCTGGCCGCCGGTGACGCGAGCGTCCTTCGATGACGAAGCCGATCACGGCTCGCTCTATGTCGGCGCGCCCGAAACCGTGGCGCGCCGGATCGCCGCCACCGCGAAGGCGCTTGGCATCGCGCGTTTCGACATGAAATACTCGTCCGGCACGCTGCCCCATGACAAGCTCATGCGCAGCATCGAGCTTTACGGCACCAAGGTGATGCCGCGGGTGCGGGAGCTGCTGGCGTAGCGCGGCGCTCGATCATGCAGCGAACGGCGCCGAGAGCGGAACCTGGATTTCCTTGATGACCTCCACGTAGGCGGCAAATGAGCCGAGCCGGCTCATTCCGCCTCGTGCAGCCATTTCTCGTTGTCGAGGGCTTGCCGCAGCTGCCGGAACGCGGTGTTCAGGTCGCGTGATTTTCCGGTTCGCGCCGCCTCGACCAGCAAGGCCCGGGCAAAGGTCCAGCGCGGCAGCCGCGCCAGTTCGACCGGCAACTGGCGGTCGATCATATCGACGGCCTGCTCCACGGTGGCGATCACCGGACGCATCCCAGGCGCGCGAACGCGCACGTCCGTTGGCAGGTCCATTATCGGTGTACCGTTTGCTCGCGCCGCCGATGTTACCGGGCGGGCCGGACAAGGCCACAGCGGCCTGATGCATGTGAAAACTCGCGGTGAGGCGCCGTGTTCCAATACGGCGGCGCCCTTCGGCGCCGCCCCCAACCCGGGCCGTCGGCCCTACCATCGCGCCGGACAGCCCGGCACAACCGCGGCAATAAGCGTCAATGAAGCCCGCTTGGGCACATCATCCGCTGGCGCCGGCGCGCATGGTATCCGGAAGCTTTTTGACGCTTTCGGAAATGATCTTGGTCAGTTGCATCACCGACTGGCTCAGCGTGGCGTATTCCATGATCTCGCGTTGAATACGGCTGCCGTCTTCCTGAAGTTTTTCGCGGAGCGTCTGCAGTTCGCCGACCAGATTGTCGAGTTCGCGCGTCGAGGTCCCCGACACCCGGCGCAGCAAGTTGTTGAGGCTGTGGCCGGCCGTCTCATTATCGCTGTCGGGTTGGCGCAGCGCGGTTACGTCGCGCCGGACCAGTTCGCGGATATTGCCTTCGAATTCAAACTCGGTCGGCTTATCGCCTTCGGTGGACCCACGTGGTTTGACGAAGCTCATGATGCATCCCCCTACATTCATCCGCCCGTATCGAGCGGCGACACCGCTCTCATGGCCGCATGAAAATGTGACCACTTCACGGCTTGCTTTACGGCTGGCGTGCGCGTCGGAACCGATTCGCGGGTTTGTCGGCCGGCCTTGCGGCTTAAGTTCCTACCAAGCCGAACTGCGGGCTCGACGGTTCGGCGTGCGTCCGCTTCGCGATACGCCCGGCAAGGCGCGACAGCCTGCCCGCTTCCACCGCCGCCCGCATCGCGTTCGCCATCAGCACGGGATCGCGGGCCTTCGATACCGCGGTATTGATCAGCACCGCCGCACAGCCGAGCTCCATGGCGAGCGTGGCGTCGGAAGCGGTGCCGATGCCGGCATCGAGTATCACCGGCACCGGCGAGCGGGCGCAGACGAGCTCGATCAGATGCGGGTTCGAGACGCCGAGGCCGGAGCCGATCGGCGAGCCCATCGGCATCACCGCCGCGGCGCCCGCGTCGGCGAGCTTGCGGCATGTCACCGGATCCTCGGTGCAGTACGGCAGAACCACGAAGCCCTTCGCCACCAGCGTCTGGGTGGCGCGCACCAGTTCCTCGACGTCGGGATAGAGCAATTCGCGGTCGCCGATCACTTCGAGCTTGACCCAATTGGTGTCCAGCGCCTCGCGCGCCAGCTCGGCGGTCAGCACGGCGTCTTTCGCGGTCTGGCAGCCGGCGGTGTTCGGCAAGAATTTGACGCGGCCCGCCAAGAGATCGATCAGGCTTTCGTCGTCGCCGGCAAGGCTGATGCGGCGGATCGAGGCGGTGACCATCTCGGCGCCGCTCGCCGCGATGGCGTCGAGCATGATTTTTCGGTTGGGATAGCCGGCGGTGCCGAGAAACAGCCGCGAGTTGAATTGCTGGCCGGCAACGACGAGCGGATCGGACATGGTCTTCATTCTGCTTCAGCCCCCTTGCCGGGCGCGCACGATCTCGACCCGGTCGCCGGGACGCAGCGCCGTCGCCGCCCAGGCCGCGCGCGGCACGACAGCGCCGTTGAGCGCCACCGCGATGCCGCGCTGGCCGGTATCGACGGCCTTTTCCGCCAGCAGCGCTTCGAGGGTTGCGGCGGCGAGCGGCTCGTTCTCGCCGTTGATACTGACTTCGCCTTGGCTCATGGCGTTCCCCATCATTCGGCCGCACGCGCCGGCAGAAAACGCTCCAGCCCGAACGGCCGGATTGCCGGATCGACCACGCTGTCGAGAATAAGCCGCGCCATGGCGTCTGCCGTCACCGGCGCCAGCAAAATGCCGTTGCGATGGTGGCCGGTGGCGTAGAACAGGCCTTCGAGCGGCCCAGGTCCGAGGATCGGCGCATCGTCGCGGCTGCCTGGGCGATGGCCGACCCAGATTTCCGCGATCGGCAATTCCTCGATGGCAGGCACCGCGCGCCACGCGGCATCAAGCAGCGCCATCACGCCGCCGGCCGTGACCGTGTCGTCAAAGCCTTTCTCCTCGACCGTGCCGCCGACAATCAGCCGGCCGTCGCGCCGCGGCACCAGATAAGCGCCCGGCGCCCACAGCACATGATTGAGCAGCGGCGCCGCCGGATCCATGCGCAGCGCCAGCATCTGCCCCTTGACGGGACGCACTGGCGGCCGCCGGTCGGGCGGCAGGCCTTCGATGCGCCGCGACCAGGCGCCGGCGGCGAGCACCACGACGTCGGCCGGCACCGTGGTGCCGTCTTCGAGCACAATGGCGGTCGCGCGACCGCCGCGCACCGCGATCTCCTTCACGGCGCGGTGCTCGTGGATCGCGACGCCGGCGCGCTCGGCGGCGATGCGCAAAGCCTGGACGAGCTTGCGGTTATCGACCTGATGGTCCTGCGGGCTGAACACCGCGCCGGCGATCTTTCCGGCCAGATGCGGCTCGCGCGCGCGCGTCGCCGCGGCCGACAGCCATTCCAGGGGCAGATCGAGTTTTTGCCGCTGAAATTCCAGGCGGTGCACCAGTTCGCCCTGGTCGTCCGCAGTCAGCGCCAGAACCAGCGTGCCCTCGCGGCGCAATTCGACGTCGATGCCGCCTGCCCGCAAAAGCTCGTCGGCAAAACCTGGCCAGCGCGCCTGGCTGTCGCGGCCAAGCGCGACCAGGGCCTCTTCGCCGGGCTCGGCCTCGCAGCAAGCCGCCAGCATGCCGGCCGCCGCGTGGCTCGCGCCGGCGCCGGCCCTGCCGCGGTCGAAGATCTGGACGTCGGCACGGCCAGCAAGCCGCCAGGCGATACCGAGCCCGACCACGCCGGCGCCGATGATGACGACCCGCAGTCGGTTGCCGTGCCTTTTGCCGATATGGGAAAGCGGTTCCGTCAGAGGCGTCCCTTCCTGGCATGACCCAGACAGGTTCAATGGGTTTGATCTCAGCCGCACCATGTGGCGCGGCACCCCAGGCCGTTAGGCCCAGCAATAATGGGGGATTTAATCCTCCTCGACAAGGGCGGGCACCGGCCGCCGATGCCGCAGCCGGCGGGCGCAGACGAGCCCTATTATCAGAATGACACCGGCGCCGAGGAGCGGCGGCGCGCTGACGCCGAAATGGCCGAAGGCATAGCCGTAATAGATCGGCCCGATCGCCTGGCCGGTGAAGAACGCCGACGAATGCATCGACAGCGCGGCGCCGCGCGCGGTCTGCGTCAGGTCGGTGACGTGAACCTGGATGCAGTTGTGCAGCATGTAGAAGCCCAGCCCGAACAGCACGAACACGGCGGCCTGGATGTACCAGGCCATGTTCAGCGCGATCAGGATGAAGGCGATGGCGGCGACGGCGGCTCCCGACAGCATCAATTGCCGCTCCGACACGCGGACCACCAGGACCGGCAGCGCCAGCGAGAACAGGATGCCGCCGAGGCCAAATCCAGCGATGACGATGCCCGCATAGGACGAGTGCGTCTGGCC
>Ga0182024_10024602_pt1 | contig 10690 bp, 5 predicted proteins | sample P32metaG_FD_120480 | JGI IMG/M metagenome (GOLD analysis project Ga0182024, IMG submission 120480) | Permafrost microbial communities from Stordalen Mire, Sweden - P3-2 metaG (Illumina Assembly) | ecosystem: Environmental > Terrestrial > Soil > Wetlands > Permafrost | place: Sweden: Stordalen...
CACCATACTCCTCACAACATGACGACCCGCTGGGATGAACTCTTTCAGGCGCTCCGGAATGTCCGCTTACCCGAGCGCGACCGGCAGCGGCAGGCTGAACGTGGTGAAGCCGTGGCTGGTGGCGTGCTTGTTCGCGGCGACCTTGCTTGTGAGCCTGAAGATCCCGGCCTTGGCATTGGCTGGGACGGTGACGGTGATATCGAAGCGGCCGCTGGCGGGCGGCGTGAAGGTCTTTGCGATCGTCGTCTTGCCGCATTCGAGCTGCTGTTCGACGACGACTGGCGCGATCGGCTTGGTCAGCGGGAGCGTGACCTGGCCGGTGAGCGTGACCGCCGTACCCGAGGCCTTCGGCGGTTCCAGCAGCAGGCGCCTGACCAGCTTCAGGTGCACCGAGCGCAGCTTGCCGACCTCGGCGGTGTATCTGGTGTTCAGGTTGTCGCGGATCTTCGCTGGCGGCAGCGGGGCGGTAGTTTCATACTGGCCACCCGCTCCGACGGTGGCGGTGGCGACCTGCTTGCCTTCGTTGAAGAGGATCTTTACCTTCTTCCCGACGAGGCTCTTCGCGGCGCTGCCCCTGATCGCAACGTGCCCACCTTGGATGTAGACGTCGTTGAGGACCAGCTGGCTTGCGCTGCAGCCGAGCTCGAGTTCTTCGATCGCCTTCGGGGTCGAGGCGACGCCGGGCGTGGCGCCGGGGGAGGTGCTGCTCGTGACCGCGGGAAGCTGTGTGGTCGGAGTAGTGCCCGAAGGCGACGTGCCCACAGGAGTCTCTGGTACTTCAGGACCCCTGACGATCGCCAGCGTGTGGCTAGCGTAGGAGCCGCTGGCGATCGCTTCGATCGTGCTCCCAGCCGGCAGGATCGTCGCGACCGGCACGGTCGAGCTGTTGTTCGTACCGTCTCCGAGCTCTCCTTCCTCGCCGTTACCCCAGTCGTAGACCTTCCCGGTCGAGCTGAGCGCGACGCTGTGATGGAGCCCCGCCGCGATCTGGGTGAAGGTCGTGCCCGGCGGGATCGCGCCGGCGGACACTGCCACTGGCACGTCTGAAGCGGTGTTCGTGCCGTCGCCGAGCTCTCCGTATTCGCTTTCACCCCAGGCGTAGAGCTGCCCGGTCGAGCTGAGCGCCAGGCTGTGAAAGCCGCCGGCGGCGACTTGGGCGATCGTCGTGCCCGGTCCGATCGCGCCGGCGGACACCGCCACCGGCACATCCGATTCGGTGTTCGTGCCGTCGCCGAGCTGACCGTAGTTGTTGTAACCCCAGGCGTAGACCTTCCCGGTCGAGCTGAGCGCCAGGCTGCCGTTGATTGCGGCGGAGACCTGGGTGATCGTCGTGCCCGGTCCGATCGCGCCGGCCGACACCGCCACCGGGACGTCCGAGTTCGCGGTCGTGCCGTCGCCGAGCGCCCCGAGGTTGTTGTAACCCCAGGCGTAGACCTTCCCGGTTGAGCTGAGTGCCAGGCTGTTATCAGCGCCGGCGGAAACTTGGGTGAAGGTTGTGCCCGGCGGGATCGCGCCGGCCGACACCGCCACCGGCACATTCGAGTTCGTGGTCGTGCCGTCGCCGAGTTGCCCGTCTTCGTTTTCACCCCAGGCGTAGAGCTGCCCGGTCGAGCTGACCGCCAGGCTGTAGACGTTGCCGGCGGCGATCCGTGTGATCGTCGTACCCGGTCCGATCGCGCCGGCGGACACCGCCACCGGGACGTCCGATTCGGTGTTCGTGCCGTCGCCGAGTTCTCCGGAGAAGTTGCCGCCCCAGGCATACAGCTGCCCGGTCGAGCTGAGCGCCAGGCTATGGCCGCCGTTGACGGCGATCTGAGTGATCGTCGTACCTGACGGGATCGCGCCGGCCGACACCGCCACCGGCACACTCGATTCGAGGGTGGTGCCGTCGCCGAGCTGCCCAATACCGTTCCAGCCCCACGCCAACAGCGAGCCCGACCCGCCATCCGCACGCGCGAACGAGGACCAAGTTCCCAGGCCCATGAGCGCCACGCCAAACAGCAGCACGCCAACAAGCGCCCGCCACCGCCGCGCCCGCAAGCCGACCACCATGCTCCCGCCAGTCCCGACCGTCCGTCCCGACATCTCCACCCCGTCGCTCGTGTGCTGCCCACCGCGGATCACAGCGTATAGCGTCAGGGGCTCGGCGAGATTCCCGGATTGACAACGAGGCGTTTACCCGATGTACTGCCGGGGTGCGTATGCGATCGACGCAACAGCGGCGTCTGAGAACTCATTGCGTCGTGTTCCTGCTCGGCGTGCTTGCCGCCTTCTGTCTCTGGCCGCTTGCTTGCGCGAGCGCGAGCAGCCCGGTGCCAAAGATCACCGCTTCCCCCAACGGCCCCGTGCTGGCGATCGCGACGTTGGGTAACACGATCTATCTCGGAGGCAACTTCTCGCAGATAGGGACCGCAACGGGGACGTGGGCTTCGCTGTCGAGCTCATCGGGTCAGCTCGACCGGGCGATGCCGCAAGTCGCCGGTTCGGACCCCGAGCTCGTCCCGGGTGTCTTCGCCGAGGTCTCCGACGGCGCCGGCGGCTGGTATATCGGCGGCAGCTTCACGTCCGTCGGAGGACTGCCGCGCAACGGCGTGGCGCACATCCTGGCCAACAAGACGGTCGACCCGAGCTTCAATCCGAACGTCGTCGGACAGGTTTATTCGATGGTGCTATCGGGCTCGACACTCTACCTCGGAGGCCTGTTCACGACCGTCAACGGCTCGACCACCCGCAACTTCGCCGCCGCCGTGAACGCGAGCACCGGCACCGCCACCGAATGGAATCCAGACCCGAACAGCAGCGTGGACGCGCTCGCCGTGTCCGGGTCGACGGTCTACATGGGGGGCGAATTCGAAAAAATCAACGGATCGACCGAACGGAGGTTCGCCGCTGCCGTCGATGCGAGCACCGGAACGGCGTCGACCTGGAACCCGAAAATCGAAGGCACCTTCGGCGAGGTGAACGCGCTGGCGGTCTCCGGCTCGACGGTCTACCTCGCCGGCGAGTTCGAAAAAGTCGACGGCCAAGTCCGCGGCTTCACCGCCGCGGTGGATGCGTCGACCGCTGCGCTCAACGGCTGGAACCCGAACCTCAGCCTCAACGAGCTCGGCGGTCGCGTGGACGCAATGGCTGTGTCCGGGTCGACCGTCTACCTCGGTGGGATCTTCGACCACCTCAACGGGGGCTCGGTCGCCCGCGACTATCTCGCGTCCGTCGATGCAACGACCGGCGTGGCCACGTCGTGGAACCCCGAACCCAACAGCAACATCAAAGCGATGGAACTGTCGGGGAGCACGCTGTACGTCGCCGGAGAACTGACCGCGATCAACGGGTCGACGCCACGCGACGATGTCGCCGCGATCGAAACCTCGTCTGGGACGGCGACTTCGTGGAACCCCTCGTTGGGGGGTGGGGGCGTCTACACGCTCGCCGTGTCGGGCTCGAACGTAGGCGTCGGCGGGACGTTCAGCTACACCGAACCGCAAGCCAGGAGCGATCTCGCCGCGATCGACGCCACGACCGGCAAGCTGACGAGCTGGAATCCCGAAGCTAACGGCACAATCAACGCTCTGGCGGTGTCCGGCAACACCGTGTACGCGGGGGGTGACTTCTCGACCGTGAACGGCTCGACCCCACGCAGCCATCTGGCCGCGCTCGACGCCGGCTCCGGGATCGCGACGAGCTGGGACCCCGAGCCCAACAACAGCGTCAACGCCCTGGCGCTCGCCGGCGAAACGCTCTATGCCGGCGGAGCCTTCACGACGGTCGAATCGGGCGCCACCACCAGAGATCGCGCCGCCGCCTTTGACGATTCGGGTGTACTCACAAGCTGGAATCCGAACCTCAACGCGGCCGTCAACAGCCTGGCGATCTTGGGCTCCACCGTTTATCTGGGGGGCGAATTCGAAAAAATCAACGGCTCGACGGCGCGAGACTACGCGGCGGCTGTCGACTCGAGCACGGGCATCGCGACCGCATGGAACCCCAACCCCAACCTGTACGTCACGACGTTGGCGGCATCGGGCTCAAGTGTGTACCTGGGCGGGGGTTTCTCCACCGTCAACGGATCAACGGCGCGAAATCACCTAGCCGCAGTCGACCCAACCAGCGGCACGGCCGACGCGTGGAATCCCAACCTCTCTGGCAGCTTCCCGCCGTCAGCGATAGCCGTGGCGGGCTCGACAATCTACGTCGGCGGTGGTTTTCAGACGGTCAACGGATCGACGCCGCGTGCCAACCTGGCTAGCTTCGACGCGACCACGGGAACGGCCACCGCGTGGGACCCCAGCCCCGACAGCACCGTGACCGCCCTGGCCGTGGGCGCCGACGGCACCGTCTACGCCGGCGGCGACTTCACGAGCTTCCCAACCGAGGCGCAGCCCTACTTCGCCGCCTTCAGCCCCACGGCAGAACCACCGGTTGCAACGACGGAAGCAGCCTCGGCGGTCGCGCAGACCTCGGCGACGCTCAATGCGACGGTCAACCCGGAGGGAAGCGCGCTCGAAGAATGCTTCTTCGAATATGGCCCCACCACCTCCTACGGCTCGACCGCCGCGTGCGGTTCGCTGCCTGGCGGAGCCGTCCCCGTGACAGTCTCGGCAGCTATCGGCGGTCTGAGCGCCGGTCAGACCTATCACTTCCGGATCGTGGCCAAGAGTGCAGCCGGCAGCAATGCCGGAAGCGACATGACCCTCGAAACGTCCGCGCCCACGGCGAGTAGCGGCAATACCACGGGCGGTGGCTCCTCCGCCGGCACCGGCCCCTCGGTTGGCAGCGCCGCCACCACCGGAGGCGGCTCGAGCGAAGGCGTGGCCAGCACGCCGAAGGCCACCGAAGAATTGCTGCTTGGCTGCACGGGGAGCCAGCTGGTGCTCAACGACGTCTACGTCCGTGGCAACCGCGTCACGATCGCCGGCAGCGCCGCCAAGAGCCTCGTGGGCAAGAAGGTCAAGATCCTCTTCGGCAGCGCGAACAAGCAAGTCGCCACCGCCACCGTCCTCGCCAACGGCGAGTACTCCACAACCGCGCCCCTCCCCCCAGCCCGCATCCGCGAAGCCACCACCACGCGCTACACAGCGCAAGTGGGCGGCCTGCGCTCGCTTCACCTAAAGCTCACTCGGCGGCTGCTGCTCGAACCGCCGAAGGCAGCTGGCACGACCGTCACGCTCGCCGGCCAGGTGACGCTCCCCTTGACCAAGCCGATCGCGCCAATCGTCGTCGAACAGCAACTCCAATGCGGCAAGATCAAGATCGTCAAGAGCTTCACGCCGCCCGCCAGCGGACGCTTCCAGATCAGCCTTACCGTCCCCGCCAACGCGAAGGCTGGGATCTTCAGACTCACAAGCAAGGTCGCAGTCAACGCGCACTCCGTCAAGCACGGCTTCACCACCTTCAGCCTGCCGCTTCCCGTCGCGATCGGCTGAAACCCAGCGACACGTCGGGTCGCTGGGCATTATAGTCGCCGCCTTGTCGGGAATTTGCGCTACTCGTGAAGGGGGAGGGCCTGTGGCGGTTCGTCGTTTGCCGCGCGCCGCATCTGCGCTTCTGTGGCTGGTTCTCTGCGGTGCGCTGATCTTTCCGGTGGGCGCGGCGGCGAACCAGGTCTACGTCACGAACCAGAGCAACGAATCGATCTCGGCGTTCTCGATCGGCGCCGGTGGATCTCTGTCGCCGATCGCGTGTACCACCGGCTGCACGACTGAAGTTGACCCCAACGGGGTTGCGGTCAGCCCTAACGGGCGGTTCGTGTATGTCGCTAACACCGGCGGCGAAGGCGGTGAGACCGTCGGGGGCACGATCTCGGTGTTCGCGGTCGAACCGGGCGGAGTGCTGTCAAAGATCCCATGCTCCTCGAATTGCAAGACCGGGGTAGAGCCGTTTGGGGTTGCGGTGACCCCCAACGGGCAGTTCCTCTACGCGGCCAACACCGAGTCGCACACTGTCTCGGCCTTCTCGATCGCTTCCAATGGCTCGCTGTCCCCGATCACGTGCACGACGGGCTGCGAGACCGGATCGTTACCAGAAGACCTGGCGGTGACTCCCAGCGGGCAGTTCCTCTACGTCGAGGACCGCGAAGAAAACAAGCTCTCGGTGTTCTCGATTGCCTCCAACGGCTCCCTGTCGCATATTTCCTGCACAGCAGGCTGCACGACGGAATCAGGTCCCTATGGGCTTGTCGTGAGCCCCAACGGGCGATTTCTCTACACGGCCATCAGCCTCGAAATAGCCGCTTTTGAAATCGGGGCAAGTGGCACGCTCTCCAAGATCCCGTGCCCGTCGTGCACAACGGCAGCGAATCCGAGGGCGCTCGCGGTGAGCCCAAACGGACGCTTCCTGTATACCACGAACAACAACATGCCCAAATCCTCGGTCCCGGCGTTCGAAATCCAGTCGAGCGGCGCCCTGAAGCCGATCGTCAGCTGCGGTTCCTACTGCAAGACCGAAGACGGCGCGGACCCCGAGGGGCTCGCGGTGAGCCCGAGCGGGAAGTTCGTGTACGCCTCGGACCACGAAGACCTCGGACTTACCAAACCGTATGAACACGGCATCGTGAGCGCGTTCGCGATCGGATCGGGCGGCGAACTGTCCCAGCTCGCATGCCCGGAACTGACGTGCGCGATCGGCGAGCTCACGGGCTTCTTCGGGCTGGCGATAACCCCTGACCAGGGTCCGACGGCGGCGTTCAGCGACACGCCGGCGCCCGCCGGCTCGGCCTCGGCATTCAACGGCTCTGGCTCCTCGGCCTCGCCCGAAGTGACCGTGGCAGGCTACGACTGGAGCTTCGGCGACGGGACGAGCGCCCCGAACGCCGGTCCGACGCCGAGCCACGTGTACAGCGCGCCCGGCGCCTACACGGTCACCCTGACGGTGACCGACAGCGCGGGCTGCTCGACCGAAGTGATCTACACGGGGCAGACGGCGAGCTGCAACGGGTCGAGCGCCGCGACCACGAGCCACACGGTGACCGTGCCCGCGTCGGGCTCTGGCTCTGAGTCGTCCGGTTCCGGTGGCGGCTCCGGCAGCGGTGGGTCGTCCGGCTCCGGCGTGAGCACGCTGGTGGGCCCGAGCGGGTCCGGTCCCGTGCTCACCGGACTGAGCGAGACGGAGAGAGCCTGGCGTGAGGGCAAGGCATCGCGCCCCAAGAAGAGTCCGTCCGGAACGATCTTCTCCTTTGACCTCAACGTCGCGGCGAGCGTGACGCTCCAGTTCACCCATACGGCCCCTGGGCGTCGCGGTGGAAAGAGCTGCGTCGCTCAAACGAAGAAGAACAAGGGCAAGCGCCGCTGCACGCGCACGATCATCGCCGGAACGCTGCCGGTCGCGGGGCGGGCCGGGGCGAACGAGGCGCCGTTCGACGGCCTCCTCTCCGGGCACAGCCTGGCGCCCGGTAGCTACACGCTCACAGCCGCTGCGACCGCGCTCGGCAAGCAGTCGGCGCCCGCGACACTGCGCTTCACGATCACGGGTCGGTGAGCGCATCATCTGGCTACCCATGTAGTTCCGGCGGCGCACCTCGGCGCACCTCATTATTTTCTGAGAAACGGGTGCGCCAGCCGTGGGTTGCGCCTGGTGACGGCCAGCAGAGCGCGGTCTCTCACCGTGAGCTCCCGGTCGTCCGCGACCGGTGTCCTCGAGACGCGGTCGGTGTCTTCGTCGCCGAGCACACGGAAGACCATCCACGGGTCGCTCACGCCCTTCAGGGCATGTTCTCCGTGGTGCTCGAAGCTGATCCCGGAACCGACGACGAGGTCCTTGACCGTGCTCGAGACGAGCAGCTCGCTGGATCCTCCCAGCGCCGCGATGCGCGCGCCGATGTGCACGGCGATGCCCGCCAAGTCATCCCCGATCGTCTCGCACTCACCGGTGTGGATGCCGGCGCGGATCGGGATGTTGGCGTGTGCCAGGCGCTCGATCAGCGCCTGCCCGCAGCGAATCGCCCGGGCGGGCCCGTCGAAGGAGGCGAGGAAGCCGTCTCCGGTCGTGGTCACCTCGCGTCCGCGGAAGCGCTCGAGCAGCTCGCGTACCAGGCTGTAGTGCTCTTCCAGCAGCTCGCGCCAGCGGCCGTCGCCAAGCTCTGAGGCTCGCTCGGTCGAGGCGATGATGTCGGTGAACAGCACCGTCGTCAGAACGCGTTCGGGCAGCTGTTCGGCGAGCGGGCTGCGCAGAAATGCTTCGATCTCGCCGACATACCGGTCTACGTCGCCGAAGAATGGGATGTGGTCTACCCCGGGCAGCACGGCGAGCTTTGCACCGGGTATGTGTGAGGCCAGGTACCGAGCGTGCTCGACGGGGATCTGCTCGTGGTCGCGGTGCAAAATGAGCGTCGGCACGCCGATGGTTGGAAGGACATCGCGAACATCGATTTCGTTGGCCATATCAAACAGCGCGTGAGCCATCCGTGGGCTGGCGGCCGAGCGTTCGAAGGCAGCCATACCCTGATGCATGAGAACCCCCTCGGCACTGGGCGCGAACAGGCTCATGAGCTTGCCGGAACCCCACTCCCGCATCGCCTCCCCAACAACCATTCCGGCTTGTACCCCAGCCTCGCCCCCGGAATTGTCCCCCGCGTTCGCCGTGGTGCAGGCGAATGTTCCACACAACGCCAACGCCGAGACACGCTCGGGGTAGATCGCCGAGAACAGGATCGCCAGCGGACCCCCTTCAGACAGCCCGATGATCGCCGCGCGCTTGCTCTGAGCCGCATCCATCACGGCCCGCAGATCGTCCATGCGCTCCTCCAGCGGGGCCGGTCCCGCGACGTGATCCGACAGGCCCGTCCCGCGCTTGTCGAACAAGATCAAACGGCTGAACGACGCAAGTCGCTCGAAGAACCGCTGCGCGCCGGGAATACCCCATTGCAAGTCCAGATGCGAAATGATCCCGGGCACGAACACGACATCGAGCGGGCCCTCGCCGAAAACCTGGTAGGCGATGTTCAACTCGCCGCTGCGGGCGTATCGCGTCTCGGGCAGATCCATGTGTCTCCTGCACCGATCCTACAGGCGCGCAGTGGCTGTGTCTGTTTCCTCTGGGCGGCCCCCGAGCTCCGCGTAGCGCGCCAGCATCGCCGCGTCGTCGTCGTAGTCGTACAACTCGACGCTCACGCCACGGCCGCCCTCCACCACTGTCACGTTGCCAATCAGAAACTCGAACTCGCCCGCTTGTCTGCCGATGCCCCTGTAGCCGAGCCGCGTCGCGATCACGCGCTCGTCGCACGCGAGCACATCGTCGATCTCAACACGGATGTCGGGTGACATCGAGAAGAGGGATCGCATGCCCTCCCGGTAGCCGTCCAGACCCCGCATCTCCTCCCACCCAAGCGCGCGATGGTCCACCAACGTCCAGTCCTCGGCATGCAATTCGAGCAGCGCCTGTAGATCGCGTGCAGCAAAACGCCTGACAACCTCCGTGCAGTAGCGCTCAGGCGGCAGCTCGCCGAGCGAGCGCTGCCCGCCCCCCAACTCCGCGTAGCGTGCCAGCATCGCCTCGCGGTCCTCAGACTCGAACTGCTCCCAGCGGACGGCGCGACCCGACTCGATCACGCTCACGGCCCCGACGGGAAGCACGAACCTTCCCCCGCCCGTTGCTTTGCTTGTCGTGCCCTGCCAGTTCAGTCGCAGCGCGATCACACGCTCATCGCACGCAAGCACCTCCTCCACCTCGACACGGATATCGGTACTGCCCGCCCAGGACGTGCGCAAGTGCGCCGCGGCGCGCTCCTGACCACCTGTCTCCCAGCCAAACCTGCGACGGTCAAGGAACTCGCAACCCTCGGCGGCGAACAGGGCAAGCGCCGGGTCGAGCTCACGCGCCGCGAACAGCCGCGCATATCGCGCCCACCAACGCTCGGGCGCACGGTCACCCAGCGCCGCGAGGCCCCCGCCGAGCTCCAAGCGCGCGGCCGTGTTCATCGTGTCCCCGACAAGGATCTCCTGATCCTCACCAACCACCAGCTCGCCCGTGTTCACACCCGTCCGCATCGCCAAGCGCACACCCCAGCCGCGCTCGAACTCATCCCCCAACTCGGCCAGATCCGACACCATCGCCGCGGCGGCACGAACGGCGCGCAGCGCGTCGTGCTCGCCCACGCCGCGAGCGCCGAAGACCGCCACGACGGCATCGCCGATGAACTTCGCTACCTGCCCCCCGTGCGACTGCACCACCGAGCGCATCGCTTCATAGAAACGCTCCATCACCCGCCTCACCGACTCGGCATCCAGCGACTCCTGAAGCTCAGTCGAACCGGCGAGATCCGCGAACACCACCGAGACGACCCTGCGCGCACCGCTTGGCGGCTCCCGCGCGCCGGCCACCGGAGCGCCGCAGGCATCACAGAACTGCGCGCCCGCCTCGACCGCCGCCCCGCAGAAGGAGCACGAGGGGACCAGCCCGTCGCCGCAGACCGCGCAAAAGCGCGCACTATCTCGATTCGCGTGGCCGCAGCTGGCGCAGTTCAACGGTGTCATGCTTTCGCCTCGCGCATGTTCTCACGGCGCGCGTCTGAGAAGCGGGCGCGTCGAGAAGACGCGCAAAGCCACTCCCGCCCGGACGGGCCGAGCGCTCGCCGCTGACCGGCCCGCGGCCATCGAAGTTTCGGTTATCGCCGTGGGCCGAAAGCCTCAGCCATCCGGGCGTTCAATAACTGCTTCACGAGTTTCTTCGGCAGCGGCTGATCGACGGGGAAGTGCAG
>Ga0182024_10024603_pt1 | contig 10690 bp, 10 predicted proteins | sample P32metaG_FD_120480 | JGI IMG/M metagenome (GOLD analysis project Ga0182024, IMG submission 120480) | Permafrost microbial communities from Stordalen Mire, Sweden - P3-2 metaG (Illumina Assembly) | ecosystem: Environmental > Terrestrial > Soil > Wetlands > Permafrost | place: Sweden: Stordalen...
CCGACTGGGCAGGCTTCGTGCTGTTCACCGCGGCACTGTCGTTCCTGGTCTACGGGCTGATCGAATCCAACCAGCGGTCATTCACCGACGGCCTGGTGCTGGGCTGCCTGGTGGCCGCGGCCGTCCTGCTGGTGGCCTTCGTCCTCATCGAGCGGCGGATGGCGCACCCCATGTTCGACCTCAGCCTGTTCCGGCTGCCGACGTTCACCGGCGGCAGCGTCGCGGCGTTCGGCCTGAGCGCGTCGATCTTCGCGATGCTCCTCTACCTCGTGCTCTACCTGCAGGACATCCTCGGGTACTCGCCGCTCGGCACCGGCGTGCGGGTCATGTTCCTGTCCGGCGCCATCCTGGTCAGCGCCACGGTGGCGGGCCGCCTGACGTCCAAGGTGCCGATCCGCTGGCTCATCGGGCCTGGGCTGCTCCTCGTCGGGGTGGGCCTGCTGCTGATGCGCGGGCTCAACGCCGGGTCGGGCTGGACCCACCTCATCCCCGGGATGATCCTGGGCGGGCTCGGCGTCGGCCTGGTCAACCCGCCGCTCGCCTCGACCGCGGTCGGCGTGGTCCAGCCGCAGCAGGCCGGCATGGCCTCCGGCATCAACTCCACGTTCCGGCAGGTCGGGATCGCCACCGGCATCGCGCTGCTGGGCACGCTGTTCTCCAACAAGGTGGCCGATGAGGTCCGGGCCCGGATCGCCGCGGTGCCGCCCCTGTCCCACCAGGGGCCGAAGATCGCCTCGGCCGTCCAGTCCGGCGAGATCGGCCAGGTGATCGCGAAACTGCCTGCGCAGCTCCGGCCGACGGTGGCCACGATCACCCGCGCCGCGTTCACCAGCGGGCTGAACCACATCCTGCTGGTCGCGGCGATCATCGCCCTGGCGTCCGCCGTGATCTCCCTGGTCACCATCCGCACCAGGGACTTCGCCCAGCAGAGCTAGCCCCGCCGCCGGGCCGCAACGCTGCCGCGACCGTGAACCAAGATCCGCTTCTTCCGTAGGCAACCTTTCGATGCCGAGCCACCGATGACTTAGCGGGCCGGCCAAGGTCTATAACTGCAGACTGCAGGCTGCGAACATGATCAGTGAGGAGACCCATGACCGCCGCTGCCCTACCGCCCGTCGCCGACGCTGACACCTGGCAGCGCCAGCTCGACGAACTGCGTGCCCGGGAGAAGGCCGCGACCCGGGAACTCGACGCGATCGCCGCGCAGCGCCGGCGGCTGCCGATGGTCAAGATGCCCGACTACACCCTGGAGGGTGAGCAGGGCCCGGTCCGGCTGGCCGACGTCTTCGGCGGCAAGTCACAGCTGGTCGTCTACAACCACATGTGGTTCCCCGGCGAGCAGTGGCAGTGCCCAGGCTGCACCGGATTCACCTCGCAGTTCGCCCGGCTGGAGTTCCTCGACGACTACAACGCCCGGTTCGTCATCGTCACCCAGGGCCCGATCGACGAGGCACTCGCGTACCAGCAGCGGGTCGGGAACAAAATGACCTGGTATTCCACGGCGAACAGCCCATTCGGCAGCGACGTCGGCGCACCGCCCGGCGGCGGGTTCGCGGTCAATGTGTTCCTGCGCGATGCCGACACCGTGTATCGCACCTGGCACACCAGCGGCCGTGGCACCGAGCAGCTCAGTTACGCCTTTGCGCTGGTCGATCTGCTGCCCTACGGGCGGCAGGAGGAGTGGCAGGACTCGCCCGAGGGCTGGCCGCAGTCGCCCACCTACAGCCGGTGGGCCAGCTCCGAAGACATTGCCGCGCTCTACGGCCCAGATGCGTGAGCATGCTGCCTGCATACGGACAGGGCCGCGCCCCCCGGGCGCGGCCCCGCACGATTCACCTGGTCAGGACTTCGGCATGAGCACAGAACCGATGATGTAGACGGTGGCGTTGGCGGTGGTCACGCCACCGCAGACCACCTTCGCGCCGTTGACGGTGTAGGTGGAGCCCATCTTGGCCAGCGTCACCTTGCCGCCCTCGAGGGTCTTGGCGGACATCCCCGAGGCAAAGTCGCCGGTCGTGACCGTCGAGCCCACCACGTGGTAGGTGAGGATCTTGGTCAGCTCGGCCTTGTTGGCCAGCACCTTGCTCAGCGTGGCGGACGGGATCTTGGCGAACGCGCTGTTGGCCGGCGCGAACACGGTGATGCCCTTCGCCGAGTTGAGCGTGTCAACCAGGTTGGCCTTCTTGACCGCCGTGACCAGGGTGGACAGCGCCGGGTTGTTCGACGCCGCGGTGGCCACCGGGGCGGTGGACATGCCTGAGAAGCTGCCGGCCCCGGAGGACGGGACCGCCGAGCAGGCCGGACCGAACGGCTTCGACGCGGTCTGCGCCGACTGGGTGGGCATGGCCGACGCGGAGGACGACGACGAGGACGGCGTGCTCGACCCTGAGCTCGCCGAGGTGCCACTGGAGCCGCACGCGGCGGCACCGAACGCGAGACCGGCGGACAGGACGGCGATGGCCGGGACCTTGTACTTCATTTCCTGGACTCCTCATTCTTTGGGTTGGTGGAACATCTGGGGGTGAAGCAGGCGCCGGAGGGCTAGGTGACGGTCACCGTGACCGTGTCCCAGCCGGTGGCGCCGTTGGGGAAGATGGGCACGCGGCGGGAGGGCTGCGTGGCGTGGGTACCGTCGGTCGCCCGGACCGCGAGCGTGTGCAGCCCGGGCGGGGCGTCCCACTCCCACGCCCATTGCCGCCAGGTGTCGATGCCGGGTACGGCCGCCAGCCGGGCCGGGTTCCAGGGCCCGTTGTCCGCCCGGACCTGGACCGCGTCGATGCCGCGGTGCGGGGCCCAGGCCACCCCGGCCACTGCGGTCCGGCCCGCCTTGACCTGGGCCAGGGGCCGGGGCACGTCGATCCGCGACTCGGTCTTGATCGGCGCGCGGGTTGAGTAGCCGCGCTGCACCCAGTACGACTTCTGCGCGAAGGTGGTGATCTCCAGGTCCACCACCCACTTCGTGGCGGACACGTAGCCGTACAGGCCGGGGACCATCATGCGGGCCGGGAATCCGTGCGCGACCGGGAGCGGCTGCCCGTTCATGCCCACCGCGAGCAGCGCGTCCCGGCCGTCCACGACGGTGTCGATCGGGGTGCCGCAGGTCCAGCCGTCGGCCGAAGTGCTCAGGATCTGGTCGGCGCCTCGCGTGACCCGGGCCTCCCGCAGCAGGGAGGCGAGGCTGGCACCGAGCCACCGGGCATTGCCCACGTACGGGCCGCCGACCTGGTTGGATACGCAGGCCAGGGTGATGTCGGCCTCGGTGAGCGGCCGCTTCAGCAGCTGGTCGAAGGTGATGTCCAGCTCCCGCTCGACCATGCCGTGCACCCGGAGGTGCCACCCCTCCGGCGGGACCTGGGGCAGGCTGAGCGCGGTGTCGACCCGGTAAAAGCTCCCGTTGGGCGTGGTGAACGGGCTGATCCCGGGAACGGCCAGCTGCGCGCCGGCCGGCGGCCGTGGCCCGGTGACCGCCGGGCGGGGAAGCGTGATCCCGGAACGCGCCGCGCTCACGTTGAACCGGGACAGGAGAACCTGGCCGGCCCCGCCCCCGGCGACGGCGATGGCGGCGGCCCCGGCCGCAGTGAGGAGGAACCGGCGGCGATCGGGGGTACCGGAACCGGGATCTTCGGCCTGAGGGCCGCCCGCGCCGGGATCACCGCAGCCGGCGGACGGCGCTGCTGGCCGTCCCCCGCCGGGCTGGCCAGCGGGGCGGGACGCGACCACGATCGGATCCGTTGGGGAAAGAACGTGCTCACGCCCGGGAGACGGGGCAGCCGCGGCGCGGAGCAGCAAGAGCAGCACGAGCGCGCCGGCGGCCACGCCCACGAGGGTGGGGATCGCGTCGGCCGGCCCGGAGACCGGCCTGGTCTCAACGGCGGCGATGCCGATGGCGGCGAAAACGGCCAGCCCGGCCAGCCCGTAGGCCAGCCGGCGGCGGGCCAGGATTCCGGTAAGCATGGCGAAAAGCGCGAGCACGACGTAGATCCCGGCGAGCAGCACGGTTTTGTCGTGGCTGCCGAAATGCTGGATGGCGAAGTCCTTGACCGGGATCGGCGTCAGGTCGATGGCCGCGCTGCCGACCGCGATGACCGGCTCCCCCGCGGACCCGGTAAGGCCCGCCACTAGCTGGGCCACGCCGATCGCAGCCGCTGCGGCCAGCAGTCCGGTCAGGGCGCCGATCGCGGCGGTCCCGAGGAGGTCCCGCATCCGCCGTGCAATTTCTTTAATCATCACGAGGGAATTCGGGCTGGGCACGTTTCCAGATTGGGGGGCCCCGGATAAACATCGCATTCCGAAGCGTTATTAGCGTCACACCAATCCGCACGCCGGAGCGCCCCGAATAACCCTCTCCGAGCTTGGCTAATATTGTTCCGTGAAAGCAGATGATCGCGGGCATTCCGATCCCTACCGGCTGGAGCGGTTCGTGGCCGCGCAGGACGCCGGCGGGACCTACAGCCGGGCTATGGCGGAGCTGCGGGCCGGCCGCAAGGTGAGCCACTGGATGTGGTTCGTGTTCCCCCAGATCGCCGGCCTCGGCCGGAGCGCGACGGCGCAGGAATACGCGATCTCCTCGCTGGACGAGGCCCACGCCTACCTGCGCCATCCGGTGCTGGGGCCGCGGCTGGCCGACAGCGCCCGCGTCCTCACCGAGGTGACAGGCCGCAGCGCGGACCAGATCTTCGGCGGCCTGGACGCGCAGAAGCTGCGCTCGTCCATGACCCTGTTCCTCCGGGCCGGCCCAGACGGCCCAGCGGGGTTCGCCCAGGTCCTCCGCCGGTACTTCGACGGCCAGCCGGACCCCGCGACCGACCGGCTGCTGGGCGCGGGGGCGTAGCGGCGCCGCGACCCGCCCGTGGCCCGCCCGCGCTGACCAGGCATCATGGTCCCCGTGGCGAACCGGATCCTCATCGATCTCGGCCCGCTACGTGAATCCCGGGGCTTCCGGCTGCTGTTCGCCGGCCAGTTCGTGGAGGTGTTCGGCAGCCAGCTCACCGCGGTAGCCATCCCGTTCCAGGTGTACGCGCTGACCCGGTCCTCGCTCCAGGTGGGGCTGGTCAGCCTGGCCCAGCTGGTGCCGCTGATCGTCGGGGCCCTGATCGGCGGCTCGCTGGGCGACGCGCTGGACCGGCGGCTCATCCTGCTGGCCGGGTCGGTGCTGCTCGCGCTGACCAGCGGCGGCCTGGCCGTGAACGCGCTGGCCGCGCACCCGTCACTGATCGCGCTGTATCTGGTCAGTGCGGCCGCGGCCGGCCTGGCCGGGGCCTCCTCCACGGCCAGCAACGCCGCGGTTCCCGCGCTGGTCGCCCCCCGGCACCTGGTCGCCGCGTTCGCGGCCACCCAGGTTGTCGACCAGGTGGGCCTGGTGATCGGGCCCGCCCTGGCCGGGCTGCTGATCGGCGCCGTGCACCTGGAGTGGGTCTACGCCAGCACGGCCGTCATCTACCTGCTCACCGCGCTGGCCGCGGCGCGCATGCCGCCCATCCCGCCCGCCCCCGGAGCGGGACGCCCCGGGCCCGGCGCCGTGCTGGAGGGCCTGCGCTACCTGCGCGGGCGGCAGGCCATGCAGGGCGCCTACCTCATCGACGCCAACGCCATGGTGTTCGGCATGCCCCGGGCCCTGTTCCCGGCGCTGGCCGTCTCGGTGTTCCACGGCGGGGCCCGCACGCTCGGCTACCTGTACTCCGCCCCGGCCGCGGGCGCCCTGGCCGGGGCGCTGCTTACCGGGTGGCTGGCGCGGATCCACCGGCAGGCCTGGGCGGTGATCGTGGCCGTGTGCGTGTGGGGCGCGGCCATCGTGGCGTTCGGGCTGGTGCACGTGCTGTGGGCCGCGCTGGCCCTGCTGGCGGTGGCCGGCTGGGCCGACGTGATCTCGGCCGTGCTCCGCTCGACGATCCTGCAGACCTCGACGTCGGAGGAGTTCCGGAGCCGGACCTCCGCCGTGCAGATCGCCGTGGTCACGGGCGGGCCGCGGCTCGGCGACCTGGAAGCCGGCGCCGTCGCCACCCTGATATCGACCGAGTTCTCGATCGTGTCCGGCGGCCTCGCCTGCATCGCCGGGGCCGCCGCGCTGGCCGGGCTGCTGCCCGGCTTCCGCCGCTACGACCGGCGCGCCGCGGCCGGCCGCCCCGCGGGGCCCGGGGACCGGGCGGCGGGAGACGCCGTTCATCCGCCGGGGCCCGCGGACCCGGATGCCCCCTGATTTCCCATCCGCGCCAGGCGCACCACGTCTTCCGCAATAACCACGCCCGCGAAGGCGGCGGCGCAATCTTCTTCGTCAGCGACAACAACTCCGGATGGCTGACCATCAAGAACTCGACGCTGCGCGGCAACCCGAGCGCGGTCTTCTGGACGCGCCCGTACCCCGGCCTCTTCTTCCACAGCTCCGGGCACCCCCGGGTGGTCAACTCGGCCATCGGCTGAGGCCCAGGGCCAGCCGCCCGCTGTGGTAGCAGGCTGGCCGTCCGGCCGGCTCAGTCCTGGGTCACCACGTAGATGCCGTAGATCACGCCCGGGATGTGGCCCAGCAGCTGCAGCAGGAAGGCCCAGAGCACCCGGCGGGTCAGCCCCTCGTGGAGGAGCACGGCCAGGAACGGCAGGAAGAAACACAGGATGATCAGGAGAACCTTGACCACAGTCGGACCGACCTTCCGGGGACGCTGAACCGTCGCGTCCCCCAGGTACCCGCACAAGCCATCGCAAACCGGGGAGCGACGCGGCTCATGGTGCGCTAGAGAGGGGACGTGGCGAATCTGCTGATCGACGAAGGCTCCGTGACGGTCGCGCTCAGCACGGCGGAGAAGTTCGAGGCGCTGCACGGTGACGTCGTGCTGCCCCGGTCGTCGGTGCGGGGCGTGCGGGTGGTCCAGGACGGCATGCAGGAAGTCCACGGCCTGAAGATGCCGGGCGCCAGCTTCCCCGGAGTGATCATGGTCGGGACCTGGCGGGACGACGACCGGGTCACGTTCGCGGTCTGCCACGGCCGGCGGCCGGCGGTGGTGCTCGAACTGGCCGGCCAGCCGTATGACCGGGTGGTGGTCACGGTCGACAATCCCCAGGAAGCGCTGGACGCCTTCGGGTAGGACATCTCAGTGTAATTTTGTAATCATGGAGACGATTTTCCAGCACGCCGGGGGAACCCCCGCCCTGCATCACTTCGTCGAAGTCTTCTACACCAGCGTGCTCGCCGATCCGCTGCTCCAGCCGCTGTTCGGTACGGGCCAGCCCGGGCACGTGGAGCATCTGACCGCGTTCGAGGCAGAGTCGTTCGGCGGCCCGGACGACTTCACCCGGCAGCTGGGCTTCGCCCACCTGATCGACGTGCACCGCGGGCTGCAGATCACCGAGCCCCAGCGGCAGCGGTTCGTGCACCTGTACCTGGCCGCCGCGGACGCGGCCGGACTGCCTGACGATCCCCCGTTCCGTGAGGCGCTCCGGTCACACGTGGAGTTCGGCTCCCAGGTGGCCATGCAGAACTCCCGGGCCCGGACCGACGACGAGCTGCATCCGCTGCGCGAGGTGCCGAAGTGGCAGTGGCCTGGGCCGCAGGCACCGTGACCCGCCAGCCGCCGGTGCTCAGTGGCAGGCGGTGGTGGTCAGCCGGCAGAAGCAGGAGGCGGTGACCGGCACGTCGGCGCGCGCCGCGGCGATCGTGAGCTGCTGCCCGATGATCGCGGCCTGCTCGTGCTTGCCCAGCCTGGTCAGGCATTCGTGGTAGCCGTGCAGGCTCCACACGTTGCCGGGGTGCTGGCAGGCCCGGGCCAGCGTCCCGTCCAGCCCGAGGTCGGCGCGGTACACCGCCTCGGCCTCCTGCACCCGGTCCTGTTCCAGCAGCAGGGCACCGTAGGCGTGCCGGGCCGGCTGCATCCAGCCCCACGGCTCGTCGTAGGGCAGCCCGTCGTCCAGGTCGATGCTGCGGCGCAGCGCCGCGAAGGCCGCGTCATGGTGTCCCCGGCGGTATTCCAGCTCGCCGTCCAGCATGGCCGCGGCGACCTGGAGGATGTCCTGGCACGTGTTGTTGAACAGGGTGCGGGACTCAGGCACCCGGGTCACCGCGCCGGCGAACCGGCGGCGCTCGCCGTCCGCCTCGTCGACCTGGCCCGTCGCAGCCAGCGCGACGCCCTTGGCGTAGTGCATCATCGCCGTGGTCACGCAGTACAGGCCCGGGTCCGCGGGCAGCGGCGCGGCGATGATGTCCGCCCACCGCCCGAACCTGATCAGCACGTGCATCCTCATCGGCACGAAGCCCTCGAGCCAGTCCGCCATCGGCGGGACCTGGACCCGCAGCAGGTCCCCGGGGATGGCCGCGGCCAGCTGGTCCGCCGTGTCCAGCGCGACCTGCGCCTGGCCCAGGAACATCGCACCGTAGATCTTGAAGTGGTAGTCGTGCGCCCGGTACAGCGTGTAGAAGTTCATCCCGCCGCGGCGGGCCCGGAACTTCTCGTCGGCCGCGATCGCGGCGGTGTTGGACGACACCACCCGCGCATAGTCCCCGCACAGCACGTCGAGGTGCGTCGGCATGTGCCGCAGGTGGCCAGCGTCCGGCACCAGGTCGCGGAGCAGGTCACCGGCGTGGAGGGCGGCTTCCGGGGTGGGCGACATCTCCATCAGGTGGATGTACATGTGCAGGACCCCGGGGTGGGCCTGCCCGCCGGGGCGGCCCAGGGCCCGCTCCAGCACGGCGCGGGCCTCGGCCGTGGCCGCCCCGCTGGACGGCTGCCCGGTCGCCTGGTCCCACAGGTCCCACGGGGTGAGGTTCATCAGCGCGTCGGCCAGCAGCGCCGCCACATCCAGGTCATCCGGGTAGGACTGGTACACCTCGCGCATGGCGTCGGCGTATCCCGTGTTCCACGGGCCGCAGTCGGCGGCGGGCGTCGCGGACGGGTACCGGGCGGCCACGGCGCGCACCAGCGCGCGCTCGACGGGCGCGGCCCCGGTGCTGGCGGCCCGCGCGGCGGCGTCCCGGGCGGCGCTGAACGCCCGCGACACCGAGGAGGCCAGCTCGGCCTGGCCGAAGGCCTCCCAGGGCTTGTTGTAGTTAGGTCCCAGCGCGTAAGCCAGTCCCCAGTACCCGAGCGCGCAGCCGGGGTCGGCCTCGATCAACCGCTCGAAACAGGCCACGGCCTCCTCGTGGTTGAACGCGTACGCCCATACCAGGCCACGGCTGAACCAGAGCTGCGCGGCGGGAGATGAGGTCGTCACCGGCCGGGTGTAATCACCGAGATCGAAGTACTCGCCCATCAGCAACTCCCCCGGCCCGCCCGGCCGGGGGCGTGCCACGCGTCCTGCCGAGTATGCCAGCCGGGGCCGCTACCGCGGCGACACGAGAGCGGTGATGCCGGGGACCCTGGCCGGCGCGGGGGTGGGCGTGACCCGCGGCACTGGCGTGGCGGGGACCTGGCCGTGGCCGGGCCGCGGGGCCGGGATCAGCGTGCCAGGCGCATGGCCGCGGATGTAGATGGGCGTTCCGCCCCCCTGGCTGATCCTGATCTGCTGGTACAGCAGGTTGGCCACGTCCACTGGCACCCGCACGCAGCCGTGCGAGGCCGGCTTGAGCGGGATGGGCACGTCGCCGTGAATGGCGAAGTTCGTGCCGATGAAGAAGACCGCGTTGTACATCCGGCCGAGAGCGACGCGCAGCCATCCGGCCACGAACAGGCGGGCCCGGTAATTCCCGGCCGGGGTGAGGGCCGGGCCGCAGGTCCCGCCGCCCGGGCAGCGGTAGTAGTAGCCTCCGCCCGCCGAGATGTGCGTGATCAGCCGGACCTGGCCGTGCTGGTACAGGACCAGCACCTCCGCCGGCAGGTTGACCTCGATGCGCGTGCCCCCGCCGCCGGGCACGAGCACCTGCGGCAGCCGGGGACGGGCCAGGGCCTGCTGCATGGCCGGGCCGACATCGTCGGCGGCGGCGGAGGTCGGCAGCCCCTGCACTTCCTTGAAGGCCCAGACGGCCTCGAGCGTGTCCGTCCCGAACCGGCCGTTGACCGGGCCCGGGTAGTAGTGCAGCTGGGCGAGCCGCTGCTGGAGGGTGCGGACCGCGGTGCCCGCCATCCCGGGGCGCAGCGTCCTGGTGAACGGCGCAGCGATCCAGGACTGCTCCCGCACCTGGGCCGTGGGGCCGGCGGGCGGCGGGATGGCCGCCTGGGCGGTCGCGGCCTGGCTCAGCACCCCGGCCGCCAGGGTGAGGACCGTCCCGAGAACGGCTGCGGCGGCCCTGCTGGCCGGGCATCCGGGATGGCGGGACCGGGAACGGGGGCCGGGCCATGGCGGGCTCATGCGCGATGTCCTCTCTTGTTCGCGTGGCCCTCAGCCCGTCATGGCCGCACGCCGGGACATCGTCATGCGGGATCAGTCCTGGATCGCGGGGAGTGGGGGGGCGGGGGCGCCAGGCAGCTTGATAACCGAAAGTATCACTCTGATTACACTCCGTCGACAGGATTCGCCGGTTCCGCCACCGGTTCCCGAGGCCTGTGCGAGCGTCAGCGGGGACTATGGCTGGATGAGCAGCGAACGGGTGCTTGGCGTCGATGCCTGCCGGGCTGGCTGGGTCGGGATCGCCCTTTCCAAGGGTGATCCGCGGCCCTACGTCGCGCCGACGATCCGGGAACTCACCGAGCAGGCGACCGCGGACGGGCCCCTCGGGGTCGTCGCGATCGACATCCCCATCGGCCTGGCCGATACCGGTCGGCGCCGCGCG
>Ga0182024_10024604_pt1 | contig 10690 bp, 11 predicted proteins | sample P32metaG_FD_120480 | JGI IMG/M metagenome (GOLD analysis project Ga0182024, IMG submission 120480) | Permafrost microbial communities from Stordalen Mire, Sweden - P3-2 metaG (Illumina Assembly) | ecosystem: Environmental > Terrestrial > Soil > Wetlands > Permafrost | place: Sweden: Stordalen...
AGTAAATGGATGTCCAATCTCCATCGTGCCGACTATTATGTCCGGAACTCGCTACTTTACCAAGGCCACCGAGCCTCTCGCGACTTGTGTGGAACAACGAGCGCGGAGCGTGAGGACTACACTGGGGAGAAAACCCATGCGTCTGCTGCCCCTGGGCGATCAAGGACTCCTGGCCTATTGCGATGACGAAACGTCGGCCCTCAACCTGGCCGTGCGCGTTCGGCAGCGCAAGCATCCCTGGATCCTCGATGTTGTCCAGGCCTACACCAGCGTCGCCTTCTTCGTCGATCTTCACCAGATCGACTTCACCCAGGCGACCAACCATCTCATGGAAGCCAACCCTGCCGGGGCCGAAAAGGCCCAGGAATTCGTGGGCAAGCTCCACGTCATCCCCTGTTGCTACGAGATGGGGCTGGATGTGGCCCGCGTGGCCCAGGCGGCGGCTCTGTCTGCCGACGACGTCATTCGTTTGCACTCGGAACAGATCTATACCGTGTACGCGATCGGGTTTTGTCCCGGGTTTCCGTACCTGGGGTATTTGCCCAAGGAATTGAGCGGTGTGCCCCGGCTCGAATCGCCGCGCGTGCGCGTCGAGGAAGGAAGCGTCGGCTTGACGGGCCGGCAGACCGGCATCTACACCGAAGCGCGTCCCGGGGGCTGGAACATCATTGGACGCACGCCTTTGCAGCTGGTGTGTGTGGCCGACGGGTATTTTCCGTTGCGTACCGGGGATCGGGTGAGTTTTCGACGGATCGATGAACGGGAGTTTCGGGAATTGGCGGGGGCCAGGCTCGAGGTTTAGCCGCTTGCGGCTTGGCGTACGCTACGCCGCAAGCGGCTCAAAAACAAACGCGATTGCGCCCTTCGCGCTTGGCCTGGTAGAGCTTTTCGTCGGCCTGGCGAATCAGGTCCACCGGCAGCGTGCTGGTTTCGCCGAGCGTCGTGGCCACGCCGGCGCTGATCGTGACCGAGTAGCTCTTCTCTTCATAGACGAACGGATCCTGGTTCACGACCCGCAGCAGCCGTTCGCCGAGGCTGACGGCGCCTTCGCTGGTCGTCTCGGGCAGCACCACCGCGAACTCCTCGCCGCCATATCGGGCGAACAGCTCTTCCTTGCGAATCGTGCCCTTGATGCGGGCCGAGATCTCGCGCAGCGTGAAGTCGCCGCCCAGATGGCCCAGGTCCTCATTGATGTCCTTGAAGCGGTCGATGTCGATCATGATCAACGACAAGGGCCGGCTGTAGCGCGACGACCGGGCCAGCTCGCGGTCGAGGAATTCGAGGAAGTAGCGTTTGTTGTGGATGTCGGTCAGGGCGTCGATGATGGTGAGGCGATAGATTTCCTCGTGATATTCGTTTTCGACGTTGCCGCCCATGAGGAAGCGATAGATGCAGTTGCCGACGCGCAGATAGTCGCCGTCCTTGAGCTTGTACATGGAGGCCGGCACATCGTTGACGTAGGTGCCGTTGGTGCTCTGCAAATCGACAGCGTAGTAGCCGTCGATGCCGGGCTGGATGCGGGCGTGCTTGCGGGACACGGAGTGATCGTTGATGCGAATCTCGCAGTCGCTGCCCCGGCCCAGGACGAGAGGAGTGTCGCCGAGCGGATAGCGAGTGCCCATGCCGGGGCCGGTGGGGTAAATGTGCACGAGACAGGCGCTGCGGTTCGTCATGGAGACGGGGCGATCCGGCGCCGTCACCCAGGTTTCGGTCACTTTATCGGGACTGGAAGTGGTCATGTTGCACGAGCCCGGAGTGAAAGATGGAAGCACGGCCACGCATTCGTGACGGAGCCATTCTCCCTTCCTTCACTACTTTAGTTCACTTTTCATCATATTGCCAGCAAATCCGTCAAAAAAGGCGAGCCGGATGTTTATGCGGGCCTGGTGATGATTATTCCCCTGGGGCTTGGGAAAGCCAGTAGAGAATTGTTTTCAGCTCGAATGGCTTCATCGTCGGCCGCAAGGAAAGAATCCTCGCCGCGATGCCCGTCAGATGCGGTGCGGCCCAACTCGTGGCGGCATCCTGGGCGAACGGCCCCAGATAGCCGCGCGCGTGAGCCTGGAACTCGACCTGTTCGTGCAACCCATAGGCGAAGTCCAGCGGTTGATCGAACAGCTTCTTGTCCACGGAAAGGAGCGGCGGCGCGAACAGGGCCGGGTAACTGCGCGTCAATGGGTGATCATTGTGGGCCGCGGCGACGACAAGCACATCCTTGAAATAGGCGTCCTCGATGGCCCGCAAAAACTGCTGGCGGCGCGGCAGCTGCTGCAGACGCTGTTCCGTGACGCCCAGGGACAGATTGACGATCTTCACGTGCCAGACGTCCACCGCCCAGCGCAGGGCCTTGATCACCACCTCGACTTCGCTGCTGCCCTCGGGGCCAAAAATGTCCGCGGAGAACAGCTTTACCTGGGGGGCGAGGCTAAGGATGATGTCGGCGACGGTGGTCCCATGCGGCGTGCTTTGCTTGCCTTCGTAAGCCAACGGCTCGGGATGGATCGCGGTGAAGATGCCGCCCTCGATCGGCAGGATCTCCTGACCCAGCCCGCGATACTTTTGTTCGAGAACCGTTCGCTCGATGCCGCTGTCGATGACGGCAACGGCAACGCCGGCTCCGGTCGCCCGCGGATCGCGCAGCAATCGCTCCGGCGTGATCAGGGCAAGGATTTCGTCGAAGACGTTCATGAAAATCTCGGACCGACCCGTGCATCCGTTTAGCCGCTCGCCTCTGGCGAGCGCGGTTGTGCCTCCGCGCTCGCCGGAGGCGAGCGGCTAAACACTACTCCCGCGTTGTTTGATCGAGCAATCGTTGCGTATTCTGCACCAGCTGCAAGCAATGCTCCAGCGCCGCCGGGCCATGCTTGAGCGCCAGCACGCGGATCGCCTCGGCCAAACGCACGCTCTGTCCGGCATCGATCCCGGCGTCGGCCGCGTCGAGCCCTTGCCGCAGCTGGTCGAGCACCTGCGGCGGCGGCGGCTCACCCAGGCGCTCGGCCGCGGTGCCGGGAAGCGTGTCGGCCACGTCCTCGCTCGCTTTCAGCGCTGCGCCGACGGCGTCGAGCAGCAGCTGGTGCATCTGTCGCTGGCCGAGCGCTTGCCGCAGCAGCTCCGTCCCGAGTTCGCCGGCCGTGCGCGCCAGGCGAACATCCTCATCCGTGAACGGGCCGGTTTGCTTGTCGAACAACTCCAGCACGGCATGAAGGCCCGTCACCACCATCATCGGCACTGCCAAAACCGATTGATGCGGCTTTTCGAAGGAATGCAGGGACAGCGACGAGGATGCGGCGGCCAGATCGTTCATGGCACAAGGTTGCTGCATGCTGACCGCCGAGCCCGCCAGCGATTGGGCGAACGGCACCAGTTCGGCCTGGACCAATTGCCCCTGGGCGTCGTAGACGCGCAGCGTTTCCACCGGCTGCCGGGCGAGGTCGTAGTGGCGCACGATTAGGACGCCGTCCCTGGCCCGCGTCATCTGCATGAGGAAGCTGACCAGGCTGCGGACGGCGTCGGGCAAGGGAACGGGATCGTTGAGCGTCGCCGTCGCTTGCACGAGCGGCAGGATCTTTTCCACGGCCTCGCGAAACGCCAGCAGCGTTTGATGCAGCCGGCGAGCACGTTTAGCCGGCCGAATCTGCTCCAGCTGCTTGCGCACGGCCTGGAGAAACGTCGCCTTGTTCAGATCGTGATTCTTGTCGAGGTAATCGCGTACGCCCATGCGCATGGCGTCGAGCGGCGTCGCCTGGTTCGCGAAACCCGTGACCATGATGGCGACGACGTCGGGATGGAACGCGTACAGGTCCTGGAGGAGTTGCAAGCCGTCGTCGCCGGCGCCGAGGGCCCAATCGAGCACGGCCAAATCGATGGTAATCTCGTTGGCCAGGTGCAGGGCTGATTCGGCGTCGTGCGCGGTGAGGATGTTGCAACCCAGATTGGCGCCGGTCAGCCATTCGCGGAACGTGCGCCGCACCGGTTCTTCGTCATCGACAATCAGGACGGTTTCGGCATGGTTGCTCATAATGCGTTCCTCGAGGCGTGCATTCCCCATGTTCTTATACCAAACAATCGCCATTTCGTTTAGCCGCTCGCCTCCGGCGAGCGCGGTTGTGCGCGGGCCCACGACGAACCGCGCTCGCCGGAGGCGAGCGGCTAAACATTGCCTTGGGCCGCGTTTCGCCTAAACTCACATTGCCTCTTTCGAACCCTAACTCTCCGGTGGATCATGACCATTCAACATCCGCTCGAACCGCTGACCGCCCAGGAAGTTCAGAAAACCGTGTCCTTGCTCAAGGAGCTCGGCAAGGTCACACCAACGACGCGCTTCGTTTCCGTGAGCCTCAAGGAACCCGATAAGGCCCTGGTTCACGCCTTCACCGGCAAGGAGCCGATTCGCCGGGAGGCCTTCGCGGTCCTGTTCGACAACGCCACCAATTCCTGCTTCGAAACGGCCCTGTCGCTCACCGATCGCAAGCTGCTTTCGTGGAAGCACATCCCCGGCGTGCAGCCGACCATGACCATGGACGAGCAAATCGAGTGCGAACAGGCCGTCCTCGCCAGCCCCGAATTCAAAGCCGCTCTGAAGAAGCAATACGGCATCGAGGACACCAAGCTGATCATGGTCGATATCTGGAGCGCCGGCAACTACGGTTCCGAGGAAGACCGCACCCGTCGCCTGGCCCGGCCTCTGTGTTTTGTCCGCGTCGATCCGACCGACAACGGTTACGCCAAGCCGATCGAAGGTTTACGCCCCGTCGTCGATCTCAACCAGATGAAGGTGATCCGCGTCGAGGAATACGGCCATTGGCCTCTTCCCCGGCAGCAAGCCAACTACGCCGCCGACCGTGTCACCAAGACGCGCACCGACATCAAACCGCTCGAGATCGCCCAGCCCGAAGGCCCCAGCTTCGAGGTAAACGGCTACCAGGTCCGCTGGCAGAAGTGGAGCTTCGTGATCGGCTTCAACGCCCGCGAGGGCCTGACGCTCAACAATCTCTGCTACCAGGATAACGGCAAGAAACGCTCCGTCCTCTATCGCGGCTCCCTCTCGGAAATGGTGGTCCCCTACGGCGATCCCGCCCCGCAGCAGGCCCGCAAGAACGCCTTTGACGCCGGCGAATACGGCCTCGGTTACTGCGCCAACAGCCTGGAGCTGGGCTGCGATTGTCTCGGCCTGATCAAGTACTTCGACGGCCAACTGTGCACGAGCCGCGGCGAACCGCTCACCATCAAGAACGCCGTGTGCCTGCACGAAGAGGATTTCGGCATCCTCTGGAAACACACCGATCGCCGGCTGAATACGCCCGAGGTTCGCCGTTCGCGCCGGCTGGTGATCTCGTCTATCGCCACGGTCGAAAATTACGAATACGGCTTCTTCTGGTATCTCTACCAGGACGGCAACATCCAGTTCGAGATCAAGCTGACCGGCATCCTCTCGCTCGGCACCCTGCACCCCGGCGAAAAGTCGCCCTACGGCAGCCTGATCGCCCCGCAACTCTACGCTCCGAATCATCAGCACTTCTTCAACGTCCGGCTCGATCTCGATCTCGACGGTGCCGCCAACTCCGCGTACCAGGTGGACGTGGTCGCCGATGAACTGGGACCCAAGAATCCGTTCGAAAACGCTTTCTCCGCGAAGGCCACGCTGCTCAAAAACGAAAAACAGGCCCGTGCCAATCTCAACCTGGAGACGGCTCGCACCTGGAAGATCGTCAATCCGAACGTGCTCAACGACGTCGGCGAACCGGTCGGCTTTAAGTTCATGCCCGGCGACAACTGCTTCCCCTACGCCTCGAAGAACGCCTGGTGGCGCAAGCGGGCCGGGTTCGTGAACCATCACGTCTGGTTCACGCCGTTCAAGGAGGAAGAACGCCACGCCGCCGGCAACTACCCCAACCAGAGCCAGGGCGGCGAAGGCCTCATCCAGTGGACCGAACAGGATCGCCCGCTCACCAACACCGATCTGGTGCTCTGGTACACCTTCGGCCACACGCACCTGCCAAGGCCGGAGGATTACCCCGTCATGCCCACCGCGTACATCGGCTTTCTGCTGAAGCCGAACGGTTTCTTCAGCGAGAACCCGGCGAACGATGTGCCGCCATCGGCGAAGAAGATGGCGAAGGGATCATGCTGCAGTGGATGATCGCGAGCCGGCCGCGTAAGCGGCGGGAGTAGCCGGCGACGCACTCCGGCCGCTTACGCGGCCGGCTCGCCAATCATCGCGGCGGCGCCGTCATCTGCGCCTGCCGCACGAACTCCGCGAGCGCCGTGAAGAACTCCGCCGGCAAGGCATCGTTGTGCCCGAGGTTCTTGAGCAAGAACGCCCGTTTGGGCTCCGGGGCCGCCGCGAAAAGCTTGATTGCCTGGGCGATGGGGATGAGCGTGTCGCGGTCGCCGTGGGCGATAAAGATTGGCGCCGTGCATTTGGGGATGCGGCTCAGGTTGTCGAACTTATTGCGCACGAGCGGAGCGGCGGACGAGGTCCAGACGCTCTTGCGGGCCATGTCGGGCACGGAGGTGAAAGTGCGGATCAGGACGAGGGCCTGCGGAGGATGACGCACCGCCAGTTCCGTGGCCACGCCGCCGCCGAGCGATTCGCCGACCATGATCACGTTCCTGGCCGGGATTTTCTGCATGTTGACAAGCCAGCTCAGGGCGACGTCGGCCGCGGCGTAGCAACCAGATTCACTCGGTTTGCCGCCGCTCTTGCCGTAGCCGGGATAGTCGAAGATGAGGACAGATTGCCGCAAAGCCCTTTGCAAGCTGAGCGCACGCGGCGTCCAATGGCTCAGGTTGCCCGCGTTGCCGTGGCAGAGCAAGATCGCCCCGGCGCTGCCGGGATGAGGCAGCCACCAGGCGTGAATGGTGTCGCCGTCCGCGGAGGTGAGCCAGACATCCACGGCCTGAATCTGCGGCGGCACGGGGAACCAGCTTTCGCCGTCGCTCTTCGGATGGTAGAGCAGCGAATCTTCCAGCGTCCGGGCCGACGAGAAAAATTGAGCTGAGCTCACCCGAGTCATGGTAAGGATCAGGAAGAGAGAGAGAACGGTTCTTCGGCGCATGATGACCTCCAGCCGCGTGATAGCGAAATGACGACGCCGGGTCAACCGAAGACTTTTGGGGATTGCTTCCCCGCACGAAACTCCTAGCATAAACGTTCGCCCCGGTATGCGATGCTTGCGGAATGTCCAGCGGCCTGGACACGGTTGACCGGGGGCAATTTGTCCTTGACATTAACCCGTGCCAGCATTACACTTAAAAAATCCTAGTTACTGATTCGTCATTGCAGGGAGACCCAACTCGTGACCAAAAAAGAGATCGTCAAACAGATTTCCGAGCAACTGGGGCTGACGCAACTCAAGACCAAGGAGATCGTCCAGAAGACGTTCGACGCCATTGTGGATACGCTTCTGGCGGAGAAGCGGATCGAGCTGCGGAACTTCGGCGTCTTCGAAGTGAAGCGGCGCAAAGCACGCAAGGCACGCAATCCACGCACCGGCGAGAAGGTGGACGTCGAGCCGAAGAACGTGGTGGTCTTCAAGCCGGGCAAGGAGATGGAAGAGCGCGTCCGGCAGCTGGAGATGGTTCCCGCCCTGGTGGGGGCCGGCGTGGGCGAAAATGGCATGGGAGACGACGACAGCAACGGCCGACTCAAGACGCCGCGCCGCAAGATCTAAGGACCGATGCACACGCCGCGGGGTGAGGTACGCCGAACCCCGCGGGTCGCACTTTCCGAATAATCCGCAAACATTCCCTCAAGTTCCTCATCGTCACAACCGATATTCTCGGCAGAGTGAATTCATTTTGCGCGAGAGGGATTCGCCATGCGACGATGGATCTGTCTTTTGTTCCTCGCTCTATTCAGCATTTCCCAGGCCGGCTGCTTTATCGCCCCGTGGGACCCCAATCCGACGGTTCGCACGATTCAGCTGATGATAATGTCCGAACAGCTGAGGCAGAGCCTCGCATCGATGCGAGGGTTCATGTTCATGGATGATCCATCCATTTTGTCGCCGCAGCGCTTGAATGGAGTCGTCGGCCCATGAATGAATAGGGGCGACGAAAAAAAACGTGTCTCAATTCGTGGGGCAGGTTGCCAACCTGCCTGGCGAACGGCAGGTTGGCAACCTGCCCCACAAATTCGGACCCCCAATTTTGAAGTGCTGCAGTTAGTAACCGCCGGGGCCATAGCCAGGCGGGCACGGCGGCGACGGCCCATATCCCGGCGGCGGTGCATAGCCGTACGGCGGCGGTCCCTGATGCCCATGCGGCTGAGGCGGCGGGGGCGGCGGCGGATAATACTGCACCGGCGGATAGTACATCGCTGGATAATAGGCTTGCTCACCATACGGGACATAGCGCGGCGGCCAGCCGTAAGCGCACGACGGATACGGAGCCGGGCAGGCGGGGCGACCGCTGTTGCAGCCGCCGTTCATGCAGCCCGACAGCAGCGACATCGGCACCATCCCGTTGGCGATCAAGTTGCAAGACATATCGGAAAAGGCATTGTATGGCCGCACCACGATGGTCGTCGTGGTATAGCTCTTGTTGACATAGCCGTCATCGCGCCCCCACCAGGCTTGTGCCTGCGTGGCGGCGCAAGAGGCCAGACCGATCAAGCCCAGCAAGACTCGACTCGTTTTCATGGGAATCACCGCTCGAGAATGGTTGGCAAACGACTCCATTCAGACCATCCTGTTCTGACGGGCGTTTGCGATTTCCTCTTTGCCAAAGTTACCATGCGAATGGCCCGGCAGCCTGGCCGCAAGCTCAAGATTTGTCGGGCGGCAGCGTCCGCTTGAGCGCAGAATGGGCACAACAAGCTGAATCGGAGTTTGCCGAAGTACCCGACGTGGGCGACGGAAAGTCAGCAGGATTCATTCAAGTTTCCTGGGTAACGCTAAAGAACGTGCGAGGAATAACTCGGGGGAGAGGGGAGCCGATTCTGGCCGATGATCTTTGAAATCCGGAAGTTATTCTTCAATCGTTGCTAAACGAAAATGCCGATCCTTTCCTTCCTTGCTTGTGTTGGATATCGTAACACCATGTCCGATGAGATTGTCCAAGATTTGACGTTCATGATGGGCAAGTTCGCCGCCGTGCTGCCGGCCAATCGTCGGTACGCGCGCAATCACATGTGGTGCCAGGCTGGGGACGAGCGCCTGCGCTTCGGTTTCACCGCCTACGCCGTGCGTCTGATGCAGGATGTTTACTTTCTGGACTGGCATCTTAGCCCCGGCGACGCGGTGGAGAAACTGCAGGAGATCGGCCATATCGAGACGTCCAAGGCGGTGGCCGATTTGTTCGCGCCGATCAAGGGCGTGATCGCGGGCTTCAATCAGGAGTTGCTTAACGACCCGTCGCCGATTAACCTGGATAACTACGCCGCCGGCTGGCTCTTCGACATGGAAGGCGATCGGGGCGACACGCTGAGTGTCGCCGAGTATTACCAGTTTCTGGAGCAGAACTGGGAAAAGACGCAGAACACGCTGAAGGGGCACATGTAGGGTGGGTCGAGCAACGCGAGACCCACCATGACCACGAGAATCATCATGAGTCGAACACGTCTGACCGTTGTCTTGTCGCAGGCCCAGGGCAAGAACCCCGCCAAACGGGCCCTGGAAGAATCGCTGGCCGCGGCTCTGCTGATGGAGCCGGGGCTCGATGTGTCGATTGTGCCGTACCTGTACGATCTCGGCCCCGATCACACCGGCCGATTGTTTCTGGAAGGAATCGCCGGCGACATGGTCGTGCTGGCCTGGATGTATCCGCGAGCCGCGTTTTGGCTGCTCGACCGCGATAACATCAAAGGTCATTACGGCGAAAGTCAGCTCAAGCCGCCGGCCGTGGATGAGGACGATGACGACGAGAAGGGCGAACCGGAGCCGACCAAGGGAATCGGCGCGACCGACGTTCCGCAGCGGCATATCTACTGTTTGGACCTGCGCGATTTCAACAACCATCAGCCCTATGTCGAAGAAGTGCGCCGCATCGCCCAGGAATGCCGGCAGCGGCGCGAGGCGAAACAGCAAGAATCCGCGCCAGCCAAGCCGCGACTGGTCGAGCTGGGTCTGCTCGGGACGAACGGGACGAACGGCCAGACGTCCCCAGCGCTGGCCGCGGAGCCGTTCACTCCGGAGAAGATGCTGCAGCAACCCGAGCGCCGCTGGTATCCGGTGATCGACTACAGCCGTTGCACGAATTGCATGGAGTGCATCGATTTCTGCCTGTTCGGCGTCTACGGCGTGGATACCCAGGACCGCATTCTCGTGGAGAATCAGGACAACTGCAAAAAGGGCTGTCCCGCCTGCAGCCGGGTGTGCCCCGAACATGCGATCATGTTCCCCGATTACAAGACGCCGGCCATCGCGGGGGCGGCGGTGGGCGGCATCAGCGCGCTCAAGATCGATCTGACCAAACTGTTCGGCGGCGGCGACGCCATCGCCATCGCCGCCCAGGAACGCGACCGCGAGCTGGTCCAGGACGGCCGCGACGCCGTGGGGTTGTCGGTCGGCATTCCGAAACGGCAGTCGCACAAGCAAGAGCAGCCGAAGGACGACCTGGACAGCTTGATGGACTCGCTGGATTCGCTGATTTGACACAGGCAAGCGGGAACGTCCATTGACCCTCTCTTCATCTTTGGCTATCGTTCGCGGCCCGTGAGGCGGATGGCCCATTCGCCGGCGCGGACTGG
>Ga0182024_10024605_pt1 | contig 10690 bp, 8 predicted proteins | sample P32metaG_FD_120480 | JGI IMG/M metagenome (GOLD analysis project Ga0182024, IMG submission 120480) | Permafrost microbial communities from Stordalen Mire, Sweden - P3-2 metaG (Illumina Assembly) | ecosystem: Environmental > Terrestrial > Soil > Wetlands > Permafrost | place: Sweden: Stordalen...
CCAGCGCCGCACTTCGCACCGAAACGGCTGACATGGCCGTGCCCACCATCGCCGTCGTCTCTCCGCAACGCGCCGCTCCGTCTCAGGAAATCGTCTTGCCGGGAAACGTGCAACCCTATATCACGGCTCCGATTTACTCGCGCTCCAACGGTTATTTACAGGCTTGGTATTCCGATATCGGAGCACATGTGAAGAAAGGGCAGCTGCTGGCCGTGATCGCCACCCCCGAAGTCGACCAGCAGTTGGGACAGTCGCGAAGCAATCTTTCGACAGCGGAAGCCAATCTCAGGCTTGCAGAGATTACGAAGGATCGTTACGAAGGCCTGCTCAGGACCCATGCTGTGGCCCAGCAGGACGTGGACAACGCCGTCGGTACGTATAACGCCAACAAATCTATCGTCGAAGCCGACCAGGCCAACGTGAAGCAACTCGAGGCCATGCAATCCTTTGAGAAGATCTACGCTCCTTTCGACGGAATTATCACCGCTCGAAATACCGACGTCGGTGCTCTCGTGGACTCCGGCAGCGGTGGCGGTGTCAAAACCGATCTGTTCCATCTTTCTCAGGTCGACCGTCTTCGCGTCTATGTAAACGTCCCGGAACAATATTCGCAGGCCACCACTTCCGGCCTGACCGCCGCGCTTACCGTGTCTGAATTTCCTGGGACCACTTTCACCGGCAAGCTTGTGCGCACCTCCGAGGCTATCAACTACGAGACCCGCACGCTCCTGGCGGAAGTTGACGTCACCAATCCAACCGGAAAATTGCTTACTGGCTCCTATGCGGAGGTCCATTTCAAAGTCCCGGGTACCATCACCACTTTCATTCTGCCCGTCGACACGCTCCTCTTTCGAAAAGAAGGTCTGCGCGTCGCTGTCGTTAACGGCAGCAAAGCGCAGTTACTGCCCGTGACCCCCGGCCGCGATTTCGGCGACACCATCGAAATCATTTCCGGTCTGCAGGGCAGTGAGTCCGTCATCGAGAGCCCTCCCGATTCCGTGGTGAATGGCGAAAAGGTACAGATCGCGCAAACCACAGCTGGAGGCTCACAATGAATTTCCTTTGCACACGCAGTACATACTTTCGCTTCCCGATGGGTCTCGTGGGAGGCTTCAGCCTCCTGAGCATCCTATTCCTTACCGGATGCACCGTTGGTCCAGCCTATCGGCGTCCCGCTGCTGAGGTTCCGGCAACCTACAAGGAGGTCGGAAACTGGAAGCCTGCCCAACCGAACGACCAGAATCTCGGCGGAAACTGGTGGGAACTGTTTCAGGATCCTCAGCTCAACGCTCTCGAACAACAGGTCAGCGTTTCCAACCAGAACTTGAAGGCCGCCGAGGCTCAATATATGCAGGCTCGCGCGCTGCTCCGCTATAACCGGGCCGATTACTTTCCCACCGTCACCGCCGGCGGCAGCGCGACGCGCACTAGAATCTCGAACAATCGGCCTCCCAGTCTCACCACCAATGGCGTTACTTACAATGACTTCCAAATTCCTCTCGAACTGTCATACGAACTCGACGTATGGGGGCGCGTGCGCCGCAACGTCGAGTCCTCCCGCGATCAGGCGCAGGCGAGTGCCGCCGACCTGGCAACCGTAAACCTCTCCATGCATGCCCAGCTAGCTTTGGATTACTTCCAAGCCCGCACCCTGGATGCCGAGGAGCAGCTTTTAAATGCCACCGTGACCCAGTATCAACAAGCCTTGGATTTGATTGAGAACCGATTTGCGGGCGGCCTTGCTTCCGATGTAGAAGTCCAGCAGGCCAAAACTCAACTTGAAACCACTCGTGCGCAGGCCATCGATGTGGGAGTTGCCCGCGCGCAGTACGAACACGCGGTGGCAATTCTGATCGGGAAGCCCCCCGCTGACTTCACTTTGGCCGCTCTTGCTCTCACCATGCCTCCTCCGCCGATTCCAACTGGTCTACCCTCAGAATTGCTTGAGCGCCGTCCCGATATTGCAGCGGCGGAAAGGCGTATGGCCTCGGCCAACGCACAAATCGGTGTAGCCACGGCAGCTTATTATCCGACTATCAGTTTAGGCGGCGCCGGCGGCTTCGAAAGTGGTGCGATTACCTCGCTCCTCTCTGGCCCGAGCGCCCTCTGGTCGGTGGGCGGCTCCGCAATCGCTACGATTTTTGATGGTGGCCGCCGCCGCGCCAATGTCGACCAAGCCAAAGCAGCCTACGATCAAACCGTCGCCAACTATCGCGAAACCGTCCTGACCGGGTTTCAACAAGTCGAGGACAACGTGGCTGCGTTGCGCATTCTGGAGGACGAAGCTCACGTTCAGGAAGATGCCGTGGTTGCGGCACAGAAATACCTGGAACTCGCCAACGTACGCTATCGCGGTGGCGTTACGAGTTACCTCGAGGTGACCACCGCCCAGAGCGCCGCTCTCTCCGACGAAGTCACGGCGGTCAATATTCTCGGTCGCCGCATGGTAGACGCGGTCACGCTCGTCCAGGCCCTCGGCGGTGGCTGGAATAGCTCCGAACTACCCAAGCGCCCCGAATGCTGCGCCAAACTGACGAACACCTCGAGGTAGAGGTGCCCATTTTCAAATCATTTGGCCCCGGACCGAGTATGCGGTTTTCCAAGCCGCCGCGGCCGATCCAAATGCCTTCCCTGAATAAATTTCAATGCGACCAGCTGCTATCTGCGTGACGCTGCTTCGACGATGTCATAGCAACCACAACAAGCCAACGTACTTGGAAGGATCGTCAATTCATCCTCGAAGAAACACTGAAACTTCGGTTCAGAGCCGAACGGCCCAAATATCTGTTAATCCTGCCCCCGGATTTTTGCAGTCCTCCTTAGCCGGTAGGAAGTGCTTCTTCCTCCGGCCTCTTCTTGTTCAATGACACCTGCGGCGATCAGCTCTTCGATATCTCGAAGAGCCGTCCGCGAGGAAGCTTTCGTTATTTTCATCCACTTGTCTCTGGTTAGTTTTCCCTCGAACCCACGGAACAGTTTATTCAGAACTTTATTCTGTCGGTCGTTCAGAGCGACGTTCCTTTTCTTCAGATCCTGCCAGAACAATTCCTTTTCGAGAGCGCTGTCTGAGATTCGGCTCGATTGTTCGATGGCCCGGTCCAGACACCCAAGAAACCAAGTTAGCCATTCCGTGATGTCCAACGATCCGGCCTGGATCTTCTCAAGAACATCGTAATAGCCTTTTCGTTCCTCAAGGATTTGCGACGACATGCTGTAGAAACGCTGCACACTGCCGTCCGATTCGGCTAAGCACATCTCGGCGATGGCTCTACCAATTCTCCCGTTGCCGTCTTCAAAGGGATGAATCGTAACGAACCATAGATGTGCTATTGCGGCCTTCAAGAGCGGATCTTGCTGCTCGCTGCCGTCCAACCGCTTGAGAAACTTTCCCATCTCGCTCTCGACTCGGCTAGCCATGGGTGCAACATAGTGAATCTTGTGGCGGCCGATTGGCCCTGACACAATCTGCATCGGACCCTGGCTGTCGTTCCGCCAGGCGCCGACTCGAAATTTGTCGCTGGTCGTACGAACTCCGGGAAACAAATGGCCATGCCAGCCGAATAGGCGTTCCTTTGTCAGCGGCTCCTTGAATTTCTGCGTCGCGTCCAACATCATCTCAACGACACCGTCGACATATCGATCCTTGTGGACCTTGAGTCCTCCGACCTCCAGTCCAAGCCTGCGAGCGAGAGTCGAGCGGACATTCTCTGGATCAAGGACTACCCCTTCGATCGCGCTGGATTTGATCGTTTCTTCCGTCAGCACCTTTAGTGTTGCGGTCCACTGTGAGGCAAAACCGTAGCCCCGCATCTTGCCAAGCAATAGGCCTTGGCGCAATCGGACGCCAGAGAGCAATGGGGCAAGCGTCTTTGCGTCCCACGTAAATCCGGGCCAATCAACGAGTTCGTGGATGTATTTTCTCGCCATAATCTCGCCGTCAATCTCGCCACAACTGCACTATTTCTCGCACAACGCCGTCATTTATTCTCGCCATATTCTCGCCATTTTTCTCGCCAGAGTCAAGCCTCTCATCCACATAACGAGAAACCGAACCCCGTACCGAGGCGCGGAAACTGCGACGGAGGACATGCTTGTCCCGCCAGAGAAATACCCGTCAATGTATGTATTGAAGGTAACGTCATCTAGCCTTTTGCCGTCACTTCGCTTTCTCGATTTTTCGCGGCAAACTCTGCAACGCAGCGGCTTTCGTCTCTTCTTCAACCTCAACGTAGTATTTCAACGTTACTTCGGAACCCGAGCCGTGACGGAGTACCTTGGCAACGGTTTCGATTGGCGTCCCGTTGTTGTACAACCGCGTACCGAGACCACGACGGAATGCGTGGAATCCGTGCCACTCGACGCCCGTGCCTTGCAACGTCTTCTTGATAATCTTCGACCCTAGAGTTGCCAAGTCCAGAGGCAAAACACGCGGACCCTCGAAGACCCATGTCGTACCGGGATTCTGTTTTCGCTGTTTCTTTAGTTCGGCAATCACATTCGGCAAGAGATGCACACTGGCGGCGCGGTGCTCCGTCTTCGTATCGATGACTTCCTTGTGCCATACAGTCCGCACGACGATCAATTGGCAGTCGTCGAAGTCGATGTCTGCCCACTTCAACCCGCGAAGTTCTGCGAGCGAAAGACCCGTCAACGCGGCGACCGCGCACCGTGCCACACCGTCCACCGCTTCCGTAATCTTCTCGACTTCCTCCAACGTGTACTTGTGCGTCTTCTCAGTCCGTTTACCCTCTGGAATCTCGACGCCGTCTGTCGGGTTCGGACCTTAAAGCGTTCCGCTACGGCGGGCATGTGTGAAGATTGCCGACAGCAAAGAGTTGATGTTCAAGAACGATTGGTGGGAGAGTTCTTCCTGTTCGTCAATGCGGTACAAGAGACGCTGAATATCGGCTGTCGTACAAGTCGAAAGCCGGAGTCCGCCAATGCGCGACTGAATCTGGGCGTTGTACAAGTTCACGTACCCTTTCACTGTAGACGGACTCTTTTTGGTCTTAATGTTCGGGAAGTACACCGTCTCCGCGTACTGTTGCAGGGTCATAGGCCCGTTGACTTGCAGGCCTTGACTCAGCGGGTCAAGAACTTCATCGGCCAGTGGACGGACACTACGCTTCGTGCGATATTGGTCGTTGTAGTCGGCCAGCTTGCGCGAGACCTGCTTTCCGTCCACACGGTAGCGGACGTGCCACGCGCCATTCGCTTCGTAGATGTATCCCTTCTGCATCGAGGGAGTCTACTAAGCCAGGCGAATGTGCAACAAAATGTGCAACGCTGGTTTCCTCAAGTGCGATAGATTCACTGCGGAGGAGTGGCAGAGTGGTTAAATGCGGCGGTCTTGAAATTTGCTAGGCAGTACTCCCACCTGGTACAAATCAACAGCTTACGGTACACGCTACTACATAGAGATGGGGTATTTTGGGTGATTTTGGCAGCCTTTTGTGCAACAGGACTTCTCGCTCCCTCCCTTGTCGCGCATTGCTAATTCGTAATCCTGCCGCTTACGCGACATCAAACTCGATGCGCATTTGCACGAGTTCGCCTGAGTTGCTGAGGTCACGATAGACTTCGGAAACATAGGCCGATAACCTACTAACGAGATGTTTTCGCCATCGAACAAAACGACCATGGGCATGTGGAGGCTGCTGACGGTATTAGTGACCTTGAGGGTGCCTTTGGTCGTAGCGACCGTACCGGAGTCGGGCCTTGTGGCGATCGCGGCGCAACAAGTCACCACAATCATGCCGCACGACCTCCAACCGGTACCTAACCCGCAACTTCCAACTGCCGAACGTCTCGCGCAGCTTCATAAGGCCCTCGCATCGTCGGGCGATCCTCACGACGTCATTCTGGAGATCGACCGAATCGGCGACGCCACGTCAGTTCCCTTCTTGATCGAGGCATTGGCGAAACAGGGGACGGTGCCGCGCGAAGGACCGTACGCCGCCATTGACACTCGTTTTCACGTGCTGGACGCCCTCCAATCAATCACCAATCACGATGCCGGACCTAACGCCGAAGACTGGTGGCCGTGGTACGAAAAGAACAAAGGTAAGACGCAAGCGCAATGGATCAAAGATGGGTTCGTCGAACACGGGTTTCCCGCCTCCGACCCTCCGGACGACGCGTTCGTCACGGCGTTGATCCAAGCTTCGGATCCCAAATATCAGCTGCGGTACCTGCAAATAAACGCCCTGCGAATTCTGCGGACAGTCCCTTCGGAAACCGTCGTACGATTGGCGAAAGTACTGAGCGTTTCAAAAGAGAGTGCCGCCAGAAGGGCGACAGTGGCAGCTCTTGAAAGAGTTGACAGCACTGGTCGTCTCGACGTTCTTCGCGACCTCACGAAGGACCGTGACGTCGACGTTGCCGAGAACGCGCTCAGAACATTGAACGAGGCTCTTCGCTCGACTCTACCAGCAATCGCCGCGGAGACGGTCTGGGACATCCCACTGGCCAAGGCGGGAGTTCACGTTCTCAACGTTCTCGACGATCACACTGTAGTCCTCGGAATCGGATACGGAATTGTCGACAAGACTCGAGTCTCCGGCTTCGATCTAGTGTCTCACAAGATAATCTGGACATATCCGACGACAGATGCCGTGCGGTCAAATGCGGTTCGGATTGGAGACCGCTTGTACTTCGTCTCCGACGACCGTGTGGTTCATTGCATTTCAGTCAGAGGCAAGCCCGTGTGGACGAAGCCGTTGACCTCGAATCCCTCCCTGGGAACGACGGGGCCGTCGATCGTTGCGGCGTCGAGCCGGCTGTTCGTGCCAGACGACAAGTCGGTATACGTCGTAACGCCCGATGGTCAGATCCAGACGTATGCGATGGGCGAGTACGTATCTCGGAGTCTGGTGCAGGGGCGGCGGCGGGTGTTTTCGGCCATTCACAACGGTCCACTTCTGGTGTTTGACGACCCGACCCAACCACCAACTCGTGTGAGTACCGGACTGAAAACTGCCGCGCTATCCGCATTCGGCGACACGGTCTGCGTCGTGAGCTTTGGTCCCACGTACCAGCTCCAATGCCTGGAGCAAGAGACACTTCGCGAGCTATGGCGCGCCGATCTGCCAAATGAGTTGGGCGCATATAACGGACTTGAGCAGGACGGCGAGAACGTCTACGTTTTGGCACAGGGCCGCGCACTGGCCTTCAACGTTGCAACCGGGAGCCGGCTGTGGGCCACCGACGAGTTCACGAGCTTTGCATTTTTCAAGATCTTCGGTCGAGCCGCCGTGACGCGCAACGGACATTTCGACCTTGAGTGGCGCGACCCGTCGTCGGGCGAAGTGATCGCGGTATGGGGAAAACGAGACGACGGCTATGCCTCGGATGTTGTAATGGCGGGTGAGAATGTCCTCGTCGAGACCAGCGACATCAGCCATCGGGGCGATGGCTTGCGTCTGTTAAAGGTTCCAGACGCGCTTAAGCAGCGACTCAGCAATGCCACAAAAGGAGCAATGCGCTGGGATTGACCTGATTGTACGAGCGAGTTTTTCAAAACGTTTAGGGATAATGGCGATTCTCGGAATCCCGAGATAATCCATCGAAAACATAAACCGCACGAAAGTACACAGCAGCCTTGCTCTGTCTAGGACCACTGAATCCTGAAGGTTTCCAAGGTCGGAGGATTTCCATCGCATTCCCGCCAGCTACAGCGAGGCAATCTCTGTCAGTCGCAAAATAAAATTAACCGCTCATGCAAATTAGTCAGCGAAGAATATTGCTTGAAGGCGAAAGACTGTCAGGATTCCTATTTGCAGTCATTGCACTCGAATCCCTGTTCTCCCGCGACGCTGGAACACCAACTTTGGCCGATTCCATTGCGCTACTTACAGAGTCCAAGATGGAAGCCTGGAACGCGGTCGCCAAAAGACTCAAGAAGATTTACGACCGTCGCAGCGAAATCGTGCACTCGGGAAAACATGAAGTCAGCTCCGAAGACCTTCAAGATGCGATTCAGTTCTGCGTTCGTTCTCTCTTTGAAATTTTTACCTTCGCGGCATCTTGGGGAAATACGCAAGATGCCTGTTTGAAGAGATTGACCGCCGCAAATTTAGTTAAAAACGCTACAAGGTCCGCTGAATCGTTGACACTCGGCCACCTTGAGCAGATACTTCCCCCGGGGTCGCAGTAGTTTTCGGTGCTGGAGTAGATCTCTCGTCCGTTTCTTTCTCTTGTCAAGCCAAGCGGAGTTTTTTGCGGGCGATCACGCATCCCGTTCGCGAAGCAAAACGTATGCCGTGCTCCTTCCGCCCGCCTCGTCCTGTTTCAGGATTCGCTTTTCGATCAGATCCTGGATGTCCCGAAGCGCCGTGTCGTGGGAAGTCTTCGCAAACTTTCCCCATTTTTCCGTCGTCAGTTTTCCTTCGAACCCGTCGAGCAACATATTGATAATGTTTTTTTGCCGTTCGCTGACTTCGATCGATTCTTCCTTGAGATGACGCCAGAATGCGTCTTTTTCAAGCACTGCCGCCGTCAGCGTTTTTGCTTTCGCGATCGCCCGTCCCAGGCAATCCAGAAACCAGACCAACCATTTCGTAACATCCATTCCGGCTTTTTGCGTCGCTTCAAGAATCTCGTAGTAGGCTTTGCGTTCCTCTCGAATCTGTGACGACATGCTGTAGAAACGCTGCGGACTATTTTCAAGACGTGCCAGAGACATTTCGGTGATCGCGCGCGCGATTCTTCCGTTGCCGTCTTCCAAAGGATGAATCGTCACAAAATACAGATGCGCCAACGCTGTCTTGATGAGCAGTTCGCTCACCGCATTTTTGTCTTCATACCAGCCCAAAAACCGTTTCATTTCCTGTTGGACATGCTTTGGTCCCGGAGCTTCGAAATGAACTTTTTCCTTTCCTTCTGGTCCGGAAACAACTTCCATCGGACCTTCCCGCCAGGCACCCGTTTTTATCTTGCGCATTCCGCTGCGCCCAGTCGGGAACAATGCCGCGTGCCATCCAAAAATTCTTTCTTCGGTAAGAGGAGACGCGTAGTGCTGTGTGGCATCGAGCATCATCTCGACGACTCCTTCGACGTTCCGGTCGGCGGGTCGCGTGCCCGCGGCTTCGAGACCCATGTGACGGGCCAGCGAAGAACGGACACTCTCTGGATCTAGTTCTTCCCCTTCGATGGCGGAGGATTTGACTGTTTCTTCGGTTAAGGCCGCGAGCGTCGCTTCATTCTTGAGTTGATAGCCCAAGCCTTTCATCCGCCCTAGCAGCAGCCCTTGCTCATACCGAGTTGCGGACAGACGTGGAACGACGAGCTCCGCGTTCCAAGCGAACTGGGGCCAATCGGTGGACAGATAGATGTAGGTCATATTCGACGCTTATTCTACGCATTATTCTACGCACTGTCTCTAGCAATCTACGCATAAGCTACGCACTATTCGACGCATGTTTAAAGCCTTACCCTACAATTAGATACAAGCATTTTGCTGCCACGGGGCTTAATCGCACCCCCTCCAGATCGACTGCGAATAACCTTGCTAAACCTTCGGATTCCTCAGCTGGCGTTCTTCGATTGCCTTCAAAGCGCTCGAAAGCCGGAGCCCGCCAATGCGCGACTGAATCTGTGGGCGTTGTACAAGTTCACGTACCCTTTCACTGTGGACGGACTCTTTTTTGGTCTTGATGTTCGGGAAGTACACCGTCTCCGCGTACTGTTGCAGGGTCATAGACCCGTTGACTTGCAGGCATTGATTCAGCGGGTCAAGAACTTCATCGGCCAGTGGACGGACACTACGCTTCGTGCGATATTGGTCGTTGCAGTCGGCCAGCTTGCGCGAGACCTGCTTACCGTCTACACGGTAGCGGACATGCCAAGCGCCGTTGGTCTGGTAGATGTATCCCTTTTGCATGTCAAAAATCTATCGGACCAAGGGTGAATGTGCAACAAAATGTGCAACGCTGGCTTACACAAGTACAATAGAATCAATGCGGAGGAGTGGCAGAGTGGTTAAATGCGGCGGTCTTGAAAACCGTTAGACCCGAAAGGGTCTCGGGGGTTCGAATCCCTCCTCCTCCGCCACCGCATTCTTTGTCCGGCCCGGACACATAGGTAACAGAACGTACCTAAGACATGGGTAACACTTTTGGGCCAAAAGGGTTGTCGAGCGGTTGCAAAGTTCTTTCCTCCAGATCGACGTAGCCAAGATCGTAATTCATAAAGCTGACCAGCCAAATACCTTCTTCGACTTCTTTGATACCGACCGCTTGACCCGCGAAGACCGTACTGAGATTGATTTTTTTGCGGTGCAGACAGATACGCCCGCAGCAGGTGACGTGGATGGTCTTGTCGTGAAAAGGATAATCCAGTTCCGGTAGGCCGCGATAGGGGCTGGGGGAGGGAGTATAGACTTCCGCGGGGCACCTCATGTCGAGAGCTTGGTGCGGTCGCTCGTTGTTAAATTCCTCGAGAAAATCGTCGAACTTGGTTTGCTGTTGCAGACTGTTCAGGCCTGCGGGACGAGTGGTTTCATTTTTGAGAGTGAGATGCATGCGCTCATGCCGACCGTTCGGTTGCGGATGACCGGGTTGGATGCGTTCGATGGTGATGCCCAGACGCAACCACCAGACCGAGAGTTTGGAGAGGTTGAACAAAGAGTTGGCGGAGGCGAAGGGAACGCCGTTGTCCGAGCGCCTGCTGCCAGGCAGGCCGCGCTCTTTAA
>Ga0182024_10024606_pt1 | contig 10689 bp, 9 predicted proteins | sample P32metaG_FD_120480 | JGI IMG/M metagenome (GOLD analysis project Ga0182024, IMG submission 120480) | Permafrost microbial communities from Stordalen Mire, Sweden - P3-2 metaG (Illumina Assembly) | ecosystem: Environmental > Terrestrial > Soil > Wetlands > Permafrost | place: Sweden: Stordalen...
CTCGAGGAGATCCTGCCGCACGGCTGGCGTCGCGAGTTCGGTATGACGGCGGTCGAAGAGTGACGCGCCGTACCCCGTGGGGTCACGTTCAAAGGGGGCTCACTGAAACCCCCTAGTACCACCCTCACTCATTGCGTCCCGGCACGATCGCACACGAACTCTTCGGTAGGCCCCTAGCCCTCCTTCGAATCTCGTCGTGGGCGTGTCGCCCCACTACGAGAACAGAAAGGAGGAAGCGTGAGCGAAGTAACGAAGGATCAGATCAAGGGTGCCTTCGGCACCGTCAAAGAGTACGAACCGGGCACGCGACGTGGCACCCGCGCACGCCTCCTCACGCTTCTGGCCATCATCGGACCGGGACTCATCGTCATGGTGGGCGACAACGACGCCGGGGGTGTCTCGACCTACGCGCAGGCCGGTCAAAACTTCGGCTACACGCTGCTCTGGACGCTGCCGCTTTTGATTCCAGTCCTGATCGTGAACCAGGAAATGGTCGTTCGTCTCGGCGCGGTCACCGGTATCGGTCACGGCCGACTGATTCGAGAGCGCATCGGACGTCGTTGGGGCAACGTCTCGATCAGTTCGATCCTGCTCCTTAACTTCTTAATCATCGTCACCGAGTTCATCGGAATTTCGTTGTCCATGGAGTACTTCGGCGTCTCGGCGTTCGTGTCCGTGCCCATCGCCGTGGTGGCGCTCTTCGGTGTCACCGCGACCGGATCGTTCCAGCGCTGGGAGCGCTTCATGATGCTCTTCGTCGCCGTCAATCTCGTGATGATCCCTCTGGTCATACGCGCTCACATTTCCTCGCACTCGCTGTTCCGCGATCTGGCGGTTCCGGGCATTAAAGGTGGCACGAACTCGGCCGCCGTCTTGCTCATCATCTCGATCATCGGCACCACCGTCGCGCCCTGGCAGTTGTACTTCCAGCAGAGCAACATCGTCGACAAGAAGATCTCACCGCGCTGGATGAACTACGAGCGCATCGACACGATCCTCGGTTCCTTCGTCGTGGTGGTCACGGCGGCCTTGTTGATGGGCCTCACCGCGGCTGGCCTGTCACCGCACGGCGGCACCAACGGCTACGTCAACGCCTTGACCGTGGCGCATGGGCTCACGAAGTTCGTGGGACACGGGTCCGGCGACCTCTTCGCCATCGTGTTGCTGAACGCCTCGATCATCGGCGCCGCCGCGGTCACGCTGGCGAGCAGTTACGCCGTGGGCGACCTCTCCACTCGCTTCAATCAGGGGTTGAACGTTCGGCTGCGCGACGCCAAGGGTTTCTACAGCGTCTTTGGGGGACTGTTGATCGTCGCCGGGACCGTGGTGTTGTTGCCCCACGCACCACTCGGACTGATCACGTTGGCGGTGCAGGCGATGTGTGGATTGATGTTGCCGAGTACGTCGATCTTCGTCTTACTGATGGCCAATGACCGTGAGGCCCTCGGTCCGTGGGTCAACGCGCGCTGGCTGAACGCCGTCGCGGTGGTGATCATCGCCATACTCGTCGTGCTGTCGGTGACGATGATGGTCTCGACCCTGTTCACGTCGGTCAACGTCTTGGCGATGCTCGAATGGACGGGGGCCATTGCGGCAGTGGGTGTCGCCATTGGTCTCCCCATTGGACTACGTCGACAAGGCGCGCGCCCCGCCGACGACGTCGATCGCCTCGACTGGCGAATGCCTCGACTGGCACTCTTGGAGCGACCGAAGCGTTCGCGGGCGCGCCACTGGCTCTTGATGGCCATCGGAACCTATCTGTCCGTGGCCGGCACGTTGCTGGCCGTGCGCATCATCCAACTGGCGACCTCGTAGTCTCTCATGGTGACCGCAGCCCCCACCCTGGTGTGCGTCCACGCGCACCCCGACGACGAAGCGCTCTTCACCGCCGGGGTCACGTCGCACTACGCCGACCTCGGGTACCGCCTCGTCTTGATCACCTGCACGAACGGCCAGCTGGGCCTCGACGACCACGCTCGACCGGGGTCGGACCCCCTCCACGACCCGGAGGTCACGCGCGCCACGCGAGCCGGCGAGTTGCAACGAGCGGCGGTAGTGGCCGGATTCTCCCGGGTCGTGACGCTGGGCTACGACGACTCCGGCATGACCGGCTGGCCCCAGAACGATCGACGAGAGGCGTTCATGAACGCCGACGTAGCGAGCGTGGCGCGCACGATTGCCGCCGTCTTGGACGAAGAGCACGCGTCGGTCGTCGTCACCTACGACGAGAACGGTTTCTACGGACACCCCGACCACATCATGGCCAACGTCGTCACGCGCGCCGCCCTGGAACTGGCCGCGAGTCCGAAGCGCCTCTACTACTCGGTCGCCCCGACGAGCGTTTTGGAGGCGTTCGTGGCCGGAGCGAGGGCCCAGGGCGTGTTCCTCCCGGCGTGGATCCTCAACGCCGCCAACACCGTGTCCGACGACATGGTCGCTGCGACCATGGACGTGCGCGCCTTCGCAAAGCGCAAACACCAGGCGATCGCCACGCACGCCTCGCAGGTGGACAACGCCGACCTGGTCACGATGGACGAAGAGCTCTTTACGCTGCTCTTTGGCATCGAGTACTACCAACGGGCGTGGAGCCGCGATGTGACAACCGGCGACGAGACTGATCTCTTTGGAGGACTGTAAATGGAACAGCTGACATTTCTTGCGGTGCACGCTCACCCGGACGACGAGGCCAGCTCTTCGGGCGGTCTCTACCGCCTGCTCGCCGACCAGGGCGTGCGCACGGTGCTCGTCACGTGCACCAATGGTGAGTGCGGCGACGGCCCCGACGGCGCCAAGCCCGACGCCAGTCACCACGACGGGGATGAGGTCGCGGCGATCCGCGCGGTCGAACTCGACAACGCGGTGAAGATCCTCGGCATCAGCCGACTAATTCGCCTCGGCTACCGGGACTCGGGCATGAAGGGTTGGCCGCAGAACGACGACCCCGAGTCGTTCTGGGCGACGCCGGTTGAGGTCGCCGCGGCGAAATTGGCCGGCATCTTGATGGAGGAGCGACCACAGGTCATCATGACCTACAACGAACACGGTTTCTACGGTCATCCCGATCACATCCAGGCCCACCGCATCACGTTGGCCGCGCTCGAGATGATCGACTATGAACCGACGCTGTACTACAACGCGATCCCCGCTTCGGTCTTCGTGCACTGGCGTGCACGTTGGGAGCAAGAAGATCGCGAGCGCGCCGAGGCCGACGCCGCCAAGGGCATCGTGCGCGAACCCGAATTGCCCGACCCCGACGAAGAGGCGTTCGAGATGGGCACACCCGATGATCAGATCTCGGCGACGATCGACATCGGCGAGGTGACCGGAGCGAAGTTCGACGCCCTCGAGGCCCACGTCTCTCAGATCGGCGACTCCTTCTGGATGAAGATGGGTCGCGAGCGTTTCATGGAGACCATGCGTACCGAATGGTTCGTTCGGGTGACCAACCCGAAGGACCTCGACGGCAACGTCGACGACATCTTCGCTGGCTACCGGTAGCGACGAACTCGCTGCGGTTTTTCTGTTACGCGAAGGTCGCCAGCTCTTCGTCGGTGTAGGGACGAAGGACGCAGAACTCGTTGCCCTCGGGGTCGGCGAGGACGACCCACGTGCACTCGGAGGATTGACCGACGTCCACGCGTCCGGCGCCGAGTTCGATGAGTCGTTGGACTTCAGCGGACTGATCGCTCGGTCGAAGGTCGAGGTGCAATCGGTTCTTGGTGACGCGGTCCTCGGGGACCGGCAGAAAGAGGACGTCGGGCACGATTCCTTCCTCGCGCGAACCGGCCGGAGGTTCGAGCACCACCTCTTCGGGTTCGACCGACGTGATGCGCCAGCCGAGTGCTTCAGCCCAGAAGGCGGCCAGCCGAGCCGGGTCGAGGCAATCGATACTGATGTTTTGAATCCGAAGGGACACGTCGTTACATTACGGCGCGTCGTCGGGGGATTGTCAAGCGCGTCGTAGCGCTGACAGGAGCGTCGCTTCGACCCTCTCGTGCATTCCACCGAAGTCCACGCTCAATCGTCGACCGGCCTGTTGCTGCAGAAATCCGCCCCAACCCGGGAGGTATTTCAGCAAGCCCTCGACGTCCCACCAACGTTCCACGGCAGTTCCCGAGATTGATTCATAGAGATCGAGGAACTGTTTAGCCAGTTCACTCGAATAGAGCACGCTGAAGTTCAACCGAATATGAGCGACGTCGATTGCGGGAGAACCCGACGATCCCCAGACCCAATCAACGACGCTGGTCAGTTGGCCCCGTCGCCACAACAGATTGAACTGCTGATAGTCGTGGTGAATGAAACGCGGTGCCGAGACCGGGGGACTCTCCTCAATCACCGAGAAGGCTTCTCGCCAGAGATCCGGTCGCCCCGACCACCCCGGCACCGTGAGTCGTGACCGGTCGAGCCACGACTCGGCCACCGGAGCGTCAATCTCCGTGTCGTGAATGCGAACCAACATCGAGGCGATTTGGTGTAACCAGTCCTCGGGATTCCTGGGCGTCAGTTCGACGTGACCGTCGAGGTACGACATGAGCAGCGCGGAATCGTCACACTCGTCGCCGTTGGTATCCATGGCGAGCAATCGAGGCGAGGGGATGTTCGTTCGCTCCAACGATTCCAGCACGCGCGCTTCACCCAAAACACGCTCGGGACCGTCGTCGGCGTGATCGTGCACCCAACGACGCAGCACGCAACGATGGTAGTGCCCCTCGGCGTCGACGACCGAGACACCGTGCATGGCCGAGGTGATGCCTCCAGTCAATCGCCGAACGGACGTCACGGTCGCGCCCGGGGCGATGGATCGCGCGACCCAATTCAGAGCCCGGTCGGAAGGCGGCTCAATGGCCGGTTGTGGATCCACCTACTTCACCCGCAACAAGAAGACGACGACGATGACGACGACCGCGACAACGGCGTAGTAGCGCCGTCGCATCTGATTCGACATCTCGGAGAAGAACTCTTTCGTCCCGAACATCGCGCGCGGAGTGCCATTGAGCCCGAATCCCGGGAGACGTTGGATGGATACATCGCTGCGCTCGGCGTCTCGCCGAGACTGTTCGAGGTCCGCGAGCCGCCGCTGACGCTGTTCGGTGGTCTCTAGGGACGCGCCGCAGCGCGCGCAGCGAATGTTCTTGGCGTCCTGGTCCTCCCCGCACTGCGCGCACGCGATGATGTCACTACCGGCCACGGCGAGAACCTTCTGTGCTGGGTGACACCGACGTCACGGTCTCACGGTACAACGAGAAGTCGAAAGGCTCTAGTAGCGATAGGAGTCTGGCTTGAAGGGACCCTCGACCGGCACGCCGATGTAATCGGCCTGTTTCTTCGAGAGTGTCGTGAGTTTGACACCGAGCGCGTCGAGGTGCAGTCGGGCCACCTTCTCGTCGAGGTGCTTGGGCAACACGTAGACCTTTTTCTCGTAGTTCGCGTTGTTCACGTACAGCTCGATCTGGGCCATCGTCTGGTTGGTGAAGGAGTTGCTCATCACGAAACTCGGGTGGCCGGTCGCGTTGCCGAGGTTCAACAGCCGTCCCTCGGACAACAAGATGATGGCGCGACCGTTGGGCAGGATCCACTTGTCAACCTGGGGCTTGATGTTCTCTCGCCGAACCCCGGCCAGATTCGTCAATCCCGCGATGTCGATCTCGTTGTCGAAGTGGCCGATGTTGCCGAGGATCGCCTGGTGCTTCATCGTGAGCATGTGGTCGACCGAGACGATGTCGCGGTTGCCGGTCGCCGTGATGATGATGTCGGCGTAGGGGAGGGCCTCTTCGAGCGTCGTCACCTGGAAGCCGTCCATCGCCGCTTGCAGCGCGCAGATCGGATCGACTTCGGTGATGATGACGCGCGCGCCCTGGCCCCTCAGCGATTCCGCCGAACCCTTGCCGACGTCGCCGTAGCCGCAGACCACCGCGACCTTGCCACCGATCAGCGTGTCGGTGGCGCGGTTGATGCCGTCGATGAGTGAGTGGCGACAGCCGTACTTGTTGTCGAACTTCGATTTCGTCACGGCGTCGTTCACGTTGATCGCGGGGAACAACAACGTGCCGTCGCGCTCCATCTCGTAAAGGCGGTGCACGCCGGTGGTGGTCTCCTCCGAGACCCCGATGAGTCCTTCGGACATCGGTCCGAACAGCTTCTCGCCACTCGACACGATCCGGTCGAGCAACGCCAAGATCACGCGGTACTCCTCGGAGTCCGCGCTCTCGGGGGCCGGCACGAACCCGGCCCGCTCGAATTCGAGCCCCTTGTGCACGAGCAACGTGGCGTCGCCGCCGTCGTCAAGGATCATCGTGGGACCGGCGTGTCCGGGCCACCGCAACATCTGCTCGGTGCACCACCAGTACTCTTCGAGCGACTCGCCCTTCCAGGCGAAGACCGGCACGCCCTTCGGGTTCTCGGCCGTACCGTGCGGTCCGACGACCGCGGCCGCGGCCGCGTGGTCCTGAGTGGAAAATATGTTGCAGCTGACCCAGCGAACGTCGGCGCCTAGGGCCACGAGGGTTTCGATCAGCACCGCGGTCTGGATGGTCATGTGGAGCGATCCCGCGATGCGCGATCCTGATAACGGCTTGGACGCGCCGAACTCGGCGCGCATGGCCATGAGGCCGGGCATTTCGTGTTCGGCGAGCGTGATCTCGGCGCGACCGAAATCGGACAGTGAGAGATCAGCCACTTTGAAATTGAAGGTGTCAGAGGTCATGGTTCTCCTAGGAGTTAGCGATTTCCAGGCGCCGACCTCTGTCGCTCACGCCTGGAAATATCGTATCGCGTCAGACGCCGACGCGAAACTCCACGACGTCGCCGTCTCGCATGACGTACTCCTTGCCCTCGACGCGCGCCTTCCCGGCGGCTCTTACTTGCGCCATCGAACCGAGCGCCATGAGATCATCGAAGGAGACGACCTCGGCCTTGATGAAGTGCTTCTGGAAGTCGGTGTGAATCTCGCCGGCCGCCTCGGGCGCGGTGGCACCCTGGTGGATGGTCCAGGCTCGGCTCTCCTTCGGCCCGGCGGTGAGGAAGGTCTGCAGTCCCAACGTCGCGAACCCGACGCGCGATAAGAGCGCCAGGCCGGATTCCTGCTGTCCGTAGGACTGGAGGAGCTCGAGGGCCTCGTCCTCGTCGAGATCGGACAGTTCGGCCTCGACTTTGGCGCAGAGGATGACCGAGGGCGACGGCGCGACCGACGCCGCAAGCGCCGCGCGGCGCGGTTCGTCCGCCAGAGTCTCTTCGTCGACGTTGAAGACGTAGATGAACGGCTTGTCGGTCAAGAGGTGCAGGTCAGCAAGCACCTCGCGGTCGAGGTCCTTCACTTTGGACATCACCAGACCCTGGTCGAGCGCGGATTGCGCCTTCTTGACCTGCGCCAAACGAGACTGCGCGTCGCCGCCACCTCGCTTGGCTTCGCGTTCCAGGCGAGTGATGACCTTCTCCACCGTTTGCAGGTCAGCGAGGATCAGCTCCGTTTCGATGGTGGCGACGTCACTCGTCGGGTCGATACGACCGTCCACGTGAATGACGTCGTCGTCGACGAAGACCCGCACGACCTCACAGATCGCGTCGCACTCTCGGATGGCGGCGAGGAACTGGTTCCCGAGTCCCTCCCCTTCGGACGCGCCTTTCACGATCCCGGCGATATCGACGAACGTCACCGTCGCCGGCAGGATCTTCTCTGACGTGAACATCATCGCGAGCCGCTGCAACCGCGGATCGGGTACCGACACGACGCCCACGTTGGGCTCGATCGTGGCGAAGGGGTAGTTCGCCGCCAATACGTGGTTGTGGGTGAGAGCGTTGAAGACCGTTGATTTGCCGACATTCGGAAGTCCGACGATGCCGATCGAGAGTGCCATGGACATTCAACGCTAGTCGGGTGACGTTCGGCAATCTCTGGGAAGAACCTGTCTATGGGCTGGAGCGGACGATCGGAACGCCAAACATTCTGCTTGTCGTGGGTCACCCTGAAGACGGTCGCTTGCTGTCGTGACGCGAATGATCGGCCGTGGAGTTTCGTGGAGCCGAACGTGACTAAGACCGTTGCGCCGCTCACGGCCGTCCTCTACTCTCGAGCCATGGAAACGACGAACGTGGTTGAAGGCTTCGCGCCATTCGAAGGGTGGCAGACGTGGTACCGAGTCACTGGTGATCTGCAGTCGGGTCCGACGCCCTTAGTCGTCGCTCACGGGGGACCGGGCTGCTCGCACGATTACGTACTCGCGCTCGCGCAACTCGCCGAGCGCGGTCGCCCCGTCGTGCACTACGACCAGTTGGGCGGCGGGCGATCGACGCATATGCCCGACAAGGGTGGCGACTTCTGGACCGTCGACCTCTTCTTGCGCGAGCTGGAGAATCTGCTCGTCCACCTGGGGATCAACGATCGTTACTTCTTGCTCGGACAGTCCTGGGGCGGAATGCTCGGGGCCGAGCACGGCATCCGCCAGCCCGCGGGCTTGAAGGCGCTCGTCATCAGCAACTCTCCGGCCTCGATGGCGCTCTGGGCGAGCGAGGCGAAGATCCTTCGCGGCGAGCTCGAGCCCGACGTGGAAGCGGCCCTCGATCGCCACGAAGCGGCCGGTACGACAACCGACCCGGAGTACCTGGCGGCCCAGCAGGTGTACTACGACCTTCACGTCTGTCGCGTGGTGCCGAATCCACCGGAGGTGGTACGGACCTTTGAGATGTTGACGGAGGACCCGACGGTCTACAACGTCATGAACGGACCCAACGAGTTCTTTTGCATTGGGACGCTGCGCGACTGGAGCGTGGTCGAAGATGTACACAAAATCACCGCGCCGACGCTGCTCGCCTCGGGCCGCTTCGACGAGGCCACGCCGGCCACGGTCCAGCCGTTCTTCGACAATATTCCCGACGTGCGCTGGGAGATCTTCGAAAACTCCAGCCACATGCCCTTCGTCGAAGAGCCCGAGCACTATCTCGAGGTGGTGGAGAGTTTCCTGGCGAACCACGACCAGTGAACTTGTAGTAAAGAGGTATCAATAATCTGAGCAACGTCAATAGGGGAGAATCGAATGTCACGTCTCAAGACCATGAAGCGGATGGGGGTGATCCTGTCGTCAATGGCCGTGTGCTCCTTCGGCATCATCGCCGTCTCGACCAGTTCGGCGGGGGCGTCGGGCTACCAGTCCCAGCACGCCGGCGGCACGCTGCACCTCGACGCCACGGCCGCCGGAGGCACGCTCGACCCGCAAGTCAACTACACCTTGCAGTACTGGCAGCTCTATCAGGCGACCTACGACGGCCTGGTCTCGTTCCAGAAGGTGAGCGGCGATCCTTCCTTCGACGTGGTACCCGACCTCGCGACCGCGATGCCCAAGGTGACCAACGGCGGCAAGACTTACACCTTCACCTTGCGCAAGGGCATCAAGTTCTCCAACGGCAAGACGGTCACGGTCGCCGACGTCCTCGCGTCGTTCCAGCGACTCTTCAAGGTCTCGAACCCCAACGCCGGCTCGTGGTACAACGACATCGTCGGGGGACCGGCGTGCGTCACGACCCCCGCGACCTGCAAGCTGACCGGTGGCGTCGTGGTGAACGCGGCGACGAACTCGGTCGTCTTCCATCTCATCGCGCCGGACTCGGAGTTCCTCGACCAGTTGTCGGTGCCCTTCGGCTCGATCATTCCGGCCAACACACCCGCCAAGGACGAGGGCGACACACCGATCCCCGGGACCGGCGCCTACGCCTTCACGTCGTACAACCCGAACTCCGCCCTCGTGATGAAGCGAAACAAGTATTTCAAGGTGTGGAGCGCCGCGGCGCAGCCCAAGGGCTATCCCGACGAGATTGAGATGACCTTCGGTCTCCCGGTCGAGTCCGAAGTGACCGCCGTCGCCAACGGCCAGGCCGACTGGATCTTCGACCCGATTCCGGCCGACCGACTCTCGGAGATCTCGACCAAGTACGCCACGCAAGTCCACGTGCACACGTTGACCGCTGACTGGTACGCCCCGATGAACGTGAATATCGCGCCATTCAACAACCTCAAGGCTCGCCAGGCCGTCAACTACGCGCTCAACAAGAACTCCCTCGTGAAGCTCTACGGTGGCTCGCAACTGGCCGTGCCGACATGCACGATCCTGCCGCCGGGCTTCCCGGGGTACGTCAAGTCGTGCGCCTACAACTCCAAGAGCAGTTCGACGTACGCGGGACCGGACTTGACCAAGGCCAAGGCCCTGGTGAAGGCCTCGGGCACGTTCGGGGCCAAGGTCGCGGTAGTGGCTCAAAACGACCCCGTCGACCTGTCGGTGGGTGAGTACATCCAAGGAGTGCTCAACCAGATTGGCTACAAAGCCACGGTCAAGCCACTCTCTCAGAACATCGAGTTCAGCTACATCCAGAACACGAACAACAAGGTTCAGATCAGTGTCACGCAGTGGTTCCAGGACTACCCGGCCGCCTCGGACTTCTTGAAGGTCCTGCTCAGTTGCAGTGCCTTCCACAAGGCCAGTGACAACAGCATCAATATCTCGGGCCTCTGCTCGCCGTCGATTGACGCGAAGATGGCCACGGCCGAGACATTGGAGTTGACGAATGCGACCGCGGCCAACAAGCTCTGGGGTCAGATCGACCAGCTGATCATGACCACCGAAGCGCCGTGGGTGCCGCTGTTCAACCCGAAGCTGGTTGACTTCGTCGGCAAGCGAGTTGGCAACTACCAGTTCTCGC
>Ga0182024_10024607_pt1 | contig 10688 bp, 6 predicted proteins | sample P32metaG_FD_120480 | JGI IMG/M metagenome (GOLD analysis project Ga0182024, IMG submission 120480) | Permafrost microbial communities from Stordalen Mire, Sweden - P3-2 metaG (Illumina Assembly) | ecosystem: Environmental > Terrestrial > Soil > Wetlands > Permafrost | place: Sweden: Stordalen...
CCGGAGCAAAAGCGGCACAGAAGGCTTCCGATGCCCTCGGGCCGTCTTGTTGCTGAAGTCGGCGGAGCGGCTTGCTGGTGGCGCGATCCCAGAGGAAAGCCGGCTCGCCGAAGCTGGTCGTGACGATGGTTTTCCCATCGGGAGCGACGGCAACGGAGGTCAGGGGGAACTGATGCCCCGGTGCCGCTATTTTCGCCGACCGACGGGCCACGTCCCAGAGCATGATATTTTGAATGACCGAACGATAGCCGACGCTGGTTGCCAGAGTGCGGCCGTCGGGCGAAAAAGCGAGCAGAACAGGATTATGATCCGCGGCGTTGCCCAGGCCGCGCTGTTCGGCACCCGTGTGGGTATCAAAGAGCCTGGTGCCGATCGAGTCGGCGACAGCCAGTGTCTTGCCGTCCCGCGTGAGGGCGAGACCGAGAGGATCGAAGAACCTCGTCTCGTCCGGGTCGCCGACAGCACGCAACTTATTGCCCGTCGTCGGGTCCCACAAGACTACGGAGCCTTTGTTGTTCTCGCTACCCGCAGTGGCCACGAATTTGCCGTCCGCGGACATTGCCACCGCTCGAGTGAATAGGGTTTGATCGGCCAGCGCATGGCGACGCTTGCCGGTAGCTGTCTCCCACACGGCAACCGTGTAGTTATCCCTGGGATCATCCGCTTTGGGAACTTCGACTTCCGACTCGCGCACGGCCAGGCCGCCCGATACGATGGTCTTGCCGTCCGGAGTGAAGGCCAGACTCATGACGCGGCCTCGATGCGCTTGCCAGCGGCGCACTTCCTTGCCGTCCTTGACGTTCCAGAGAAAGACGTGGGTGTCGCCTCCCGAGGCGAGGAGTTTGCCGTCCTGCGAAACCGCGAGGCTCGTCACCATACCCGGATGATTGATGATGTGCGCCAGCTCCTTGCGGGTCTGCAAATCCCAGAAGCGGATGGTCTTGTCAAAACCGCCCGAGACGAGAACCTTCGCCGGCTTTCCTTCCTCTTCCGGCACGAACGCAAGATGGGTGATGCCTCCTTCATTTTGTTGAAGGCTGAAGCCCGCCTTGCCGGTCTCGGCGTCCCAAAAGCGGATCGCCTTGTCCGTGCCGGCCGCGGCGATCCACTTGCCGTCCGGCGAGTAGGCGAGTGCATGGACGGGGCCAATGTGCTGCAGCCGGCTGGTGCCCAGACGTGCGATCGCTCCGGCGGGCAATGAATCACCGTGGATGTCCGTGGGTGCGGGCTTTTCGCCGGCCGGGCACGGGACGGAGTTCATGCCGAACAGCAGCGCAATGGCCGTCAGGTTGTTGCGAAGATGGAAACCCATGGCGAATTCTCCCGTGGTTTGGGATGGAAATAGCGTCGGCGTGTTCCTGGATGTGAGATGGAAGCTATTTGCCAACTCTATTCATTCTACGCGGTTTCATTCAGGCGATTCGATTTGGTCACTCAGTGTCATGCCAAATTGGCAGGTAACCGACCGTCGCGCAAGTGGAGGTATCATTCGCGTTGGTGTGCGCGACGGTCCCGCCACGTTCGTCAACTCTCTGTCAATTCAGCGGTTGCGCGGACAGGACCGTCGCGCACGCGCGAAGAGATTTCCTGCGCGACGGTCTGGAAACAGGTCTCTCACAGCGATGCTGCGAGCGCGAAACGATAAATCGGAATGGTGCCTTAGTACCTCAATTCAGAAAAGGGGGCCGCAATTCGTGGGGCAGGTTGCCAACCTGCCGTTCGCCAGGCAGGTTGGCAACCTGCCCCACGAATTCGGACCCCAATTTTGAAGTGCTGTACTTAGCTTAGCGGCATGTTCCGCCAGGGAAGAAATTGCTTGCCCGTGCCAAAGGCTCCGGGATTTCAGCGGCATGATCGTTTTCAGGTTATCGAATGATGATGGATTCCGTGAAGGGCCACGGTTTATGAGGGCTGCGCCCTTTCCTCACGTGGAGCGTGAGGACTACACTAATAAATACAAGGGGCTGTCGGCAAACCTTGACGAAATTGGGGGATCGTTCAGATTTTCCGGACCTAGCTGCTGAAAAGATCCGGTCGACAGCCCCTTGTTTTCAAACATTCTTCTGAAAGGCCGCTTCCGCCACCGCGTCGAAGCGCGCCCCGTTGTCACCCAGGTATTTCTGCCAGCGCTCGCTGTCCCACAGCTCCAGGTGGTCGCGCACGCCCAGCAGCACCACATCCTTCACCAGCGACCCGGCCGTCACCAGCCGGTCCGGCACCAGGATTCGCCCGCTGCCGTCCACGTCCACGGTTTCCATCTGGGCAAAGAACAGCCTGCGAAAAATTCGCGCCTCGCCATCCGTGGCGGGCGCCTTATCCAGTTGGTCCGCCAACTTCTCCAGGCCCTCTTTCGCGAAAATCCACAAGCACTGATCCGGCCCCCGCGTCACAAACAACTGCTTCGCCTCTGCCAACTGCTCGCGGATTCGCTTCGGCAACGCCAGACGCTTCTTGTCATCCAGCGTGCGGACATGGGTTCCCGTGAGAAGCATGATTTAGCCTCGTGGGAACTCACCGGTCCCCCAAGGGCGTCCAAACCCAACATTTCCCATTTCGTCCCACTTTGGACCATTCCTCTCCACAAATAATACCGGTTCTTGTTTTGGCGGCAAGGGTGGTAAATTTTTTTCTGAGATTATTGGCCATGCGCGCGGCGGCGCCTTCCGCTTTCTTCGTTTAGCGTTCGCAGGATGTCGCGAACGCTAAACGAAGAAAACGGCTGCCCTCGATTTGTCGCGCGATCTTGGGAAGTTAGATAGGTCGATGAAACGGGCCGCCGAGCGGTAACGCGATTCTATGAAAGAATCTCCCGTATCGGCTGCCCGCCCTGAGCCACCGGCACCGGTCGGCCCGCCCGATCCGGCACCGTCATATCGGGATCGATACCGAGGCAATGGTAGATCGTGGCGCACACGTCGGCAGGGCTGATGGGACGATCCTTGACATACGCCGCCTGATGATCGGATTCGCCGACGACACTGCCGCCGCGAATGCCGGCGCCGGCGAACCACATGCCGTAGCAATGCGTCCAGTGATCGCGGCCCCCGTTGCCATTGACGCGCGGCGTGCGGCCCATTTCGCTCATCACCACCACCAGCGTTTCGTCCAGCAGGCCCCGGTTTTCCAGGTCCTCCAGCAGCGTCGCATAGGTGCGGTCGAACTCCGGCAGGTTCACTTCCTTGAGCGTGATGAAGTTGCGCGTGTGCGTGTCCCAGCAGTCGTAGTTGATCTGCACGCGGTCCCAGAACAGGTCCCAGGTCACGTTCACGAAGCGAACGCCCCGCTCCACCAGCCGGCGGGCGATGAGCGAGCAGTTGCCGAACAACGTTTGGCCATAAAGCTCGCGCAGCCGCAGCTCCTCCTGGCCCAGATCGAATGCGGCGCGCACCTCGGCCGAGGTCAGCAGGTTGAAGGCCCGCTGACGATTGCGCTGAAAAGGATCCGTCGCCCCGGCAGCGTCCGCCCGGCGCATGTGATCCTCGATTTGCTCCAGCAGGCTGCGGCGCTGGTTGAGCCGATCGAGCGTCACGCCTTGAGCCAGCGTGTTTTCCGGCAATCGCGGCTCGCCGAGCACCGTTACGGGCCGGCCGGGCGCCGGCGTCGGCCCGGTCATGGAGCGATGCGGCATGCACTCCGTGTAAAGAGCATCGTGACGCTGTCCGAGGAAACCGGCGTAGGGCCCCGGTCGCCGAATGGCCTGGCCCCAGCCGAGATAGCACGGCATGTAGACGTAATCGGGCAATTCACTCTCTCTAGCCGGCCTTCCTGATTCGGGAGACTGGGCCCGAAGATATTCGCAGACCGAACCCATGCTCGGCGGATATGATTCGCGCGTGCTGACGATGTCGGGCAGTAATTGATCGAGGCCGGAGTAGCTCGGCAATGGATTATGGCAGCCCGATCGATGATTGAGCGAGCGCACCACGGCGATCTTGTGCATCCAACGGCTCATGCGCGGCAGATGTTCGCACACGCGGATGCCGGGAACGCTGGTGGCGATCGGCCTGAACTCGCCGCGGACCTCGGCAGGGGCGTCGGGCTTCATGTCGATCATGTCCTGCGTGGCGGCGCCGCCGAGCAGATAGAGGAGAATGACGCTCTTCGCTCGGCCGGGACGCTGCTGCCGGCGGGCATCCAGGGCTGACGCGAACTCGGGCAAGCCGAAGCCGCCGAGCATGGCGAGCGATCCGGCTCGCAGGGTTTCACGCCGGGTCAGGCCGTCACACGCACGCCGCGGGGAGCCGAGCATTCGTAACATGGCCGCGATCCTCCGGAGATTGGGGATTTGCACAACGGTCTATGATAAGAGAGGCGAAGGGAATTGGGAAGCGAAATCGTTAATTGATTTATCGTTTCGCGTTCGCCCGATCCTGCGAACGTGAAAAAAAACATCGGCACAGCGAGGGGCGACCCGCGGGGTTCGGAGTACCTCACCCCGCGGCGTGGAGTCATGCAACTGAACACGGAAAACTATTTCCTTACTTCGCTTCCTTGATGCGGATGTTGCGATACTCGAACTTGCCGGTTTCCGCTTGCAGGCCGATGCCCTGCTTGCTGGCGGCGGGGATCTTCATGTTTTCCATGAATTCGCCGTTGCACAGGCACTTGGCGACGGCGCCCACGCTGACCTCGATTTTGCTGACGTCAACCGCCTTGCCGTCGAGCATGGCCATGGGCTTGCCTTCCTTGACGGTCAGTTCCAGGATGTTCTTTTCGGTCAGGGCCTTGCCGTTGACGACGGTGCTGACGACGCCGTTCTTGACGGTGATGTCCAGTTCATTCCAGCCGTCGGTCTTGAATTTGGTGAGCTGCTTCATTTCCTTGCGGCGGGGGAAATCGCGGACCTGGAGCTGCGGGCCACGCACGTAGACGCCGCTGTCGGCTTTTTCCGCGGCGCGGAATTCCATCTTGACGTTGAATTCCTTGTTGAATTCCTTGACCGTGTACAGGTCCTTGATGCCCTTGCCTTCCTCGCAAATGATGATGCCGTCGGCGACGCGGAAACGCTTGTCGGCGGTCTCGGTCTTGCCGGTCAGGTCCGCTTCCTTGCCGTACTTCCAGCCACTAAGGTCCTTGCCGTTGAAGAGGCTGACATAGCCTTCTTCCTTTTCGCCGGCCGTCGTTGGCACAGACATGCCGCTCAGCGCGACGATGAGCAGCCCCCCCACGATGAAACGCATAGCCCTACCTCCAGTTGAGAAAAACAGGTTGAATCGGCGCACCCGCACAATGAAGGCGACGCCGGTCGGGAAACCAAATTTACTTCGAAGAGCCCAGGGTTGGCGGGATCTATCCACGAAGCCTTCCAGCAAAGAAAGCTTCAAAGCAGGCGGATTGGTGCTACTGTAGCAGAGAGCGTGCGCTTTGCAACAAAAAAATTCGTGAAAGTGAACGAGGGATTGCGGGCGGCTTGGTTTCTTTCCGCTGACGTTCTCTGCAACATGGGGAGAAGTTTGCCGCCGGATAGTCGCCTTTCGCTCCGCGAAAGGACGACCTTTCGCGGAGCGAAAGGCGACATTGCGGCTTCGCCGCGTTAGCGTGGTCATGCCCAGGCTCACTTCGCCGCCTTGCGTGCCTTGCTCACCTCCGCCAGAATCTCCGTCGCATAGGGATCGCGGCCATATAACTCCTCCAGCGCCGACCAGATCTTCTCCGCCTCGTCCCGGCGTCCGGCAGCGGCGAGTTGCTCGGCCCGGCTCAGGGCGGGGCGAACCGTTTGCCAGCGGTCTTTGCGCGATCCGTCCTTATCGAGCTCCTCCAGGGCTTGCCGGGCCTTCTTCACCCAGGTCTTTTCCGCGGGTACCTCGGCGAAGACTTCCACCAGGCCACGCCACATTTTCCGGGCCCCCTTGAGGTCGCCTTCCTGCCGCCGCCGTTCGCCTTGCAGGAAAAACTGCTGGGCCTCGCTCGGCAGTTCGCCGCGGGCCTCAAGGAGCAGGCGATGATATTCAGCCACCTTGTCCTTGTACGGATGATCCGGGAAACGCGTGTTAAGCGGCTCCAGATACTCGCGCCACGCTTCTTCCTTTTCGCTCAAGCGCGACGAACGTTCCATCAAGGCCGAGCCGTTCTGGAAAAGATACTCGGCGCTCGGCGGCCAAAGCGCATAGACGATGGTGCCGATGCAGAGAATGAGCAGCGGCACAATCACCCAGACCTGATTGAAGAAGCGGCCGATGGGCCCCGCCTGCTGCTGCCGCTCGAGTTCCTCGCGCACCGCCCGGCTCATCAGCGTCGCGGGGCCGGGCCTGCTCTCCAGCGGCAGACGATCGACGCGGTTCTCCGCCACGGTCAGCTCGTCTTCGCCCAGCGAGGTCAGGTTGTTCTTGCGTTCCAGCTTGCGGCGAATCGACTCGAGCTGCCGGCCCAGCACCTGGCAATCCGCGGGCCGTTTTTCCGGCTCCTTCTCCAGAAGCTGGCAGACGAGCTCGTCCATCTCATAGGGCAGCTCCGGCACGATGCGGCGCGGGCTGTCGAACTGCGCGTAGCGATGCTTGTGCAAGAGATCGAGAAACGAATTGCCCTCGAACGGCGTGCGGCCCGTGAGCAGCATGTACAGGACGACGCCGAGCGAATAAAGATCGCTGCGCTTGGTGACAGGCTTGCCGGACGCCTGCTCCGGCGAGAGAAACTCCGCGGTGCCGACGACGCCGCCCGTGGCGGTGAGATGCCGGCTGGCGAAGATGCGAGCGATGCCGAAGTCGGTGAGCTTCACGTCGCCGGCCTGGGTGCGCAGGATGTTGGGCGGCTTGATGTCGCGATGGATGACGCCGCTATCGTGCACGTGCCGCAGCGGGCCGCAAATCTTGATGGCGATGTCGAGCACTTCCTGCCAGGGCAATCGGCCCTCCTTTTCGAGGACCTTGTCGAGGCTCTGGCCATCGACATATTCCATGGCGAAGAAGTGCAGCCCATTTTCGAAGCCGGACTCGAAGAACTTGACGATACCGGGATGATCGAGCCGGCTGAGTGTCTCGATTTCGCCCTGGAAGCGCTGCAGGAAGCCGACGTCCTGGGCCAATTCGGCGGTGAGGACCTTGAGCGCGGCATTGCGGCCCCCGACCTCCTCCTGGGCGAGGTAGACATGGCCCATGCCGCCGCGGCCGATCTCTTTGAAGATCACCCATTTGCCCATGCGCTCGCCAAGCATTCGACACTCCCCTCACAAGCCGGCCCCATCGTGATTGTACGATTCTCTTGGTGGACATGAAATGGAAGAGATCCCCACGCCGCGGGGTGAGGTACTCCGAACCCCGCGGGTCAGCCGTGCAGGATCATGACACTGCAAACCCTGACCCGCGGGGTTCGGAGTACCTCACCCCGCGGCGTGGCTCGTCATGTCTTCCGCGACAAAGCCCCATTCACAATCCGCTGGGCCTCGCTGACGATGGCATCCAGATGAATCTGGCTCTTGAAGCTCTCCGCGTAGATCTTGTAAATGTTCTCGGTGCCGCTGGGCCGGGCGGCGAACCAGCCGTTGGCGCTGACCACTTTCAAACCGCCGATGGCCGCGTTGTTGCCCGGCGCGCGCGTCAGCCTCGCCAGGATCGGTTCGCCGGCAAGCTGCTCTTCCGTCACCGCGTCGGGCGAAAGCTTCTGCAAGCGGGCCTTTTGCTCCGGCGTGGCGGCGGCGTCGATGCGCGTGTAGAACGGGGTGCCGAACTGGGCCGTCAGTTCGCGAAAGTGCTCGCCGGGGTCCTTGCTGGTTGTGGCCGTGATCTCCGCGGCCAGCAGGTCCATGATGATGCCGTCCTTGTCCGTGGTCCACACGGAGCCATCGCGGCGCAGGAAGCTCGCCCCGGCACTCTCCTCACCGCCGAAGCAAATCGAGCCGTCGAACAGGCCGGGAGCGAACCATTTGAAGCCGACCGGAACTTCCGACAACTTACGGCCCAGGTCGCCCACGACGCGATCGATCATGCCGCTCGAAACCAGCGTCTTGCCTACGGCTGAGCTTTTCGGCCACGCGGGGCGATGGGTGAGCAGATAGCGGATCGCCACAGCCAGGTAGTGATTGGGATTCATCAGTCCGGCCGACGGCGTGACGATGCCATGGCGGTCCGAGTCGGGATCATTGCCGAACGCGACGCGATAGCGATCCTTGAGCCCGATCAGCCCGGCCATGGCGTAAGGGCTCGAGCAATCCATGCGAATCTTGCCGTCGTGGTCCACCGACATGAAGCTAAACGTCGGATCGAGCCGGGGATTCACCACAGTGACGTCGAGCTGATACGTCGCCTTGATCGGCTCCCAGTAGGGCAATGAAGCGCCGCCCAGTGGATCGACGCCGAGCTTGAGCTTCGCCGAGCGAACGGCGTCCATGTCGATGACATTGGCCAGGTCGTTGATATAGGGCAGAATGAAATCGTCTTGATGCGTGCTGCCGGCCTTGAGAGCGGCCGCGAAGGGAAGCCGCTGGACGCTTTTGTTGTCGGCTCGCAGCAGTTCGTTGGCGCGATCCTGGATCCAGTTGGTGATATCGCTGTCGGCCGGGCCGCCGTTGGGCGGGTTGTACTTGAAGCCGCCGTCTTCGGGCGGATTGTGCGACGGCGTGATGACAATGCCGTCGGCCTGGTGTTCCTTGCGACCATGATTGTAGACAAGGATGGCCCGCGAAATCACGGGCGTTGGCGTCACGCCGTCGTTGGGCTGGATAATCGATTCGACGCCGTTCGCGGCCAGCACCTCGAGGGCGGTGCGCTGCGCGGGGGCTGACAGGGCGTGCGTGTCCTTGCCCATGTAAAGGGGGCCGTCGATGGCCTTGCTGCGGCGATAATCGCAGATGGCCTGGGTGATGGCCAGGATGTGGGCCTCGGTGAAGGAGCCGTTTTTCGGAGTGCCGCGATGGCCGCTGGTGCCGAACTGGACACGCTGGTTGAGATCGGCCATGTCGGGCCGGCGGGCGTGGTATTCGGCTTCGAGCTTGGCGACGTCGATCAGCAGGTCGCGGGGAGCGGGTTTGCCGGCCAGGGGATGGATGGGCATGATGTCTTTCCTTAATTCCTGTGGGGATCGGTTTGTAACCGGTCCGCGACCCGGACCGGTTACAAACCGGTCCCCACGAATGCCGAGGTTATCGGGCCTTGGCGTCCACGTGAACCCACAACGTCACGCGCTCGCGGACGGGGTACTCCTTGCCCTGGCGTTGGGCCTTGCCGGCGGTTCGCTGGGCGGTCATGCACCACCAACCGGGTTCGGCGAGCGTGCAGGTGAATGCATCGTTGGCATCAGTGAGAGTTTTCAAAGTCACAAATTCGTCCATGGGAATGTTCTTGGGCTTTTGCTCATTGTAGCGTTCGATCTCGACGACGGCATTCGCAAACGTGCCCGGAAATGCGTCTCCGGATGGATGCACTTTTGCCCGAAACGCGACGCCAGGCAATAAGCCATAAGGTCGGGTCAAAGGTGTCATGCGCATCTGCTTGCCGGGAGCCTTCTCCCAGCCGTTTTGTGTCTGCACATGGAGAGGGACCTGGACGACGTCGCGGACAAACTCCTCGCTCTCCTCGAACCAGATAGGCGGCGTGGTCAGGACGAACCAGTGGTCGCCGCGCTGCTCCGGTGTGAAGTTGAATCGATAGGCCACGACATCCTTGCCGTCGCCGCCCGGTGTCTTGAACGATTCGAGGGTTTTTGTCAGGTCGAGCGATTTGCCGTCCGGCGTGGTAGCTTCCACCTTGGTCGGCGCGGGAGCATCGCTCAGTTCATGCTCGAACGGATGGCCGAATTGGTAGAGGAAGGTGACCTTGTCGCCCTTTTTCACCATGGCGGCGCTGGGCAGCAGCATGTTGAAATGCGACGATGCCGTTGCAACGCAAATAAAGGAAAGACCAAGCGCCAGATAATATCGCAGCATGGGTACCTCACGATTGGGATGGGTAATACGTTTCCGATTATCATGTTACCGATTTTGCGACGGGCCGCATCTTGATTTCTTCGTTTAGCGTTCGCATGGCCCTCGTTGTGGACTCGGCCACCACGAGGGCCACGCGAACGCTAAACGAAGAAGGGGCCGGCGGCGAGCGGCTAAACGTTTTCGCTGCCATTCCGTACACTCTTCTTGAGACCCATTATCCCACGGAGACCCTGCGATGAAGAAAGTCCTCGACTGGCTCACGGAAAACGATAGTCAACTGATCGGCGACCTCGCGAAGCTGGTGGCGGTGCCGAGCATCAGCACCGACGGCGAGCATCAGCAAGAAATCGAAAAGGTCGCGGAGTTGACCTGCGAACTGATGCGCTCGGCGGGGCTCAACAACGTCGGCGTGCTCCGGGCCGGGGACTCCAATCCGTATTCCTATGGTGAATGGCTGGGCGCTCCCGGCAAACCGACCATTTTTCTTTACGCCCATCACGATGTGCAACCCGTCAACTTCATCGAAGATTGGAAATCCGAACCGTGGACGCTGACCGAGCGCGAGGGCCGATTCTTTGGCCGCGGCGCCGCGGACGACAAGGGCGCCATCGTGGTGCAGCTCGGCGCCATCGCGGCCTGGCTCAAGACAACCGGTTCGCTGCCCGTCAACATCAAGATGCTGGTCGAGGGCGAGGAGGGAGTCGGCTCGCGCAACCTGGACGCTTTCTTCAAGGAAAACAAGGATCGGCTCATGTCCGACGTCATCGTGGTGTGCGACACCGAGAACGTCGAGACCGGTTATCCGTGCCTGACGTATTCGTTGCGGGGCATC
>Ga0182024_10024608_pt1 | contig 10688 bp, 7 predicted proteins | sample P32metaG_FD_120480 | JGI IMG/M metagenome (GOLD analysis project Ga0182024, IMG submission 120480) | Permafrost microbial communities from Stordalen Mire, Sweden - P3-2 metaG (Illumina Assembly) | ecosystem: Environmental > Terrestrial > Soil > Wetlands > Permafrost | place: Sweden: Stordalen...
GGGACTAGGGGCTAGGGGCTAGGGGACGAAGAACGAAGAAGCAGCGCGGCAAGACGATTGCAGCAGATGACGCGCGAAACCGCAAGCGAGCCTCGCTATCAAACGGAGTGACGAAGCTCACTTGCGGCGAGCGCGCGTCGGCCTATTCCCTGTAGCCTGTAGCCTTCAGCCTCAAGCCTGTCCCAAAACCTCTGTTGCGTGGCTTGCCAGAATTTTGTATTCTTCCGCGCCGATCCAGTCTGTTCGACTGGCGAGGGGGATCATTCTGCGCGGCGGTTTATGGCCGTCTTGTTGGAGAATCGGCCCGTAGTGAGGGCCATTGTTGACCGCGGCGATTCAGGGAGGAATCCATGCGAGCTTCGTGGAAATTGGCGCTGATCGTGGCAAGTTGCCTGGCGTTTTCCTGGGGCGTTGCGGCGATTTCGGCGCCGCCGCCCGATCCAACGCCGGACAAGGTTTCTTCAAATTCCGCCACGCCGAAGTCGCCGTCGCCGGCCACATCGCCGGCCGCATCGTCCACCGCCGTGTCCACCGCGGTGGCAAAACCGGCGGTTGCGCCGCACGAAGCACAATGGATCTGGTCGCCGGCCGCCGACGAACTTCCTAAATCCGGATCGCCGCTGGGGACATGCTATTTCCGCCGCAGCTTCGAGATGACCCAGCCCGAATCGGGCGAGGTGCAAATCACCGCCGATGAATCGTATGAACTGTACGTCAACGGCCGCAAGGTTGGCGAAGGCCACAATTGGCACGTCATGGACATCCATGACATCACCAAGTTTCTCAAGCCGGGTCACAATACGGTCGCCGTTCTGGCCACGAAGACCGACAACGGGCCCGCCGGGCTCGCGGCGCGCGTGTTGGTCAAAAGCGCGGGCGACACATTTGTTTCCTATCTGACGGGCTCGTCGTGGAAGACGAGTCAAAGAGAATTCGTCGGTTGGACGCAGCCGCGGTTCAACGAGTCGCAATGGTTGCCGGCCCGCGAGATCGGCCAGTTCGGCGTCGTCAAGCCGTGGCTGGATGAGATGCAATTGGCCGGCGGCGTGGGAGGCCGGTTCAAGATCAGTGAAGAATTTCGCATCGAGCCGGTCGCGTCGCCGCAAGACACGGGCTCGCTGATCGCGATGGCGTTCAATGAATTCGGCGACATTCTCGCTTCGCGCGAAGGCGGACCGCTGCTGATCGTGCGCAGCGTGAAGCCGGGCGCGCCGCCAAGCAAAGTGTCGGTCTATTGCGACAAAGTGAACAGCATTCAAGGGATACTTCCGCTCAATGGACAGGTGTTCGTCGTCGGCAGCGGACCGCTGGGGACGGGCTTGTATCGCATTTCCGAACCGGGCACCGCTCCGATTGCGCCTCCGGATAGCGGCACGACTCCGATCGCAACCAGCCCCGCGGCGATCACACCCGATGCCGCCAAACCCAGCGCAACGACACCGAATACAGCCGCGCCCAACACAACAGCGCCGAGCGCGGCGGCACCGACATCCGCGACACCGAACGCATTGCCTTCCAGCGCAGCCGCGCCAAGTGTGCTTGCGCCGAGCGTCGATCCTCCGAGCACCACCGGGGCGCCCGGCTCCGCGTCGTCCAGAAGACCCGCAGCGCATTCCTCCGCTCAAATCAACCATCGTCGGACTGACAGCGGCGTGATTCTCGCGTCGGCCGTCGCGGAGGCGACCGATCAGGATCCGAAGGAAAAGGAACCCGCGGCCGCCAACGTCAGTGAATTGAAACCGATCCACCAATTGCCCGACGATCAAAACTCCACGCCGACCAAACCGGCGCGTGTCGTTCGTCCGAAGCAGGTCGATTTGGTGTTGAAATTCACCGGCGAGATGGCCGAGCATGGGCCTCACGATCCGGTATTGGGCCCCGACGGCTTGATCTACGTCATGATGGGCGACCACAGCAAGCCCGAACACGCCGACGATTCGAGCAGTCCGTATCATCATCCCTACGAGGGCGATCTCCTCAGCCCGCGCTACGAGGATCCGAACGGCTATGGCGTCGGCGTCAAGGCGCCCGGCGGCCGCGTTCTGCGGACCGATGCTTCGGGAAGTTTTATCGAAACATTTGCCGCCGGATTTCGGAATCCGTATGGTTTCGTGTTCACGCGCACGGGCGAAATGATCACGCACGAATCCGACATGGAATGGGATGTCGGGATGCCTTGGTATCGCCCGACGCGGCTGTTGCACGTCGTGGCAGGGGGCGAGTACGGCTGGCGGAGCGGATGGGGCGCGTGGCCGACCTATTTCTTCGACAGTCTGCCGTCGATCGGCGACACGGGGCGCAGTTCGCCGACTGCGGTCGTCGCCTACAACCATGTGATGTTTCCGCGCCGTTTCCAAGGGACGCTGTTCGTCGGCGATTGGGCACGCGGGCGGATTCTGAACGTCCGGCTCAAGCCTTCGGGCGCCAGTTACACGGCCGAAACCAGCGTGTTTCTCGAAGGGAAGCCGCTGAATGTCACGTACCTTGCCATCGGACCCGACGGCGCGCTCTACTTCTGCACCGGCGGACGCGATACGGAAGGGGGCATCTATCGGGTCGTTTGGAAGGGGAATGTTCCCGAGGCCGTGCTGCCGCCGCGCGACGGAATGGCGGCCGCGATCCGGCAACCGCAGCTCGATAGCGCCTGGGGCCGGCAACATGTCGCGCTCGTCAAGCAAAAACTCGGCGCCGCATGGGACTCGGAATTGCCGACCATCGCCGACAACCAAAGGAACAAACCGGAAAGCCGCTGCCGGGCGCTCGAGCTGATGCAACTGCTCGGCCCGTTTCCCAGCTCGGCACAATTGCTGCGGCTGTCGCACGATGCCGACGACTCGGTCCGTGAAAAGACCGTTTATCTGATGGGCATCCACGCCGACGAGACGACCGGCGCTCGGTTGATCGAATTGTTGCACGACACCAATCCGGTCGTGCAACGGCTTGCCTGCGAGGCGTTGGTCCGCGCCGGGCAGAAGGCCACTTGGGCCGACTTGGCGCCGCTGTTGAATTCACCCGATCGCTACGTGATCTACGCCGCGACTCGGGCGGTGGAGCAGATTCCGAAAGAATCGTGGCAAGCCGAGGCAATGGCGGCCAAGAACCATCGTGTTTTCCTCCAGGCAGCGTTGGCGCTGTTGGTGATGGAACCGGATCGCGCGACGATCGACGCGGTTCTTGCGCGCGTCGATAAGATCATGGAAGGTTATGTGACCGATCCTGATTTCCTCGACATGTTGCGTGTCACGGAATTGGCGCTCGAGCGCGGAAAGCTTGCCGCGAGCGACGTTCCCACGCTGGGCGCAAGATTGGCCGCCGAATATCCGGCCGGCGATCGCATGATGAACCGCGAATTGGTTCGCCTGCTGGCCTATTTGAAAGAACCTTCGGCGAATGCCCGGATCATCGCTCAGTTGCAAGACCCTGACTTGCCAGCGGAGGAGAAGCTGCATTTGGCTCTGCTGGCTCGATTCATCCCCGGCTGGACGACCTCGCAGAAATTCGCGCTGCTGAAATTCTACGAGACGGCCCGCACGTTGCCAGGCGGCCATAGCTTCACCGGCTACGTCGAAAACGTGTCGCGCGATTTCTTCGCCAGCCTGACGGACGAGGAACGGACGCAGGTGCTCGCCGAGGGGACCAAGTGGCCCAGTTCGGCGCTCTCCGTGCTGGCGAAATTGCCCGACGATCCCGGTGCGGCAACGCTCGCGCAACTTCAATCGCTCGATCGGAATTTGGAATCGATGAGCGGCGAGCCGGTGCGGCGATTGCGGATCGGAATCGTGGCCGTGCTGGGGCATAGCGGCAATGCGGCGGCACAAGCTTACTTGCGAGAACTGTACGACCGCGATCCCGAGCGGCGCGGGTTCATCGCGATGTCGCTGGCGGAGCATCCCGATGGCGACAATTGGCCGGTGCTGGTCAAGTCGCTTTCGATCGACGAAGGGGCGTTCGCCCAGCAGGTGCTCTTGAAACTGGCCACCGTCGATCGCAAGCCGGAAGGTTCCGAACCGATCCGGCAGACGATTCTCTGCGGCTTGAGGCTCGGCGAGAATGGCGGAAAGTTGGCCGTGCCGCTGTTGGAAAAATGGGCCGGCAAAAAGCTCAGCTTCGCGAACGATAAATGGGATGTCGCGCTCGCGCCGTGGCAACAATGGTTCACGGCCACGTATCCCGATCAACCCGAGGCGAATCTCCCGGAAGATACGAACGTCAATCGCTGGACCTATGAAGAACTGCTCAGTTATCTAAGTTCGCCGGAGGCTGCCTCGGGCGACGCTCAGCAGGGGGCGGCGGTGTTTGCCAAGGCGAATTGCGTGAAATGCCATCGCTTCGGTGATCGGGGCGAAGGCGTCGGGCCCGATCTGACGAACGTCAGCCGGCGATTCCAGAAAAAAGAAATCCTCGAGTCGATTCTATTCCCTTCCCAAGTGATTTCGGACCAATACGCCAGCAAGACGGTCGTACTGAAAGACGGCCGGACGATTTGGGGACTCGCCGCGCCGCAGCCGGACGGTTCGTTGGTCGTGTTGCAATCGAATGCCCAGCGGCTGACGATCGAGAAGGACAACATCGACGAGATTCGGCCGCTAAAGAAATCGGCGATGCCGGAGGGGCTGCTGAATTCGTTGACGCTGGAAGAAATCGCCGACTTGTTCGTGTATCTGGGACAATCGCCCGACGCGAAGGTGACCAACCGGCGGACGCAGGCGGAGCGGTAGGACGAGCCGTTGAATCTACCGCCGGTTGCGAAATCGGCGGCTTAGCTCTTCGAGTTCGCTGCGTTCGGCGGGCGTGAGGCTTGATTCGCCTTCGCGGCTGATTTTTTCCAGGATTTCGTCGACTCGCATTTGGACTTCGCGCTGCGTCCGCGGCTCTTCGTCTTCCGAACGGACGCGCAATTTCGGGCCGCCGAATTTGGCCCATTTCGGCCAACTCGTCGGCATGAACGAAAATAAATGCCAGCCGGTGCGCACAAAGATGAACCCAAACAATAGGCCCGCAATATGCGCCGAGTACGCCGTTCGGTCGCCCGCCTGAGGAGACAAGCTTTCATACACGTTGTAGCCAGCGTAAATAACTCCCAATAACCAAGCTGGAACCGGCACGACGAAATAGAGCAAGAATGTGCGATTCGGAAATTTGAAGACATAAATGACCATGATGCTCATGATCGCCCCTGACGCCCCAATCAGCGACGCAGGCGGTCTTGAGGTTGCGTTCATCAAGAGCCATCCCAGGCTGCTCGACACGACAAAGCTCAGATAGAATTGCAGAAATCGCGCGCGCCCATAGAGCCGTTCCACGTCGACTCCGAAAACCCAGAGCGCGAACATGTTGAGTCCGATGTGCCAGAAACTGCTTGGATCGTGGGCGAAGCCACATGTCAACAGAGTGAAGAATTGCCACGGGTGCCGGAGCAGGTCCGAACGCAACGCGAAATGGTCGGTCAACCAAAAGTTTTTCGTGAAGAATTGGTCCAATAGGAAGATGGCGGCGTTAATGACGATCAAAATCGTGACCGCCGACCAATCGCCCATCAGCGGGCGTCGTGGTTCGTCGCGGTAATAATCTCGATCGTAGATGCCCATCGTTCGCTCAGGCGGTGGTGTGGAAATGGACCGTAAGCATCGTACCTAAGGTGAGGGGTCAGGGGCCAGGGGGCAGGGGTCAGGGGCCGGGGGACAAAGAAACGGAGAACGGACGAGTTCCGCTTGCGCGTCCCTGATCCCTGATCCCTGACCCCTGACCCCTGTCCCCTTCCTCACGCTTCCAGCATTTTCTGCACAACCGGGTGCCCGTATTTCGCTCCGCCGGTGTGAATCATCAGGTTTGGCAGCGGTTGGGCCAAGCCGGGGCTGTGGGTGTGGCCGCAGAAGACGGTCAGTTGTTGGTCGGGATGCCGGCGCATGGTCTCCAAGAGCACGTCGCCCATTGCTTTGCAGGTGAAATGGGGGGCCCATTCGTCGTTCGAGATTTGGCCTTCGTGCCAACACGCTTCGCGCAGCGGCGGCAGGTGCGTTGCCAGCCAGACGCGCGGGAATCGGACCAGTGCCTTTGTCAGCTTTTCACGAACCGCGATCGCCGCTTCGTCGCCCAAGGCCTTCAGCACCGGCCAACGCGCCGACTTCGTCATGTGCGCCAGTTCGTCGATCAGGCGGTAGTCGTACATCATCACCATCGACCGCTCATAGTCGCCGAGCCGCGCGTCGGCCCAGCCGTCGTGCCCGATCAGGCCCAAATCGGAGGCCAATTCGATCGGCTCGGCGTGTGTCGTCAGATACCGCAAATTCGGCCGCTGGCGACACAACTCGCCGACCGCCTCCCGCACGCCGCGAATCGAGCCGTAATAAAAATCATGATTGCCGAGAACAAAGTAAATCGGCCGCTCGAGCGCCGCATCCATTTCGGCCAGCCGCGCGATCAGATGCGGCGCATCGGAAACATCGCCCGTCAACATCACCGCATCCGCGCCGCTCTGCCGCACCTGTTCGAAGAATTCCCAAACCTGCGGCGGCTCAAGAAAGTCCAAATGGATATCGGTGAGCCAGGCGAGCATGAAGGGGCTAGGGGTTAGGGACTAGGGGCTAGGGACGCGCAAGCGGAGGCCGCCGTCCGTTTCTCGTTCTGCGTTTCTTCGTCCCCTTGCCCCCAGCCCCTAGTCCCTTCCTACACAGTACATCGCTTTGTGGCCGCGGAGGTAGAGGCGGCCGTCGGAGAGGGCGGGCGAGGCGATCGTGTCGTCGTCGATCTGGTTCTCGGCCAGTTTGTCGAACTGCGCCCCCGCCGCGACGACGGTGCATAGCCCGTGGATGTTGAGAAAATAAATTCGCCCCTCCGCGGCGACCGGCGAGGCTTTGTAGTCGCCCTTCAGTCGCTCGGTCCAAAGCGTGCGGCCGGTGTGGATGTCGAAGCAACGGGCGATGCCGTTGTCGGTGATCGTGAAGAGATGATCTTCCCAGGCGACGGGCGTGCAACTGTCGGGCGTCCCTTTTTCGAACTTCCAAGTGATGTCGCTGCGCGGCAACTGGCCCGTGCCGCCGAGTTTCACGGCCAACAGCGGCCCGCTCTTTCCTTGCGTGGCGAACGCCATGCCTTCGGCCACCGTCGCGCCGGAAACGGTTCGTCCGCCGACGATCCGCGGCAGAAACCAAAGCTGCTTGCCGTTCGTCGGATCGTAGCCGTCGAGTTGGTTGCCGCCCATCACGACCATCTGCGGCTTGCCATCGACCTGCGCGAAAACGGGGGTCGTGTAGGCATCGCATTCCTCCGATTTAGCATCGGTCATGCGGAGCGTTTTCCAGCGCTCGCGGCCGGTGCGCACATCGTGCGCAACGACATAACTCTCGACCGGCGACTTGGCAATGTCGGCCAACGAATCCTGGATGCAAACCGAAATCACGGCATTGCCGAAGAGCACCGGGCTATTGGCGTGTCCCCACCAGATCGTGTAGCGGCCGTATTCGTCTTGGAGATTGTGATGCCAAAGCTGCTTGCCGTCGAAGTCGTAGGCCGCCAGGTCGCCGTTGCCGTAGTGAACGACAACCTCCTGGCCGTTGGTGACCGGCGAGGGGCTTGCTTGGTTTTGCGTAGGATGGAAATTCTGTTCCTTCCGCTGTTCGGGTGATTTGGCCTTGATGGGAATCCGTTCGAATTTTCCGCTGCCGACGGTGCGCGTCCAAACGATTCGGCCAGTGGATTTGTCGAGCTTGAGGAGCAGGAGATTGTCGTCGTGCTGGGTGGTGACGAAGATGGCGTCGCCCCAGATGGCCGGCGTGCTGTCGCCCCATTCCGGCAGATCGGTTTTCCAGATCACGCCGCGAGAACTGGTCCAATTCACCGGCAGCCCAGTTTCGTGGCTAACGCCCGTCCCGTCCGGCCCGCGCCACTGCGGCCAATCGCCGGCGAGAGCGGCACCGGCAAAGAGAAGTGCTGTCGCGAACGCTGGAATCAGGCGAGCCGACCAAAGTTTCATGTTTTCTCCATGTTCAAAGATTGTCGGATCGCGGCATAGGCACCAGCACCGGGCTCACGGTCGCCCCTCATTAACGAGATCCTTCACGTTCATCCCAAGCGGAAGAACATCCTTGCGAGATTCCTTCCAACGGCGGATCGCTTCTCCGCGCTCGTCCGCAGTCGATGTCTTGCGGATCGGAACTAATCTTGCAATAGGAAGTCCGTTCTTCGTGATGGTTATTTCCTCGCGACCGCTAACCAACTCCAGCAATTCTGGAAAACGGGCGGCTACATCGGCTGCGCCGACGAGTTTTGGATTTTCAGTGGCCATGGGCGGTTTTCCTCAAAGTTGTCTACCACCAGTCTACGTTTGATTGCGGGCGAATTCCATCGGGGGCGCATCGTTCATCAAGGTCCGAACCGGTTTCGATTCGGGCAGGACGATTCATCCCTCCAACGGCGTCTTGTTTGGTTCGCCCACGGTTTCGCGGACGTAGCGCGGCACAGCGTAACCCGGCAATCGTCGCCGTAGATCGGCGATCAACTCCAGACCGCGCTCGAATAATACCTCAAAATGAGCCGCCCCCGCCACTCGGTCCAACTGGTGCAGATAGTACGGCATCGCGCGGAGTTCGATCAAGCGTTCGCATAATGCGGCCAACACGTCCGCATCGTCGTTTACGCCGCGCAGCAGCACCGATTGATTCAGCACCGGAATGCCGGCGTCGACCAGGCGGCCGATGGCGGCGGCCGCCGGGCCTTGCAGTTCGGCCGGATGGTTGGCGTGGATCACCATGATCGGCGTCAGGCGGGTGCCGCGGAGCCAGCGCAATAGCGGACCGTCGATCCGTTGGGGGATCATCAGCGGCAGCCGAGTGTGGATGCGGAGCCGGGCAACGTGGGGAATCGCGGCCAGCCGTTCGGCCAAATCGGCCAGCAACGAATCGACCAAAACCAATGGATCGCCGCCGCTGAGGATTATTTCCCGAAGACTCTCGTCCTGGGCGATTGCGTCGAGCGCCGGCTGCCAGGCCGCGGCGGTGCGCGGAGACTGAGATTCGCTATAAGGATAATGCCGGCGGAAACAATAGCGGCAATGGACGGCGCAGGCTCCGGTCGTGATGAGCAACGCCCGGCCACGGTACTTGTGCAACAGGCTTGGCGCCCGGCGGGCGGCAAGATCGCCAACCGGATCGGCCGTGAAGCCCGGCGGAGAGGAAAGCTCCGCCTCCAAGGGGAGGATTTGCCGCAGCAGGGGGTCTCGGGGATTGCCTCGCTCGATTTGAGCCAGAAACGGCCTGGGGGCGAACAGTGGAAATTGAACTGCCGCCCGCACGGCTGCGTCTTCGAATTCCGCAGGCAGTTCCAATAGCCGGCATAATTGCCGTGGATCGCGAACGGCGTCCTTGAGTTCCTGCTGCCAATGCGGAACCTGGGCCGAAAGGGGGCTGCCGTCGGCCGCCGCGAGAAAAGAGGCCGTTCGAGCGGTGTCGGAAAGCGAAGTCATGCGGCGGATGTGCTTGCTGGGTGAGTCAGGGGGTCAGGCACATTTTTCGGCGTTGCGATCGGTTGCAATTCTCACCGCCGCGGGCCGAAAAATGAGCCAGACCACGAGCTATGAATGCGTGCGGGCAAAATGACCGGACGAAAAACCGTCCGTCCGACGGCTGCCGGTGTTGCCCTCCGGAGCAGTTCTCCGTAGCATAACCCGTTACCCTTGGAAAGCGAAGCGGAGCGCTCGCGGGCGCCATGAGCCCAAAACCCGGCTTTCGCTCGTAACGGAAAACCAGATCACCCCAGCAGGAAGTTCGCCGTGCCCAGCTACAACACCAGCCAGTTCAAGAAGGGTCTGAAAATCCAACTCGACGGCGATCCCTATTTGATGGTCGAATGCAATTTCGTCAAGCCGGGCAAGGGGCAGGCACTTTATAAGTGCAGGCTCAAGAATCTAGTCCGCCAAACGATGCTCGATCGCACGTATAAAAGCGGCGATTCGCTCGACGCCGCCGACGTCGAGGAAATCGACGCCCAATACCTCTATCGCCAGGCCGACACGTTCGTGTTCATGGACAACGTGTCGTACGAGCAATACGAGCTGAACAAGGAGGTCGTCGACGAAGCCTGGAAGTGGATCAAGGAAGGGACCGTCTGCCGGATGATGTTGTTCAACAACAATCCGATCAGCGTCGAGCCGCCAAATCACATGGTCTTGAAGGTGGAATACTGCGAACCGGCGGTGCGCGGCAACACGGCCACGAACCTCACCAAGCCGTGCAAGCTGGAAACCGGGGCGGAGATCACCGCGCCGGCGTTCGTCGATATCGGCGACCTGATTAAGGTCGACACGCGTACCGGGGAGTATATCGAGCGCGCGAAAGCATGAGAGCGGGAATGTCTAATGACGAATGACGAATGTCTAAAGAATGACGAAGCACGAATGACGAAGCACGAATGACGAAAACGGAGCAACTTGGCAGAAATTAGTCATTCGTCATTAGTGCTTCTTTAGACATTCGTCATTAGACATTCGTCATTCCCCCCGGCTATTCTTTGATCAGATCGCGCACCGATCCGCCGGACGGGATCATCGGCAGAACGTGGGCCTGATACGGCACTTCGACATCGAGCACATACGGCCCGTCGTAGGCGATCATCTCTTCCAATGCAGCCGTTAGCTCCGATTTCTTGCTGATGTGCCGAGCGCCGCAGCCGAAGCCGCGGGCGATCCCGACGAA
>Ga0182024_10024609_pt1 | contig 10687 bp, 10 predicted proteins | sample P32metaG_FD_120480 | JGI IMG/M metagenome (GOLD analysis project Ga0182024, IMG submission 120480) | Permafrost microbial communities from Stordalen Mire, Sweden - P3-2 metaG (Illumina Assembly) | ecosystem: Environmental > Terrestrial > Soil > Wetlands > Permafrost | place: Sweden: Stordalen...
CAGGGCGGCGCTCTAACCAACTGAGCTACAACGCCATCGAGGTTCATGGTGGGCACGGTTGGGATTGAACCAACGACCCCCCGCGTGTGAAGCGGATGCTCTCCCACTGAGCTACGCGCCCATCCACCGCCCCCGAGGGCGAACCGGACTATTCTAACGGACCGAAACGAGGCCTGTCTACCGAGGCTGAGGCCCTTTGGGCGGGTAGAACCAGCGCGATGCTGCCAACCGAGGGTCCCGCCGCTGCCAAGGCTGCGGGGCTGCGCTACACGACGGACGCGATCCCCGGCATTCGGCGGGTCAAGCATCGCCGCAGCTTCGGCTACGTCGCGGCCGACGGCCGCCCGGTTCGGGACCGCGCCGAACTGGCGCGGATCGCGTCCCTTGCCGTCCCGCCCGCGTATACGGACGTCTGGATCTCGCCGATCAGCAACGGACATCTGCAGGCGACCGGCCGGGACGCCCGCGGCCGCAAACAGTACCGGTATCACCCGCGCTGGCGCGCGGTCCGCGACGAAACGAAGTTCGATCGTATGGTCGACTTCGCCAAAGCCCTGCCGTCGATTCGCGCCGCGGTCGCGCGCGATATGCGTCTGGCGGGTTTGCCGCGCGAGAAGGTTCTCGCAACGGTGGTTTCGCTACTCGAAGAAACCGCGCTGCGCGTCGGCAACGAGGAATACGCACGCGACAACGATTCATACGGCTTGACGACGCTCGAGCAAGAGCACGTCGACGTCACGCCCACGAAAGTCCGCTTTCATTTCCGCGGCAAGAGCGGCAAGATGCAGCAAGTGACCGTGCGCGACCGCCGGATCGCACGCATCGTCAAAGCCAGCCGCGACCTGCCCGGTGAGAAGCTCTTCGAGTATCTCGACGAAGCCGGCGAAGCGCATCCGGTGCGCTCCGAAGACGTCAACGACTACCTGCGCGCGATCGCCGGCGACGACTTCAGCGCCAAGGACTTTCGCACGTGGGAAGCCACCATGCGCTGCGCCCTCGAGCTGGCCGCCGTTCACGCCGAGGCCGCGGGCGAAGCCAAAGCGGCCGTCGTCGAGGCGGTCAAGCGCGTTGCCGAAAAGCTCGGCAACACGCCGGCCGTCTGCAAGAAGTCCTACATCCACCCCGGCGTCATCGCGGAGTTCCTCGCCAACGGCGCCCTCGCGTTGGTCGAAAGGACGGTCCGGCGATCCGACCCGCACGACCTCGACCGCCACGAGCGTGCGGTGATCGCGCTGGTCGAGCGAATCGCGGCTCGCGAGAACGAGCCCCTGACGCGTCAGCTCGAACGGTCGGTCCGTTCGGCGCGCTCCAAAAACAAGCGAGCGAACGGCAGTCCTAGCAAACGGGGCAGAGCTCGCTCGGCGATTGCCGAGTAAGCAGGCCGCAAACCGGGTACAGTGCGGTCATGCGCACTTTTGTACATGCCGCCCGTCTGGCGGTCCTACCACTCGCCCTCAGCCTCGGGATGGTTGTGGCGACGCCGCCTCCGGCGGCAACTGCCGGCACGGTCGGCAGCGCGTGGGTCGAGGGCACCCTCGTCCACATCTCGGCCAATAACATCAAGGTAAAAACGGGCACGCAGGAGTTGAGCTTCTTGCTGGTCCCGCACTTCGATCAGATCTTCTCCGACGACGGTAAAACGACGTACCAGATGAAGAGCCTGCACTCCGGTCAGACCGTGAAGGTCTTCTACGACCAGAAGTTCCTGGGCCAGCGTCACGCCGATCGCATCCTGGTGCTCAACCGCGCCCAGCAGCCGATGAAGTCACAGAAGGGCTAACCGCCCTCAGTCCTGCGGGAGCTCCGAGGCAAACGTTACGGCGTGACCTCCGGGCTCTCGCACCGTGATCTCGTGCATGCCGTAGAAGGTCTTGCGCAGCGGGACGATCACATCGGCGTCGGCCACCGATGGAACGATGGCAGCGACGTCGCTGACTCGGATATACAGCCCCACGGCTCCGCGTCCGGAGATCGTTTCGTTGACGGCGCGGGCAGCGTCGTGCCCGACGTCGGCGATCACGCTGGCGTGCGACTGCACCATGACGACGACGCCGTCTTTCTGCAGCATCGAGAAGCCGGTCGTTTCGCCGTGCGGAATCGCGACGACCTCGGCGAAGCCGAGCCGGTCGCGGAAGAACTCGCGGGTCGGATCCACGTGCTCCACGATCAGTACCGGGGCGATCGACTCGTACCGCAGGTGCCGCATCAGGCCGTCCGCGACTGGCTGACGAGCTCGATGCCGAGCGCGATCATCACCACGCCCGCGACCGCATCGAGGATGCGCGTCGCGCGCACGTTTCTGCCGATACGTTCGCCCAACGCACCGGCGGTCAGCGCGATCGAGACATCAAACGCCAGACCGATTGCGGCGAACACCGCGCCGAGTTCGAGCAGCTGCAGGGCGACCGGTGCCGCGCCCGGCACGACGAACTGCGGGAGAAACGCCGCGAAGAACACGATGACCTTGGGATTGGTAACGTTGGTCAGGAACCCTCGCCGGAAGGCCTCGGCGCGGGGGGCCGAGGGCCCGAGGGCAGGACTGCGCCCGCGTAGGGCGCTGATGCCCAGCCACACCAAATAGACTGCCCCGACGACGCGCAGTACGTTGAACGCCGTCGCCGACGCGGCGAAGAGCGCCGAGAGCCCCAGCGCCGCCGCGGTCACGTGCAGGGTCATCGCGGTCGTGATCCCGCCCACCGCATCGAGTCCCGTGCGAGCTCCGCCGCGCGCAGCAGAGGCGACGACGAAGAGCATATCCGGGCCCGGAGCGAGGCAGATCGCGACCGTGGCAGCAAGGAAAAGAAACCAGGTGTGAGCGTGCACGGCACCGCCATGACCACCTGGCGGGCCTGGTTGGTTGCGCGCCGGGAGGGGTTTGACGGCGCCCCGCGCATCCGATACACTTCCGCGTTGACGGGCGCGTAGCTCAGTGGGAGAGCGCTACATTGACACTGTAGAGGTCGTAAGTTCGATCCTTACCGTGCCCATTTTCGACCAGGCCGCCGGCATCAGTCGGCGGGTTTTTCATACGCCGACAACTGGGCGCACCTCGTGCGTCAGATGGCCGTGCCGTTCGCAAGGGACGAGCCGGAAGAGTTTGGCCGTCTCGGGCTGCGCCGTACAGCCGCATCTGAAGCGCACTACGTCTATGCGGTCAGGTTTACTGCTGTCCCAGCGCGAGAGTCGACCGCTGCCGAGGAACGCCTCGAGAAAAGCGCGCCCGTACAGGCCACCCGTTCCCTCCACCATCGATGAATCGTATCAGACTAAGGTCGCACGCATGGTACGCTGGCGTACCGATGCGCTCGGAGATTTTCACGCGGACTCGCCGCCTAGCTCATGCCGTGTGATACGAGCCGCGCAAGCCCGTAGGCGGCGCCGGCGGCGAGCGCGCCGATGAACCAGGTCGTCACCGAACCCAGCACGATCGGCGTCCTCAGGTAACGGGCACGCAATGCGCCAAAGCCGATCAGTGCCACCGACGTAAACGCACACGACCACAACAGCGCTTCGTGCGCATCCGGAACGAACACATAGGCAGCCAGCGGGAAGATGCCGCCGAGCGCATAGCCGCCGCCGACCAGCACCGCGCTGCGCGGCGCTGCATTGATATCGGGTCGCTCTAAGCCCAACTCGTTGCGCATCATGAAGTCGACCCAGGCGTGCTGGTCACGCGCAATCTCGTCGACGACCGTCGTGAGCACCGGCTCGCGCACGCCGTAGCGGGCCAAAATCTCCGCAACTTCGGCGCGCTCTTCGTCGGGGATCTGCTGGGTCTCGCGGACTTCGCGCGCGTATTCGCGGGTGTAGTGCTGCGCTTCGGTGCGCGCCGCGAGATAGCCGCCGAGCCCCATCGAGATCGCGCCCGCGACGATCTCGGCCAGGCCGGCCGTGACGACCAAACCGCTGCCCGCGACCGCTCCGGAGACTCCCGCCGCGAGGGCGAACGGCACCGTGAGGCCGTCGGCGATCCCGAGGATCAGGTCGCGTATCGTGTGCGAACCGCCCATGTGCCGCTCCGGATGGACGTCGACGGCCGCTGGTTCCGTTACCATCCATCCAGCATACCGGGCCTGGATGATTTCGTCACGCCGAATTCGCCGGTGAGGCGCGCCGCGGCAGGGTGTCGAAACGAACCGCGTGGCCGACATCGCGCATCTCCGACATACTGCGGCGCACGTGCTGGCGTATGCCGTGCAGGACCTGTTTCCGGACGCCAAGCCGACCATCGGCCCGGCGATCGAAAACGGGTTCTATTACGACTTTGATCGGAGCCTGCCGTTTACGCCCGAGGACCTCGAAAAACTCGAGGCTCGTATGCATGAGATCGTTCGCGCCGACTATCCGATGACGGGGCGCCGGGTGACACGCGACGAGGCGGTCGCGGCCTTCCGCGGCAACCCGTACAAAGTCGAGCTGGCCGAACAGATCCCGGACGGCGAACCGATCACGCTCTACACGATCGGCGAGTTCACGGACTTATGCCGCGGCGGGCATGCCGATTCGACGGGAGCGATCGGCGCGCTCAAACTCAACTCGGTGGCGGGTGCATACTGGCGCGGCGACGAGCACAACGCGATGCTGCAGCGCATCTACGGCACCGCCTTCGAGACGCCGCAAGAACTCGACGACTATCTGGCGTTTCTCGAAGAGGCGGCCAAGCGCGATCATCGCAAACTCGGCGCCGAACTCGACCTCTACCACGTCGACGAGCTCGCCGGCGGCGGCCTGATCTTCTGGCACCCCAAAGGCGCGATCATGCGCGGGATCGTCGAGCAGTTCATTCGCGACGGTCTGCGCGAGCGCGGCTATCAGCCCGTCATCACGCCCCACATCGTGCACGAGAATGTCTACGCGATCTCCGGACATCTCGAGAACTTTGCCGAGAACATGTTCGGCCCGATCGAAGTGGAGGGTCAGCGTTTCCGGCTCAAGCCGATGAACTGTCCGGGCCACATCCTCATCTACAAGAACGAAGGACGCTCGTACCGCGATCTCCCGCTGCGCTACAGCGAGTTCGGTACCGTCTACCGGTTCGAGCGCAGCGGCACGCTGCACGGACTGGCGCGGGTGCGCGGTTTCACGCAGGATGACGCGCATCTGTTCTGTACGCCCGAACAGGTGCAGGCTGAGTTCGAGCAGACGCTGGACGAGGCGCTGCGGCTGATGAACGCGTTCGGCTTCAGCGGCTTCGAGTATTTCTTGAGTACGCGCACGGAACGCGGCCCGACCGACGAGATCGCCGAGCAGGCGATCGTGCGGGCGCTCGAATCGCACGATCTGGCCTATGAGGTCGATGCCGGCGGCGGTGCGTTCTACGGACCCAAACTCGACATCAACCTGCGCGATGCGATCGGTCGCCGCTGGCAGCTCGGCACCGTGCAGGTCGACTTCGAGCTGCCGGAACGCTTCGACCTGACCTATCGCGGTCCCGACGGACTGAATCACCGGCCGGTCATGATTCACCGTGCGCTGGCGGGCTCGATCGAACGCTTCTTCGCGGTGCTGATCGAGCACTTCGCCGGGGCATTTCCAGCGTGGATCGCGCCCGTTCAGGCCGTCGTGACGCCGATCTCCGAGCACCAGCTCGACTACGGTTACGCGGTGCGCGACGCGCTGCGCGCGCGCGGTTTTCGCGTCGACGTCGACGCGTCCAACGAGAAGCTCGGTTACAAGATCCGGCACTGGAAGACGCAGAAGCTTCCCTATATCCTGGTAGTCGGGAAATCGGAGGCCGCCGAGGGGATGGTCAACATCAACGAGCGCGGGCACGACGACAAGCGCACCGTCAGCATCGACGCCTTCGCCGACGAACTGGCCGCGCGGGTCGCCGCGCGTACGTAACGGTTATGCTGCTGCTCGGAATCGAGACGTCGTGTGACGACACCGCTGCCGCGGTCGTTCGCGACGGCGTGCGCGTGCTGTCCAACGTCTCGACCAACCAAGACGAATTCCATGCCAAATACGGCGGCATCGTCCCGGAGATTGCGAGCCGGCGGCATGCCGCGCTGCTCTCGGCGGCGGTCGACGACGCGCTGACGCGGGCCGGCGTCGGCCTGCGTGAGCTCGACGGCATCGCGGTCACTGCGGGGCCTGGTCTGATCGGAAGTCTCGTCGTCGGTGTCGCGTCGGCCAAAGCGCTCGCGTTCGCAGCCGGCCTACCGCTGTATGCGGTCAACCATCTGCAGGGACACCTGTTCGCGCCGTTCCTCGAGCACGACGAGCCGCCACCGTATCCGTTCCTCGCCTTACTTGTCTCGGGTGGCCACACGCAGCTCGTCGACGTCCGCTCGGCGACCGCGATGCGCATCATCGGTAAGACCCGTGACGATGCGGCCGGCGAAGCGTTCGACAAGACCGCGCGGCTGCTGGGCCTTCCGTTTCCGGGCGGTCCCGCACTCGACGCGCTCGCGCGCGAGGGCGACGCTCGTGCGATTGCCTTCCCGCGCTACCGCGCCGAACGCGGCACGTTCGACATGAGTTTCTCGGGTCTGAAGACCTCGGTACGGTACTTCCTAGCGACCGAAGCCGGACGGCGCGCCCGGCCGGCGGATGTCGCCGCGTCGTTCCAAGCGGCCGTCGTCGACGTGCTGATCGACCGCGTCTCGCGCGCCCTGGACGCGGGCGAGCACCGCGGGGTCGTACTCAGCGGCGGCGTGGCCGCGAACAGCGCGTTGCAGGCAGCGTTCACCGCGCTCGGCGCGCGGCGGAACATCGCGACGTTCGTTCCGGAAGCTCGCTTCTGCACCGACAACGCGGCGATGATTGCGGCCGCGGCCGACCGGCTCGGCGAATCGGCGCGCGTCGATCCGCGCGACCTCATCGCCGATCCGAACCTTCCGTTCGCCGCGGCGTAGCTCGGCTTCAGCGGGCTACGGCGCCGTGTTTCAGCAGCCAGTCGACGGCATGCGATAGATTTTCCTGCGTCGGCTCGTCTTCGAACAGCACGCCGTTGAGATAGAACGCGGGCGTTCCAGGAATCCCGCTCTCCTCGCCGCCTTCTTTCACCTCTTCGATCACGGGACGATACCGCTGATCGCGCAGCGCGGCGGCAAGTTCGTCCGGATCGAGCCCGACCTCCGCGACGTAGGCGAGCAGGTGCCGCTGGTCGAGCGCATCGCGAAGGAACAGCAGGTCGTGCATCTCCCACAACTTGCCGAAGTCGGCCGCGAATTCGGCCGTCTCCGCGGCGGCTTCGGCGTGCGGGTGCTGCGCCAGCGGAAAGCTACGCCACACGACGCGCAGCTGCGTGGGGTAGGCAGCCTCGAGCGCGCGTACGATCGGGAACGCCATTCGGCAGTAGGGACATTCGAAGTCGCCGTACTCGACCAGAGTCACCGGCGCGTTTTCGGGACCGCGAACATGATCGTCGGGGCCGACGAGAACCGCTAAACGAACCAGCCCGTCATCGTTTGCCATGCTCTCCTTCTTCCCGCATCCGGCCGCGCTCAGCGAGCCAGCGCAAAATCGCTGCCGGCACGGCCGCAAATTCCAGCTGTCGAATCTCGGCCCGGAGGCGCGCCTCGTCCGTTCCCGCCGGCGCGGCCAGCGGGATGCGCACGTAGATCGCGCCGCGGTCGGTTTCTTCCGTGACCGCGTGAACGCTCGCGCCGCTCCAGGCCAGGCCGGCGCGCACGGCGTCCCGCACCGCGTGCGCGCCGCGAAGCGCGGGGATCGTCGTTCCGTCCGGCATCGCGACCCTGTCGGCTGAGGGATCCAGCGGCAGATACGCCGGATGCACGTTCAGCACGTCAGGAAACCGCAGCAAGAATTCCGGCGGCAGCAGATGCATCCAACCCAGCAGCAGCACCAGTTCGGGCTGGGTCCGCGCGACCTGCGCGATCAGCCGGGTATCGTAGGCGGCGCGGGTTTCCGTCGCACGCTGCCAGATGACGGCGCACGCTTCAACCCCGTAGTCGCGCGCGACGTCGAGCGCGCCGGCGTGGGGATCGTTGCTGATGACCGCACCGACCGCGAGCGGGAGCACGCCCTCCGCGACGCGCTCGAGCACGTTGCGCGCGTTGGTCCCGGCACCGGAAGCGAGGATCGTGGCGCGGACGCGTTGCGTGGCCGGATCGTCGTAGTGGGGCACGCCCTCAGGCGCGGCGGGGGCGCACGATCACGCGCGGTTCGCCGTCGCGGCGCGGCTGCACGAAGCCGACCACGCGTGCGCTGGGGACTGCGGCCAGAGCGCGTTCGACGTCGGTCACGGCGACGATCAGCGTGTAGCCGACACCCATGTTGAAGGTCCGGTACCGCTCGTCGAAGCCGAGCGCCGCGCGCGCGACGATCTCGGTCATGAGCGGCGGCTCGTCCCAGCGCGATGATTCGAACACCGCCGCCGCGTGGTCGGGCAGCGTCCGCGGCACGTTGTCGAGCAGCCCGCCGCCCGTGATGTGCGCCATCGACTTGACGTGCGCGACCGCGCGGATCGTGCGCACGGCCGCGAGGTACGACGGGTGCGGCGCGAGCAGCGCATCGCCGTAGGTGGTCGCGCCGAAGGCCTCGCCGTACTCGGTTTCCGCGATCACCGCGCGGGCGAGCGTGTAGCCGTTGGTGTGCAGCCCGACAGCCGGAAGACCGATGATCGCATCGCCCGGCTCCACGTCGTTGGGATCCGGCATCGCATCGAGCGCGACGATGCCGACGATCGTGCCGGCGAGATCGAAGTGGTCGGCGCGATAGACACCCGGCATCTCCGCCGTTTCGCCCCCCAGCAGCGCGCAGGTGTTCTCCCGGCACGCCCGGTGCACGCCGGCGACGATCTGCGCCGCGACCTGCGGGTCGAGTTTGCCGACGGCCAGGTAGTCGAGAAAAAACAGCGGGTCCGCGCCGGTGACCAGGATGTCGTTCACGCAGTGGTTGACGAGGTCCGCGCCGACGGAATCGTACCGCTGCAGCGCGGCGGCGACCAGGATCTTGGTGCCGACACCGTCGGTCGAGCCGACCAGCGCGCGCGACGGATCGCCCGGGAGCCGGAAGAGGCCGCTAAAACCGCCCAGGCTGCCGAGCTGGTCGGGGTGCGTCCAAGCGCCCGTTACCTCGCGGTACCGCTGGACTGCCAGATTTCCGGCATCGATGTCGACGCCGGCGCGCGCGTACGCATCCGTCATCGAAGGGCCGCACCGGCGGCGCGCGTAAACGCTTTTGGATTGTCCACGGTCGGATGACCGCTTCTGTCCCTTCGGAGGAACTCCATGCAGGTCCAGGTCTCCCACGACTCCGCGGTGTCGGTGATCGTCGGCGCGCTCGTCGTACCGGTGTTCGCGAAGGACGCACTGGCAGACGTCGCTGCCGAGGTCGATGCGGCACTGGACGGTGCATTGGCGGACGTGCTGACCAGCGGCGAGATGTCGGGCAAAGCCAACGAGGTCGCGCTGGTTCATGCCAAGGATGCGCCGTTTAAGCGCGTGCTGCTCGTGGGGCTGGGCGAACGTTCGAAACTGACCGCCGGGGCGCTGGCGAGGTACGCCGGCACCGCAGTGCGCTATCTCGGCAAGCGGGGCGTCCACGAGATCGCGATTGCGCTCCCTCCCGGCGTCGAAGCCGGATTGGCAGCATCGTTCATCGCCGAAGGAGCGCTGGCCGGGACCCTTGACACGACGATGTACCGCACCGAGGTCGACCACCCGGTGGTCACCGAGAAGGTCACGCTGCTGGCCGGGACTGCCGATATCGCCGCGGTCGACGCCGGCGTGAACCGCGGCACCGTCATCGGCGAAGCCGTCAACGCGGCACGCACGATGGCGCTGACGCCGGGCAACGACATGACGCCGACCCATCTCGCCCAGCGCGCGCAAGAACTCGCCGCCGACGCCGGGCTCGCGATCGACGTCCTCGACGAGGCCCGGATGCGTGCGAAGGGCATGGGCTCGCTGCTCGGGGTCTCACGCGGCTCCGACGAAGCTGCCACGCTCAGCGTGATCACGTACAAGGGCGATCCGGGCTCGACCGAAACGCTGGCGCTGGTCGGGAAGGGACTGACCTTCGACTCCGGCGGCATCTCGCTCAAGCCGCCCGAGAACATGCACGAGATGAAGTACGACATGTCGGGCGGCGCCGGCGTGATCGCGGCGATGTGGGCGATCGGGAAACTGCGCCCCAAGCTCAACGTGATCGGTCTGGTTCCCTCGTCGGAGAACTTGCCCGGGCCGCGCGCGATGAAGCCGGGCGACGTCCTGACCGCGATGAACGGCAAGACGATCGAAGTGCTGAATACCGACGCGGAAGGACGCCTCATCCTCGCGGACGCGCTGAGTTACGCGGTCGAACTCGGAGCCACGAAGATCATCGATGCGGCGACGTTGACGGGCGCCTGCGTCGTCGCGCTGGGACACGCGGCGAGCGGAACGATGTCGAACGACGATCCGTTCGTCGAGCGTTTTCTGCGGGTCGTCGCGGACTGCGGCGAGCGCTACTGGCGCCTCCCACTCTATCCCGATTTCGATCAGCAGATCAAGAGCGAGATCGCCGACCTCAAGAACACCGGCGGCCGGCCCGGCGGCGCCGAGACGGCCGGCGCGTTCCTCAAAGCCTTCGTCGCTGAAACGCCGTGGATCCATCTGGACGTCGCGGGGACGGCCTACCTCGACACCGAGTCCCCGTACATGGCCAAGGGTCCGACCGGCACGCCGGTGCGCGCGTTCCTGACCATTGTCGAGGACCTCGCGGCGCACGGCTTCTCGAC
>Ga0182024_10024610_pt1 | contig 10687 bp, 9 predicted proteins | sample P32metaG_FD_120480 | JGI IMG/M metagenome (GOLD analysis project Ga0182024, IMG submission 120480) | Permafrost microbial communities from Stordalen Mire, Sweden - P3-2 metaG (Illumina Assembly) | ecosystem: Environmental > Terrestrial > Soil > Wetlands > Permafrost | place: Sweden: Stordalen...
CGGGTTCCCATCCGCGAGCACCTTCGTGATCGCAGCCGTCAACGTCGTCTTCCCGTGGTCAATATGACCAATCGTCCCAATGTTCAAGTGCGGCTTGTTGCGCTCGAACTTCTCCTTGGCCATTGCTGCTCCGAACTCGTGCGTGGTGTGACGGACTGTCTGGATGGACCGGTAGCGGAGGCGGGACTCGAACCCGCGACCCCACGATTATGAGCCGTGTGCTCTCACCAACTGAGCTACTCCGCCATTGAGGCGGGCCCCAGCGGGCCCGCCCCGGAGCCCCCTTACGGAATCGAACCGTAGACCCCTTCCTTACCATGGAAGTGCTCTGCCGTCTGAGCTAAGGGGGCAAGGCCCGTCAAGGCTAGCCGAGCCCCACCGGGCGTTTCTGCAAATCGGCGGGCCGTCGGCGCGACGCCGACACCTTCGCGCCACGCCACGGTGGGTGACGGTTCGCAGCGGCGAGGCAAAACGATGGCACCCGTCGGTTCGGGCTTCGCCCGCGCGAACTGTTGACGACCACGACAACCACGACGACCGAGACGACGCAACGAGCTCCTGCGCCTCTAGCTTGGGCGAGATGCGCACCCGCCTCGTCGAGCCGAGCGACGCCGAGGCGATACGGGCGATCTACAACGTCGAGGTGCTCGAAACCACCGTGACCTTCGATCTCGTGCCGCGAACGCTGGCCGATCAGCAGGACTGGATCGACGAACACTCGGGTGGCCATCCGGCCATCGTCGCCGTCGACGACCACGACATCGTGTGCGGGTTCGCGTCGCTGTCGCCGTTCAAGCCGCGCGCGGCATACGTACCGACCGTCGAAGACTCGGTGTACGTGCACCGAGATGGCCGCGGTCAGGGCATCGGCGAACTCCTCCTGCGCAACATCCTCTCACTGGGAACCGACCACGGGTTCCACTCGGTGATCGCGCGGATCGTCGGTGGGCACGACGCATCGATCGCGTTGCACGGCAAGTGCGGCTTCGCGCAGATCGGCTGTGAACGCGAGGTCGGCCGGAAGTTCGGCCACTGGCTCGACGTCGTGCTGATGCAGCGCATGCTCTGACCCGCACCCGCCGGTCGGCAGCTATTCGGCGACGAACCGCCAGACGTCGCCGTCGACCGTGACCCGCCCGGCGGGACGGTTCGGGAAGTGGGTGCCCAGAACGAGCGCACCGGTACGGGCCAGCTCGGCGAGCATGCGGACGCGGGTGGTACGGGCCACCTCGATGTCGGCGTCGGCGATTTCGGCGATCTGCGGCCGTGCGAACTGCAGCGGATGATGCAAAAAGTCGCCGGTGATCAGCGCGTGCGCGCCGTCCGACTCGATCCACAACGACGTGTGACCGGGAGTGTGGCCAGGGCTCGACTCGAGCCGCAGCCCGTGCCCGAGGTCGGCGTCGGGTTCGACGACGTCGGCGAGGCCGGCATCGACGACGGGGCCGATCGAGTCGCCGTAGACGTCTTCGCCGGCCATGCCCGAGGTGCGTGCGAACTCGAGTTCGGCCTCGGTGTAGAGGTGACGGGCCGCGGTGAACGTCGGGACCCAGGCGTCGCCGTCGCGGTGGGTGTCCCACCCGACGTGGTCGGCGTGCAGATGGGTGTGCACGACGAGTTGGACATCGGCGGGTGTGACGCCCGCGTCGGCGAGACGTTCGAGGAACGGCAGGTCGAGTTGGTTCCATACCGGCAGCCACCGCAGCTTGCCGTTGCCGACGCACGGGTCGACCAACACCGTGAGTCCGTCGATCTCGACGACGAACGCCTGGACGCGCAGCGAGATACCGCCCGAGGCGTCGGCCCAATCAGGCACGAGCCAGGAGTGGTGTCGCACGATCTCTTCGGTGGCTTCCGGGAAGAGCAGCCCGGGCGGAAGGTCGATTTGGTCCTCGACCACACTCGTGATCGTCGCGGCCCCCACCGTCCATGACTGCGTTGCCGTGTGGCCGTCACCCATCGTCGGACCGTATTCGATCGGCCGTGATCGATGACGACACGAGCGGGAACCAGCCCAACCCGGATCCGTGTGCGGCGGCGACTCCACCTCGGGTCAGCGAAGCCGCGCACGCGTTCGAGCTTTGCACGAAATATTGTGGGCCGGGTTGGATTCGAACCAACGTAGCGGTAACGCAACGGGTTTACAGCCCGTCCCCTTTGGCCACTCGGGTACCGACCCGGACGTAATCTAGCAGCGCGCAATTTTTCTATCCCCAGTTTCAGGAGCGCAATGCCGAGCTTCGACGTGGTATCCGAAGTCGACGTCCAAGAGGTGCGCAACGCGGTCGACCAGGCGCATCGCGAACTCACAACCCGATTCGATTTCAAGGGCACCGACACGACGATCGAGCTGAAGGACAACGCGATCGAGCTCGAGTCGGCGTCCGAGGAGCGCTTGAAGGCGGCGACGCAAGTGCTCGAGGAGAAGCTTGTTCGGCGGAAGGTGTCGTTGAAGGCGCTCGACTATGGGAAAGTCGAAGAGGCGTCGCGCGGTCGAGCTCGCCAGACCGCCTCCCTGCACGTCGGGATCAACGACGACAAGGCGCGCGAGATCGGCAAGTTCATCAAGGGTCTCAGCTTGAAAGGTGTCCAACATCAGGTGCAGGGAACGCAGCTCCGCGTGACCGGCAAGAAACGCGACGACTTGCAGGCGGCCATCCAATCGATGCGTGAGCACGATTTCGGCGTCCCGCTCGACTTCACGAATTTCCGAGACTGAGCCCGAAGGGCGAACCCGGATGGACACGGGCGCGGAACGTGCGCATCGCAACCTGTGCGACTACCTCCGTTGGACCGTCCGGCTCCATGCCGGCACGGTCACGGTCGACGAGTCGGGCATCGTCGCGGTTGCCGGGAAGACCGACTTCCCGACCGCGCGGACCGCGGTCCGGTCGGATCGCACCCTTGCGGCGGCCCGGTGGGTGGACGTCGTCGACGGCTTCTTCTCGGCCCACGGCAAGATGGCGTGTGTCTACGCCCGCCAAGAGGTCGACGACGACATCACCGAACGTCTGCTCGCATGCGGATTCCGCGAGTGGGCCACGACACCGGAAATGGTCTGCGACCATGCACTCGGTCCCCGTGATCCTTCGGCGGGCGTCACCGTGCGCTTCGCGAACTCTGCCGCCGACATCTCGGCCTACGCGGCCATCGCGGCCGAAGCGTTCGCCCATTTGGGCATTCCCACAGCCGCCGCGCTCGACGGCGTCGACCATCCCGACGTCCTCCTCGCTGACGACTGTGCGGTCGCCGTCGCCGAGATCGACGGCCGGACGGTCGCAGGCGCGCAGGTGGTGCTCGTCGGCGGCGATCCGCGCGGCGACCATGTCGCCGGCTACGTCGCTTGGGTGTCGTGTGCCGACGCCGCACGCGGCCGAGGGCTCGGCGACACGGTGACCCGCGCGGTCACCAACGAGGCGTTCCGGCGCGGCGCGGAGTTCGTCTCGCTCGAAGCTTCACAATTCGGTGAGCACACGTACGCCAGGATGGGATACCGCGAGATCTATCGCTACCGGATGCTCATCCGGGTCGGGTCCGGAGCAGGCGTTTGATTCAGGACCGCCCACGCAGCCGCGCGATGCGCTCGGCCGTCGGTGGGTGGGTCTGAAACAAGCCGGCGAAGTTGACCTTGCGTCCGGAGAGCGGGTTGATGATGTAGGCGGTGGCGTGCGCAGGGTCGACATTCATCGGCACCCGCTTCGCGTAGGCATCGATCTTCTCGAGCGCTCGGGCCAGCGGCTCACCGGTGCCGAGCAGCGCGGCGCCGCTGTGATCGGCCTCAAATTCGCGTGAGCGGGACAGCGACATCTGCAGCAGCACTGCGGCGATCGGGGCGAGGATCATCATCGCCAGTGCGCCGATCATGTTCTGCCCGCCGCGGCTTTTCTGACCGTTGCCGCCCAGGCCGCCGAACAGGGCGCCGAACATTGCCATACGCGCGACGAACGTGATGCCCATGGCGGCTGCCGCCGCGACCGAGGTGATCAGGATGTCGCGGTTGGCGACGTGCGACAGTTCGTGGGCGAGGACGCCTCGCAGCTCGTCTTCGTTGACCACTTGAAACAAGCCCTGGGTGACGGCCACCGCGGCGTGGTGCGGATTGCGACCGGTCGCGAACGCGTTCGGCTGCGCGGCCGGGCTCAGGTAGATCGCAGGCATCGGCAGGCCGGTGCGCGACGTCAGGTCGCGCACGATCGCGTAGAGCTTCGGCTGTTCGGCTTCCGAAACCGCGACCGCCCCCGCGGCCCGCACCGCGAGCTTGTCCGAGAACCAATAGGACCCGCCGACGAACACCACGCCCAACACGAGCCCGATGACGAGCCCGCCCTCGCCGAAGAAGGAGCCGACGGCCATGAAGACGACGCCGATCCCCGCCAGCAGCAGGACCGTCTTGACACCATTCTTGAACATGAAGCCCTTCCCAGGTAGCGCCGAACAGCCGTCTGTCGGCTGTGTGAGGTCAAACATCGAAGACCGGCGTGTCGTTCCCGCCTCCGGCGCACAACGCTATGGGAATTTCCTGGGTAGTTCCTGAATCGGGGCGGCCCGGGCTATTTCTTCGGGATCAGATTCGAGGAGTTGAAGACGCCGTACATCGCCGAGATCAACGCGACGGCGACGAAGCCGACAATCAAGCCCATGAAGATGATCACGGCCGGCTCGAACAGCGATGTCAGCTTCTTGAGCTTGTACTCGAGCTCACGCCCGTAGTAGGCGGCCGCGCTTTCGAGCTGAATGTCGAGTGTTCCTGTGTCCTCTCCGACGCGCATCATCTGCCCCGCGGCACGGGGGAACAGCTGCGTGTCGATGATCGGTTCGGCGAGACCCTCGCCCTCGAGCATGCGGTCCCGTGCGCTCTCAAGTCCGGTTTCGAAGACCTTGTTGTTGGCGCCTTGGATCGCGGCGTTGAGCGTCTCCGGGAGCGGCACGCCGGCTTTCACCATGGCGCCGACGATCCGGCAGACCCGCTCGGTGACCGCGAACAGCACCACTTCTTTGACCAGCGGCACGCGCAGGAAGATCCGGTCGCGGACCAGTCGACCCTTGGCGGATTTGTGCATCCAGGCGATGACCGCCACAAACGCCACGAACATGCTCACCCAGACGTACCAAAGCGACTGCGCAGCCGATGACATGTCGATCAGGAGCCGGGTCGGTAACGGCAGCTTCGCTTGGAGGTTCTTGAAGAACACCACGAACTTCGGCATGACCCACACGGCCAGGATCACCGTGGTCAGAATCGACATTCCGAAGATCACCATCGGGTAGAGCATGGCGGCTTTGATCTTGCTCTTCGAGTCGAGGTCCCGCTCGATGTAGCCCGACAGCTGTTCGAGCGACACGTCGAGCTGTCCGGTGAGCTCCGCCGACCTCAAGATCCCGATGTAGTACGGCGGGAAGACCTTCGCGTGTTCGGCAATGGCTTCCGAGAACGGCACGCCGGCGTTGATCTGCTCGCGCATCGTCGCGACGATCTGGCGGAACCGTTTGTTGTTCGAGCCTTCCTCGACGACTTCGAGCGCTTCGGTGATCGGAATGCCGGTCCGCACGAACGCTGCCATCTGGCGCGAGAAGTGCATGATTTCCTGGCGGGGAATGCGCTGCGGCGACAGCTCGAGCTCGGTGAAGCCTTTCTTCTGCCTGACCTGCTTGACCTCGAGGTTGCGCATGAGCAGCTGGTTGCGCAGCGCGTCTTCGCTCGACGCTTCGAGCTGATCCTTGATCTCGGATCCGTCGGGTCCGACGGCAACGTAACGATACGTAGGCATGGGTCCTCGTCCTCAGCGGATCACAGCACGTACACGGTGCGAAGCACCTCGGCGATGGTCGTTTTGTCTTCGGTGACGAGGCGAATGGCCTGGTCGCGCAGCGTCGTCATGCCTTGCTCGATGGCCAGCGCGCGGAGTTCCGCGTGCGGCGCGTCGGTGACGATGAGCTCTTTCATCTCGTCGGTCACCGCCAAGACCTCGTAGATACCGATGCGGTCGAAGTAACCGGTGTGCCCGCAGAAGTTGCAGCCCACACCGGCGACGAAGTCGGTTTTTTCAGGCGATCCGCCGCCGCGCTCGAAGAAGGAGCGCTCTTCGGCGGTGGGCGAGTACGGCTCGACACAGTGCTCGCACATGTGACGGACCAGCCGCTGGCCGACCACACCGAGCAACGACGACGCGATCAGAAACGGTTCGATGCCCATGTCCATGAAGCGGTGCAGGGCCGATGTCGCGTCGGTCGCGTGTAATGACGACACGACGAAGTGGCCGGTGAGGGCTGCTTGCGTCGCGATCCGCGCCGTCTCGACGTCGCGGATCTCGCCGACCAGGATGGCGTCGGGGTCCTGGCGGAGTACCGAACGCAGGCAGTTCGCGAAGGTCAGACCGGCCGGTTCGTTGATCTGAATCTGATTGATCGTCGGGAAGACGTACTCGATCGGATCCTCGATCGTCACGAGGTTGATTTCGTCGCTGTTGATCGCGGTGAGGGTCGCGTACAACGTGGTGGTCTTCCCCGAGCCGGTCGGACCGGCGCAGATGACCATGCCGTAGGGGGACTTGATCAGGTCGTAGTAGCGCGCGTACGTCTCGGCGGACATGCCGAGCGCGGGCAGTTCGATCACCGCCCGTGTCTTGTCGAGGATGCGCATCACGCATTTCTCACCGAACGCGGTCGGCATGGTCGACACTCGAACGTCGAGCTCGCGGTTGCCGATCGTCACTGCCATCTGTCCGTCCTGGGGACGACGGCGCTCGACGATGTTCATGTCGGACATGACCTTGATCCGACTGAGCAGCGACGGGCCCATCGGGCCCGGCAGTGTCGTGATCTGGTGCAGCGCGCCATCGGTGCGGACCCGTACCCGTACCGTGTCGCCCATCGGCTCGATGTGCACGTCGGACGCTCGGTCGTGGACCGCCTGCTCGAGGATGACGTTCACGATCTTGACGACCGGCGCGTTCTCGTCGACGACGGTCTGCACGACCGTGTCGGGCGACTGCGACGCCTTGCGGGCCTCGAGTCGCGCTTCGAACATACGCAACGCGTCACCGAGATCGGCCGACGGGGCGTAACACCGGTCGAGCGCTTGTTCGAGATCGCTCCGCACCGCGAGCTTGACCCGCACCAGTGATCCGAGCAGCTCGATGAGCTGCTTGTCCAGGTTCTCGATCAGCGGGTCGGCGACCGCGACTTCGACGCGAGAGCCTTCGCGGTGCAACGGAAGTGCGCTGAGGCGTCGGGCGTCCTCTTCGCTCATGAGCGCGACCACTTCGGGCGCCAGCTCGGCGCGGCTGAGGTCGACGACCTCCAGACCGAGCTGTTCGGCGAGCACCTCGGTGAGGGATCGTTCGCCGAGCAGTCCGAGCTCGACGAGCAGGTTGCCGAGTCGCTTGCCGGAGGTGGTCTGCTTCGTCAACGCCTCGCCGAGCTGGTCTTCGGACACGAGGCCGCGCCCGACGAGCAACTCACCGAGCGGACGTCCGCTGTGGTGCGGACCGTCTTCGGCGACCGCCGGCTCGTCCAAGTCGGGGCGGGCCGATCCGACCGGCTCGGCGGTGGGGTGCTCGGCGGCGTGGCGTGCGGCCTTGGCCGCGCGTTTTTTGTCTCGTGCCAGCTCGCCGCGCCCCACGGGAGCGGGCGGTGCCGTCGGGGCGGAGGGCGCCGGAACCGGAGGTGGGACGACCGTGACCGGCGGCGGTGCCACGACGGGCTCGGCCGGGGCGGGCAGGTCGTCGGCTTGGAGCTCGACGTCGGTGTCGTGGACTTGATCGGGCAGCAGCGTGTCGCCCTCGGTCGCGGTCGGTGCCGACTCGTGCGAGGTCTGCGACGTCGGTGAAGTACCACGGTCGGTGGGGGTGCCGTCACCGTCGATGACGTTGTCGTCGACGAAGTCGCCGGCGTGTGCCTCCACTTGGGTGTCGCCGGGCGGTCGGGCGTCGTCCGCGAGATCCGAACGGGTTTTGGTCAGGCGCATCGTTCAGTCCCTCGCGGGACGCGCCCGCGGGGGCACGCTCGTGGTCGCACTCGGCATATCGGGACCCTTTCCGCTGAGCCGAAGGCTGTTGCCTCCCGCCCACGCCTCAGGTTTCTCTTCGGCGCGTCTTGGGCCCGACTCCATACTTATTGGTCGACTTCGCCGCTGGCTGCGGCTTTCGAGTGGATCGCGGCTGTTGTCCGGTTCAGTCGTAGTAGCCGGAGTGGACGTACAGGCAGGGAATGCCCTCGGCGCGAAACATCTCGACGTTTCGGCGGTCGTCCTCGAACGCGAGCCGGAGCCCGAAGCCGGCCGTTCGGAGCTCCCACACGGTGAGCTCCTTGAAGTCGCGGGCGAGTTCGTAGTCGCCCCACGGCCGCATGATCAGGAGGTCCCAGCGGATGTCGTAGCGTCGCAGCCACGCCTCGGTCAGGTGGTGGACCCGGTGCGGGCGGGCCGTGAGCAAGATGATCTGCAGCTGCGGGTCCAACAGCTCGAGGACCGTTCGGACCTCCTCGATGACCCGATCCTCACCGCAGGCGTCAAAGAACGACCGCCAATCCTGGCGGGGCGACTCGAGATAGTGCTGTCGGCGGGAGGCATCCGAGAGGACGCCGTCGATGTCGACGACGACCGCGGCGGCGGGCTCGAGCGCGTCGGCGCGCCAGGTCCAGTGTTCGGGAAGGGAACGCACCCCGGGAGTATTGCCGCTCCGGTGGCTCAGTCCTCGGTAGGAGCGGCGGCGAGATAGCGCGCCTTGATGCCGTCGACGACCGTCGGATCGGCGAGGGTTGTGGTGTCACCGAGCGCCTGATCCTGCGCGACGTCGCGCAGGAGGCGACGCATGATCTTGCCGGACCGGGTCTTGGGCAGCTCTTCGGTGAACAGGATCGACTTCGGCTTGGCGATCGGGCCGATGAGTTCGCCGACGTGGTTGCGGAGCTCTTCGACCAGGTCGTCACCCGCCTCGACGCCGGCCCGTAACGTCACGAACGCGGCGATCGCCTGTCCGGTCGTGTCGTCGGTCTTTCCCACCACCGCCGCTTCGGCAACCGCCGGATGATCGACGAGGGCCGACTCGACCTCGGTGGTGGAAATGTTGTGTCCCGACACGAGCATGATGTCGTCGACGCGCCCGAGCAGCCAGAAGTAGCCCCCGTCGTCGCGTTTGGCGCCGTCGCCGGCGAAGTACTTGCCCGCGAAGCGGCTCCAATAGGTGTCGCGGTAACGCTGCGGGTCGCCCCAGATGCCGCGCAGCATCGACGGCCACGGGCGTTCGAGGACGAGATAGCCGCCGCCGGGGATCCCGACCGGGGCACCGGCATCGTCGACGATGCCGGCCTCGATGCCGGGCAGCGGGAACGTCGCACTTCCGGGCTTCAGCGTGGTCGCGCCGGGTAACGCGCTGATCATGATGGCGCCGGTCTCGGTCTGCCACCATGTGTCGACCACTGGACAGCGCGCGCCGCCGATCACTTGGTAGTACCAGACCCAGGCTTCGGGATTGATGGGCTCGCCGACCGTTCCCATCAGCCGGATCGACGACAGGTCGTGGCGGGCGGGGAACTCGTCACCCCACTTCATGAAGGTACGGATCGCGGTCGGCGCCGTGTAGAAGGTGGTCACCTTGTACTTCTCGACGATCGACCACAAACGGCTCTTGTCGGGAAAGTCGGGCGTGCCTTCGTACAGCACGCTGGTGGTGCGGTTCGCGAGCGGTCCGTAGACGATGTAGGAATGGCCGGTGACCCAGCCGACATCGGCGGTGCACCAGTACACGTCGGTGTCGGGATGCAGGTCGAACACATGCTTGTGCGTGTACGCGCACTGGGTGAGATACCCGCCGGTCGTGTGCATGATGCCCTTGGGTTTGCCTGTCGTCCCCGACGTGTACAGCAAATAGAGGAGATCTTCGCTGTCCATCTCCTCACACGGACATTCGGCGGCTTGGCCCGGCACCGAGTCGTGCCACCACACATCACGTTGGTCTTGCATCGAGATCTCGTTGCGGGTCCGACGCAACACGAGGACACGTTCGATCGACGGGGTTTCGGCGAGGGCTTCGTCGGCGATGTCCTTGAGCGCGACGACCGCGCCCCGGCGCCACGAGCCGTCGGCGGTGACGAGCACCGTGGCCTGGGCGTCGTTGATCCGATCTTTCAACGATTGTGCGCTGAAACCGCCGAACACGACTGAGTGCGGCGCACCGATCCGTGCACAGGCGAGCATCGTCGCGACCGTCTCGGGCACCATCCCCATGTAGATCGCGACGCGGTCGCCTTTGTTGACGCCGAACGACCGCAATGCGTTCGCGACGCGGCAGGTCTCGTCGAGCAGCTCGCGGTACGAGACCGTTCGGGTGTCGCCCGGCTCTCCTTCCCAGTAGAACGCGATCTGTTCGCCGTGACCGGCGTCGACGTGACGGTCCAAACAGTTGTACGCGACGTTGAGCTTGCCGCCGACGAACCACTTCGCGAACGGCAAGTCCCACTCGAGGATGGTCTGCCACTCCTGCGACCAGTCGAGCGCGAGCGCCTGAGACGCCCAGAAGCCCTGCCAGTCGCGTTCGGCTTCGTCGTACACCGACGCGTCGGTATCCAACGCGTTGCGACGGAAGCCGTCGGGCGGCGGGAAGGTGCGGCCTTCTTGCAGCAGCGCTTCGAGCGCGTCGGACATGCAAGTCCCCCTCTGTGCCTTCGAGTGCGCGCAGGCTAGCCACAC
>Ga0182024_10024611_pt1 | contig 10687 bp, 10 predicted proteins | sample P32metaG_FD_120480 | JGI IMG/M metagenome (GOLD analysis project Ga0182024, IMG submission 120480) | Permafrost microbial communities from Stordalen Mire, Sweden - P3-2 metaG (Illumina Assembly) | ecosystem: Environmental > Terrestrial > Soil > Wetlands > Permafrost | place: Sweden: Stordalen...
AACAGGTGTCGAGTAATAACTCGACACGTCCTTAGTCGGAAGATGCGCTGCACAAGAGTGCAAGTCGCTCGACCTTCTTGGAGTTGGGTCGTCTGTTGCATTTAAGTGACTCTTGCAACAGCGCCACTACTATTTCGATGCGAATAATACCACTAATTCCACGCAAATCCAAGGGTTCAAAGCCCGCAGAACAACGGTGTTGCAGTATGTCAAATATGTCGCAGTTCTGTGACAATGATGCAACATCGTGCCGGTGCCGGTCCATCAAGGCCAAACGGAAGCGCGTTCGTCGAAGTCTTTGGAACTTGCCCGCACGACGCAAAATCGCTGGCCCGTGGGCGCCTCCATGACCACCCAGGTCTTTACTGCCTCGATTCGTGTGGCACCCAAGGCCTCGAGCCGCCGCACTTCGGCCTCGATGTCGTTCGCTTCGATGTCGAGGTGCACGCGGCTCGGGTGCTCGACTTTCTGCACTTCGATTTCGAGGCCATGCTGGCTGTCCTCCAGCCGTTGGTAGAGTTCCCCCTCCGCGCCGGGCAGCTCGCGCACCGGCATGCCCAGCGCGCGGCCCCAGAAATCAGCTGCCGCCCCGAGATCGCCGGTGCGGCAATCGATGATGAATCCGCCCAATTTGCTTTTATGCATCGCTTCCTCCAAATTCGACCGCCGCGCCCGGGCCCGCACGCACCATAGGATCAACATTCTTTACCTGATAGAGAACACCGTCATGAAGTATCTGCACACCATGGTTCGCGTTACCGACATCGAGCAATCCCTGCGGTTTTATCGGGATGCGCTCGGGCTCGTCGAGCTCTCGCGCAAGGATTACCCCCAAGGCCGCTACACGCTGGTATTTCTGGCTGCGCCCGGTGATGAACATGCCCAAGTCGAGCTGACACACAACTGGGAGCCGGAGAGCTACGGCGGCGGCCGCAACTTCGGCCACCTCGCGTACGCCGTCGAGAACATCTATGCCACCTGCGAGCGGCTCATGAAGCATGGCGTCACGATCAACCGGCCTCCCCGGGATGGCCGCATGGCCTTCGTGCGTTCCCCGGACAATATCTCTATCGAGCTGTTGCAAGCAGAAGGCGCGCTCGCTCCGGCAGAGCCCTGGACTAGTATGCCGAATACCGGGGTGTGGTGACCGGACTCTGCCGGCATGCGATCGGCAGCTATGAGCGCTCCCGACGCGCCTAGAACATCTCCGAGGCGTCCGGCGTCTTGATCTGCACCTGATTGCGCGAGGCGATGTGCTCGCCGGTGATCATCTCGTCGTACGCCTGGCCGGGCCCCACCATCGGGTACACCCCCGCGTCCTGGTCGATCATCACCTCGAGAAATGCGGCTCCCTTGAAGCGGATGAACTCCTCGATGATGCCCGGCACATCGGCTTTCTTGTCGAGCCGCTTGGCGAACTTGAACCCGTCGGCAAGCGCGGCCTTGACGAAGTCTTTGGTGTGCAGGCTCTTGTCGCTCGCGCTCAGGCGGCCCTTGAAGAACAGCTTCTGCCACTGCTTCACCATGCCGTCCCCGCAGTTGTTCAGCACCACCACCTTCACCGGCAGATCGTAGGTAGTGACGGTCTCCAACTCGCCTAAGTTCATGCGGATGCTGGCGTCGCCGTCGATGTCGATCACGAGCCTGCCGCGCTGCGCGAACTGGGCGCCGACCGCGGCGGGCAGCCCGAATCCCATGGTTCCCATGCTGCCGGAGGTCAACCACAACCGCGGGCTCGAGAAATCGAAGTACTGAGCGGCCCACATCTGATGCTGACCCACGCCGGTCGAGATGATGGCCTCGCCCCGGGTCAGCCGGTTGATCTCCTCGATCACGTAGTACGGCTGAATGAGCGAGCTTTCCCGGTCGTAATTCATGGCGTGGCGGGTGCGAAGCTCTTCGCATTGTTTTCGCCAGCCGGTGAAGGCGGGCTTTATTCCCCGCCGTTTGCCGTAGTCGACGAGGGTCCGCAATGCGTCCGGCATGAGGCCGACATGGCTCCAGTCCACCCGCTTGACCTTGTTGATCTCCGAGGCGTCGATGTCGAAATGTGCGATGAATTTCGCGCCCTTGGCGAACTTGGGTGGGTTGCCTGCCACGCGGTCGTCGAAGCGGGCGCCCGCGGCCACGAGGAAATCGCAATCGTCGACGGCATAGTTGGCAAACGCCGCGCCGTGCATTCCGAGCATGCGCATGGACAAAGAATCCGTCGTGTCCACCGCGCCGATGCCCATCAGCGTCGTCACCACGGGAATTTGAAATTCCCGCGAGAGCTCGCGCAACGCCTGGGAGGCTCCCGCATTGATGACACCGCCTCCGGCGTATATCAACGGACGTTCGGCCTGCTTCAGTGCGGCGAAGAACGACTCGCACGCGGCCTCGGGCAATTTCGCGGCCTCCAGGCGGTTCATCCGCTGGCGGTAGCCGGGTATCGGAAGGCGTCCCGAGCCATGAAACACGCCTTTCCAGTTTTGCACGTCTTTCGGGACGTCGAGCACCACGGGCCCCGGACGGCCGGTGCGCGCGATCTCGAAGGCCGTGCGGACCGTGGCCTCGAGCTTCGTCGGGTCGGTGACCAGGAATACGTGCTTGGCCACCGCGCCCATGATGCTGGGAACCGGGGCCTCCTGGAACGCGTCGGTACCGATGGCCGTGGTGGCGACCTGGCCGCAAATGACGACGATGGGCACGGAGTCGGCCTGGCAATCCCTCACCGGCGTCACCGTGTTCGTGGCGCCCGGCCCGGAGGTTACGAGCGCGACGCCGACGCGGCCGCTCGCGCGCGCATATCCCGCTGCCATGAACCCCGCGCCCTGCTCATTGGCCGGCACGATCAGCGGCATGGACGCCGCATGCTCCAGGTTGTAGCGAAAGACAGCATCGTAAATCGGTAAAATCGCGCCGCCGCTGTATCCGAAGATCGTATCGACGCCTTCGTCCGCCAGCACCTGCACGAGCATCTCCGCACCCGTCATGCCGGCTCCGGCTTTGGGGTGCGCGCCATGACCCACCATGTCGTCGCGATCTTTCACCGGCAAAGCCTAGCAGTTCTCACCCTGGCGCCCAAGTACCGCGCTCCCGTATCCTTCCAAGCACCATGCGGCATCTCATAGCGATACTTCTGCAAAACGAGGCCGGCGCGCTGACTCGCGTCACCGGCCTGATCTCCACTCGCGGCTACAATATCGAATCGCTGTCCGTGGCTCCCACCAACGATCCCACGGTCTCGCGGATCACTCTGGTTACCATCGGTTCCGATTCCGTCATCGCGCAAATCAACGCCCAGCTTCAGAAGCTGGTCGACGTGGTCGGGGTCGAGGATATGACCAGTGGAGATCATCTCGCACGGGAGCTCCTGCTCATCAAATTGCAGATCCCGGCGAACCACATCGAGGCGGTCGAAGGGTTGTTGCGCCGCGTCGGCGGCAAAGTGCTGTCGCCGCATCCTTCGAGCTACATCGTCGAGCTGACCAGCACCGAAGTCGAGATCGGCGAGTTCATCGCTCATGTTGCCGCGTTCGGTCAGATCGTCGAAGTCGTCCGCTCGGGCGTGCTCGGAATCTCGCGGGCCAATCCACGATTGCACGCCGTGAAATGAACTCACGGCGAGCACCACTCACACCTCATACAAGGAACAATTTCACCTCATGACCGAAATCGAAGTTACGCCGGAGCACGCAGCCGACCCCAACAGCCGACTCGTAGGGATCTTGGTTGGCATCGTTGGGATTTTTCTATCGGTGGTCACCATCTCCTCGCATCGGGCGCATACCAAGGGCGTCATCTACCGGACCGAAGCGAACGATGAATGGGCTTATTATCAGGCCAAGAAGATCCGGGAGCACACCAGCGACGTAGCGGCCACCCTGCTCGAGAGCCTCGCCCCTGATCCGGCCAAGGCCGCTGCATCGCTGCAGAAGCTCAAGACCGCGCGTCAAAAATATGCGGACGATGCGCTCGAGCTCCAGACCGATGCGCAGGCCAAAGAGGCAAAGACCGACCAGGAGGAGAGTCGCGCGTTGAAATTCGACATCGGCGAGGGACTGCTCGAGCTCGGGCTGGTGCTCTGCTCTCTGTTTTTCCTGGCCCGCAAACTTTTCTTTCCCCTGTTCGGCAGCCTGGCCGCCGCCGCCGGAATCGCGCTGGGGATTTGGGGCTGGCTGCTTTGAGGAGCGCCGGGGCGATCTTAAAGATCCCCGCAACTTTCGCGCTCGCAGCGGCGCTTCTCGCCTCGACGGCAACGGGAGAGGTCGCATCCGCGCCGGCGGGCGCCGCGGGGCCGCGCTCGCGCGTCGAAGCACGGTCGTCGGACCTGCTGGCGGTCGGTACGGTGCAAGCGGACCGGATGGCCATTCACTTGAGCCGCATCATCGACAATGCGCCGGTCGGCAACGCGGTGGTCGCCGTGATGTTGCGAGGTACCACGCATCCTGCCGTTGCGGAATCGGACGGCAGCTATGCTGTTCAAACTTCGGATTTGGGCCTGCCGGGGCCGGCGTCGGTCGAGTTTCTGGTGACGCTGGGCGACAAGCGTGAGGAGCTCAAAGGTATGCTCGCCGAGGCCGGCTCGGCAGCGCAACCCAGCGACAAGGGCAGCTCGCGCCAGATTGGTTGGTGGGTGCTCAACTTCGCCGTGTGCATCGGCTTTTTGTGGCTGTGGAGCCGGCGCAAGTCCGCCGACCCGTGAGAGCGGGGCGGCCCGGCGGCTAGAAGCTCTGCATCGTCTGCACCAGAATCTGGAACCTGGCATTGCCGGGGACATCCCTGAGCGGAAACGCGAAATCGATGTGCAACACGTTGCCGAGGCCTGAGCGGGCGTTCCCCAGCCGCAGGCCGAAGCCGGCATCGCTGAGCATGCCCAAATCGCTGTTACCCACGATTCCGGTGCCCCACGTTCTGCCGACATCCGTAAAGATTGCGGCGCCCACCCGCACGAGCCGAAACGGATACCAATCGGTGAACACCCGCTGCTCGATCGTGAGCAGGCCCCTCGCGGTCCCGGCCTCGTAACGCAGCGGGTAGCCGCGCAGTCCGTTGTCGCCGCCCAGCAGGAGTTGAACGTCCGCATCGAGCAGGTGCGTGACAGTGCCGGATAGCGACCCGTACAGGAGCCAGTCTGGGCGCCATCGCCAGTAATACTTCGCGACAGCATTGCTGATCAGATTGCGCGCATGGTCGCTCTCGAACCGCGAGGAGAAGTCCGCGCTCAGGAACAATTGCTGCTGATAGGGCAATTCGACACCGTGGTTCACGGCACTCTTGAGCATGAGCGCGTCGTGATTGGCGCCGAAGGCGGCGTCTGAATATCCAAGCTCGCCGGTTACCTCCGTTCCGAAGTACAAATCCTCGGTCTTGCCGATCTGGTTTTCATCGCCCGCCTTGCCGTACTTGTCCTGGAGAATGTCGAAGCCCACGAATGGATAGGACAGAGTTCTCGGCGCGGGCAGCGGCTTGGCCGGGAGAGTCGTCGCAGGAGTGGGCAGGAAAACGTTGCGATCGTAGTACATCCCGAACAACAAGCGCTTGGTCCAACCGTCGACGAGCCCCGTGGACACACCGCCGCCGATCAGATAAGTCTCCTCGTTGTCGTTGAATTGATCTTCGATGTTGCCGAGAAAATAGCGCGACACCGTACGATCGTAGTTTTGCCCCACAAGCGTCGCGCTCCAGCGCGTTTCGAGGGAATAAAAAGGTTGCGAGAGCGCGGCAACGCGCTGGTTGCCATCGCTCGAATCGACGTAGGCGAGAGCGCCGGTCCAGCGCGACCCGAGCACATTGGGATCCGAATACGCCGCGATCTTGCTGGTGCGATCGACGTCGCTGGTGCGCCCGATCTGAAGCTGCTTGCCCCAGCCCAAAAAATTCTCCTCTTGGAGGCTGGTGCTGGTTGAATTGGAGCCGCCGGTGCGGCCGAAAGAGACGTTGGGATCGAAGGTCCATACGTCCCGGGTAATCACCCGCACGTCGACCTTGCCGTTACCGAAGCGGACCGGCACGATGTGAGCGTCGTAAATGAACACCAGGGTGCGCAGATTGCGCTCCGTTTCGGCCAGCTTTTCTGCGCTGTACCGGTCGCCGCTCTTGAACAGCAGTTGAGCGCGGATCGTGGCGGGCTTGGTGCGGATGTGAAGCCGATCGGCGAGCCTGTAGAGTCCCCTGTTCTCGCGCGGGTCGCTCTCATCGAAAACATTGCGGATGTCGATTTCGACCTTGCCGATCACGGCTCCCGCAGCCTCCAATTCCGCATCGGTCGGCAAGCCGGGCGGACGCGGCTCCTCGATTTGGGTGCGCTGTTTATCGGTAAGCTTCGCAGCACCTGCGGGGGCCGGGTAGCCGCAGCCAATCAGCAACAGGCTCCATGCCAGGCAACCCAACGGCACAAGGGTCACAGCGGAGCGGCGCATGCGTTGTCGGATCCACCGTGCCGGGCCGATCACTCGGCGGTGTTGCCGCTTACGGGACCATGACTTCGGTCAGAGCGCGGCGTTATCGGTCTCGCCGGTCCTTATGCGCAGCACGCGGAGAATATCGGTCACGAAGATTTTGCCGTCGCCGACTTTGCCGGTCTTGGACGCGCCGACGATGGCCTCCATCACCTGATCCACGAGCTCGTTTTTCACGGCGACCTCGATCCGAGTTTTCGGCACGAAATCCACGACGTACTCGGCTCCCCGATATAGCTCGGTATGGCCGCGCTGCCTCCCGAAACCCTTGACCTCCGTGACCGTCATGCCCGATACACCAATTTCCGACAGCGCCGCGCGAACGTCGTCCAGCTTGAAGGGCTTGATAATGGCAGTGATCAATTTCATCCGAGGACTCCGCAAGCATTGGGCCTTTCAGGCAATCCTATTACTATTCGCGCCGGCCGGCACGCCCATCTTTGGGCACGCCCGGCGGCCAAAAATCTGCCCCGCGCCGCTTACCGGACTGGTCTCGACCGGTTATAAAGGGAGTTATGACTTCGACGATCCTCATCATCGGCGGCGGCCAGGCAGCCGCTCAGGCGGTCGACACCCTGCGCCGCGAGGGCTTTGAGGGTCGTCTCGTGCTGGCCGGCGACGAACCGCATCTACCCTATCAACGGCCGCCGCTATCGAAGCAATTCCTCGCCGGCGAGCTGGCGGCGGACCGGCTGCCTTTCAGGCACCAGGCGTTCTACGACGGGCACCGGGTGGAGCTTCGATTGGGCAACCGCGCGGCCCGCATCCATCGGGACCCCGGGCGAGCCGTCCTGGAGGATGGCGAGGAGATCGGCTACGACCGCCTGTTGCTCTGCGTGGGCGCCCGCTCGCGCGAACTGACCTGCCCCGGCGCTACGCTGCCCGGCGTTCACTACCTGAGAGGCATCGCGGATGTTGCCGCGATTCGCGAAGGCCTCAAGCCCGGCGCGCGGGTGGTCATCATCGGCGGCGGCTATATCGGCCTCGAGACCGCCGCGACCGCTCGCAAGCTCGGCTGCGCGGTGACCGCCCTCGAGATGGCGGATCGCGTCATGAACCGGGTGGTGGCCTCCAGCGTGTCGGAATACTTTGCTCACGAGCATCGCACCCAGGGCGTCAAGATCGTGTGCAATACCCGCGTCGTTCGGCTCGAGGGGACCCGGTCGGTGGAACGCGTGGTATGCGCGGACGGCAGCACGTACGAGGCCGATATCCTCATCGCCGGCGTGGGGGCCGTTCCCAACACGGAACTTGCTGCGGACACGGGACTCGACTGCGACAACGGCATCGTCGTCGACGAGCATTGCCGCACCGCCGATCCCGCCATTTACGCCGCGGGCGACTGCACCAATCATCCGTCGCTCCGCTTCGGCATGCGTGTGCGGCTCGAATCGGTCGACAATGCGTTCGAGCAAGGCAAGGCGGCTGCACTCAACATGCTGGACCGGCCGACGGTACATGACCGGGTTCCGTGGTTCTGGTCGGATCAATTCGACAACAAGCTGTTGATCGTCGGGTTGTCCCAAGGCTTCGATCAGCAGGTGCTGCGCGGAGACCCGGCCACGCGCGGCTTCAGCGTGTGCTATTTGAAGGGCGGCGAGCTGATCGCGCTGGAAGCCGTCAACCATTCGAAGGACTATATGTCCGCCCGAAAGATGATCGCCGAACGCGCGAGGCCCGATCCCAACAAGCTTGCGGATCCGCAAGTCGCGCTGAAAGACGCCGTTTGATGCCGAAAGTCGTGTTCATCGAGCCCTCGGGAGAGCGGCGCGAGATCTCGGCGCCCATCGGCGTGAGCCTCATGGAGGCCGCGCGCCAGAACGGCGTGGACGGTATTTTGGCGCAATGCGGCGGCGCCTGCGCGTGTGCCACCTGCCATGTCTACGTGTCGCCCGCGTGGGCGGCGAAGCTCAAGCCCCGCGACGAAATGGAAGAGGGCATGCTGGAGAATGCGTGGCACCCGCGCGAGAACAGTCGGCTGAGCTGTCAGATACCCCTGACCGCGGACCTCGACGGATTGGAGGTTACCGTCCCCGAGCAGCAAGGCTGACCCGAGCAGCAGGGCTGACGGCGGCGCCGTATCACTCGAATACCACCAGGAGATCCTTGGCATCGACGGCCTGGCCCGGCTTCGCCAGAACTTCCTTGGTCACGCCATCCTGCTCGGCGCGGACGGTGGTTTCCATTTTCATGGCCTCGAGCGTCAGCAGCGTATCGCCGCGCACCAGGCTTTGGCCGGCCCGCGCCGATACGGTGCCGATGGTCCCGGGCATCGGGGCTCCGACATGCCTGGCATTGCCCGCCTCCGCCTTGCGCCGGGGCGGGCGCTTCGCCACCTGGCTCTTGTCGGGCACGCGGATCGGCCGCGGCTGGCCGTTGAGCTCGAAAAACACGGTGCGCGTGCCGTCCTCGTGCACGTCGCTGGTCGCCACATACTTCAAGATCAGCGTCTTGCCGCGCTCGAGATCGATGTTGATCTCCTGACCCGGCTGCATCCCGTAGAAAAAAACGGACGTGGGCAGGATGCTCACATCGCCGTAGCTCGCCCGATTGGCGGCGTAGTCCGTGAACACTTTGGGATACATGAGGTAGGACGCCAAATCGAAGTCGGTGACGGCGCGCCCGATCTGGGCTTCCGCCGCGGCCCGCTCCGCCTCCAGATCCGCGGCCGGCAAGAGCTCGCCGGCGCGCACGGTGAGGGGCTCCTTCCCGCCGAGGACCTTCCTCTGAAGCTCCGCCGGAAAGCCACCCGCCGGCTGGCCTAGTTCGCCGCGAAACAATTGCACCACCGATTCGGGGAATGCCACGTCCACCCGCGGATCCAACACCGCCTCGGGCGAAAGGCCGCTGGTGACCATCATGATGGCCATGTCGCCCACGACCTTGGAGGTCGGCGTCACCTTCACGATATCGCCGAACATGGCGTTGACCTCGGCGTACGCCTGGGCGACCTCCGACCAGCGATGCTCCTCGATGCCGAGAGAGCGCGCCTGTTCGCGCAAGTTCGTGTACTGCCCACCCGGCATGCCATGGACGTACACCTCCGAGGCCCCGGAACGGATATCGCTCTCGAAAGCGACATAGCCGCGCCGCACCTGTTCCCAGTACGCGGAGATCGCCCGTAGGTTGTCCGGATCGAGCCCCGAATCGCGCGGTCCATAGCGCAGCGCCTCGACGATCGATCCCAAGTTCGGCTGCGAGGTGAGCCCCGAAAGCGCATCGACGGCGCCGTCGACGGCATCCGCACCCGCCTCGATGGCGGCGAGCACGCTGGCCGCCCCGATGCCGCTGGTGTCATGCGTATGGAAATGGATCGGCAGGCCCAATTCCTCCTTGAGCGCCTTGACGAGCGTCGCGGCTGCGCGCGGCTGGCAGAGCCCGCCCATGTCCTTGATGCAAAGCACGTGCGTGCCCAGGGCCTTCAGCTCGCGCGCGATCTTCAGGTAGTACTCGAGGTCGTACTTGGTCTCGCGCGGATTGGTGAGATTGCCGGTGTAGCAGATGGCGGCCTCGCACAGCCGGCCCGTCGCCAATACCGCTTCGATGGTCACCTTCATGTTCTCGACCCAATTGAGGCAGTCGAATACGCGGAAGACGTCGACCCCGCCGGCGGCGGCCTGCTCGATGAAATAACGCACCACGTCGTCCGGATAGTTGGCGTATCCCACGCCGTTCGCCGATCGGAGCAGCACCTGAAGCAGCAGGTTCGGCATGGCGCCGCGAAAAGCGGCGAGCCGTGCCCATGGATCCTCTTTCAAGAATCGGAGCGCCACGTCGAACGTCGCGCCGCCCCAGCACTCGACGGAGAACAATTGAGGAAGAAGCGCGGCGTAATGCGGCGCGATCGCCGCCATGTCGTGGGTGCGAAAGCGCGTCGCCAGAAGCGATTGATGGGCGTCGCGCATGCTGGTATCGGTGAGGAGCACGCGCTTTTCCGCAAGCATCCATTCGGCGAACCGCGCAGGGCCGAGCTCATCGAGTTTTTGCTTGCAGCCCGCCGGCGGCGACGGCGGCAGCGTCAAACGGGGTACCCGGGGAAACACCGGGGACTTGGGCCTCGCGTCGCGGCCGCTGACCTCGGGGTTGCCATTCACGATCACATGGCCGATGAAGGAGAGGAGCCGCGTCGCACGATCGCGCTTTCTGGGTATCCGGAAAAGCTCCGGAGTCTCATCGATGAATTTGGTGGTGTAGTCCCCGCGCATGAATTGCGGATGCATGATGAGCTGATCGAGGAAGCGCAG
>Ga0182024_10024612_pt1 | contig 10687 bp, 4 predicted proteins | sample P32metaG_FD_120480 | JGI IMG/M metagenome (GOLD analysis project Ga0182024, IMG submission 120480) | Permafrost microbial communities from Stordalen Mire, Sweden - P3-2 metaG (Illumina Assembly) | ecosystem: Environmental > Terrestrial > Soil > Wetlands > Permafrost | place: Sweden: Stordalen...
ATTGTGCATGAAGTTGCCGAAATTCACGATCGAAAACTGGTTCGGCAAATTCATCCCGTAACTGAGCGACGAGGTCTTGTCGGTTTCAAGAAACTCCACGTCGATGGCGATTTGCCCGCGCGCGCGCGAAAGGCTTTCGAGGATTACGCGCGCCGCCATCACTTTCGAAGCCCGATCCCGAATGATGATCAGGTGACGCGTGGGATCGGAGGAGATGCGGCGAACGTCCATGGTCTGCTGGACCGCCTGGATCATCTCCTGGGCTTCCTGAACGCTGAGCCGCTCCGGGATCGGAAACGCGGCGACGGTGACCGGCTCCCGTTCGGCGCGCTTCTGCGGCGTGTCGCGCGCGACTAGCGCAACCTTCGAGGTCACCGGGACCATGAACGAATTCGACACAGCTTCGAGAGCGCGCAAAGCTTCCTGATAGGTCGCGTCATCCATCCGGAAGGTGAAAGGGGGCGGCGGCTGATAATCCGGCTCGAAGATCACCTGAAGGCCATACGCTCCGGCGACGCGTTCGAAAATCATCTGGGCATCGCCCTTGACGTCGAACGAATGGCGGTCGGGCGAGGCGGTCAGTTGAGGCGGCGGGAGCGCCTCGCGAGCGTCGAGAAGGTCGCGCGGCGTGGCGCTGGCAACGGGTTCCGCGGGCTCGGCGCTATCGTCTGGCGCAGCCGGGTCCGGGCCAAGCTCTGAGCGCGCTGAAAGGGTCGCGATCGCGCGCAGGGCGGCGGTGCGCGACGCATACGTGACGTTAGCCGGATCGAGCACAGCCGCGCGTGCGTAGAGGAGATAGGCGTGGAGGGTATCGCCGGCCTTCTCGGCTTTTTGGCCGGCCTTGAACAAGCTCTCGGCGAAATCGGAAGCGCGGCACGGCGCGAGGGCGAGCAGGCAGAGGAGCGCGGCAATCCCGAGTGAGCGCGGAAACTTCACCAATAAGTCTGACGATTCCGAAGCGCCGGGCGTGCAGTCACCGACTACTGTTTGACGTACTTTTTCAGGTCCTTGGGTCCGACTTCGGCGCCGTAGACGTTGCCTGCCGCGTCGGCCACAACGCCTTCGGCGGCGCTGGTGCCGGTCGCCTTTTCATTCGGGTCGGGGATGAACGCGATCACTTTGACATCCTCAGGTTTGGCGCTTTTCAGGTTTCCGATGCGGATCCCGCGCTTCCATCCGTCGTGATTGCGCGACACCGAGCCCGACTCCGAATCGGCGACGTAGAGCATGTCGTTCTTATCGATGAAGATTCCGCTCGGGCGGCTGAACTGGCGCATTTCGGAGATGAAATTTCCGTCCTGATCGAAAATCTGGATGCGGTTGTTGTTGCGGTCGCCAATGTAGAGGCGGCCTTTAGAATCGAAGGCCAGCGCGTGCGGTTGATCGAACTCGCCGGGTCCGGTGCCATGCTTGCCCCACGCCTTGATCAATTTTCCATCGCTGGTGAACTTGTAGATGCGATCGTTACCGCGGCCATGGCCTTCGGAGACGAAGATATCGCCGTTCGGAGCGACGATAATGTCATTGGGAGCATAGAAATAATCCGGATCGGCTGCGCCGCCGGGCTTGCCGAGGGTCATGAGCAGCTTGCCACTGTTGCTGAATTTTAAAACCTGGTGGCCCTTGGTGGCATCGGCAGGCGGGCCGATGGGTCCGGCGGGAGCGGGCGCTGCGGGCACGGGCGCGGTGGGCGCGGGCGTTCCTCCGGCGACTGCCGCTGCTCCTCGACCTCGGCCGCCGCCGCGAGCTGGCGTGCCGTTGTCCTGATAATCGGTGACCCAGATGTTGTCGTCCTTATCGACGTAGATGCCGTGCGGCGCGATGATCAGTCCGGCGCCAAAACTCTTGATCACGTTGCCGTTGGTGTCGAATTCGAGAATGGGATCGATTTTCTTGTAGTCCTTCGTGCCCGGTTCAAGACATCCGACGTTGTTTTCGCCGCAGCGTTCGGCGACCCAGATGGACTTGCCATCGCGATCCACTTCGACGGCGCTGGTCGATCCCCAATGCCGTCCATCGGGGAGTTTGGCCCAGCCCGTGATGGTCTTATACGGATTCGGCGCATCGTTGGTGGGCGCGACGGCCGCTTCGGATCCGGATTGAGCCGAAATGCGCTGCCACATTCCCGCACCGGCGGCGGCTATGGCGATTGCCAGCGCGATTCTCACTCGATTTGACTTCATGGTCTTCTCCTTGCTTACGTAGGCTGCATCTGCCGGCGCTATTTTCCAGCCACGACGATCGTGAACGAATCGGGAAGCATCTGCGGACGCGGACCGCGTCCTCCCGGCGCCGGAGGCGTTGCGGCGGCTGGCGGCGGCCCGTATTCAGCCGCGATCAGCACAATATGATTGGTCTTTCCATCCAGGGTCAGCGTTTTCGCGCCGGTCATCGTAGTCAGATTCTGTTCGACGACGAAACTTGCCGGGCTGTTTTCCTTGACGATGGTGAGCGTGCCGTCGCCTTGCGAGCTGAACGCCTCCATCGTGCTCGGATTGAATGTCGCTCCATCCGTGCCGCGGCCGATGGGCAGCGTAGTAATGATGTTTCCGTTGGTGGCGTTCAAAATCACCATATTCTGCGGCATGCGGCAGGTAGCGAACAAAATATTGTTCTTCGAATCGAGCGCGAGGCCGGCGCATCCGCCGCCCTTGCCCGCGAGATCGTAGGTGGTGGTTATCTTCATGGTCTTCGCGTCCACCACCGCGATCTTGTCTTTGTCCTCGAGATCGACGTAGATGGTTCCCTTGCCGTCGGTCGCGGCCTGCTCCGGCGCACCGCCCAAGTCGATGGTTCCGGCGATCGACCCATCCGACGCGTTGATCACGGTCGCGTTGGGCGCGCGGTGACTGAAAACGTAGACGCGATCGTTAAACGAGTCGTACATGATGCCATCCGGGCCGCCGTCGACGTCGATGGTCTTAATCAGCGCGAGCGTCTTTGAATCCCACATCGCGACCGGCTTGCTGCTGCCGAATCCATGATTCGATTTGGAAGAGACCGCGGCGCCATGCGCGCTGGTGTTGGGGATCTCGCCGACGGAATCGAGCGTGTCGAGATTGTATACGGCGATACGGGCGCCAGGGCCGGAGCGCGCGATGTACAGTTTGCGACCGGCTTCATCGGCATAAACGTAGTCGAAGCCGCCGGCGCCGCCGACTTTTGCGGTCTTGAGAACTTTGTAGGGTCCATCTTGTGCGGACGCGACAAAAGCGCCGCTGAACATGATTACGGCAATCGCTACGGCGAACAACACGCCAAATTTTCGCATGGAAAACACCTCTCTTGCGGGATCATCGCGTGAAAATCCCGATCGATCAGCCAGTATACACCCGCGGTTATCCCGCGAGAAGCGGACAAAATAATTCCGTGGCTTAGTACGGCTCGCCCGGAAGCGGCGCGAGCACCGGCGTAATCTTGCCCCAGCCCTGATCCTTGACGGTCTTCATATCCTTGGTCAACTGCTCAGGGAGACTCGGCTTCAATTGCGGGCGTCCCGGCTGGTTCGCGAGTATCCAGCCGACCGCGGCCACGGTCTTCGAGACCACCTGCATTTCTTTGTAATCGATCTTCTCGGGCGTGTCAGTGGGCCGATGATAATCCGGATGGAGGCCGGTGGTGAAGAACGCGATCGGGATTCCCATCTTCGCGAAGTTGTAATGATCGCTGCGGTAGAACACGCGCTGGCCGTTGGGTTGCGGACCGAGGTTGTCGTGCGTCGCATCCGGCGCGGTGGTGTCCCAGAAATGATTGAGCGTCAATTTCTGATAGCTATCATTCACGGTTTCGATGGTCTTTTCGAGATCGTCGCTGCTGACGTTGGGGCCGATCACCATGATCTCGCCCGGGTTCACCAGAACGTGAGTCTGATCGGGGTCTGAGTATCCAGGTCCCTTGGTGCGCCCGATCATATCCATGTTGAGATCCGCGACAATCTTGCTGAGATCGACGGGCGGGAATTCGTTGAAATACTGCGATCCCCACAATCCCTTCTCTTCACCGGCGTTCCACAAAAAGATGATGCTGCGATCGGGGCGAATGCCTTTGGCGGCGCCTTCGGCATAAGCGCGCGCGATCGCGAGCAGCCCGACTGTTCCCGAGCCGTCATCATCGGCGCCATTGTTGACGTTGTGACCATCCGGAAGCGGAGCGGCGAGCCCGATGTGATCCAGGTGCGCGCTCATCACCACGTATTCGTTCTTCTTCACCGGATCGCCGCCTTCGATGATCCCGACGACGTTCTCGGCGTGGCCCGGCTCGCTCTTGACGGCGACCTGGAGCTTCAGACTCTTTTCCGCGGTCAGCTCGAAGGAATCCTGCCTGGCGCTCGAACCAGCGCCGTAAAAAATCTGCGACGCGCTCATTTTCTCGCCCTGGAAAATCGCGTTGGTCATTTCGAGGCCGGCTGTGATCTCGGGCGCGGCAGGACATGCGAGCGTCGGCTGAAATTTCGCGACCTGGTAGTTCGGGCCGTTCAATCCGCCGCGTCCGCCGCCTCCGCCATTCGGATTGTTCATCGTGGTGAGCTGCTGGAAATTGGCGATCGTCACGACGGCGAGCGCGCCATTCTTTGCCGCGGCTTCTTCGGGCGCCAGGAAATCCTTGCAGCTCTCACCGAGCGGATTCGGCGCCCCTCGTCCGCCGCCACCACCTCCACCTCCGCGACCGCCTCTGCCATTGGCCGCAGCAGCCTGTTGCGCCGCGAGCTCGGCCGGCAATCCGGCGACCACCACGATCTTCCCTTTCACATCGAGTCCCTGATACGGATCGATATTGCCCTTGTTGATCACGTAGCCATTGCCGGCGAAGACCAGTTTCCCGGTGATATCGAGCGGCTCGAGCGGCGGCGCGCCGCGGCCTCCCGCGACCAGCGTCCATTCTTTCGCGTACTCGAAATCGGTGGTGCGCGGACCGGCATTCCCTCCGCGACCACTGCGGCCGCCTCTGCCTCCTCCACCGCCTCCGCGCGCTCCACGTCCGCCGCCCGCGGCGGGCGCGGTGATCGATACTTTGGTCGCCTCCGCGTTGACCTGTTTGGTCACCAGCTCGAACGGCATCAAGTAAGGTTGAAGCGGGCCGTTGGTACCGGTCGTGCTGCCGCCCGGCTTGAGCCCCCAGTCGGCGAGATGGCTCGCGATATAGAGAGCCGCGATGTCAAAACCGCGCGACGGCAGGTTGCGGCCTTCCAGCTGATCGGACGCGATGAAGTACAGATAGTTTTTCAGTTCGTCCTGGGTGATCGCGTCGGCGTTGCCGTAGCTGGGAGCAGCGGTGGCGTTTACTTTGGCCGCGGCTTTCGATTTCGATTGCGGCGCCGATTTGGCGGCAGGAACAGCCACGAAGACAATCGCCGATACTGCGGCGAGCATGGAGAGGGCGAGGGTGGTTCGGCGCATGGTTAAAAATTCAGCATACATCAGCTTCGCGTGGTGCGAGATTTGGTGGAGCGGGCTACTGCTGCAATCCCGTCCCTGGATCGCGCGGCGATGGCGCCGACTTCTTCATCTCGCGCTGATGGTCCAGATAGCTTTGGCCTTCCGTGATCCACCCAGGCGCGGCTTCGCCCTTCAAATAATGGTCGAACCAGGCGAAAATGCGGTGCTGATAGTCGACCTGATCGGCCTTTTTGCGCAAGCCGTGATCCTCGCCCTGATAAACCAGCAGCACTACGTTCTTTTTCGCGCGCCGCGCGATGTTGAACAACTCGATTCCCTGATGATAGAAAACGGTTCCATCCGCGTCACCGACTTCGATCATCAAAGGCGTCGTCATGGTGGATACGCTGAATACCGCGGAGTTGCGTATGTACGCGTTCAGGTCCTCGTATAGCGGCACGCCCATGCGCTGCTGGCCGGTCTCGATGTGATCGGTTTCGGCGATGCCGGAGCTCCAATGATGGTTGCCGTAATTACTCACCAAATCCGTGATGGGCGCACCGGCGACGGCTGCGGCGAAAATGTGCGTATGCGTGGCCAGAAACGCGGTGTCAAATCCGCCCCAGGAGTGGCCGATCGCGCCGACTTTTTTCTCATCGACAGCGCCTTTCTGGAGAACCGTCTTTACGGCCGTAGTTACGCAGTCGGCTACGGACAGTCCGGGATCGCCGCGCGTAAAAACGATGTCCGGCTCGAGCACGAAATAACCGTTCGAGGCCATTGCGGTGATGCTGTAGTAGCTACGTTCCGATGGCGCGACGTAGCGATGCAGGCCATCCGACAGTTTTTCGTACATGTAAACGATCATGGGATACTTCTTGCCCGGTTCGTAGCCGGCCGGATAATAAAGCGCTCCCTGCAAGCGCGTTCCGTTGGCTGATTTGTACTCGATGAGTTCGGAATGGCCCCACGCGTATTTATCCTGAAAAGGATTCGTATCGGTGGCTCGTTTGGCGTCTTTCAACTCCGGGCCTGCGACGAAAATGTTCGGCGATTCTTCGTAAGTCTGCGAGACGTATTCGAATACCGGCGCATCCGAGGCCTTGGCCAGGCGGTCAATGCTGCGGTCCGCCCAGATCAGCTTTTCGGGCGGCGCGGCGCCGGGAGGGAGCACCGCATATCCGGATTTTTTCGACCAGATTCCGAACATGCTGAGATAAATCGGCTTTTCGAGATCGATCGACTCCTCTTCGGGATCGAGGCGAACGTAGCGATAACGAATCTGGTCGGCGGCGCCGTCCGTCAAGCGAGTTGCGTGAGCGCCGTCGGGTGACACCTTCCACAAATCGGTCTTGTCGTAAAGAATCACTTCGGCATCGTTCTTCGTCCAGCCCGCGACGCCGAATGGCGGTTTCACGGGCGCGGTTGAATCGGACTCGAGATTCACGAAAGACGTTTTGATGTTCTTGGTGATGTTCACCGGCGCTGCGTGCGTGGTCACGTCGATGACCCAGTATTGATCGTGATCCAGATACATCAGGTAGCGTCCGCCGGGGCTCGGCTCGAGGTAGCGATCCTCGGCGAGTTTGTCCTTGACCTTGGTGCGTTGGCCCGTGGCCACGTCTACTAAATAGATGTCCGCGGCGGGACGCCCGATGGTGCGCTCCAGACCGAAATCCTTCCAATCGGCTGCGTAGGCCAGGTTGCGATGCTTGAGCGGCGTGACCTGTTCGGTTACCGCATGCCCCAACTGCGTCAGCGTGCCCGCATCGAGGCGCCAGGCGGCCAGCATGTTGCGGCGGCCGTCCTGATTGGCGTTCTTCACCTGATACGCCATCACCTCGGTGTCGCGCCAATGCCAGACATCGACACCGGGCTGATCGTCGGCTTCGGCTTCGGCGTTAGAATCGCCGCCGCGACCGGCTCTCCTCGCAGCCGGCGGTTTGGGGTACCACTCAGCGAGGCCGAGAAAGATCGTGCTCGCGTCGTCCGACCAGGACGGCCGGCGAAACGAGACGGTGCGCAGGTCTGCCGGAAATTTCTGGTCCGCGGCGGGATCGTAGGTGCGGACCGCTTCAGACGGCTCGCTCAGATTTTTCCACGCGAGCGCAATATATGTCGGGCCATCGTGTTTGTCATCGGTTTTCGACTTGAGCGCGGCGAGATCGGCGCTGTCCTTGCGCCACGCGAAATTGCTGTAGCTCGACGAAGACGAATCGAGCACGCGGATGGATCCGGTTCGCGTATCGAACACCTGAATGCCGTTGCCGGTCTTATCAGGCGTCGAGATCGCCATCGCGAGCAGCGTCCCCTTGTGCTTCTGATCCTGCCACGCGAACTCGCTGACGTTGCCGAAAGTGGTATTCCGCGCCGTCGAAAGCTCGCGCAGAATGAGGGTCGCGCCCGGCGCGCTATCGTCGGCGCCGTTCGCGCCTCCGCGTCCGCCGCGGCCGCCACCCCCACCGCCGCGGCCGCCCGCCGCTCCGCCTCGACCTGCGCCGGCCGCGTTGTTTTCGGGCGGATAATGGCGCATCGCGAGCCAGGTTCCATCAGGACTGAACGCAAACGACTGAATGGCGTCGATCACCGTCTGATCGCCGGTCGAGAGGTTCAGCAGCCCGAGTTTGTTCTGCACTGGAGTATTATCCCGGCGCATTCGATCGGCTTGCGATTCCGAATAGCCTATGCTGAACGCGAGCCACTTCGAATCGGACGAGAACGCGTGTTGCGTTCCGAACGCGGTGGTCTTGGTCGAGCCGGTAGCGATATTGGTTACGCGAAGCTCATCGTTGCCGTTGACGCGATTGACGCCGTACGCGAGCCATTTGCCGTCGGGCGATAAGCCGGTGGCCGCAGCGCCTCCGCGGCCGCCTCCGCCTTCCACCAACGTTTCCCACTGCCCGTAGTCGGCGGGCTTGAGCGTGGGTTTGGTTTGGGCCTGCGCTGCCAGCCCGAAACTGATCCCGATGAGAAAGACGCGCGATGCTGACTTCATAGTTCTGACGATTCTATCGCACGCGTGGTAGCCTATGCCCTTATGAAGCGTCTCGTCGTATTGTTTTGGGTCGGATGCATGGTGGCGCTCGCCCAGCCGCCCACTCCCGAGTCGGTTCTCGGGCACAAGCCCGGCGACGATTTCTACCTCGCGAGTTATGACGACGCGCTCGGCTATTTTCAGAAGCTCGCCAAGGCGACCGACAAGCTGAAACTGGTGCGCGTCGGCAAGACCACGCAGGGACGCGACTGGTATATCGCCATCATTTCGAGCGGAAAGAATCTGGCGGATCTCGACAAATACAAGGACACCGCGCGGCGGCTCGCGCTGGTGAAGGGGTTGAACGACACGCAGGCTCGCGCGCTCGCGCACAGCGGGAAAGTGATCGTGCATATCGACGGCGGCCTGCATGCGACCGAAGTCGCGTGCGCGCAGCACACCATCCAGCTCGCCTACAACCTGGTCACCGCGAAAGATCCCGAAACCACGGCAATTCTCGACAACGTGATTCTGCTGCTGTGGTTTTCGATCAATCCGGACGGCCAGAACATGGTGGTCGACTGGTATCGCCAGAATCTCGGCACGCCGTTCGAAGTGAGCAACATGCCCGGGCTGTGGCAGGAATATATCGGCCACGATAACAATCGCGACGGCTACATGAACAACATGATCGAGTCGCAGGTGATCACCAAGACCGAGCTCGAATATTATCCCGACGTTTTCTACAACCATCATCAGACCGCGCCGTTTCCCGCGCGCATCTGGATTCCGCCGTTCGGCGATCCGGTGTCTTTAAATCCCAATCCGCTGATGTACCGGTGGGTGAACGTTTTTGGAACCGCGATGGCCGCCTATCTCGACGAGCACGATATGCCGGGCGCGATGCATCGAGGACGCTTCGACGACTGGTACCCAGGCTTCGTCGACCATGTGAACAATTTCCGCAATACGGTTTCGTTTTTGACCGAGACCGCGCTGTATCGCTATGCGACGCCGCACTTCTATACCATCGAAGATTTTCCGCGCGACAAACAGGATCTGCGCGCCGAGGTTTACTATCCGAGCCCGTGGAAGGGCGGATGGTGGCGATTAGGCGACGCGGTCCGCTATATGATCGGCTCGTCGATGGCGGTGCTCGATACGGCGGCGAAGAATCGCGAGGAGCTTTTGTACGATCGTTATCGCGCGGGACGCGACGTGGTCGCGCGTTTCACCAAGGACCCGCCCTACGCCTACATCATTCCGCGTGAGCAGCGCGATACGCAGACGGCGGCGATTCTGGTGGAGAAGCTGATGATCGACGGGATCGAAGTTCATCAGGCGAGCCGCGATTTTTCGGCCAACGGCGCGACTTATAAGGAAGGGGATTGGGTGGTCCTGATGGATCAGCCGTTCGCGTCGCTGGTCAAGGAGTTGTTCGAAGTGCAGAAGTATCCTGAAATGCCGCGCATCGCGCAAATCGGCGATGGAGGCGGAGCGGGAGGCGGGGGCCGAGGCGGTCGTGGAGGCGGCGGAGCGGAAGCGGGTGCAGCGGCTGCGGCGACTCCAGCGGCTACTCCGGCTGCCGGCGGTGGAGGTGGTCGCGGGGGTGGGGGCGGAGGTCGCGGAGGCGGAGGGGGTGGTCGCGGTGGCGCAGACGGTGCGGCTACGGGTGGACCCGCTGCGGCAGCCGCGACGCCGGCAACCGGCAGTGCTCCTGGTGCGCCCGGCGCGCAGGCTCCTCCCGCACAATTGCCCTACGACGTGACCGGATGGACGTTGCCCATGCAGATGGGCGTCGAAGTGATTCCCGTCGCTCAGCCGGTCACGATCGAAGCGCGCGCGGTGGTTCGCAAGCTCGATCATCTCGAGCCGATCAAGGGCAAAGTGGACGGAGCCGGTCCGGTGTTCTCGTTCTCGCACGACACCAACGCGTCGCTGCGCGCTGTGAACGACATTCTCGCGGGCGGCGGCACGGTGTCCTTCGCGAAAGACGGGAGCGCGATTTACGCGACTGGAAAGGTCGAGCCGATTTTGGAAAAAGACGGCGTCAACGCGACCTCGCTGAAGGACGCGGCTGCGGCATGGGGCGTGAAGGCGCCTCGCGTCGCCATCTACGAACCCTGGAACGGCAACATCGACGAGGGCTGGACGCGCTGGATTCTCGAGCAGTTCCATTTCCCGTTCAAGGGCGTGCGCAACGCGGAGATACAGGACGGCCGTCTGCGCGATCACTACGACACCATCATCATTGCGGAGATGGGAACGCGCCAGATCATGGACGGGATGCAGGCCGGCACGGTGCCAGGCCAGTACGCGGGCGGGATCGGCGAGACCG
>Ga0182024_10024613_pt1 | contig 10687 bp, 4 predicted proteins | sample P32metaG_FD_120480 | JGI IMG/M metagenome (GOLD analysis project Ga0182024, IMG submission 120480) | Permafrost microbial communities from Stordalen Mire, Sweden - P3-2 metaG (Illumina Assembly) | ecosystem: Environmental > Terrestrial > Soil > Wetlands > Permafrost | place: Sweden: Stordalen...
CATCCGCGGCGATGTCGAGGACCAGCGCCGAATCCGAGTCGACCCAACCGACATCGTGCAGCAGCCCAACTACCGCGCCGTGAACCTATGGCTGGCGCACGGCGTTCCCCAGCCGGCGGCGACCGCGAGCACTCAGCCGATGGAGGAGCTCGTCGCGACTCCCGCGGCTCGCGAGGCCCGCGCGCACCACGAGCGCGAACAGCTGCTCCGCGGTGATCATCCCCACGACCACGGGCGCTACATACAGCCGCCGCTGGTGTGGTCGATCCTGAGGCCGATCGTCGCGGGGTATCGGACTGTCCATATTGACGTGACGGGGTGGCCCGACTGGACGCCGCTTGTCGAGATCGTCGGCGTCCTGGTCCTCCTCTCACCGGCGGAGAGCGAGCCGCTCTCTTACGCGGCCGCGTGCCACGACGGGTCGCGGCGTCGCTATGTGGTCGAGCTGCCGGCGGAGCCGGACGACCCGGGATGGCTCCCACCCGGCAGCTACGGCGTGCAGGTCTTGGTGTGGGTCGCCGGGGAGCCCGAGCCGCGCAAGTGGTCTTCGACTGTCAAGGACAGCGAGGGGCACAAGCAGCCACTGGCGCTCGCGATCGCGGAGGAGCCGCGCAGGTCGCTCGCGAGCGGCAAAGAGGCGGCGTGAGGATGGCCTCGCTCGCAGGCGTCGCGGAGAGGATGGCGCTTGCGGGCGAGGGCCTCGGCGCCGGCACGGTCCTGTGGGGACATCGGGAGCCATCGCCACCGAAGGTCGGTCTGACCGACCGGGATCTCCGCCTGATGGTCTTGCTCTACGACGTCAACTTCCTCTCCGCGAGCCAGCTCCTGATGCTCGGCTGGGGCGACGCCGGAGAGCACGTCGGGCGCAGGCGGCTGAAGCGCCTGCACGACAGCGGATACGTGGATCGCTTTCGCCCCGTTCGCAAAAGTGGGACCGCGGAGTGGAACTACCGACTCAGCTCTCTCGGTTGGTCGGCCCTCACCGAGCAACGCATGGCACCCGCCGACCACGCCTACACCCCCACCGCGATCACGAGCATCAGCTACACAGAACACGACCTCCAGCTCGCGGCGCTCGTCCTTCGCATCGCCCAGGAAGCCGCGCGCGATGGAGGTCTGGGCCTTCTCGACAGGATGCCGTTCACCTGGAGGGGACCGCACAGCGGGCGAATTGATGTCGACCCAATCGACGAGTTCGAGCGCTCTGAGGCCGCCGAGCTGCCGCTGGGGACGCTCTTGCACGGGGAAGACAGCCGTCAGGGCTACCTGGAGCCCGACGCGACACTCATCGGACGCTCGGGCGAGGACACCTGGGCGGTCCTGATCGAGTACGACCGCACCGAACGCCCCCACAAGCAGATCGACCGCCTGCGCCGTTACGACCACTGGTTGCTTGACGGCTGGCGATTGGGTCACTACGCCGCGCATTCGATTCCCCCGTCGGTGATCTTCCTGACGGCACGCGAGCGGCCCCTGCGTCGCCTGATCGAGACCGCGGATCGGACCTTCGAGGCGTGGCACGGTCACGAGCATGCCGGTCCGCGCCAAGGGACGCACCCTGCGCGGCAACGGGTCGTCTTCACGAGCCGCGAGCGCGTTCTCGCCGGGGACTGGACGATGCAGCGGACGCCGAGCCTGCCTCCTGAGCTGCGCGAGGACTTCCGAGTCTGCGAGCCGCGGTCGCTTGTGTATGACCTGCCGTCGCTGTTCGCAACTGACAAGTAGACGTCGCCGCGCTCGGCGGCGAGCCGGTCGAATACTCTCTGGATCTTGGATCTCGACCTTAGCGGCCCGAAGCCGCGCGCCGCGACGCCTTCTCCGATGCAGGAACATCGCGGCACAACTCGGCGAGGTCGCACTTGGCGCATTGCTCGCCCCATGCGACCAGGCGCGGAAGGTTGTTCTCCCGCAGCGAGTCGCCCGCGTCGCGGATCTGCGAACGCACGCCGACGAGGAGCGGCTCTTCGACCTCCTCCCTAATCGTCTTGCCCTCCTCGTCGAGATTGAGTACCTCGATCAGGTCCGCCCGCTCGCCAGTGAGCTCCTCGTAACCGACGGCGTAGACGTGCAGTTGGTCGCGCGTCACGTCCTCGTCCTGTGCGCGGGCAGTCGACTTGAAGTCGACGATCGAGAGCTCATCGGTGTCTAGTCGCCGGACGAGGTCGATCCGACCGGCGACGGTGATACCGGGAGCGACGTGCACCTGGATCTCCTTCTCGCTGTGCACGGTCTTCTCAAGCGTCGAGCCATGCTCGTCGAGATAGCGCAGGACGGACTTCACGGCCGCGTCGCGCAGCGTTTGGCGCAGCGCAGGGTACGCGTACGGAGCGTGCAGATGCCGGTCGACGAGATCTTCGGCTTCGTCGTTCCCAACGATGTCGCCGGCGAGTGCACGCTTGTGCAGCTCCGACAGGGCGTCGTGCAGGCCCTTGCCATAGCCAAGTGCCTCGTGCAGCGGGGGATTGAATCCGTAGAGAAAGCGCAGCTTGAACTGGTACGGGCACTCGAACAGGTACTTCAGCTCCGAAAATGAAAGAGTCACGTTCGGCGTCTCGTGGCGGGCTCGAGGCTCGAGCCGCGGCGCGTCGGCCGGCACGCCCGTGTCCCTGGTTGAGAACCACTGCTGACCTGCACAGTGGTCGAAGAAGGCCGACCGCTTCCTGTAGAGCTGGTTCGACCCGGGTGAGAACGACACGAACAGGTATTTCTGTGCACGCGTGACCGCCACATAGAAAAGGCGCGTCTCGTCCTCGACGGTGCCGCGATAGCGGTCGGGGTCGGCGATAGCAGCTTCCGGGATGACGTGGAAGAGGCCCAAGCCGCCGTGCCGCTTCGACGGGAAGCGGTTCTTGCGGAGACAGGGAATGAATACCACCGGCCATTGCATGCCCTTGGCCTGATGCACTGTCGTGAGCGTGACCGCGTCGGGCGTCGCATACCCCACGTCGGCATCCGACTCCGCGTAGTAATCCGGAGCCTGGTACTCGAGCCAGTTCGCGAAGGCCTCGTACTTCCGTGCTGGCTCGCTGTTGAAGTACATCGCCTCGAAGTCCGAGATCGCCTGGCTGAACTTCCCGAGCTGGTAGAAGACGAGCTCGCGCCGCACCGGGTCACCCGGAACCGTCTCCTCACGTACCCCGAGCGCAGCGAGAAACTCAAGGTAGAGCCGCTGGATGTTGTAGACGCCCCACCGCTCTCCCCGGTCGAAGTCGCGACCTTCCTCCAGGACAACGAGCGCTGCGGCCCAGTCACCGTTCCCGGGGAGAAGGTTCGCGTCCTGCCAGAGGCGCCGTAGATTCGGCACGTCCACGAGGCCGGCCATGTAGCGAAACACGCCGACGACAGCGGTGATCTCCGGGCTGTCGAAGAGGCGATTCAGGCCCTTGACGAAGTACGGGATTTCGCGTCGCCGCATCTCCGCGACTAGTGGGTCCGCGTCCTTCGCGACCGACCGAAATAGCACGGCGAAGTCCGACCACGAAAGGCCCCGTGCCCCGCTGTCGGCAGTGTCCTGAAAGGCGAGCCCGCGCATTGCCTCGATGCGATCGCAGATCCACCCCGCCTCCTCGTCCTCGTCGGCGAAGTCGCGAGCGATCAAGTCGCCTCGCTCCCAGGTCTGGTGCCCGGCGCGCACCATCGCCTTCGGCAGGCGACTGCCGGCGGGGATTCGCTCCGCGATCGACCTCCCTACCTCGACCACGCCCTCGCTCGAGCGGAAGTTCTCGGCGAGTGTCACCTGGTGGACGCCAACGTACCGGTCGGCGAATGTGACGATGTTCGAGACCTCGCTGCCACGCCACTGGTAGATCGTCTGATCGTCGTCTCCGACTACACAGAGATTCGCCCCGAACTGCGTCATCCCCCGGACGAGACGCTCTTGCAGCGGGTTGACGTCTTGGTACTCGTCGACGACGACGTAGCGGATGTCCTCACGGATGTGACTGCGGACCCTGGCCGCGTCCTCATCGTCATCCTCATCCCCCTCGAAGAACTGAACTGCAAGGTTGACGATCTCGGTGTAGTCGAAATAGGCCTTCTCGTAGATCAGCCCCATGTAGTCGCGGAACGATGACTGCACGCCATCCGGGACCAGATCTCCATCGACCTCGTCCTCGCGGAGCACGCTCGTCGCCTGCAGGAAGAGCTTCGAGTGGATGTAGCGCCGCAGCGTCGGCGTACCGGCAGAGCTGGTCGGGCAGACGGTCAAGCCGGACTGCCTGCTGTTCCTGTCGACGAGCAGCCGCGAGGTGATGTCCGTCAGCACCGAGAACTTGAAGGTCTCCGGGACGAGCCGCTGCAGCAGATCGAGGGTGTATCCGTGCATCGTCCCGACATACATCTCTGCCAGCCCAACCCGGTCGACGCCCTCCTGCTCGAGGATCGAATAGATCCTGTCCTGAAGCTCCGCCGCCGCCTTCTCGGTGAACGTGAAGGCGACGACGTTTCGTGGCTCGACCCCCGGCAGCGACAGGATCGACGCGATCCGCTGGGAGATGACCTGGGTCTTCCCCGAGCCGGCACAGGCGATGATCTGGAGCGGCTCGTCGAGGCAGGAGATCGCGTCGTCCTGGGCCTGCGTGTAGATGGTCACTGTGCCCTCCCGCGAGGCCTGTCGTCAGATCTCGAAGACCTTCATGACCTCGTCGCCGTAGTCGTCGATGACCTTGACGGCGAACTTGCCGGTCTCGGGCCTCGGGAAGGGGCGGGAGATAGTCCGGTAGAGCGACTCCCACGCCTCCTCGTCGATGTCGGCCTTGAGCGCCGCTTTGAGGCGCTTGTACGGGTCGTTGCCTCCCGTGAAGTAGCAGTGCCGGACGAAGAACGACTCCTCGTCGTAGTCGGTGTCAATCATCCAGAGCGCGATCTGGTCGGTGCTACTGCTGCGCACCTCGCCGGTCGTCGGATCGTAGACGTCGACGCCCCTGAGGTCGACAACGATGCCCTCCTCGGTCTCGTCCCACGCAACGTCGGGCTCGCCGAAGACGGTGAAAAGATTGCCCGCGCTGGTCTTCTTCAGCTCCTCGCCCATGAGGAGATCAGCGTTCATACGCACCATGAGTACGGGGATTCGGCCCAGCTTGCGAACGCCTGCAACGCTGGCGAAGCCATCGTCGGAGGCCTCGATGCTCACGCCGTCGTCCTCCGTGAGACCCGTGACCTGCGGGTCAAAGGCGAAGCCAAGGATCGCGAGGAGGTCGACGTTGTCCGCTTCAATCGCCTCGCGCGCCGCCTTCTTTACGTATGACGGGCTGACCGTGCCGTACTGCGGCCCGATGGCGATCGCGATACGCGACGGCGCATCACCGCCCGCCTCGCCGTCGCGTTGTCCGACAGCCTGGATGTAGTCGCCCGCATAGGTCTCAAACGCCGCGAACGCGATGCGCTCCTGCCGGCGGCCGTTCTGGATGCCGGCCTTCGCTAGGTTGTCGAGAATCGACTGCTCGAAGTTGGGTGCGTCGGTGTCCTTGGCGGCCTCGGTCTCCGACAGTGGCTCTGGGCTGTCTCCGAACGAGAGTGAACGGTGTGGGCTAAGAGACTCAACCGTAAAGGGTCCGGTGACGCGGACCTTCTTAGCGTCCTCGAGTGGCTTTTCGTACAGTGGCTCGAACTCCGCATGCCTCTGGATGGCCTTGTCGATCGCCTGCCTTGACATGCCTTCCTTGATGTCAGGGTTATTCGTGATCGATCCGAGAGTGATATGAGGAACGCGTTTATACACGAAGCCGTGCCGGATGTCGTCCGTGAAAGTGTCGCGAGGTGCTGCAAGTGCGGTCAGCGACTGTTCCTTTGCATATCCATCTGCTGAGTCTGCGAGCACGAACCACGGGAATCGCGATGCCATAAGCCGCTGTCGTGCTATCGCTAGGGCGACGCGGGAGCTATCGATCGTGATCCAGCGTCGCCCACTGTGCTCTGCGACGAATGCGGTTGTACCGGATCCGCATGTTGGATCGACGACGAGGTCGCCTGGGTCAGTAGTCATCAGAAGACAGCGCTCAACGACCTTAGTGCTCGTTTGGACTACATACGCGCGGTCACTGGCGCCTTGGGTGTCCGACCACACGTTGTCGAGCTCTTCGACTGGGTAGTCGTCGGCGAAGAAGACGTAGTTCGGCGTCTTCGCCGGAGCCTCGACCCGACGTGCTGCAATAAGCTTGGACATACCATCTGGGTTCGTCTTCCAGCTCTTGTTTCCAGTCGGCGCGAACCGCTTGCCCGCGAACTCAAAGTCGAAGACGCAACTCTCGGTTCGTCCAGCGGACACGAGGTCGGTTAGCCGATACACGCGGCCGGGGAGAAGCGCGAGGTCCTCGGCCAACTCTTGCTTGGTGAGCCGGCGGCGCGTCCCGTCTGGCTCTTCATAGAGCGTGAACTGTGAATCTGAGCCGATCCGGCGTTCCTTGAACAATCTCCGAAACTTGACCTGCTTCTTTTCGCGGGCGAACCAGATGATGTGGTCATAAATAGCGGGCACGAGGGTTGTCCTGAGTGGAATCTTCGTGCGGAATGCGAACTGTCCGCAGAAGTTGTCCGATCCAAAGACCTCGTCCAGTAGCGCTCGGACGAGATGCAGATTCTCGTCCCCGATCTGGACAAAGCACGAGCCGGCCTCGGTGAGCAGATCCCGCGCAACCGCGAACCGATCCTTCAAATACGAGAGATAAGAGTTGACGCCGAGTTCCCATGTGTCCCGGAACGCCTTGATGACCTCGGGCTCACGTGCGACGTCGCGGAGGTTGCCGTCCTTGACCGTCCGATTGCTGGCCGCAGCCTGGAAGTTCGAACCGAAGCTAATCCCGTACGGCGGGTCGATGTAGAGCATCTGTACCTTGCCGCGAAGCTTCTCGCGCTCCGCGAGCGACGCCATCACCTGGAGACTGTCGCCGAGGATCATGCGGTTCGACCAATTAGCATCGTGCTTGTAGAAGTCGACCTGGTCGAGCCCGGTAAGCCCGTCGAACGATTCGAAGAGCGTTAGCTCTGGCTCATCCTCGGGCCTCCCTGCGGTGCGACGAAGGTTCTCGATCAGGACTCGGGGATCGATCTTCTCCTGGATGTAGATCGGCGGCGCGTCGGTGACTAGGTCAACGTCGGAGTCGCCGATCTCAACGGCGGACGGGTACTTTCCGCGCCAGACTAGCTGCGGGTCGAGACTCTCGTCCCGCGCGTAGCGAACCTTGCGGACTTCCTCGATTGCTGGGTCGACAAATGCGTGCGCGTCGGCGGTGGGAATGTTCGTCCGCTTGTCACCGTGCTTGATGGAGTCGACCGGGGTGGGCCCTGCCTGCGTTGTCTTACGCGCCATGGCCTGCCATTTCGAAGTCGAGTCGATCTGGGTCGCCGATGATCGCGTTATCGCCGTACAGCGCCTCGATTGCATCGGCGAGGCGTGCCTTGAACGCGAGCGGATCCGTCATCTCGATGTAGCCCCAGCGTCCGAAGCCACCGTGGTTGTTGACCGCGACGCACCAGGAGTCCCGCGCGGTGGTCGCCTTTTGGCGCGTGGGCCCGGGGCTCTTCTGGCTGCCGGACACCTCGACGATGAGGGTGCGCACGATCCCGTCGTCGCCGGGCTCGAGCCGCACGAGGAAATCTGGGATGTAGCTGTGGCTCCGCCCCTTGTGCACGTAGGGGATCGTGAAGCCGAGGTGGTCATTCTTCACGTACGACTTCACGTTCCTGTTCAGCTCGAGCTCGCTCGCGAGGAGCTGCTCCCACGTGTTGCCGTCCTTGCCGTCCAGGGTGACATGGGAAACCTCGGACTTCTCAGTCGGAACTGTGCGCTTGCGAGTCTGGAAATCGACGTCGCCGGTCGAGCCGACGGGGTCGAAGCGGTTGATCATCGGGCGCAATCGCTCGCGGCGGTTGCCCTCCTGCCGCACGATCGCGTTCCACACCGCCTCGGCGGCCAGCACTCTTGCCTCCGTGATCGTCATCAGATACCCGAGGCTATAGCCACCGGACACGATCACCCTCTCCTCGATCCACGCCCGGCACATCTCGACGAGCCGGGGGAAGAGCCAGGGTCGCCTGTCGTCGACGGTGTTGAAGTTGGCGTCGAGGATACGCTTGGCGAGAGAGAACGCGACCTGCTGTGAGCGATACTGCGTGGGGTCGCCCTCGTCGAGCTCGCGCTCGCCGACGACGCCGCCCATCTCGACCCAGCTCGGCACCGTGTTCGGACCGATCTCGAACTCGGGCACGTCCTCAAGGTCCAGCCAGATCTCGTCGTCGGGAAGCTCGACGCGGTAGCCGTCGAGCCTGGGGAACTCGATCCGCAGCTCCTCGCGACCCTCGACAGCGCAAATCTCGATCACGGGCTTCGGCGGCAGCGGATCCTTGAGCGGCTTGTCCGAGGAGATGAACTGGAACGGGATGCCGTAGACGTTCGCGTACTCGGGCTCGAACGTCCCCTGCTCGTTCACGGCGTACGAACGGCGACGCAGGCCGCGGCCGACGACCTGCTCGCAGAGGAGCTGGCTGCCGAACGCGCGCACGCCGAGGATGTGCGTGACCGTGTTGGCGTCCCAGCCCTCGGTGAGCATCGAGACGCTGACGACGCAGCGGACCTGCTCGCCGAGCCGGCCCCGCTTGCCAACTGTGTTCATCACCTCGCGGAGCAGCCCACTGTCGTCGATCTTCTCCACGTCGGCACCGGGGTTGCGCTTGCGGTGCTCCTGCTTGAAGGCCGCGATCTCGGCGGCCGCGACCTTCTTGAACTCGTCCTTCATCGCGTCCCCGGACTCGAGCTGCGCCGAGTCGATGAGAATCGTGCGCGGCCGCGAGAGCGGCTTGCCGCCGACGACGTTCGACAGCAGCGCGAGCTGGCCGGGTTTGTGGGCGACGATCTCATCGTCCTCGACGACTTGCTCGCCCGCGATCCAGTCGTAGACGAGCTTGGAGACGACGGTATTCGGACAGACGACGATGAACACCGGCGGCGTCTCGCCGAAATGCGCCAGCTCCTTCTCCCAGTGGGCGAACGCTCTCTCGTACGAGCGGTGGAGGCTCCGGAGCGCGCCCTCGAGCTCCTTCGGCGGGAGCCAATCCGAGACCGTGCCCTTCGCGGCCCGCTTCGGGAGCTGGGCGCCGACGTAGTCCCACAAGCGTAGATAGGTGACGAGCGGGTCGGTCGCGTCGTCGTCGACGGGCGTCCGAGGCACCTTGACGATCCCCGACTCGATCGCGTCCATCAGCGAGAAGTCGCTGACCGTCCACGGGAAGATGTACCCCTCGTTGTAGCCGGAACCCTTGAGGTAGAACGGCGTCGCCGAGAGATCCCAGATCTGCTTGACGCCCGAATGCTTCGTGATCGCCTGCAGGCCGCGGAACCAGACGCGGGCCTGCTCGTTCGCGTCCTGCTGCTCCTTGTCGGCTTTCTCGCCGGCCTGCAGCGGCCGGTCCATGTAGCAGTGGTGTGCCTCGTCGTTCAGCACCATGATCTGCTGCTTGTCCGGCCCGAGGTCGCGCAGGATGCGGCTCACCATCGCCTGCGGCGTCTCCTTGAACGGGTCACCCTTGCGGTCGCCCTTCAGCAGGAGGCGCGTGTTCTTGGCGACGCCCTTGATCTCCTTGGCGTCCTTCAGCTGGAATGTGTGGTAGTTCGTGATCGCGATGCGCGCATGCTCGAGGCCGCCCTTGAGGTCGGCAGGGATCAGGTCGCGTAGGTCGTAGTAGTTCTCCGCATCCTCGGCCAACAGCACGCGGAGCCGGTCGCGGATCGTCAGCCCGGGCGTGACGACGAGGAACCGGTTGGTGAAGCGCGCATCTCGCGGCGACTGCACCTTGTTGAGGGTCTGCCAGGCGATGAGCATCGCCATCACGACGGTCTTGCCGCCTCCGGTCGCCATCTTCAGGGCTGCTCGCGGAAGCCCGTCGTTGTGAGACTCGTTCTCGATCTCGAGCCGCCGCCGCCAGTCGGCGTACCCATGGTGCCGTCCTGCGACCTCGGTGAGGAAGATCGCCGTCTCGGCCGCCTCGCGCTGCGCGAAGATCACGCGGTTCTCGCGATCCTTATCAGCCCAGTGCTGGAGTAACTTGCGGGTGATCGGCGTGACACCGCCGTACTGACCGTCGCTACGCCACTTCGCGACGTCTCGCCGGATCTCGTTGATCAGCTCATTGCGCTCACGGCGTTCGCCGGTGACGTCGAAGTCGATCGTCTCCTGAATCGGCGCCCCCTTCTTATCCTTCTTCGCCACGGCGATCGGAATCCAGGACTCGCTCGGCCGGCGACCATCCTTGATCACCCCGGTCGGACCGTTCTGCCCTACCTCATAGTGCCGGACGGGCGGGGCGTAGGGCGAGTTGAGGATCGGGTTGTCTATCGACGCTGTCTGGGGAACGTCACGGCTGGGTTCGACCACCATCGCAGCGTAACCCCCGGAGCCAACCGCCGTCGGGAAGGATGCGCAAGTCTGCGACCGCTCGTCGGGGTGGTCCTCAGGGTGGTCCGCTACAGGCGGACACCCCCCGTCGGATGCTGCCCTGGGTGGTCCCCTATAAGCGGACCACCCAGGGGACCAGGCTGCTGCCCGCTCGCTCCGGGAATTTGGCTCTGCACCTGGCCCGAGGAAGGGGGTCCCCGCCTCTCCGCTTCGCTTCGACCCGGGGACCCCCTTCCTCGACCAACACATCACAGATGTTTATGGCGAGGCCAGATGCAGAGTGGTGAGCAGGAGCGAGC
>Ga0182024_10024614_pt1 | contig 10687 bp, 9 predicted proteins | sample P32metaG_FD_120480 | JGI IMG/M metagenome (GOLD analysis project Ga0182024, IMG submission 120480) | Permafrost microbial communities from Stordalen Mire, Sweden - P3-2 metaG (Illumina Assembly) | ecosystem: Environmental > Terrestrial > Soil > Wetlands > Permafrost | place: Sweden: Stordalen...
ATTTTCGGCCCGAAGACAAGTTCCACAGAAGACAGAAACCCGACGCGATGGAATCCTTCAACTATTTTAACTATTTCACTGAAATCGAAGATTATTTCTGGCGCAAAGGTGGCGCGCACCTGCTCGTCTCCCCCTTGGATTGGGCCATTGTTGAAACCTGGCAGAAAGCCGGCATCCCCCTCGGCGCCGTGCTGAAAGGCATCGACCGAGCCTTCGAGAGCTGGCAGCGATCCCGCCGCGCCGCGGGTGGGCGCCAGCTGAAAAGCCTGGCCTACTGCGTTGACTCCGTCCTCGACGCCGCGGCGGAAGCTTCCGAGGCGGCAGTCGGCACAGGGCCGGAAATAAAATCGTCGAAGACAGCGGAGCCTTTCTCGCGTGACGAGTTAAAAAAGTATCTCGAACGAAATGCTGCGCGTCTGCGTGCATCATCGGCAAAGCTGCGCGAATCGGCGGAGAAAAATGGTGCGGCTGCTCCAGCGCTCGCGGCTCGTCTCGAAGATACTGCGAAGCGCGTCGACGAAGCCTTGCCGCTCCTTGATTCGCCCGGCAAGCTCGTTCTCGAAGATCTAGAACGTCGCTTGACCGTGCTGGAAGAAAAATTATCTGCTGCGCTTTTGGCGGACGCTGATGAAGAAGCGCTGCTTTCGGTGCGCCGCGAAATGGATCGCTCGCTCGCGCCTTACCGGCGTAAGATGTCCGCAGAACAATTGGCGCAGCTCGAACGGCAATACATTCAGAAGCGGCTTTTCGAACATTTCAACGTGCCACGCCTGAGTTTGTTTTATTTGACCTAACGCCCGATATCAGTTGCGCGCGCGAAACGGAAGCGCCCACTATCATTCATGCCACCAATGGACGTCACAATCGAAAAACTGATCTACGGCGGCGATGGCCTCGCGCATCACGACGGCTCGACCGTCTTTATACCCTTTGTGTTGCCCGCCGAGCGCGTAGCGGCGGTGCCGGTCGAACAGAAAAAGAAATTCGTGCGCGCGCGTGTGGAGCAATTACTCGAACCCTCGCCGCAACGGGCGTTGCCGCCTTGCCCTCATTTCGGTATTTGCGGCGGCTGTAATTACCAGCACATTCCTTACGAAAGTCAATTGCAGTACAAAACAGAAATTCTACGCGAGACGTTGCGGCGCATGGGACGAATCGACTGGACCAGCGAGATCAAAGCCCATGCATCGCCGGCCTGGGGCTATCGCAATCGCGCGCAATGGAAAGTCCGCCCTCCATCGGAGGCGACCTCCAGCAGCGATGGCTCGGCTCAAGCGGTTCCCCGCTCGCCCAGTAAAACCATAGCGAAACTCGACATCGGATACTTTCGCGCAAATTCCACGGCGCTGTGTGCGGTCGAGGATTGCGCCATTCTATCCCCACTTCTTCTAAAGACGTTGCTGGCGCTCCGAGAAGCTCTCGCTGAGGGTGTACTTCCACGCGAGCTTCGGGAAATCGAGGCATTCAGCAATGAAGGCGCCGATGTCACGCCCGCACCGGATGGCGCGAAACTATTGCTCACGGCTAACTTCGCCGGCTTCCCCTCTCGCATCGCCGAACACGCTGAAACCATTTGTCGCGTCGTGCCGGAGGCCGCCAGTATTTTGTTTCACGATCCCAGTCACGACCGCATGGAACTCTTTGGCCCGGGATTTTTGGAAACCGAGGCAGCCGGCACAAAATTTCGCGTTGGACACTTTTCGTTTTTCCAAGTCAATCGATTCCTGGTGGATGACCTGTTGCAAACCGTTCGTCACGACGAAAACGGCCGCCTCGCTCTAGATTTGTTTGCCGGTGTGGGGTTGTTTTCCATTCCGCTGGCCAAGCAGTTCGAACGAGTTATTTCCGTGGAGTCGAATCCGGCAGCGACTCGCGATCTTGAGGCCAACATGCGCGGGCTCGGCTCGATCGAGGTTCGCACCGCGGACGTCGAACGCTTTCTCGAAAGAAATAAAGAGCGCCCTGAACTGGTGGTTCTGGATCCGCCGCGCGATGGTTTGGCTCCCGAGGCCGCGAAGCGCCTGGGCCGGCTGCAGCCTGCGCGCATCACCTACGTTTCGTGTGAACCTCCAACTCTCGCGCGCGATCTCGCGGTGCTGGTACAAGCTGGCTACGAGCTTGTCGAAGTTCACATGTTTGATCTTTTCCCGCAAACATTTCACATGGAGACGGTTGTGCGTTTGCGTCGACGAGAATGAAATTACCCGCGCTGTGGATTGCGGCAGCCTTTGCCACCGGCATCGGCATCGCCAGCCGCTGGCAGACTTCTCCGAAAATTTGGTTTGCCGCCACAACCATAACAATCCTCGCCGGGTTACTTTCAATTTGGCGGCAACGCTCGGCCCTTGCATGGTCTTTCTCTCTAATAGCGTGGATCGCGCTTGGAGCGCTCGCAATCGGAGTGGAGCACGCCGCAATTCCCGCCAACCACGTTTCCCGCCTCATCGCGAACGGAGCCATCGATACCAGCGTCCCGCTGCGTTACCGTGGGCGCCTACGCGAAGATCCTCTGAAACTGCCGTGGGGACTGCGGTACGAAATAGATTTGGAAAACGTGGAATCCGCCGGCGTTTTGCTCCCTGCAACCGGCGGGCTGCGCGTGAATTTTTATTTTGCGCCGCACGCCGTAGAGCCGGTGCAAGGTTTGCGCGCCGGTGATCGAGTGGAAGCGTTGCTGAAGGCGCGTCCGCCGCGCAATTATTTGGATCCCGGCGCATTTGACGTTCACGGCTTTCTCGCGCGACAGAAAATTGATGTCGTAGGTTCGCTTCGAAGCGGCGAACTCTTGCAAGTGATTGACCGTCCTCCGCCAACATTTCAACAGCGTCTGGCCAGGGCGCGCGGCAATCTTCTTGCACGACTTGATTCTCTCTTCGCCGATCACCCGGAACGCGCAGCCGTGCTACGCGCGATGTTGCTCGGCGACCGCAGCTTCGTCGATTCCGACGTGGTGCTCGCGTTCCAAAAGACCGCGGCTTATCACGTCTTGGTGGTCGCGGGACTGCACGTGGGCGCACTAATCGTTTTTCTGTACTGGCTTGGGCGCCGTTTGCGCCTGCCATCGACTGCAATTGCTGTGATGACGCTCTGCGCGCTTGCCGCCTACGTTGGAATCGTTCAGGACCGCCCGCCAATTCTTCGCGCGGCTCTGATCGCTGCATTTTATTTGTGCGCGCGGCCTTTATTTCGGCGAGTGGAATTGCTTAACACAATTTCGCTGGCGGCCTTGGCGATTCTTCTGTGGAAACCATCGTCGCTCACTGATTCGAGTTTCCAGCTTTCCTTTCTCGCCGCCGGAGTGATTGCCGCTCTCGCGCTGCCGTGGATGGAGCGCACGAGCGCGCCCTATCGCGCGGGCTTGCGTCATTTGGGCGACGTTACACGCGACGGCGCGCATCCGCCAAAGGTCGTGCAGTTCCGGATCGATATGCGCTCTCTGAGCAAATGGCTTTCACCTCGCCTACCGAAGCGAATCGCCTCTCGCACGAACGAAATATTATCCGCGCCCGTTATCGTGGGCTTGCGTTTGTGGGATATCGTGCTGCTTTCGTTCGTAATTCAGTTCGGGATGCTTCCGCTGCTTGCGCAAGATTTTCATCGCGTCAGTCTCGCGGGACCATTGAGCAATATTCCAGCCGTGTTGCTGACGGCAATTATTGTTCCTCTTGGCTTTGTGGCACTGCTCGCGTCGTTTGTGTGGTCTCGCCTTGCCTTACTGCTCGCGAAAGCATCGAGCCTCTGCGCCGCGCTTTTGCTTTCAACAGTCCAGTGGTTCGGGCATTGGCCTCGGCTGTCGTCTCGAATTCCCGGCCCCCCGGTGTGGCTTGTGATCGCGTTTTTTGCGGCCTTCATAACTCTGGCGATGTGCGCGCGAGCGGTCACTGCGCGCCGTTTGAATCCTATTATCCGGCGGCAGATGCCCCGTCCAATTAGCACCGCTGAATGGGTCGCGGCTGTCACGGTCGCGATAACCGCGCTTTTGATAGCGTCGCATCCGTTCGCTCCGCTTCTTCAGAACGGAAAACTCGAAGTCGATGTGTTGGATGTCGGTCAGGGCGATTCCATTTTCGTCGCGTTTCCCGATCACGGAACGATGTTGATAGATGGCGGCGGCCAAGCCGGATCGGAATCCATCGGCGGGTATCACTCCGGCACCGACGTAGGCGAGGAAGTCGTTTCTCCGTATCTTTGGTCTCGCGGCCTGAAACGCCTCGACGTGGTTGCGCTCACACATGCACACCACGACCATATCGACGGCTTGCGCAGCGTGTTGCAGAATTTCCGCGTTGGCGAATTGTGGGTTGGCCGCGACGAAGAAACGCCTGCGTTCAAGGCCTTGCTTGCGGAAGCTCGATCGCATGGAGTAAAAATTGTGGAAAAAGAGCGCGGCAGCGACTTTCAGTGGGCCAGCGTGGAAGGAAACATTCTCTGGCCGGAAGATATCTCTGCCGTTCCGCAAGCTGCCAACGACAATTCGCTGGTAATCAGACTGAAGGACAACGCAGTAAGATTTTTGCTTCCGGGCGACATTGAGAAAAAAGTGGAGGCTGACTTAGTGCGCGATCATTCCGCGATCGATGCCGATTTTCTGAAGGTGCCGCATCACGGCAGCAAGACTTCCTCGATTGAAGCATTTGTCGCCGCGGTGAATCCGCGCGTCGCCGTGGTTTCTGTGGGCGAAAACAATCAATTCGGACATCCGGTGGAAGGTGTGGTGGAACGTTATGCGCGAGCCGGCGTGCGATTCTTGCGTACCGATCGCGACGGCGAAGTCACGGCGTTGACGGACGGCCACACGCTCGAGGTGCACACATTTGCGGAGTCGAATCCGCATTGAACCGCCGCGTTTTTCGAAAGTTCTGGAGGATTTTAGCGTTATTCTTCGTCCGACTCGCCGACCGACTGATTTCCCTTCTGGTATTCCTCGATAAGCTGGCGCGCTTCCTCCGCACGGGGTTCAAGCACATAAATTTCGACGCCGTGCGTTCCTTCAGGCGTCTCGCGCAACGGAAAAGGATCGTTAGAACCGGAACCGGGCGAGCTGATCCCTGCGCTTTCCAAAAGTCCGCGAATTACCATGGCTTCTGCGGCTGTGCCGGCGGTGTATGCGACAACAACACGTTCCTGCGATGGATCGTTGGCCTGCATTTGCGATGAATTTTCAGTCATTTAATTTTCCCCGGACAAATATCTTTGAACACTGTTCCACAGTACTATTGCGCGGTTTTTGGGCCAAGTCCATAATGCTTTTAGAAGCTTTTCAGGGACCTGCTATGGAACCCATCGAAACCGACACGTCGTTTCGGCCTACTCAGGAACAAATTGACGACGAGAGCAGGCGTATTCGACGGCTGCGCATTCTGGTTCAACTAACCCTGGAATCGATTGCCGCCGGAGACCTGACTCCGGAAGAAGCCTCGGGGATGATTGCGGCAACGCGACGCGTGGCGCTGGAAATGTTCCCCGGCAAAGAGCGCGCCTTCGATCTGCTGTACCGGCCGAAATTTCAACGCGTGATGCACGCTATCTACCGCCTGCAATAAACACACATTTAATATCCGTAGCGTGCCCGCAACCACATCCGCAGCCACACCATCGCGAAAGCGCCCACCGTTCCGATAAGTGCCTTATATTCGCGATTGCGGCGGTATTGTTGCCACGAAAAGTCCTTTGGTGCCAGGCCATTTGCCGGCCGTTTCGCCGCGCGAAAAATACTTGGCAAGAAAAGCGGGACGCTACCGGCGTACTCCTGGAACGCTGTTCCAAATTTTTCACGCAGCTCGTCCTCTTCGTTGCGCATCACCGCGTAATAAAAAACGCAAAAATAAACACCTACCAGTAATCCAGCCCATAAGGAATGCCCGGCGATAATAAATCCGGCGGCTAGGACTGCGCTTCCCAGGTAAAGAGGATTTCGAGTGTGCGCGTAAATTCCGGACGTCGCGAGTTCCTCATTCTTTCGCAGCTGCCCCGAGGCCGCTGCGCGAACGATCAATCCAACCGCCGCCACCGCTGCTCCGATCGCGATCCAGTGTGGCGTCGGTGCAGCCAAAAGCCAGTAAAGAACCGCGACTGGATAGCCCACTCGAACGCGCCAACGCATCCAGAACTTTCGCGGTTGGCTCACGAACGAAGCCTCAAGCGGCGCTGAACGGCCTCAACAACCTGCTCGACTGTGATTGAAAGCATAGCCGGCGAGTAGGATGCGCCGCGCCGGTAAGTCGTTTCACCGAATTGCGGATTGCGAACAACCACATCATCGGGCGAATACGGCCCGTTGCGCGCTGGATCGGTCGGTCCAAACAAGCCGACGACCGGAGTCTTAAGCGCAGACGCGAGATGCAGCGGGCCAGTGTCGGCGGAAACCACGAATTTTGCACGCCGCAGCGCCGCCATAAGCGGACCAAGCTCCAACGGCAACGCAACAGGCGCGGGATTTCCGGCCACGCTAATTATTTGTTGCGCCAGCTCTTCTTCACCGGGACCAAAAGTGACGACTCCGCGCAAATTATATTGCTCGGCCAGTTGACGATGGAGTTCTCCGTAGCGCTCCGCGGGCCAACATTTGGAGCGCCAGCCTCCTCCAGGATTTAGCACGAAGTATTCCCGCAGATCGTGGGCGGCGAGTTCGCGGGACACGCGCTCGTCATCTTCCGGGCGAATCGCGAGCGAAAAGCGCGGGTTCGCGATTCGCGCGCCGGCGCGTTCGGCGAGCGTAAGGTTGTGATCAACTTTGTGCGCCCCTCGCGGGTTCAAACGATCCGTGTAAAAAAGCGACGCAAATCCTTCACGCGCATAACTGCGCTGAAAGCCAATTCGCCGCGGCGCGCCCGACGCAAAAGCCAAGAGCGAAGATTTGTAGAGGCCTTGAAAATCGATGGCGTGCGTATATTTCGCGGCCCGCAACTGCCGGACTGCGGCCGAGATTCCGGACGCACTTTTGCTTTTCAGTGCAATCACATTGCTCAGATCGCTGTTCCCTTCCAGCAAACGCTCCCATTTCGAATCAACAATCCAGTCGATGAGCGCTTCTGGAAAGGTATCGCGCAGCGCGGCGGCGGCGGGCAGAGCGTGAACAATGTCGCCGAGCGATCCAAGCCGAACGAGCAGGAAACGCGGTTCAGCCATCTTTCTCGTGTCGCAGGCGGGCGATGAGTTCGCGCGTGGAATGGTTTTTCGAATCACCGACGATTGCTATACGGATCCCGAGAAGCGCTGCGAGCTCGCGTTCCGGAACAGTTTCCGGCGTGTAATCGGTGCCTTTCGCGTGCACATCCGGCTGGAATTCGCGCAGCAGCGTATTCACGTCGAGTTCGTCGAAGATCACCACGTAATTCACAGCGGCCAGAGCGGCCACCAGCGAAGCGCGCGCGCGTTCGGTTAGAATTGGTCGGCCGGCTCCCTTCAAAGATCGCGTGCTGGCATCCGAGTTCACGCCCACGATGAGCAAGTCGCCTTCTTCGCGCGCCGCTTGCAGATAGCGCACGTGTCCCACGTGCAGCAAATCGAAAACACCGTTTGCGAATACAACTGTACGGCCAGCCCGACGGTGCTCGTCGAGTACATCGTGCAGTCCTTCGCGCGATAATATTTTTTCGCGGGAATCCATGGAGTCTTCAGCGCTGCGCGGTAGCTTCGCGACGCAACACCACTTCGAGTTCCGCGCGTGTGACGGTTGCAGTTCGCCGCTTCATCACTACGATTCCGCCCGCATAGTTTGCGAGATGCGCCGCTTCCATATAAGAAGCTCCCGCAGCTAGCGCCAGCGTGAACACCGCGATCACCGTATCGCCCGCGCCGGTGACGTCCACTGGAGCATCGGAACCATAAATTGCGATGTTGTGTGCGCGCTCTTGTTTGCCGGCGCCGTTTTCGAAGACAGCCATTCCGTCTTTACCGCGCGTCACCACCAACGCCTCCAGCCCCAAATCACGCAACGTTCGCCGGCCTAATTCTTCAAGTTTTTGCGTGTCATTTCCCACGGTCACGTGATACGCCGCTTCAAGCTCGGGTTCGTTCGGCGTTGCAGCGGTGATTTGAGTACCGCCATAATCGAGCAATCGATAGCGCGAATCCAGCGTCATGCATTTCGCGTTGAGCTTGCGAACAATTTCCGGAGATGCGGCTCCCAACCCGTAGTCAGAAACTAGAACAGCGTCGGCGCTTTTCGCAGCTTTGCGGGATTTGCGTTCCAGGGATTTTCGTATGCGCTCGGGAAGCTCTTCTCGCGGTTCGCGGTCGACGCGAAGAACCTGTTGCTCGGTAGTATGGGTCCAGCCGGCGAGATAGCGCGTCTTGGTCGTCGTCGCCCGGTCGCGCATACGAAGAATCCCGGAAGTGTCGATTCGCTTTCCACGAAAACACTCGAGTAAGATTTTGCCTTCGTTATCGTCACCCACCACTCCCACCGGCAAAACTTTTGCGCCAAGATCAGCAAGATTGTTCACGGCATTAGCCGCACCACCCGGATAAGCCTCAGTACGACGATGGCGCAGAATCAGTACCGGCGCTTCGCGCGAAATACGCGATATTTCTCCAGATACAAACTGGTCCAACACGAAATCCCCCACTACGCAGATGGTTCGGCGTGGAAACGAAGCGACGATGTCGAGCAACCGCGTAAGATCGACTGATGCATCGGCATGAGAAACGCCGGGACGCGGCTTCGCTCTTGAACTCAACCTATTTTTTTTTCGCCTTACGCTCAACAAATCTCCTCAGGTCAGAAGAGCACATGCATCTTGGGTCGGTCGCAAAGTATCACAGCGTCAGCGAACGCGGCAATCCAAGTGTCGGCTTTTGCAACTCTGACATCGGAAATCTACAGGATGTCGCGCGCCCTGGGTTGCACCTTGGCCATGATTTCGCGCCAGAAATTATCGCCATCGTCCACCTGCAGCGAAATCGCGCAGACCCATACATCCATGGATGACGAAGTTTCCGGTAAATTGAAACTATCCTTCTCGGTACAAATCAACCCGGTGGCCCCGGCTTTCCTGGCTTCCTTCTCGATCTCAGCCATGTCCGCCGGCGAATAGCGGTGGTGGTCGCGAAAAAACTTGTGGCCGACAATTTGAAATCCCCACTCGCGCAAGTCCGCAGTGAATGCTCCTGGGTTCCCTATTCCGCAAAAAGCAAAAAATGCTTTCCCACGCGCTTCGGCCAAAGTTAACTGCGGATGCAAGCGCGAATGCACCGAATCTAATTTCGTGCGCGCATAGAAAATGGGTGCGCTCGAATAATGGCGGACAACCGACTCGATCGCCGGCGCGTGGCTGCTGCGCGTGATGACGATCAAATCCGCACGATTCAACGCTGAACGGGGCTCGCGCAACCGTCCCGCCGGCAGCAAATGCCCGCCTCCGAAGGGCTTGCTCGCGTCGATCAAAACGATGTTAACGTCCCGCGCAAGCTGCAGATGCTGGAATCCATCGTCGAGGATGAACCATTGCGCGCCGCGCGCCGCAAGCGCCATGCCATTTTTGTAACGATCTGCGCCAACGCCAAACAATACACGTTCCCCAAGGCGGGATCTCAGAAGCTGAACCTCATCGCTGGTCGAATCAGCCTTCGAGCCGCCCGAAGTTTTTAAATTACTGGACGCCGCTCCGACATTTTTGCCGCGGTATCCCCGCGTAAGAATCGCAACCCGTTTGCCTTCTGCCAGCAGCTTCTCCGCAATCCACAGGACCATAGGCGTTTTGCCGGTCCCGCCAACCGTCAGGTTTCCCACGCTGATCACTACGCCATCCAGTCGGCGCTGGCGAAAAATCTTCTTCCTATATCCCAGAGCGCGAAGACGCGCTACCGCGCCGTAGACCAACGACAGCGGCCAGAGAAGCGATTCCTTCAGCGTCACGCCGCGCTTCCCTTTTGCCCGGGCTCTGCCGGACGCGCTCCGCCCGCATCGCTCTCACTGTCGGCGCTCTTATCACCAGCGATTATTGCCGCGATGCGAGTCAGCGAGCGCGCTGTCGCTCCCCGGTTCTTCTCGGCGATTCCGCGCGCGGCTTCACCCATTCGTTCACGCATGGCATTGTCTTCAATTAGCTGTACCCAAACTTTTCCGAGCTGCTGGCCGTTTGCCACTTGGACGCCCGCATGCGCGTCCAGAAATTGGTCCGCCATCTCTTGAAAGTTTTCCATGGATTTTCCAAACACCGGCGGGCGCGAGAAACAGGCAGGCTCCAGAATGTTGTGCCCTCCAGCCTGGACCATGGAGCCTCCCACGAACACCGCATCTGCCAACGAATACAAGCCGCCAAGCTCGCCGATAGAATCGAGGATCAGCACGTCAACATTTTCGGCCAAGGCCTCGCCCAGGTTCAGTTGACTGCGGCGCAAGATGTTCCAGCCAGCCTCAGCTGCAATTTTTTCCGCAGCGATAAATCGATCCGGCTTTCGAGGTGCGAGTATCAACAAGGTTCGCCGCCATTGCCGCTGCACCGCGTCGTATCCCGCCAAGACGGCCTCTTCTTCTCCTTCCACGACACTGCCAGCCACCAGCACAGGCCAACGCTCCTGCTGTCGAATTTGCGATTCGAGCCAAGCTCCAAACTGGCCAAGCGGTGCGGGTGAAACGTCATACTTCATGTTGCCGGTAATCTCGACGCGCTCCTCCGGTGCGCCCATGCTCACCAAACGCGTGGCGTCGTTCTCGGTTTGCGCCAGGAAAAGATCCGCATCC
>Ga0182024_10024615_pt1 | contig 10687 bp, 11 predicted proteins | sample P32metaG_FD_120480 | JGI IMG/M metagenome (GOLD analysis project Ga0182024, IMG submission 120480) | Permafrost microbial communities from Stordalen Mire, Sweden - P3-2 metaG (Illumina Assembly) | ecosystem: Environmental > Terrestrial > Soil > Wetlands > Permafrost | place: Sweden: Stordalen...
CCGACGTCGCGCCAGACGCTCGCGTATTGCCCCGACCATCACGTGCGATCCGTCCGTCTTGGCCAACTCCAACGCCGTCTCGAGTTTGGCGATCTTGGTGTACAACTCAGCCGCCACCGAATCGGTCGCGGTCACCGACGACGACGAGTTGTCGCCTTCCTTTTTTGCGGTCGACAGGGGCTGGCCGACCTTGCAATTGTCACGATAGATTGCGACGGCCTTCACCCCCAAACGCCACGCGTCCATGTGGAGGTTCTCGACGTCTTCGATGGTCGCGTCCTCGGGCATGTTCACCGTCTTACTTATGGCGCCCGAAATGAAGGGCTGCACCGCGCCCATCATCTTCACGTGGCCCAAATAGTGGATGGTGTTGTCACCCATTGAGCAGGCGAAGACCGAATGATGCTCGGGCTTGAAGCCCGGGGCACCCATGATCGACTTGTGCTCATCGATATAGGCCTCAATCGCGGTTATTTCCGCGTCGCTGTAACCGAGCTTGCGCAGCGCGCGCGGCACGGTCTGATTGACGATCGACATGTTGCCGCCACCCACCAACTTCTTGAACTTCACCAGTCCCAGATCCGGCTCAATGCCGGTCGTATCGCAGTCCATCAACAGACCAATGGTGCCGGTGGGCGCCAATACCGAGGCCTGGGCGTTGCGAACCCCGTGACGGCTGCCGAGATCGACGGCCTCGTCCCAGGTTTGTTGGGCCGCTTCCAAGATCGCCGCCGGAGCCTTCAATTCGTCGATCAGATAGGAGGCGTCGCGGTGCATCCGCAACACGTTGATCATGGGCTCGGCGTTCTCGGCGTAGCCCTCGTGAGGTCCCAGGCGACCGGCGGTGCGGGCGCTGGTGACGTAGGCGTGCCCGGTCATCAGGGCCGTGATGGCGGCCGCCCAGGCCCGACCCTCGTCGGAGTCGTAGGCCAGTCCCGAAGCCATCAAGAGCGCGCCTAGGTTGGCGTAACCAATGCCCAGCTGGCGAAACTTTCGGGAATTCTCGGCGATCTTTTCGGTCGGGTAGTCGGCCGCGCCCACGATGATCTCCTGGGCGGTGAACAGCACTTCGATCGCCGCCTTGAAGGCCTCCACGTCGAAGGTGCCGTCGTCGTTCAGGAACTTCATCAGGTTGAGGCTGGCCAGGTTGCACGCCGAATTGTCGATATGCATGTACTCCGAGCAGGGGTTCGACCCGTTGATGCGATCGGTGTTCGACGAAGTGTGCCACTTGTTGATGGTGGTGTCGAACTGCAGGCCGGGGTCGGCGCACTCCCAGGCCGCGCGAGCGATCTGGCGCCACAGTTCACGGGCCTTCATGGTCGAGATCGTGCGACCGTCGTTACGAGCGGTCAAGTCCCATTCGTCGTCCGCGAGTACGGCGTGCATGAAATCGTCCGAGACGCGAACCGAGTTGTTGGCGTTCTGGTACTGGATGGAGTGGATGTCCTTGCCGTCAAGGTCCATGTCGAATCCGGCGTCGCGCAAGACCCGCGCCTTCTTCTCCTCGTTGGCCTTGCACCAGACGAACTCTTCAATGTCGGGGTGATCGGCGTCGAGGATGACCATCTTGGCGGCGCGACGGGTCTTGCCACCCGACTTGATGGTCCCGGCCGACGCGTCGGCGCCGCGCATGAACGACACCGGTCCACTGGCCGTGCCGCCGCCTTCGAGCATCTCGGCGCTGGAGCGAATCTTCGAAAGATTCACGCCCGCTCCGGAGCCGCCCTTGAAGATGATTCCCTCCTCGGTGTACCAGTTGAGGATCGAACGCATTGAATCCTCTACCGCGAGGATGAAACAGGCGCTGCCCTGTTGGGGCACGTCCTTCACCCCAATGTTGAACCAGACCGGTGAGTTGAAGGCGGCCTTTTGGGTGATGAGCAAATGTTTCAGTTCCGAGCAGAAGACGTCGGCCTCCTCTTCGTCAACGAAATAGTTGCCGTCAATTCCCCAAGCCGTGATCGTGTCAACGATGCGGTCCACCACCTGCTTCAAGCTGGTCTCTCGTTCCGAGGTCCCGAGGGTGCCGCGAAAATACTTCTGCGCGAGGATATTAGTGGCGTTAAAGGACCAGCTGGCTGGCACCTCCACGTTCAGCTGCTCGAAGGCCACCGTGCCATCACGAAAGTTTGAAATGCGCGCGTCGCGCCTGTCCCAGAGCACTTCGTCATAAGGATGACGATCCTCTGAGGTGAAAAACCTACGAAGTCCAATTCCGAGTCGCTGAGGTGCGATAGCCATATCCATATCCCTTTTCTGGTCCGATTCCGACACTTCATTCCTGCTTCTGTCGCCGTCGGGTCGGGAAATCGAGTTTACTAGCTCTCGGCCCCCCAAACCACAATATGTTGTGGTACAACTACTTTCCGTCGCAAGATGCTGTGTTATTACAGCACTGTAATTACACCGAGTCAACTCTATTTTGGACTTTTTTTAGAAAACTTTCTAGTCGCCCTGAGTGGCCCCAGGGAGCCCGCAGCACCCTCACTAGTCTACCCCCGTGGACATCATTCTCGCCCTCGACGCTGGCACCTCAGGGGTCCGTACGGTGGCTTTCGACCAGAACGTTCGAATTGTTGACTCTTCTTATCGAGAACTAACCCAACACTTTCCTCGACCTGGCGAAGTCGAACACGAGGCCTCTGAGATCACTCAATTGGCCGTCGCCACGCTACGAGAGGTCGCGACCAACGTCCTCAAAGATGGCCATCACGTCGCCGCGCTCGGCATCACTAATCAGCGTGAAACCACGGTCGCCTTCGATCGCGAAAGTGGGCAGCTTTTTCATCGGGCCATCGTCTGGCAGGACCGACGCGGCGCGCCAACCTGCGACGAGATGGCATTGGCCGGTCACGGTCCCCTCGTTCGATCGACCACCGGGCTGGTACTCGACCCCTATTTTTCGGCGACCAAAATGAAATGGCTGCTCGATCAGGGCTCGCTCGACGGCGCTAAAGCTCCCAGTCTCGCTACCGTCGACACCTGGCTGCTGTGGACGTTAAGCGGCGGTGCCAACGGCGGCGTGTTCGCTACGGAACCGTCCAACGCGTCGCGCACCATGTTGATGGACCTGGCAACCCTCGATTGGTCGGCGACGATGACGTCGCTATTTTCAGTACCCAGCGAACTACTGGCGCCCATACGTCCTTCCACCACCCACTTCGCCACCATCAGCGACGACGTAATCCCCGAACTGCGAGGCGTGCCCATCACGGGAATCCTGGGCGACCAGCAGGCCGCGCTCTTCGGCCAGGCCTGTTTCAAACCGGGCGTCATCAAGGCCACCTACGGCACCGGCGCCTTCATCTTGGCCAACGCGGGCGACTGCGTCCCCGGCGTCTACGACGGACTGCTCTCTACGGTGGCGTGGGACCTGGGCGACTACGGAGCGACCACCTACGCGGTAGAAGGCTCGGCCTTCGTGGCGGGCGCCGCGGTGCAGTGGTTGCGCGACGAGATGGGTTTTCTTTCGAACTCCGATGAACTCGAAGCGCTCGCCACCAGCGTGGCCGACAGCGCCGGCGCGCTCTTCGTGCCGGCCTTCACCGGACTCGGTTCGCCCTTTTGGCGCAGCGACGCGCGCGGATCGATTACCGGTCTGAGTCGCGGGTTGGGTCGAGCCAACATTGCACGCGCGCTCGTTGAAGCCCTCGCCTACCAAGTGCGCGCGATGACCGACGCCTTCGAAGAGAACGGCCTGACGCTCCACGAACTTCGCGCCGACGGCGGAGCCGCCGCCATGGACCTGCTCTTAGAGCTGCAGGCCACCAACTCGCGTCTGCCCGTACTGCGCAGCGCCTCGTTAGAAGCAACGTCCCGGGGCGCCGCGACCGCGGCCGGGCTCGCCGTGGGACTATGGGGTTCACTCGAAGAACTGGGCGAACTCTGGCAGTGCGACCAACGATTCACTCCCGGCGACCCGCTCTTCGTGGACCTCGGTTACGCGGCCTGGCGTCGTGCCGTCGACCGGGCCTGAGAGAAACGACTTGGCGACGGACCGAAAAAATCGTGGCCAGGTGGTTCGCCGGAATTAACTGATTTTTGGCAGGGCTTTGCGCATATTTCGGATGGCCTGTTGTGTTCGCCGTTCGTTCTCAATGAGCGCAAAACGCACGTGCCCGTCGCCGCCTTCACCGAATCCCACCCCGGGGCTGGTCGCGACGTCGGCCTCTTCAATCAGGAACTTGGCGAATTCCAACGAACTCATCTCGCGATAGGGCTCGGGAATGGGAGCCCAAAGAAACATGGAGCCCTTAGGGGCCGCCACGTGCCAACCAATCCGGTGAAGTCCCTCGACGAGGGCGTCACGTCGCGACTGGTAGATGACCCGTAGTTGGTCGGGGTAGTCAACCGCCTCGTTCATGGCCACGATGGCGGCGATCTGGACCGGCTGGAACGTGCCGTAATCGAGGTAGCTCTTCAGTTTGGTTAAGGCCGCGACGATTTCGGCGTTGCCCACCAAGAAACCGACGCGCCAACCGGCCATGGAGAAGGACTTGGTGAGGGTGTAGAGCTCGACGCAGCACTCCTTGGCGCGAGGAACCTGAAGGATCGAAGGTGGTTTGTAACCGTCGAAACCCAAATCGGCGTAGGCAAAGTCGTGGCAGATGATGACCTCGTGTTCGAGCGCAAAACCAACCAAGCGCTCCATGAAGGCCAAATCAACGCAGGCGCTCGTGGGATTATGCGGGAAGCAACAAATGATCACCCGCGGCTTGACGGTGGCGTTCTCCCAGGCCACCATAAGTCCGTCAAAGAAGTCGACGCCGGGATCGTTGGTACTCGCGCCGGGGTCGGGCATGGGCACGGTGATGACGGTGGCGCCGGCGAAACCGGGGCCGGCGAGGTGAATCGGATAACTGGGCGTGGGCACAATGGCGCTGTCACCCGGACCGAGCAACACCCACATCAAATGGGTCAGACCCTCCTTGGCGCCAATGGTGGTCACCACCTCGGTGTCGTGATCGAGGTCGACGTCAAAGAGTTTCTTATAGCGCGTCGCCATGGCCAGACGGAGATTGGGAATACCGCGACTGGCGCTGTAACGGTGGTTCTTCGGATTTTGCGCCGCTTCGGCGAGCTTGGCCACGGCAATCTCGGGACTCGGCAGATCGGGATTACCGAACCCGAAGTCGATTACGTCGCGACCGAGGGCGCGCGACTGTGCTTTTAGACCATTGATCTGAGCGAAGACGTAGGGCGGCAGCCCGTTGATTCGTCGAAACTCCATGCGTTACGTTACCGAGTCACTGCGCGGCTCGCCACTCACGCAGTTGATCAATCGGCGCGTCGGGGCTTAGGACCGCCCACGTAGCGCCGGCGTTGTCCAAGGCGCTCAGCGTGGCGAAGAGATCCTTGGGCACCGGTCCGGCCCAGCAGACCGGACCGGAGGGCGCCATCGAAGCAACGCGCGGCGCCGACCAATCCCAAAGATTCAAAGTGGCACCCAGTTCTCGAGCGAGTGAATTCGTTGGCCCGGCGCCCGCTCCGATCCAGATTGGCATGGTGGCACTAAGCGCGGTCGCCACTTCACGAATCAACTCGCGCCGTTCGTCGCCGCTGAGGGCCGGCAACCCGTACGCCTCGTTTTCCGGGGCCGAAAGTTTGTCACCGGTTCCGAGGGGCGCGACCACCCTTCCGGCCGCCAGCGCGTGCAGTGTGTGGAACTGTTCGATCAAATGTGCGCTGCCCACCAGACTGACCCGCGCGACCAGGGGTCCCACCACCAACTCCTCGTGACGACCGGCGATCACGCTCAAGAGTGGAAAGGGCGCCAACGAAGGTCGCTCCGGTGAACCCATGGGCCAGAGGTGGTCGTAGGCAAAGACCCCGTCGAGGCCCGCGTCGGCGGCCTCTCGGGCGCGGGCCAAGGCGTCCTCGCTACCGTAACAAAACGTCGGCAGCAAAACACCGAGCTTCACGGAAGTCGCTCGAAGGCCACCAGGGCCGCTCCCATGGCGCCCGAACGGGGACCAAACATCGACGTGGCGACGGTGATGGTGGGCCTCGATTCGTACCCTTCCACCAGGTCCACTAAATATTCACGCGCGGCGGGAAGCACCACATCCGAGGCGACCGAAAGTCCTCCACCAATCACGAAGTGGCCACAGTCGAGAATGGCCGTGAGGTTCGCCAAGCCCAAGGCCAACCACCAGCCGACCTCGCGCATCATGCCCACGGCCTCGTCGAGCCCTTCGGCGGCGGCGGCCGTCACGTCTTCGGAGCGAACCTTCTCCGGATCACCACCCACCCGAGCTACCAGCTTGGGGAACTGACCGGCCCGGGCCGCCACCCGCGTCATGCGTCCCAAACCCCCACCCGAGGCGTAGCGCTCCCAGCACCCGTGGCCACCGCATTGGCAGGGAGCACCTTTGGCTTCGACCACCATGTGGCCAATCTCGCCAGCAAAACCGTTGCGCCCGCGAATGAGCTGACCTCCGGCGATGATGCCGCCGCCGATGCCGGTGCCGAGGGTCACCATCACGAAGTCATCAATGCCGCGTCCGGCGCCCCATTCGTGCTCGGCTAGCGCCGCGCAGTTGGCGTCGTTCTCGCAGAAGACCCTCGAACTGTTGAGTGACTTGCTGAGCAGCGCACCCAAGTCGGCGCCCGAGGCGCTCTGTAGGTTAGGCGCGAACGCGAGGCGGCCGTCGCGACGAACGAGTCCCGGCAGGCCAATGCCCACCGGCACCGCACTGGCGTCGAAGCTGTGTCGATCGCAGAGTTCGTGGATCTGCTCGGTCAGGACCTTGGCTGTCGCCTCGCCAGCGCCGTTACTTTCGTCGTGGGGGGTCGCCACTTGTACTTCATCCAGCACGCGACCGTCGCGGGCCACGATGAGGGCCAACGCCTTGGTGCCGCCGACGTCTACGCCGATCGCGACGTCACTCACGCGCGCAACTCGGCCTGAGCCTTCAGCTCACGTAGGGCCTGGGTCTGGATACGCTGCGCGGCCCGGGACTTTACGAACGCCGGTATTGGTACCAGTAGTTCAACTTCGAGATCATAGGTAACCCTGGTGCCCGCGCCGGCTGGCTCGAACCGATACTGGCCCTCGAGCGACTCGGTGATGTCGCCGCGGGTCTGACTCCAGTTGAGCTGTTCGGGCGCGCGGCTGTAGTCGTAGCGAAGGGCGTAGGTGGTCGAGCGACCGTAGGCCGCAGCCCGAAACTCGACCTCCAGGGGCCGTCCGGCGCTGTCGGATTCCAGGATGGTGATGTCCTTTAAATCGCTCACCCAGTGCGTGTAATCCAGAAAGTCCGTCACCACGGCGTAGACAATCTCGGGGGGCGCACTCACCTCTATCGACACTGTCGCACGTTGCGCCACGGCACCTCCTCGCGTCCACCTTAGGTCAGTCGGTTCTGCGCTTTGAAGCGATCAAAGGGCGCGAGACCACGGCCCAGTCGGTCGGCGAGCGTCGTCCAGTCGAATCGTTCGAGCGCGATCGCGCGGGATTGACCGGCGTAATGGTGGCGCAGATCGACCTCGTCGAGCAGTTCGCGAATCGCGTCGGCCAGACTTTTTACGCTGCGCGAATTATTCACCACCGTGCCGGTCACTCCGTCGAGCACCGCCTCGTGGCTGCCACCCGAGCGTCCGGCGATTTGCGCGAGGCCGGTGGCCGCCGCTTCGACAAAAACAATTCCGAAGCCCTCTTGCTCTAATCCCATCCACCGGCTGCGACAGTCCATGACCATCAGATCGCTGGCCCCGAGCCAGTCGCTCAACTGTTGGTCGGGCACGCGACCGAGGAGGGTGACCGGGGCCTTGGTTGTTCTAACCAGTTTCTCTAGTCGCGCGAGATCGCGACCTTCTCCTCCGATGGCCACCTGCAAGGTGGGAAAGTCGGAGGCCAATTGCGCACTGGCTCGAATCAAGGTGTCCATGCCCTTGCGTGGTACCAAGCGCGAATACGAACTGACCAGCAAGGCGTCGTCGGCGAATCCCAGCGAACGCCGCACCTCGGGGCGACGGGACGCTTCGAGGGGTCGGAATCGGGACGTGTCAACGCCCGGAGGGACCTGCACCACCGGCGCCAGGTACTCGGCGGCATTGCGACGGGCTTCGGCTTCGGGGTAGCCACCGGCGCAGATCGCCACGCTGGCGTGGCGCAAGACGTAGCGCAGCGAAGAGGCGACCAACGGTAGACGTCCGGGCACCGATACTTCAGCGCCGTGCACTATCACGCCGTACGGACGCGAGAGACGCGGACCCAGCAGGCCGAGGGGCCAGGCGGGGTCCAACAGCACTAGATCCGGTTGGTGACGCGCGATGGCGGCTTCAATGGCGCGCAAAGCCTGAAGTGACGGAAGAAAAAGCGTGGCCGCGGGCACCCGCTCAATAACCAGCTCGCTGGCGCGATCGAATTCAGCCGCGTCGGGATGCGACGACGCGGTCAGTATTACGGCGCGGCCAGGTTCCAGGCGACGCCACAATTCGTGAAGGTAGACCTGAATTCCGCCCGTCTTGGGCAAGAAGTCATTGGTCACCAGTAAGTGACGTGCCATCAATCCAAACTAGTCAATGGGCCTAACCGTAAGGCCTTACGACTCGTCGGAAGAGCGGTGCTGGAACTTGAGTCGGGGCATCATTCCCTGCGCGGTGAAAAGTTGCACCACCTCCGCGTCACGCGAGGTCATCACCAGTTCATCGGGCGTCTCGCCCAGAACGAAACTGACCAGGCAGTCGGCGCAGTCGGGCGTTCCACGCCGCACGCAGTCGTTACAACTAATTGATAATTCAATGTCACCTGTCATCTCGCACCTTTCACGTCTTCCTACTCTGATAGGGGTCTGTGACATCACGGACGAGCGAGGTACGTCGCAATCTCGGACGCGACCTGCGAGGGTGCGAATACCACTCCCTCGGTAACTACCTGATGTTGCGATGGATCCACCAGCACGTAGAAGGGCGGCCAGCGAATATCCAGATCGGCCAAGACCTGGGGCGCCACCAGGATTGACTGCAGCGCGTCGACCCACTCTCCGTTGACGTCGCCGGTGGCACTGAGAATCAAGACGGGGAGGTCACGCAACTCACTCAGCGTAGAAAACACGAAGTCGCGGCACCCATCGCAGGACTGTTTAATGGCGACGATCAAGCTGAGCCCATCCAACTTCTTCCTGATGGCTTCACCCTGCAGCGACGTTCCAGTAATGGTGTCGGGCGCCGAACGCACGCGAGGTGGATCAAAGGAGCTCACTCGACGTCGAGCATTGCCTCAACGCCGCGGTCGTGACCACACCAGCGGCAGGTCACCGATTCGACCGTTTGGGCAATCACTTCGGGCTCCTCAATCGTCAGGTCGCCGCCCACGGTGTAGTGATGGAAGGCCCGCACCGAGGTCGTTTCCACCACGTCGAAGCGAGTCAGGTTACCGCAGGCCGTACATCGATAGCGAGTAGTCACGCCCTTAACGGTACCGTCTCACCAGATCGTCTCATTCACGCTCGTGCCGGGCCCGAGGCCATTGCGGATTGACGAAATATTCGTGCGGATCGGGTTGCTCGAACTCGAAGATCGTGTCGAGTGGTACGCCATCGCTGCGATAACTGGCTCGCTGAAGGTCGATCAATCGGCAGAGCGCCGAGGGGTGGCGCACTTGACCAATGTCCATCGTCCCCGCCGTGGTTTCCAAGAGCACGCTGCCACGCTGCATGAGCCGTTCGACGACGCGCTGCTCCACCCGAGAGGTAATCACGTCACGCAACTCGACGGAACTGCGAAAATGATGGGCCACCCCGCCTTCGACAATGACGCGTTCATTGGTCACGCGCACCTTGTAGGAGCGCCAACGCCACGTACGAGTAAGAAAAACCAGTAGGCACGGTCCCGCCAGGAAGAGCATAAGTTGCCACTCGTGTTGATGAAGGAAATGCACTCGATCGGCACCATATTGCGCAAGCACGACGGCCGTCACAAGGCTGAGGGCTGGACGAAAGAGACCCTCCGCCACGGGAGTGATGGAGATGAGGGGCTCCTCGCCGTCGCGCCAGTCCATTCGTCGACTCATGCCCTTCAGCGTACGGACTCACGGGGCCAATGATGCGCCATTGGGTCAGGCCATTTGCCTTTTCTTTATCTAAAATACGCATCATCGATCGCGCGGAATCAGCCATGGTTCTGGCCAGCGGTCGCGTGACGCGAGGTCGTCAAACGTTGCGCATCTGCGTCGCTGCCATGTCGAAGTAGGAGTTCAGCTCCGCAAACTGCTCGTCGGTCAGCTCATCGCGCACTCCGGCGAGGGCGGTGTCCATCGCTGAAATCCAGGCATCGCGGGCTTGCTTGGTGATTCGGAAAGGAGCGTGGCGCATGCGCAGGCGCGGGTGGCCACGTTCCTGCATGTAGTCATCGGGACCGCCCCAGTACTGAACAAGAAAGTGCGTCAAATGCGTTTTTGACTCGGTGAGATCTTCGGGGTACATGACGCGCAGCAACTCGTCCCGCTCTACCGCATCGTAGAAGCCGCTAACCAGTCGCTCGAAGAACGGTTGACCGCCTAGTTGGTCATAGAGCGACGTTTCCACTTCACTACGCTACGGGACGCAGCCGTCGATACAACCGAATTGCTCACGTAACCGCTACAAGTGAGTGCTCTAGACTTGCTCGAGTCTCGAGAGAGGCGCGCGGGTGTAGCTCAATGGTAGAGCTCCAGCCTTCCAAGCTGGCCATGCGGGTTCGA
>Ga0182024_10024616_pt1 | contig 10686 bp, 6 predicted proteins | sample P32metaG_FD_120480 | JGI IMG/M metagenome (GOLD analysis project Ga0182024, IMG submission 120480) | Permafrost microbial communities from Stordalen Mire, Sweden - P3-2 metaG (Illumina Assembly) | ecosystem: Environmental > Terrestrial > Soil > Wetlands > Permafrost | place: Sweden: Stordalen...
GGGCTTTACTACCGTGTTCGCTCGTCGGCAGAGATTGATTGGGTGTTTCAGCGAAACATCCAGTTTCTTGAGGACTACCTGCGGGAGCCTCAAACAATCTCGGCAAGGTCCCGCGAAATTGCGATAGCCTATTTGTCGGCTAGCCCGAGTGTGACCTTGGACGAGTTGTTGCAATTGACCGAAGGCAAAGTTTCTCCGGACGACATTTTCGGCATGATCGCGGCAAACATTATCCCCGTGGACCTTCATGCCGCTCCACTCGCCGAGCCGAGACGCGTGCAGCTTCAGGCTGGGCCAGAAGTGATCTCCAAGACAACAGCCAATCTGGCTCGAAACCCGCATACACCTGTATTTGCTGATCTTTTGTGCGGAAGTACGGTCAATTGGGATGGTCACCTGTGGAATGTGGTGAACCTTGGCGAGACCTCTGCGAGTCTGTTCTCAGATGATCAGAGGCTGAGCGAATTGCCGAGACGGTTCATTGAGTCTTTGATTGGCCAGAATCGACTTGAAGTCGTAACCTCCAAAGACAGTTCGAAATCTGCTGTCAGCGAGCGGCTGTCCCGAGCACGCGAACGCGATTTGTCTGTCGCCAATCAGCGCGTCCGCCTCATTAGCGACTATCTGGCAAGTGGGAAGTTGCCTTGCCACGAAGACGCGACCAGGCGCACATTCCTCCGCTGGCTTGCTCGGTACCGCGCAGCAGAGGCCAGTTCTGGTGCCGGATACCTGGGGCTGTTGCCCGAGTCAGCCCATAGAGGAAACTGCACACCGCGATTATCTGAGGCGACGCGCTGTTTAATGGGAGAAGTCCTCGATAGCGACTACGAGACGCTCAAGCAGAAAACACGGTACGCATCGTGGGCAGGACTGAAGCTTGCGTGTGAAAAACAGGCAGTTGTGGCTCCCAGCTACAAGACGTTTTGCATTGCCGTGAAGAAACGACCGGCTCTAAATCAAACATTGAAACGTCAAGGTCGGCGCGCGAGCTACAAGTTGGAGACGTTTTATTGGGAGTTGGATCTAAAAACGCCCCGACACGGTGATCGCCCATTTGAAATCGTTCATATCGACCACACGGAGTTGGACGTTGAAACCGTCGCCGCCACCGGCCAAAACCTTGGCCGTCCGTGGATCACGATAGCTACGGATGCATTTTCCCGTCGGACACTGGCATTTTATTTGACATTCGATGCACCGAGTTATCGTTCCTGCATGATGACGCTGCGGGAGTGCGTCCGCCGCTTCAGCAGGTTGCCGCAGATATTTGTCATTGATGGTGGTCGGGAGTTCGAGAGTACGTACTTTGAAACTCTACTGGCGCGCTATGAGTGCATGAAGAAGACCAGACCTCCAGCGAAAGCACGATTTGGCTCTATCTGTGAAAGACTTTTCGGAGTCGCTAACACCCAGTTCGTTCACAACCTGACCGGAAATACGCAGATCACCCGTAACGTCCGCCAGGTCACCAAGTCGGTGAATCCCAGATCGCTGGCGATATGGCCGCTGGCGGAGTTGCATCAGCGATTGTCGGAATACCTGTACGAACTTCGTGACACGATTGCTCATCCCGTGCTCGGGGAGAGCCCGCGGCAGGCATTCGAGGCGGGCATGACTCGATACGGTCAGCGCCTCCATCGGATTGTTCCCTACAACCAGGAATTCCTGATGCTCACACTGCCTACAACTCCCAAAGGAACGGCGAAGCTGATGCCGGGCAGAGGCGTGAAGATCAACCACATCTATTATTGGTGCGAAGCTTTCCGCAATTTCGCCGGTGAGTGCCAAGCGGTACCAGTCCGGTACGATCCATTCGATGTCGGTGTTGCTTATGCGTTCGCAAACAAACAGTGGTTGCAGTGTCACTCCGAATATTACGCGGTGTTGAAGGGCCGCTCGCAGCGTGAGGTCATGCTAGCCAGCAGCGAAATGCACCAGCGCCGGCGCAACCATTCCGCTGCTTCTTCGGTAACCGCCCGACGATTGGCAGAATTTCTGCAGTCCGTCGAGGCGGAAGAAGTATTGCTGGCCCAGCGGCTACGCGACTTGGAAACCAAAGAAACTCGGCTGACACTTGTATCCAAGCCCCACGCCGAAGACTGTATTCCCAGCCGAGACTGCTATGAAGAACCCACTGCGAAGAGTGCTGGATCGTATGTCGACGAGACGACCATCAATGAAGTATACGGAGCCTTCTGATGGATATGGCGCCACCAGGATTTCCTCGTGAACTGCTTGGTCAGCCTTGGCCTGCGAGGCTAGAGTATTTCCGCGCATACACCATGGCCCATCCACGGTTACTTTCTGCTCGGGAGGTCCTCATCGGCGCAATTCACGGAAGAGTGTCGAACTCTCTGATTATGGTGCTGGGACGAACCGGCGTCGGAAAATCGACTCTGCGTGCAAAAGTCGAGCAGATGCTGACAATGGAGATGCTACCCGAACTCGAAGCTACCCCGGGGCGACTCCCTGTCGTGAGTGTGGAGTGCATTGCGCCAGAATCTGGCACCTTCAATTGGCGTGATCACTTCGTACGGCTGCTTCTCCAAATGGACGAGCCGTTAGTAGACCGTAAGCGGAATCTGGAAGATCCGGTTCGGACAGCCGATCGAGTAATGAGCTTCATGCCCAACACGAGAGCAGCAGGAGCAGCGTATCATCACGCTACAGAGCAGGCCCTTCGATTCCGGCGCCCGGTGGCAGTACTGCTTGATGAGGCACAGCACTTGGCAAGAACTGGCTCCGGGAGGAGACTCTCCGACCAGTTGGACGTGATCAAGTCGATCGCCAATCGCACCGATACGGTTCACGTGTTATTCGGCACCTATGAGCTTCTTGCCTTTCGCAATCTCAGTGCACAACTAAGCCGCCGGAGCGTAGACATTCACTTTCCGCGCTATCGCGCCGACGATCCCAAAGATCGAGAAATGTTCCTGAATGTTGTGCGTTCGTTTGAACAACAGCTTCCTCTCTCGCAGCCGCCGGATCTTGTACGCGACTGGGAATACCTATACGAGCGCAGCATCGGCTGCGTGGGAGTCTTGAAGGATTGGCTGGTCAGGGCGCTCACCGGAGTACTCAGACGAAACGCGACAGTCTTGACGATTCGAGATCTGCAGGCACACGCGCTGAGTGTGTCCCAGTGCGACAAAATGCTATCGGAAACATTGGAAGGGGAGGTTGGGCTGCTGGAGGGCTCTGAAGAATGCAATCGGCTCAGAATGCGACTCGGATTAGGCTGTGATAAAGGACATCCAGACAAGTTAATCGCTCCTGCGGTTTCCATAGGAATTCCGTTGTCAAAGAAGCAACGTTGGAGACCGGGACAACGGCTTCCGACGCGCGACGTTATTGGACGAGTCAACGCAAATGCAGCCAGCTTATGATTCGTGGTCACTATCAAGCTTTGCTATTCCTCCAAGAAGCAAGCTCTATCCGCTTGTGCCAATCGGCGTCGGCACCGCGTTTGTTGAGAGCCTGAGCGGCTACGTGGCCCGACTTGCAGAGGCACACTCGATAAGCGTTGGAGATCTTGTGGGCCATGTACTCTCGGAGTTGGCGAATCCGCAGGACCCAATGGTCACGGCTGCAGCCAAAGCAGTCCGAGCCGGCGGGCATGGATTCCGAGCTTGCAGCTATGCGATCAACGGCGTCACAGATCGAGCCACAAAGTGGGTTCACGTTTTGGAAACCGCAACCAGGCGCCGAGATCTGCGATTTCTCACTCTGCTTCCGTTCCGCAATGCGATTCCCGAGAATCTGTTTCACCGGCACCGGGCTTGGTGTTCCTTCTGCTTCGAGCAATGGCGGGTGAACGGGCAAACCGTCTATGAGCCGCTTTTATGGGCATTCAAGGTGTCATCTCATTGTAGGGTGCATCAGCAACCGCTCAGCCACAGTTGCCATGGCTGCAAACGACAACTGAGTCCTCTTGGTGTGTTTTCTCGGCCTGGATATTGCGAGCGTTGTGGTTGCTGGTTGGGCGCGTCATATGTCGACGAGGACCGATCGAAATTCATCTCGACCGACGGAGAAGACCAGACGTGGTCTTCCAGACAGGTAGAAGGTCTGTTAGCAATGCTCCCCCGTGTCGACCCAACTGCCGTCCGAGAATCGCTTCGCGGAAGCCTGATCGCGTATCTCGGACATATTTCCAACGGCAACGTTCTTGCGCTGGCCGAGTACATTCATTGTCCGCGCAGCATTCTACAGAATTGGCTGGATGGTGCGACGGTCCCGCGGCTGGAGAACCTCCTGCGGACCGCTCGCTCCCTGAATGTCCCTGCTTCGAGCCTCTTCGCTCCATCGGGACCAACACCAACGAACTTTGCTGCAGCAAAAGATGCGCTGGTAAGCACAAGAAATCGCAGCGTGTCTCCATCCCGGCCTGCGATCCAAATTCGACAAGCTCTTCTGACGGCGCTTGATGAAATCGTGCCGCTCAGCTTGTCGGAGGTTGCGCGAAGGCTAGGCTACAAAAGCACCGAGAGGCTTTATCAAGCCGACCGGGCGCTCTGCCATAAAATCGCTGCCCGGCATAGGCGATCGGGCCACAGCCATTGGTGGAAGAAGCCTGGAGCGGCCAGAATTTGCGAAGTCGCTCGACTCAAGGAAATCCTGGAAGAGTCCCTCAAATCGATCGAACCTACCTCCGTTCATCAGATCGCGGCTAACCTTGGATATTCAAACGCCGGATATTTTCATCTGAAGTTTCCAGAATTGTGCGCGGCCATCCGAGAGAAGCTCTCTCATGCCGAACAAGCCCGTCACAAAAGAATGCGCCGGGCCTTGAAAGAGGCGCTTCGCGAGGACCCAGCACCGACCCTTGTTGACCTGAGTCGCCGTCTAGGCTATTCATCTTCAGCAGTGCTGCGGGCGCACGAACCTCACGTGTGTGATCAACTCGCGGCGCGACACCGTGCACACCTGACGAGATGCAGAGCCGATCTTGAGGCGAAAGCGAAGGCCGCACTCGGAGAGATTCCAGTGCCAACCGTCCGCGATGTCTGCAAGCGATTGGCGATTACATTGTGGTTCATGAACAAGTACTTCCCAGCAGTGCGACGCATGATTGCGATGCAGCATCGCCGGTGCGTCGCAGCTGAGACGGAGCATCGACATCAGTTACTGTTTCACGAAATCCGCACCATAGTTATTGAGCTTCAAAGCCAGGGCTTGTACCCGTCCATGACCAAAATCGTTGAACGGATTCCAGAAAGGGCTCGTAGCGATTGGACTGTCGTCACTTTGGCACTTCGTGAGGCGCGCAAAGCGCTCTGTATCTCGAAGTAAAAAGCCAATCTGGCGTAAACCGAACGCAATGTGGGTCATTCAATCCATGCATCCATACCAATGAAAAGCGATTAGATCCTCTGCGCGCTGATTTGTGCTACCCGCGAATCGTCGTGACCAAGGTACGTGGACCCAAGCCGCTGGCATCCATCAATAGCTGCACGCCTTGCCAGATCCCCGGCATTCGTAGCAAAGCTCCCGCTACAGCCCAGCCAAAAGTCAGATGTTCCATTGCTCTTCCCATCGCCCTTACGCCTTCAACCGTACAACTGCCATCGGCTGGGTCATAGCGCATTCTACGAATCGAACCTGACGGAAGTTCTTCGGCGTCAATAACACGCAATCCAACTGGACTTCTTGCTTCAAGCCATGACGACAATTCGCTGCACGGTCCGCAGCTGGCAGCGATATAGATAAGGGCGGGCGGGCCAGAATGATACGGAGTCCAGCGGAACCGCCAATTCCGCACTTCGGCTCGGTAGGCTCGCCAGTCATTACCAAAGCGGCGGCCCAAGTCTTCTTTCTCATCCCAGTGTGCGATGCCGGCGCTGTAAATCGCAGACATAGCGGCTGCGAGGATCAGCCAGCCGTTCTGCAGAATGCCGGCCCACAAAAGCATGATCGCAGCGCAGGACATCTGCATCGGATTGGCGCAGTAGCGGTACATGCCACTGGTGACCAAACGCTTTGGCGGGTCATACGGAATGGGCGTCCCATGACCGCGCTCGGCAAACTCCATTGCGGCAGAGACACCAGGCACAGCAATCAGCAACAATAACTGGATATCTATCTGTCTGCTCCAATTGTCTGCGCGCAGGAGAGGTCCCCAACCCGCTCCCGGCCTCAAGGCAAAAACGATCTCCGGTACCAAATAGAGGAAGAGCAGTCCCGATGTTGCAACCTGAAGTGCGGCTCGCGCTTTCAGATGTGTGCTGTTACTTGTCCATCGTGCTACGCACAGCGCAGGAGAAAGTACCACGGCAACCGCAAAGGCCTCGCCCAGCATCCAGTGAGGCCCTAATCTCACCAAGGGTTTGCACACAGGCATCATCACAAGATCGGCTGCCACCATAATGGCAGCCAGCCAACCAATCGCCAGACGTGGAAACGCAAGTTGCGGTAGCAGCCCCCATAACAACACCCACCCGACGAAACACTCGATGGGCATGCCGTGAAATTCGGCACCGTCGCCAGCGAAGCTCCACCAGCCTGCCCAGCTATTCATGGCTTGCACCGCCAACAGAGCCGGCATTACCCATAGAACACCGAGCAGAGATACCGCAAGTTGTCGAGGTTGTCGTCCATGCACCACGCGTGCGATCAACGCGGCCGTGAGCGGAACGTATAGAGCTGCGGCACGCTCCCAGTCTGTGACACTCATCCAGGCGTCATTCATCCAGGCTGCCCTCATTCAGTTGCTCCGCGTGGGTGTCGCGTTCGCGTGAGGCATGGCATTGGCCGCGATCAGATACTTGGCTGCCTCATGGACGGCAGCACGCTCCAGTGGAGCAAAGTACCATGCGGGATCGAGTTGCCTTTCGAAATGTACGCGCCATGTTATAAGCGAATGCGCCCCGTCGATCTGTTTCCACTGAACTTCAGAACTGGTCCATGCAATCCACTGTGTGAGCTTACTTGTGTCGCTCACGGTTTCGAAACGCACATAGCCTTGCTGGCTCGCTACGACGCGCATCGTCAGATCGCCGGGTGGGTCGCCTTCTGCCCCGGCAAAATGAATTGTCCGTATCGCGCCAATCTCCAATCCCCCGCCGGATGCTTTCAATGGCCGCGGAAATCCAATACACAGTGTTCGCGGCAATCTTGTTGTAATATCCGGACTGAGCGCAAGCTGATGCTCTACCGTATCCGCCGAAGCGGCCACAACTCTGCTAACCTCTACCGTTTGAGAGCGGTTGAAGGACAGTGCAGGAATTACTCCCTCAAGTGACAACGGCAGCAGGACCAAAGCCACGCAACTCAGCGTTACGCTTCGATCTCTGCGCGTCTTGTCCACGATGATACCGACGATGATTCCGACAACATAAAACAACGGCGAAGCCACAAGGATGCACAAGTATCCTTCGCCGAGCAGTGGGGCAACAATCAGCAGCGCCAGGGTGATCCCCTTCAGTATGCCGCCCGTCACTGTTTTTGCTTTCGGTGTGAGCGCAAGCAGGATTGCCAACACAGCTGGAATGCCGAGGAACATAGCAGCACTATGTCCCAGGCCGTGATGCATCAAAAGACTGTAAAGCACCCCCCCAATCGTGAAGGCGACGATGAGCGCTACCAACGTCCATTGTGCGGAACTGATCTTCTCATTCACCTCACCGGTTTCACACACTACCACTTCGCGTTTCTTCTGCGAACGCTCGATGAGACCAAGGACAATTACCCCCACGGCATAGAAGAGTGGCGAGGCAATTATGATCCATATAAAAACTACGCTTAAAAGTGGGGCTACAATCAGCAACGCCACAACGATGCCTTTCAAGATTGAGCCGGCTAAGGTCCTTGCTTTTGGTGTAAACAAGAGAAGAATAGCCATCAGTCCAGGAATTGCATCAAGAAGGGCTGCGAAAGACCATAGGGTCTGGAAACTCCCCTCGCGGTAAGTAATTGCCCAGGCTACCAAGACAGCAAAGGCCACAATCAATCTCAGTTGCGTGGATCCAATCCGTTTTGCTTTTTCCACAGTTTCAGCGAACATTGGCACCCCTTTGTCGTGCTCGCCCCGATCAGGCCACGGGTAGAAGCTCTGCTTCTCGCAGGAGCGCAAGAATCTTTGTTCGGACCGGTTTCAGGACGGAGAGCTTGGCAAGTCCCAACAACCTCAACGTCAAATCAAGTGCCCCATCTGCCAACCGCCGTGTCCGGCATTGTTCCACCGAATTGTCATACAAAAACATCACAAGCAGCCCCATTTGTAGCGCCCAGAGAGCAACTGGTAGCAATAAGTCGAGATCCTTCGGCAGCGTCTCTTTGGCAATGGCCTCGCGAAACACATTCATACTGCGGCGGCGAATCTCCGTCGTCGCTTTGCCCAGGCACGACAGTGGATGATCTGGTTCGCCGGTGTACCGGAAGACCACACCCAGCAGTTTCCGATCCTCCTTGGCCAGGTCGAACTTTGTGTGCATTGCCGATCGCAGCCGGTCCTTCAGTTTTTCCGTGTGGGCAAAGACCTCAGCGCATATTCGCTCCTGATCTGCCTGCACTGCTTCGTAATATGCCTGGATGATCGCTTCCTTGCTCGGAAAGTAGTAGTAGGTAGCGCTCTTGGCGACATCAGCCCGATCCGCAACGTCCTGCATCGTCGTCGCGTCAAATCCCTGCTCGCGGAACAGATCGAGCGCGCATTGAAAAATGTGTTGTCGAGTCTGCTCTCCTTTGTCCGTAGTCGGCTCATTCTTGACCATGGTCAAATAGTGAACCGAATGGGGGGACGGAGTCAAGGCATTTCTTGAACGCGGTCAATTAAATAGGAATGGAGAAATGTGGCTCTTCTGGCCGCCCCGTTTTCCGTCCACGGGGTACCGTCCGTAAACACCGGGTCCTTCCTTGCCTTGAGAAATCGGACACATTGCCTTGCCATAACGACAGGGCCATGGGTCCAGCCGCAAGACTTGAAGCATAACTTGGCACTTGGTGCCATTTTATGGTTCAAGTGACACAGAATTCCATTCCACGAGGTGAGGTTAATCTATGCGGAATGTTGCGCGCCTGAAAATGGGTTACTACCCATTGCCGAAGGCTGAGGGAGTGAAACTCCGCTCTCTGCTCTCCTTCACTGGGACGGCTTCAGTGATCGACCCCTGCGTCGGACAAGGAACTGCGCTGCATCTGGTCACCAGCGACGCAGAGGTCCGGCGCTATGGTGTCGAACTCGACGCCGAACGTGCGCGGATTGCCAGCGCCAACGGCATCGAGACCATCCAGGGGAATGCCTTTGACGCTATTGCGCGGCCCGAATCCTTTTCGCTCCTGTATCTGAATCCGCCATATGATTCGGAGATCGGCTCCATCGCCAATCGCCGAATGGAAGCCGTATTCCTGGAACATACTTACCGCTGGCTGGCGATGGAAGGCGTTCTCATCCTGGCGATTCCGTTCGAGCGACTGCATGACTGCGCCGGCATCCTTGCTTCCCACTTCACCCAGCTCGCTGTTCTTCGCATGACAGATGAGGAATCGGTCAAGTATCGGCAGATTGCGGTGCTTGGCTTGCGGCGCGATATCAGAGGTGCGGCCGTCGAGAGCAACAAGCGGCAACTTCTCAGCATTGGCCTCTATGGCAGCTTCCAAGGACTTCCCGAGTTGCAGCCAGGCGTAGGCCCACCCTATTCCATTCCTCCGTCTGGCGAGGTGGAACTGAGCTATCGTGGCCTTCCGTACGATTTGTTGGAAGACCTGTTGCCGCAATCGGGCGCATGGAAACAGGCTGCGCCCCTGCTGATGCCGCATGAGGACGTTGCCACTGGCCGGCCCATTACGCCGCTGCATGGCGGCCATGTTGGGCTCCTGTGTACTGCGGGGCTGCTGAATGGCGTCTTCGGCCAGGGGGACGACCGGCACATAGCCCGTTGGCGCTCGGTCAAGCATGTGACAACGTTCGTGGAACAGGACGGAGACACCGAGATCATCCACCACCGAGAGCGGTGGGCCAATGAATTGTACCTGGTCTACGCCGATGGTAGGACGCTGAAGCTCACTGAGACGCCTGCGAAGAAAGAGGACGAAGCCGATGGAGAATGCACACCTGCGATTCGGGCTGCTTGAATACGTCCGCATGACGGAAAAGGCCTCGACCCGCATTCGCCTGCGGGTCGATCGTTATATAGGGGAAGACCGGCAGACGCATCTTCTGAGCGTCTTTGGCAATGACTCGGATGTCGGCGCAATCACGGCTGCAGTTCACGAGAAGGCTGCCTTCAGTTTGACTTTTCCGGACGGTACAACAAAGGACGTGTCGCTCGGCGAACATGCCTCTTGCTACAAAGGGGCTGTGACTCTACCGGGCCGGAAACATCTTGTGCGCCATCTGCTGGCGGTGTCCCAGGAACTCCACACCAATGGGAGCGCGGGACGGACTATCCTGTTGCGATATCGGCGCGAGGAGGCGTGGGCCACGCTGGTGAGCTTCCTGGGGCTGCCTGCCGATCCGACATGGGCAGACTACATCCTTGGGATCGTCGAGGGAAAGAAGAGGATCGAGGAGATCGACGGAATCGGCTGCCAACCGGTACTGATCTCCGCGGCGACCGAGGAAGTGCTTGAGTGGATCGGGGAAGGCCTGCGGTCTAATTCGCTGAGATTCCCTGGTACAAACGGTCCAATTGTCTGGCCGCCATTCGCGCTGCAAAATGCTCAGCTATCTACGATGACGCAGCAATA